>Ga0187892_10010472_pt1 | contig 11733 bp, 11 predicted proteins | sample MA1701073metaG_FD_139345 | JGI IMG/M metagenome (GOLD analysis project Ga0187892, IMG submission 139345) | Bio-ooze microbial communities from a basaltic lava cave in the Kipuka Kanohina Cave System on the Island of Hawaii, USA - MA170107-3 metaG ... | reverse complement strand
GTCGCGGATGAGCGCCCAGATGGTCGTCTGGAAGAACGTCTCCACGCCACTGGAATGTAGCACGGCGGGCGCGCGGTTTTAAAACTTCAGCCCCGGAACCGCTATCCCGTGGGCATGAGGTGGTCGCTTCCCGCCCTCGTGCTGGTCGCGCTCGCGGCGCTCGCCGCGCGGCCGATGGCGGGCGGGCCGCGGCCGTCTTTACCCGCTCCCGTAGAGGCGGCGCCCGACGTGCCGGCGCATCGCTGCGACCGCCATGTCGCGGCGCCGCCCCCTCCCGCGGCCGACGCGACGCTCGCGGGGACGGTTCGCGACGCGGCCGGACGGCCGCTCGCCGGAGCGGACGTGCTGGCGCGCATCCGCCCGCGGTGGGACCTGCGCCGCCTCGAGAGGCGCGCCGTGAAGGCGGACGCGTCGGGCGTGTTCGCGCTGACGGTGCCGTCCGACGCGGTCGTGGTGCTGGAGGTTCGCGCGGCGGGAATGCGGCCGATCCGCACGTGCGCGGTGGCGTCCGCGCAGTCGCTCGTCCTGGCGCCCGGCGTCTTGGTGGCCGGCACGACCGTTCCGGGCGCCGTCGTCGAGGCGTGCCAGGGGGACGCGTTCGAGCATCGCGCGGTCGCGGGGAAGGACGGGTCGTTCGCGCTCGACGGGCTCGCGCCGGGACGCGTACGGCTCGTCGTGCGGCGCGACGGGTACGCGCAGGCGTCGCTCGACGCGGAGGCGCCGTCGCGCGTCGACGTCGCGCTCACGCCGGTCGGGCCCCTGCGCGGGCGCGTGGACCCGGCGCGCGAAGGGCTGTGGGCGGTCGCGCGCGACGGGAGCGTGAGCTGGCGCGTGCCGGTCGCGGCGGACGGGAGCTTCGCCTTCGCCGGAGTGCCGGAGGGCGTGCGGCTGACGATCGAGAAGGACGGGCGGCCGGTGGACGACGTTGTGGTGAGGGCCCCATGAAGCGGAACGGATGGGCGCTGATCGTTCTCTTCGCGCTTGGCGTCGCGTGCGGCGGAGGAGGCGGAGGGCACGGCGGAGGCGGCGGCTCGGCCCCGCCGCCACGGCCGCCCGCGCCGCCGCTGCCGACGCCTACCGGTGAGGCGGTGATTCCGCGCACGGCGACGGCGCCGTTCGGGCTGACGTGGCACATCGGCATCAACAACAACGTGTCGGCGGCCGAGATGCAGGCGTGGTACGCGAAGATGGCCGCGATGGCGGCCGACCTGTGGAACGTGAGCGAGGGGCAGGTCTACATCGCGAAGGTCGTGATCATCGACGCGGTCGCGCCCGGCCATCTCGCGTCGGACGCCATGCCGCCGGCGGCGGCGATGCTCGACATGGTCGTCTACGTCGGCACGACGTGGGACGTGCCCTACGGGGGGTTCGTGTCGTCGGAGAGCGGGCGCGCGGGGCGGATCATCGGCGTCCCCGACACGGCGGACCCGATCGCCAACATCCACGAGTGCTCGCACATGATCTTCGACCTGTCGTGGGACGTCGGCGATCTGCTGGTGGACGAGTACGCCGACGGCACGCAGGACGACGCGTGCATCATGGACCTCGCGTTCGCGTCGCTGCGATGGTGCGGGGCGGACAACCACGTGACGCAGTCGACGCAGCCGACGTCGTGCTGGCAGCAGATCCTCGCGGACTACCCGAACTTCACGTACGCCGGCACGAACACGGCGGCGACGGCAGCGCCGGCGGTCGAGGTGGAGTACAGCGATACCCCGTAGCGAGCCATTAGCCGTTGGCCATTAGCCGTTAGCGGAGGATGCCATGCGTACGACGGTGCTTGCGTTGCTTGGCGGGATCGCCATCGCGTGCGGCGGCGGCAGCAGCGGCGGCGGCGGTGGGGGAGGAGGCGGGGGCGGCGGCGCAGTCTGGGCGAGGTCCGGGGCGGCGGTGGTCGCGCCGGGGCCGGCGATCTGGGACGGCACGCACTCGATCAGCCCCTGCGTGATCAAGAACGGCGCGACGTACGAGATGTGGTACGACGGCGCGGACGCGGCCTCGAACTTCCAGATCGGCCACGCCACGTCCCCGGACGGGCTGACGTGGACGAAGTTCGGCGGCAATCCGGTGCTGAGCCCGGCCGCCGGCTGGGAGGCGCAGGGCATCGGCATGTCGACCGTCGTGCTGAGCGGCGGCACGTACCGCTTGTGGTACATCGGGCGCGACGGCGCGGGCGTCGATCGCATCGGCCTGGCGACGTCGACGAACGGCACGACGTGGACGAAGTCCCCGTCGAACCCGGTGCTCAACCCGGGGGCGGCGGGCGCGTGGGACGCGGGCGGCGTGGCGGGCCCGAGCGTGGTGCTCGACGGCGCGACGTACAAGATGTGGTACACCGGGATGAGCGCCGCGGGCGTCGCGCGCATCGGCTACGCGACGTCGACGGACGGCGTGGCGTGGATGAAGCACCCCGGCAATCCCGTGCTCGTCGAAGGGGCGGCCGGCTCGTGGGAGGCGACGGGCGTCGAAGGGCCCAGCGTCATCCTCGACGGCGCGCTCTGGCGCATGTGGTACGGCGGGAACAACGCCGCCGACGAGCGCATCGGCTACGCGGAGTCGGCGGACGGCGTCGCGTGGACGAAGTCGCCGTCGAATCCGGAGTTCGCCAACGGCGCGGTCGGCGCGTGGGACGAGAACGACGTGTGGTCGATGTGCGTGATCCGCGACGGCGCGCTGCGGATGTGGTACACGGCCGACACGTTCACCGGCACGGGGCGGATCGGGTATGCGACTAAGCCGTGAAGCCGTTAGCCATACGCCATCAGCAAGAGGCACGCTCTCTGTCCGAACGACCTCCGGCTTACGGCTAACGGCTCATGGCTTACGGCTGGTTGAATCCGGACATCGCCGGGGGACGTATCCTCTGCATGAAGCGCATCGAATGCCTGGTGGGAGTCCTCTCGGCCGCGGGGGGCGGCGCGATCCTCGCCCACGACGTCAACCAGCCGGTCGGCGCGGTCCGGCTGTCGGACATCGTGCTCGGGCTCGGGGTCGCGGTGCTCGGGATCGGGCTCCTGCGCGACCTCGGCCACCTCGCGCTGCACGGGCGGTTCGGCTGCAACTCGTGCCGGCTGCCGAAGGGCGTGCAGGTCCTCTGCGCGGAGTCGGTGGTCGGCGTGGGGCTCGTGGCGCTCGGGCTCTTCTTCCTGGCGGTCGACCTCGGGCGCGCGTACGCGCTGACGCCGGGCTCGCTGGCGATCTACCTGGGGTCCGCCTTCGTCGTGAGCGGGCTCATCAAGGACCGCGTGGTGCTGATCCGGCGGATCGACGATCACCGCGACATCGTTTTCCAGGCCGGCCGTTAGCCATTAGCCACTAGCCATAGGCCGGAGGACGTTCGTACTGTGGATGCGCCTCCGGCTAACGGCTGACGGCTAGATGGCCTACGCGCTGAACCGCGCGCTTCCACCCGGCGTAGAGCGCCTCGCGCTCGCGGGCGCCCATCCGCGGGGTCCACGCGCGTTCGACCGGCGAGAGCGGCGGCCGGCTCCAGAAGCCGCAGCCGATGCCCGCGAGGAACGCCGCGCCGAGGGACGTCGACTCGATGTTCTTCGGGCGGACGATGCGCGCGCCCAGGACGTCGGCCTGGAACTGCATGAGGAAGCCGTTGACGACGGCGCCGCCGTCGACCCGCAGCTCGCGGATGCGCAGGCGCGCGTCCGCCTGCATCGCGTCCACGACGTCGCGCGTCTGGTAGGCGATCGCCTCGAGCGTCGCGCGCGCGAGCTCCGCGCGCCCGGAGCCGCGCGTCAGTCCGACGATCGCGCCGCGCGCGTCCATGTCCCAGTACGGGGCGCCGAGGCCGACGAACGCGGGGACGAAGTAGACGCCGCCGGTGGATGGGACGGAGCGCGCGAGCGACTCGGTCTCGGCTGCGTGCTCGATGAGTCCGAGCGAATCGCGCAGGTACTGCACGGCGGCGCCGGCGATGAAGACGGAGCCTTCGAGCGCGTAGACGGCCTCCCCGCGCGGCCCGCACGCGAGCGTCGTCAGGAGGCCGCGCTTCGAGTCGATGCGGCGCGCGCCGGTGTTGACGACGAGGAAGCAGCCGGTGCCGTAGGTGTTCTTCATCGACCCGCGCGTCCAGCAGCCCTGCCCGAAGAGCGCCGCCTGCTGGTCCCCCGCGATGCCCGTCACCGGCACCTCCGCGCCGAAGACGCCGCGGTCGGTCCGGCCGAAGTCGCCGGCCGACGGACGCACGTCCGGCAGCATCGACGCGGGCACGCCGAAGAGGCGCAGGAGCTCCGGGTCCCAGCGGCGGCGGTCGATGTCGAAGAGCATCGTGCGCGACGCGTTGGTCGGGTCGGTCGCGTGGGAGCGTCCGGCGGTGAGCTTCCACAGGAGCCACGTGTCGATCGTGCCGAACGCGAGGTTCGGGCGGCGGCCGACGCGGTCGAGGATCCAGCGGATCTTGGTGCCGGAGAAGTAGGCGTCGAGGACGAGGCCGGTGCGGCGGCGGACGAGCGGCTCGGCGCCGTCCTTGCGCAGGCGCTCGCACATCGGCGCGGTGCGGCGGCACTGCCAGACGATCGCGTTGTGGACGGTGCGGCCGGTGCGGCGGTCCCAGACGACGGTCGTCTCGCGCTGGTTGGTGATGCCGATCGCCTCGACGTTACGCGGCTCGCGGGCGACGCGGCGGACGAGGCGGTGCGTCACGCGCCAGATCGCCTCGGCGTCGTGCTCGACCCATCCGGGGCGCGGGTAGATCTGCGGGAAGTCCTCGCTCGCTTCGCGTACGACGCGCGCGCGGCGGTCCATGAGGCGCACCGTGATGCCGGTCGTGCCCGCATCGATCGCGAGGATGTGCCGGCGCATCACGGCCTCGCGTCGGGCGGACGGCGGCCGAGGAGCCGGAAGAGGAGGTCGCGCAGGAGGCGGTCGCGCCCGCAGCCGGCGGCGGACTCGAAGATCTCGCGGGCGCGGTCGGGGTCGCCCGCCCAGAGGTGCGCGGAGCCGGCGGCGAGGGCGGCGAGGGGGTCGTCGAGCGCGCGCACCTCCGCTTCGGTGCGGACGCCCGCGGCGTATTCGAGGATCGTCCGCGGGGTCGGTGCGCGTTCGTCCTCGGGGTCGAGCGCATCGACCCACTTCGACGCGGCCGCGCGTGCGTCCTCCATGCGTCCGGCGAGCCGCCAGGTGAACACGCGCATGAGGACGGAGGTCGTGCCGCCGGCGAGGTCGCCCCAGCGGCGCGCTTCGGGGAGGTCGCCGCGGTCGAGCGAGAGCCACGCGGCGAGCTCGGCGAGGCGCGGGTCGGGTTGGCGCGCGTAGGCGTCGGCGAGCGGGGCGACGGAGCGGGCGATCTTCGCGTGCATGAGGGCGCGCGCGAGGGGCCAGTCGGCGTCGGCGGGCGGGTTGTCGTCGAGTCCGCGGGCCCAGGCGCGGGCGGCGTCGGCGCGTCCGAGCGCGAGGTGCGCGTCGGCGATGAGGAGCGCGAGCTCGGCGCTGACGCGCGGGACTCCGCCGGCGAGGGCGACGACCTGCTGCGGCGTGAGCGAGTGCGCGGTGATTTCGGGCGACTGATCGTACGCGCGCGCGTCGGCGGGTCGGCCGGCGGCGACGAGCACGCGGGCGAGTCCGCGCTTGAATGCGAGGTCGTTCGGGCGCATGGCGACCGCGGCCGTGTAGGCTTCGACGGCGCGGCGGTAGTGGCCCATGCCGGCGCGGGCCTGGGCGAGGAGGGCGCGGGCCTCGGTGTTGTCGGGCGAGCGCGCCAGCAGGGCGTCGAACGCCTGCGCGGCGGCGCGGTAGTCGCGCGCGTCGAGGCGCTCGCGTCCGCGGGCGGCGAACATGTCGGTGAGCCCGTCGCGCGGGGAGGCGGGGGGCGGCTGGCTCTGGAGCGCCTCGGAGACGACGAGCATGAGGAACACGAAGGGAAGGGCCGCGACGAAGACGCCGGCGATGAGGCCGGCGGAGGGGCCGAGGGGCGCCACGCGGGTGAGGGCGCGGATGTTGAAGAGGATGGCCTGGAAGGCGAGGAAGGGGCCGAAGGGGACGCCCCACCAGCCGCAGAGGCTGGTGATGAAGATGTCGCGCAGGCAGGCGCGGGTGGCGCACGGACGGCAGAGGACGGCGGTATGGATCCGCGAGCTGGTGAAGACGATGAAGCTGACGGCGCGGCGGGTGATGAGTCGGTCGGCCTTCGGGGCGCCGCACGACTCGCAGGCCGGGGCGGGTAGAGGTGCGGGCGCGGCGGGAGGAGGCGGCGGCGGCTCGACGGCGTGGACGTTGCGCTTGCAGTTGGGGCAGGGGACCTGCCTGCCGAGTTCGTCGTCGCCGACCCAGAACTTCTGCCCGCACGGGCAGCGGACGGTGGCACCCACGGGGCGATTATCAGAGATCGAAGATCGAAGATCAAAGATCGCAGTAGACTCCAGGCATGGATGAGTTCATGGCGGCGGCCCTCGAGGAGGCGCGGCGCGGGCTGGCGGAGGGCGGCATCCCGATCGGCTCCGTGCTGGTGCGCGCCGGCCGGGTCGTCGGACGCGGGCACAACCGGCGGGTGCAGGCGGGCGATCCGACCGCACACGCGGAGATCGACTGCCTGCGCAGCGCGGGGCGCGTCGGTTCCTACCGCGACACGGTGCTCTACTCGACGCTGATGCCGTGCTTCCTGTGCGCGGGCGCCGCCGCGCTCTTCCGCATCCCGAAGGTGGTCGCCGGCGAGTCCGAGACCTTCCCGGGGGCGCGCGAGTTCCTCGAAGCGCGGGGCGTCGAGGTGATCGACTTGGGCCTTGAGGAGTGCAAGCGGTTGATGCGCGATTTCATCGCGGCGAACGCGCGGCTCTGGAACGAAGACATCGGGGAGGCGGAACGGTGAAACGGTAGAGCGGTCCAACGGTTGAACGGAAAAAGCCCGGAGGGGGCTCCTCCGGGCTCCATCCTTCGCCGTCGCACGGCGAGCGGGGCCACTGGGAAGGCTACTTTTTCTCTTCGAAGCTGTACCCGCGCTTGGCGGCCTGCGACCGGATCGTCGCGCGCACCGCCTCGTCGAAGGCGTTCGCCTGCGACAACCCCTTCGCCTTGATCTCGTCGTCGATGAACTTCTGGCGCTTCTGGCCCGTCTCGTTGATCTGCTTGTTGACCGCGTCGCGCTCCGCCCCCTTCTTCGCCAGGTGCGCGCGGCGCTCGTCCATCGTCATCGACTGCATGTCCTTGGGAAGGTCCTCCGCCTTCACGTCCTCGAGCTTGAAGTCCTTCTCCTTCGACGCGTCCACGAGGTCCCAGCTGCGGCAGTTGTAGCCGCTCCAGGCCTTCGCCTGCGCCCGCTGCGCGCCGTTCGACGTCCCGCCGTTGGAGTTCGAGTTCGAGTCCTGCTCGACCTGGTTCTTCTGCCCCTCTGCGCCGTGCTTGCCGTACGGCACGTACGTCCCGTTCAGCTTCGCGTTGAGGTCGACCAGGTCCTTGTCCATCGGCGTCGGGATCGTGATCGCGCCGCCCGACAGGTCGATCTTCGTGTACGCCCCGTCGGCGAGCTTCGCGACCTCCATCCACGTGCGCTGTTCGTCCGCATTCGGCGAGCCGCAGTAGACCGCGTTCACCATGATGTCCTTCTTGATCGCCTCGGGCACCGTCTTCGTGTAGAGCACGTCCTCGCGCCCCTGCGCGGCGGTCTCGTTGCCGACCACGAAGATGATCTTGAGCGCGTCCTTCGACTTGCTCCACTCCATCTCGTCGACCGCCTTCTTCACGACCGCGCCGACCCACTCGTCGCCCCCCATGTCGGTGCGGAACGTCATCAGGTTCTTGTAGACGTTGTCCAGGTCGTCCGTGAGCCCGAAGAACCGGAACTCGCGGTCGGCCGACCCGTAGCCGATCAGCCCGATCCGCAGGACCGGCGTCGGCTTCGACTTGGCGATCTCGCTGACGATCCCCCACACCTTCTCCTTCGCGGTGTCGATGACCTGCTGCATGCTGCCGGAGCGGTCGATGCAGAACACCACGTCGATGAAACCCTTCTTTTCCTCGGGCTGGGGCGCCGCCTGCATCAGCAGGAGCGCGGCGATGAGCGCGTTCATGTCAATCTCCTAGTGAATCTCGATCCACTCGTTCTTGTGCTGGAACGTCACCTTCGATCCGAGCGCGAGCTGGCCCCGCGCCTCGGGGTTGTCGCGCAGGTACTGGAAGTACTCGTCGCTGGCGAACTGGATCGCGCGCGCCTTCTGCGTGGCGTACGCCGCCTCGACCCATGACCCGCCGCGCTTGTAGTACGCGCGGTTGGCGACCATGCGGTTCTGGCCGAGCGTCTGCTGCATCCCCTTCGCGTCGCAGCCGCGCCCGATCGCCTCGTTCTGCGCCATCACCTGCGCCTCGTTGTTGTAGGCGCCGCGCCACGACTGCCCGTTCTTGCTGAAGTTCCACTCCGTCTGCCCCGTGAACCCGTTCGCGTTGGAGTCGAGCACCTTCTGGTGCACCTGCCCCGCCGCGTTCACCGGCTGGTCCTCGGTCATCAGGTACGCGGTGTACGGCGTCACGATCGCGTACTTCTTCGCGATCTCGACGATGTGGTCGACCAGCTCCTTCGACGACCCGCGCAGGCGGATCTCGTCCATCAGCCAGTCGATCTTCTGGATCGCCCAGAGCCGCGGCACGAACGCGTGCCGCCTGTCGCTCGCGAAGCCGAGGTCGTACGTGCGCGTCACCGGCTTGCCCGCGCCCTCCCCGCTCAGCTCCAGCTTGCGGGGCTTGTCGTCCTTGAAGCGGCCGAAGACGACGAGCGATCCGCCGCGAAAGATGTCCGGCAGCTGCTTCGGGTAGAGCTCGCTCACACCGTCGACCTTGATCTGCGGCGACGCGAGGACCGGCGCGTCGATCTTGCGCGCGAACGCCTCGAGGATCGGCGCGGCGTCCTCGTTGGGGTGGATGTACTGCCGGTCGCCGCGCGTGTTGATCGCCATCCGGTCGAGGAGCTGCGTGTTGACGTCGAACCCGACGCCGAACGTGAAGAGGCGCGCGCCGGCGGCGGAGGCCGTGGCGACGAGCTTGTTCGTGTCGCGCTCGCCGATCGTCGGCAGGCCGTCCGAGAGGAGGACGATGATGCGCACCGCGTTGCGCCAGCCCGGCTGCGACGCGAGCTTCAGCCCCTCCTCGATGCACGTTCCGCCGCGGGCGCGGATCGAGTCGACGTACTCGGCGCCGGCGCGGCGCGCGTCGACCGTCGCGTCGACGAGGCTCTCGCGCCAGGCGGCCGCCTCGGTGCTGAACGTGACGATGTTGAAGCGGTCCTTGTCGGTGAGCGTCTGGAGGAACGTCTTGAGCGCCGACTTCACCTGGTCGATCTTCTTGTTTTCGTTCATGCTGCCCGAGATGTCGAGCAGGAAGACGATATCGCGCGGGAGGCGCGCGGCGTCGTCGTCGGGAGGCGTGAGCGTGAGCATGAACGCGCCGTCCCCCTCGACTCCGCTCGGGGCAAGCTCGCTGTATGCCAGGAGCGTCGCGCCGATGTCGCGGTCGTCGAGGCTGTAGTAGAAGACGAACGGGCCGGTCGGCACGTAGTCCTTCTTGTCGTACGCGAGCCGCGACTCGTGCGCGCCCTTGCGGACGACGTCGACGGCGTGCGTCGGCGAGAAGACGGTCTTGACCGCGTGGGTCGAGGTGATCGTCGCCGAGACCGTCATGCGCGCGAGCGGCTTGGTGACCGACGAGGGGGCGGCGTTGAGCGTGTTGACGCGGACGAGCCCGCTGTCGATGCGGAGCGGCTCGATCGTGTCGATCTCGACCTCGAACGCGCTCTGCGGGGGGATCGGGAAGAGGCGGATGCGCAGGAGCTTGTAGCCGTAGTACTCGAGGATGGCGGGGTCCTTCTTCTTCGCGACGATCTCCTCGTAGATCTTGCGCGCCTTCTCGACGTCGAGGAGCTCCGCCTCGGCCGGCTTGCCGCCGATCTTCACGCTGAAGCGCTCGACCTTCTGGTCGGGCTCCAGCTCGAGGAAGTAGGTCGCCTCGGTCTGCGGCGCGGTGTTGGTGTTGAAGAAGACCATCCGGAGCTTCTTCTCCGCGACGGTCTCGCGGATCGTCATGACGGCGTGCGTTTCGCGGAGCTCGACGAGCCCCGCGCGCTCCATGACGAGGATTCAGGCGTCGGAGTCGGGGGCGGGGAGGGCGGCGAAGAGGGGGATCGCAAGCAGGATGTATTTCATGGCCGCAGACAAGCAACGGCCGTGCCAGCGGTTTTGCGCAGGGTTCGCGGCTTCTGTATCGTATGGAATACATGATGATTCTGCTGCTCCTGGTATGGCCGCAAGATCCGAAGCAGGTGGACGATTGGGTCCGCCAGCTCAAGCACGACGACATCGCGGTGCGCGACGAGGCGGCGAAGAAGCTGGTCGCGCTCGGCGAGAAGGTGCTGCCGCTGCTGGAGAAGTACGAGAAGTCGGACGATGTGGAGCTGCGGGGCCGGGTGGCCGAGGTGCGCAAGCGGATCAAGCCGCCGCCCGAGGTCTGGGACGAGATCTTCGCGATCGCCCAGGCGGCGCTGAAGGCCGACCCGAAGGATGGGAAGTGGCGGCCGCGGCTGAAGGAGCTGCTCGGGCAGTACATCGAGCTGCTCGGCGCGGACGCGACGCCCAAGAGCCTGGAGCGCGCGAACGAGGCGCGGGTGCGGTGCTTCGACGAGAAGTTCCCGGTGCTGACGGACAATGCGGACAAGGTCGAGGAGTCGTCGCTCATCGTCCGTGCCGCGAAGGGGAAGGAGCTCGACCGGCGGGCGATCGTCCTCTGCGAGTCGGCCGAGTACGAGAAGGCGGACGAATCGATCGTCGTCTGCCTCGGCGACTTCAAGGTGCACGAGATGAAGCGCGCGGTGGTGTTCGCGCGCGGGAAGGTGTCGGTGGGGCGGAAGGCGAGGGACTGCGTCATCCACTGCGACGGCGCGTTCGCGTCGGCGGACGAGGTGGAGGACTCGACGATCCTGGCGCTGGGCGGCGTCGACGTCTTCGACGACTCGCAGGAGAACGCCTGGATCAACACGCCCGACCGGAAGATCGGCAAGGTGCGCGGCGACAAGGAGTTCACGAACCCGAAGCTGCCGTCGAAGAAGAAGTAGCTATTTCTTGCGCAGCACCTCAAGCGCCCGCTCGACGGCGGACCGGTACGGCCAGTCGGCGGGCGCGCACTCGAGCGCCTTCTCGTAGCAGGCGCGCGTCTGGTCGGTGTCCCCGAGCTGGGCGTGCGCGGTGCCGCGGGCGCCCCAGGCGTCGGCGTACCGGGGGTCGATCTCGAGCGCGCGAACGAAGTCGGCCAGCGCGCCGCGGAAGTCCTTCATCTTGAGCCGGGCGGCGCCGCTGTCGTAGTGCGCCTCCCGGCTCTGAGGGTTGAGCTTGATGGCCTGCACGTCGTCCTCGAGCGCGCGCGCCCAGTCCGAGCGCCCGAAGTGCACCTTGGCCCTGCCGGGATCAAGCTCGTTCTCGAGGAAATGCGCGACATGAGGGCGGAGGCGGCGGCCGATCGCAGGCAGGCCGCGGAGGACCGCAGACAGGCCGCGCAGGACCATGACACAGGTGACGCACGGGCGCGTCAACGGGAAGCCCCTCTGGAACCCAGCCTTCCTGGAGTTCGCCAAGCACTACGGCTTCGAGCCGAAGGTCTGCCGCCCGTACGATCCGAACCGGCGCTGGAAGGGCGAGCGGCCGTTCCGCTGGATCGGGACGGATCTGTTGAAGGGCGCGCGCTTCGACTCGTGGGACGACCTCAACGCGAAGGCGCGCGTGTGGCTCGACACGGTGGCCAACGTGCGCG
>Ga0187892_10010471_pt1 | contig 11734 bp, 12 predicted proteins | sample MA1701073metaG_FD_139345 | JGI IMG/M metagenome (GOLD analysis project Ga0187892, IMG submission 139345) | Bio-ooze microbial communities from a basaltic lava cave in the Kipuka Kanohina Cave System on the Island of Hawaii, USA - MA170107-3 metaG ... | reverse complement strand
GATCATATCAGAAGGTTTAGAAATTCTGGAAAAGTTTATTCCATTTCCTTGAAATTTACAGACAAACAGATTTCAAATGCAATAATTCAACTTTGCAAGAAAAATAATGTAAAACAATCATGCTACATTAGACCATTTTATTTCGTAGGAGAATACGGAATTAACTTGAATGTAACAGAAAAGGCTCCCACTCATGTTGCAATAGTTATGCTTCAGTTTGGGGATTTATTTAACAAAAATGGAATAAGAGCAGCAGTATCATCATGGAGACGAATTCATGACACTTCCACACCCACCCTTGCAAAGATGGGTGGAAATTATCTCAATTCAATCTTGGCTACACAAGAAATCAAACGTAATGGATATGATGAAGCAATAATGCTTGATCAGTTAGGAAATGTCAGCGAAGCACCTGGAGAAAATATCTTTCTTGTAAGAAATGGTAAGATGATAACTCCTCCCGCTAGCTCATCTGCACTTGAGGGAATAACAAGAGAATCTGTTATCAAGATAGCTGGTGATATGGGATATGAAGTAATAGAAAGAGAAATTACTCGTACTGAACTTTACCTTTCAGAAGAGATTTTCCTTACAGGGACAGCGGCTGAGATTACTCCAATTATATCAGTAGATGGAAAAAAGGTTGGAACGGGAAGGATTGGGAGAATAACAAATCAAATACGATCTGCCTATTCTGATATAGTAATGGGCAAGAATAAAAAATACTCTCACTGGATAACTGCGGTGTATTAACGTGAAGATTGTTCAGATAGGAGTTGGGGGGTGGGGTAAAAACCATACAAGGATTCTTTCTCAGATTGGTGCCTTAAGTGCAGTGTGTGATATAGACTCGGCAAAGGCAACAGAGTTTGGTAAAGAGTATTCTGTAAACCATTACTCTTCAGTTGAGTCACTTTTGCACTCTGAACAGTTTGATGCTGCCTTTGTTTGTACGCCGACCTCAACTCACTTTTCCATAGCAACAAAACTTTTACAACAAAAGAAAAATGTCTTTGTGGAAAAACCTATGACATATTTATCCAGTGAAGGGGAAGAGCTGCTTAACCTTGCTAAGAAAAACAAGGTAGCTCTTACATGTGGTTATGTAGAAAGATTCAACCCCGCAGTTGCATTGGTAAAAGAATATGTGAGGTCAAAAAAATATGGTGATCTTATAATGCTTGAATTTCATCGAGAGAACAGAATGCCACTACACATAAAGGATGTTGGCATAATTTACGACACATCAGTACATGATATTGACACAGCAATGTGGTTTTTTGATGATACTCCTGAGGTAGTATTTGCAAGATCAGGTAAAATAAAGCATGAACATGAAGATTTTGCAACCATAATGCTTGGTTTCAAAGATAACAAAGTAGCTGTTATTGCATCAAATTGGATAACTCCTACAAGGGTTAGAAAGTTTAGCGCCGTATGTGGTAACGCAATAATTTCTTCAGATTTTATTTCACAAGAAATAAAGATCGAGACAAACCATGGAACGGAGATTCCAAGAAAAGAAGTAGAAGAACCCCTGCTTTTAGAAATAAAAAACTTCCTTGCTGCATTGGAGGGTAAAGAAGAATTAATAGTGAAACCAGAACAGGCAGTAAATACAACAAAGATTGCAGAGGCAGCACTTTTATCTAGTCAGAAAGGAACTCCAATCTATCTAGATCTGAAATGAATAAAAAAATGATGGAAATGCTTGCTTGCCCGATAGACAAACATTTTCCTCTTGAAATTTTCGAAGCAAACTCAAAAGAGGAAAATGTGTTAGAAGGCGCCATTTATTGCACAAAGTGTTCTAGATTCTATCCTATAATAGAGGAGATTCCAATAATGTTACCAGATGAGTTAAGAGACAAGAATCAAGATATAGAGTTTTTAAGAAGAAATCAATCTACATTGCCAGAAAAAATAACAAAACAAGCATTACCGTGGCACTTGTGATATCCTTGGTAACAAATTTTATTTCAGAAAAGGCAAAAATCGGAAAGAATGTTAGAATATGGCATTTTGCCTATGTAGGCGATAACACGGAAATAGGTGATAATGTAAAAATCGGTTCCCTCTCCCATGTTGATTATAATGTAAAGATAGGCGAAAATACTATGATCGAAGGACTGGTTTACATTCCACCCCTTTCTCGCATAGGAAAAAATGTCTTTATTGGTCCTGCAGCTGCGTTGACAAACGACCCATATCCTACAAGTAAAAAGCTTGTTGGAGTTACGATAGAAGATGGTGCAGTAATAGGTTCTGGAGCAGTAATTAAAGCTGGAGTAACAGTTGGCAGAAATAGTGTAGTAGCCATGGGAGCTGTCGTCACAAAAGATGTTCCTGAAAATACCCTGGTAGCTGGAGTACCAGCGAAGGTCAAATATTCTAGAGAAGAATATGATAAAAAGAAGAAAATATGGGAAAACAGTTAATGTTTAATCTGTTTGTGAAATATCCAATTTTTAATCTTTAAAAGAATGTAAATCCAGATAGTAACAAATATTATTGCAATTACTGCTTTAACTCCTGATGTAAGAAAAGAATCAAGCGCACCATATTCAGTTATGGATATAGGTGCGGTAAATAAAATCAACAATCCTCCTCCAACTATGATCAAAACCCACATTACAAAGATAAATGAAAAAATGTGTGCGTCTTTCATATTTTTATTCCCATCATAAAGGCAGTAATAATTGCAAGAGCTGCGGAAAAAAGACCAAGCCTAAATATTACAAACCCTATTTGTTTTTCTGTCATTGGCCCTCCTGCAAGAATTAATCTCACAAGTGTAACAGGCGCATCTCTATCAGTTGTGGCCATAAGCTTAAAGTCGTCTGTATGGGTAACTGGGTTTGATTTTATCTGTCTATGTTCTATTATGCGTTTAACGCTTGATAGAAACAAAAATGAGTTTATTACGGCTGGTAAAAGTGCTACAGCTGCTATTATCTCCACATGACCGACAATGGCGATTACCCCGTACATTGCTCCAAAAGTTAAGGCGCCAGAATCACCTGGGAATATTCTGCTAGGAAATTTGTGGTATTTGTAAAAGGCTAATGATGCAAATCCAAGAGGTAGACTTGCAATGGCAATCTCATAATTTTGTATTATAAAAAGTGATATGGTTAACGCAAAGCTTGCAATGGTCATGAATCCACTTGCCACGCCGTTTAAGACGTCGATTGAGTTTATTGTGTTCCCAGTTATTGGGATCATAAATATTATTATTACAACATATAATACAGGAATCTTTACTGCACCAAAAAGTGGAAATGTAAGGTTTGAGTCATAGGCGCCAAGTAAAATGATTGGAATTGCACATCCAGCAAGAGCTATTGGTTTGAACCATCCCCCTAAAGTCTTTCTGTCATCTACTATTCCCACCACAAACGCAAGCGAGGTTGTAACAAGAATTGCAACTATCTCTATTGTAGGAAAAAACGTATACAGTATAATTTCTGCTGCTACAATTCCAACCAAGAGAGATGGACCACCTGGTCTTGCCACCATTGCTCCCCCCACTCGATTATAGTCTTTTACGGTGAGATTTCTTTTTTCTAATGCTTTTATCAGAAAAGGAGTAATTATGTAAACTGAAAAAAATGCAATAGCCGAAACTAGTACAGCAGGAATGATTTGATCCAACATCATCTTATCTTTTGTAGTTGTGTCTTTATGTTTTCTGCGCGGGACATGCCTATCTTGTCTATTTTTGCCAGTTCTTCTATCGAAATCTCAGACAAGTCGTGAAGACTTTTGATGCCATTTTTGTAGAGCATTCGCGATCGAATTCTGCCTATACCACGTATCTTTACAAGCTCAACGAGTTCTTCTTTTATTCCATATGATATTCTCTGTCGTAAAACACTTAACTCATCTAAAAGATCATCACGTGCCTCCAGCTTGGCAAGCTCATATAGCGAATAAGCAAGCCAATCACTGTTTTCTGCCATTCTGTGCATATCTCCTGATTCTATTCCCAAGTTATCTGAAAGAAAAATCTCACTTGATTCATTTATCCAAGCATGCATCGCAAGAAGACTTCTTGAACAATCATATTCTGAGATGCTCTCGATTAGTTCTGAGACATGGTTCTCAAGTAGCGTTCCTATGGTTTCATAGTCTTTGTTTCTAAGAGCAAATTTAGGGAAAAAATCTTCGCAGTTTGTAATAAGGTGTAAAAATCCTAGTGTATGATTTTTTCGCTTTGAGGTTTTTTGTAACGCTTTTCTAAAAGAAACAGCTGTTAGTGGATCAATGTAAAGCATGGATGTTTTTTTACCAAATGCTGTTGCCACAAATCTCACTCCCTTTTTCTTTATCAATTCTTCTAGTTCAAGATAATCCAGTGTGATTTGTATCTTGAATTTTATTGTGGGTTCTCTTATCTGAGAACCTGCAAGAGTTTCAGAAAAAAAATCTACTATTTCATCTTTTTTTATACCCGGGGTTGTAGATACTAGACTCAAAACATGTGTTCGTAGTGCCCTATCATCTGTAAGTTTTGATACAATTGGTTCTGGCGTGCCATTCACATAATAATCAATAAGTTCAGTGCCATTTGAATTTCCAACAATTATAGCCTCTCCAAATTTGTCGTATTGTGGCCTACCAGCTCTGCCACAAAGCTGTTTGTATTCGAGAATGCTTATGGGTTTGTTTGCACCGAATTTTGCATCATATCTGTTTATGTTAGCTATAACAACACGCCTTGCTGGAAGATTTACACCAGCTGCAAGCGTTGGTGTTGAGGCAAGCAGCTTTATCTTTCCATTTCTAAACTCTGATTCAATTATTTCACGGCAGTTTTGGTTGAGACCTGCATGATGAAACGCAACTCCTTTTTTCACAAGTGTGGCTAGATTTTTGATAAGATCTGTATGTTCATTGCCATTAAGAATTTTTTTAGATACTTTATCAAGATCTTTTTTTTCTTCTTCTGCAAGACTTTTTCCTACAACCTCAGCTGCTTTTGCTGCAAGTGAAGCAGATCTTGTACGTGTTTCAGCAAACAAGATAGCTTGACCGCCATTTTTTAATGAGTCTAAACCAAGATCTACCGGAGGTCCTCGCATACTCGACACAATTTCAAAGTTTTTCCCGTTTTGCATAGTTACAGTACCACCATCGTATACTCCTTCCCAGAGTGGCACTGGCCTCCAATCACTTTCCACTAAATTACACTCAAGCCAAGAAGAAATTTCATTTGCATTTGTTACTGTTGCACTCAATGCAAGTATCTGAGGTTTTTGTTGTAGCATCTTCAATTTTGTAAGTACTATTTCAAGTGTGGGGCCCCTTTCTATATCCCCAAGAAGATGTACTTCATCAGCTATGACTAGCGTAATATCATCTATCCATTCTGCACCATGGCGAATGACTGAATCCATTTTTTCATTTGTAGCAACAATGATATCACTTTTCTCTAGATTGTTGTCGTTTAGATCAAAATCTCCTGTTGATATTTGAACTCTTACCTTTCTTCCAAAATCTAATAATTCCAATTTTTTAAATTCAGAAAATTTTTCTGAAGCAAGAGCCTTCAAAGGACTCAAATAAACTATTTTGCCCTTTTTTTGAAAAAGATGGTTTAGTATAGCAAATATTGCAATTAGTGTCTTTCCGCTTGCCGTAGGCGTAGAAACAAGGATATTTTTTCCTTCCAGCAAACCTGTCTTTATACTATCTTCTTGTGGTGGGTAAAGTGCCTCATAACCAAGAAGGTGTAGAAATTCAATTGCAGGTTTTGGAAGATTAATCTGCGATACTTTCATACGCGGTTATAATGACCGGGTTTTGATTCATAAATAGCTGACTCACGCTGTAGCTTTTTGATATATTTGCGAGCTTCCTCTTCTGTAAATTTGCCTGTCTTGACAAGTTCCTTAACAAACATCTTTTCTTCAACTGGCCTTTTTTCATCTCCTTCAAGGGATTTCATGACATCCATGAACAGCTGCATCTTCGAAACCTCGCTATGTGGTCTTCCCTGAAGGACACCAAGGTCAACTTGTCCGGTGTTAACATCCACCCCAGCATCTTCTAGCATACTTTGGATCAAAAAGATAGCCCTTTCCGCGTCTTCTGCATCTACCTGATTTTTCATCAACAGTCTTGCCCTAGCTGTAGCTAGTCTTACTAATCCTTCAAGCTGTCTTGGAGTTACTGTTATCATTCCTTCTGATTCAACATTCCTCATTTTCATATAATATTCAAGTATCCTATCTTCAGCCTCTTGTGTTAGCACTGGTTCTATTCTTTTAGCATATGAAAGATACTTTGTAAGAATGTCTACATCGATAAGCGATTTTGTATCCACGTTAGAGCTTCGATGAAGACTGAGTATATGTTTGGCTATTCTAGCATCTTTTTCTTTTGATGGAACATCTCTTACGACAAAAATCAGATCAAATCTTGTAAGAAGCGGAATTGGAAGGTTTACATTTTCTGTTATATTTTTGAATGGGTCATATTTTCCATACATTGGGTTTGCTGCAGCTAAAATCGAAGTTCTTGCGTTTAGAGTCGCGACAATACCACCTTTTGCAATGCTAGCGGACTGTTGTTCCATTACTTCATGTAACGCGCTTCGATCCTCTGGTCTCATTTTGTCAAATTCATCAATACAGACCAAACCTTGATCACCCAAAACAACCGCACCAGCTTCTAGCATCATTATGCCAAGCTTATCCCTCACAACGGCTGCAGTAAGTCCAGCAGCAGTAGAACCTCTGCCAGAAGTATACAATCCTCTGGGTGCAATCCTTGCACAGAATTTTAACATTTCACTTTTAGCAGTACCAGGATCTCCTACAAGAAAGATGTTAATGTCGCCACGAATCTTGGCACCATCTGAAAGAACCCTTTGGTTTGAACCAACGATCAAAAGCAAGATTGCTTCTTTTATCAAATCGTGCCCGTGAATATGTGGCGCGAACGATGAAACTAGTCTATCATAAACGTCAGGATTCTTTACAAGAGATTTGATTATTTTTTCTTCATCAGGAGATATTTCTTCTCTTTCTGTACTTCTAGAAGTTTTGGTTCCTCTTCCTCCAAGAAACTCTATGTTATTTCCTTGTATGCGTAATCTGTAGATGCCGCTTTTACCACGCATAGATGGTATGTGTTCTTGTTCAATTCTTACTATTCCTGTTAGTATCACACGGTCTCCAGGTCTTGCATTATCAACTAAATCTTGTAATACTGTAACGTCTACGTAATGTGGTAACTGACCGGGTGGTAAGTCTTCTGGTAATTCCTGTAGCCTCACCATCTGAAAGTCAATAAATCGACTCTTTTCAGGACTAAGTTCTAGATCCTTGTGTGTGCACTTCCCATCACTACATTTTAGTGGTTCATTAAATTCAAGTCCTTTTTCGTGCGTTACCTTAGTTGGATGACCTTCTGGACAAAGATAAACGAGTTCCTTTGCAAGTGGTTTAATCTCAGATGACCTGACGACCATTCCTGAAACGCTTGTCATTTTTCCAATTATTTCGGCATTTATCTCACGCAAGCTACGTTGCACTGGATAATTTGATATTCTTACTCTAACATCATGTTGTATTTTTTCAGCATATTGTGGGAATCTTTCTTTTAGAATATTTTTTATTGCTTTAGCAAAAGCATTCAATATGTCGTCAGGTTCATTATTAAAAGCTGATTCTATCTCTGGATTAGATACTAGATCATTATAATCAACCACAAGATATTGGATTTTCTTTGCTAACATCTGATCTATTTCTTCTACGTATTTGTAAGCGCCAGACTTGTCTTTGAATTGGGTTAAAAATTCTTTTACCTGATCTTCACGTTTTGATGGACTTGGTGTTGGTACTGAAAGTTCGCTCATTTATTGTCACCCAGAAATTGTTTTTTAAAATTAGTACTTTGTGAATGTATTGAATCAAAAAGAGCCTGTTCCTCTATTGATAATTTTTTTGTAAGGTCTGAAGTCATCTTTGAAGAATCCGCTAATCTAATTATTTTCCCTTGTCGTTTTCGTATAAGAGTGTTCAACATGCTTTCAACCTTATCTCTATCTTGTGACGGAAGTTTTTGCATATATGATCGTACTTTTATATAAAAATCAGAGTCAAGTGTAGAAAGATCAAAATCACCTTGAACATTTTCCTTTACTAGAGCCTGTTTTAGCGCTACAACCATGTCAGTATCTTGAATATCCGCTAATTTTTCTAATTCTAATACATCAGCTACCCAACGTGGTATACTTAGAATCTCACCTTGTTTTGCATCTATAGATATCTCAGATGTATTGACCTTGATATCATGATTAAAAGTAACTTTAACGTCGTGTAGGCGATATCCTATTGTATGAACTTGGGTAATATCAGAAATATCCAATGTGCATGAAACTCCATTCAGGGATTTAATGGGATCGATCGATCAATTCCGTTAACAATTAGCTTTGATCATTTGATCTTAGAAGTAATTTATTAGTGAGAGAGAGTGGATCAGCCTATGACTGAGTCTAATATGTGGGTGGAAAAGTACCGCCCCATGAAGCTTTCTTCCATAGTAAACCAGAAGGAGGTTATAGGCAGTCTAAAGTCACTTTTGAAAAATGTATCAGAGATACCACATCTAATGTTTTCAGGATCTGCAGGAGTTGGAAAAACAACGACAGCATTATGCCTGGCTAGGGAGATTCTTGGCGAATATTGGAAGGACTATACACTTGAGCTTAATGCATCTGATGAACGTGGCATAAACATGGTAAGAGAAAGGGTAAAAAAATTTGCGCGCTTTTCAGGACTTGATACAAAAATTCCATTCAAGCTCATAATATTAGATGAAGCCGACGAGATGACGTCTGATGCACAAACAGCTTTGCGCAGAATTATAGAAGATACTGCTAGATATTGCAGATTTATATTGATTGCAAATAACATATCCAAAATCATAGAACCACTTCAGAGCCGATGTGCTGTATTCAAGTTTACAAGAATTTCTGAAAAGGAAGTTGTAGCATATCTAGAGGAAATTTGTAAAAAAGAAAAAATAAAGTTTGATGAAAAAGGGCTCAGGGCAATCTATAGTTGTTCTGAAGGCGATATGCGTCATGCCATCAACATATTACAAGCAACAGCGAGTCTTGGAATTATAAACGAACCAAACGTAAAGACATCAGCAGGTCTTACAAAGACAAGTGATGTTGGCGAGATTCTAAAGCTCGCAATGACAGGCAAATTGTCTGATGCTAGAAATAAGATGATAGAATTGATTAAAGTCTATGGTATGTCTGAATCAGACTTTTTAAAATATTTAAATGAAGAGTCATACAAAATCAAAACTAGCAAGCTTTCTGAGATTTTGGAAACGATTGCAAAATACGATTACAGGCTAATAGTTGGGTCAAATCCAGAGATTCAGCTTTCTGCTCTTTTGGCAGAACTTGGTAAGATAGGAAAATAATAGCGCAGAGAGAGGGATTTGAACCCCCGCGTGCTTGCGCACATAGGCTCTCAAGGCCCACGCCATGCCGGGCTAGGCGACCTCTGCGGATTTCGTTCATAAAAACTAGTTAAAATTTGTTTAAGATTTTATGACATTTTGGGCTTTATCGAATCAAATCAATGCGCATGACTTAACAATCAGATCTGAATTATGCCTACTTTGACTAGATATTGGATTCCAGCTGCAAAGTCCTTGTCACCTATAGAACCTTCAGACCACCACTTAGCAGTATTTTTGATCCACAGTGGTATTTCTACCCGGGTTTTCTCGGATGATCTTTCTTCTATAGGTATTTGGATTATTCCTTCTTTGATCATAAATTGAATTCCAGATGCGAAGTCCTCGTCTGTAATTTGATCAGATGACCACCAACCAGCACTATCTTTAATCCAACTTGGAATGTTAATTGTATTCGTACTAATCGATGAATGTTCACCTATGTGAATTTCTTTAGTAAATGTTATTTGTGGTTCAATGAATGATCGTGGGTTATCTATTGATACCACTGTAGCTTCTAATCTATAAAGTCCGTCTTCAGAAAATATGTTTTGTAGTACTTTGATATGGCTGCCATATTCTCCCATAAAACCTCCAAGATAGGCCTCTTGTGGAGCTTGAACTATTACTCTTGGTTTATCAAATGATTGATGTTTAAAATCAATTATAATCTCCCCTTTTTTATCATAAAACAGTATATTCATGAGAGATTTTTCATTTCCTTCTTTGTATATAGCAAGTTGCGTAGACAGATGTGCGAATTTTGTATTGGTTGCTTGATCATAGAGGATCATTGATAGCGTAAAGTCTTGTTTAGGATCTATTTTTTCTGGAGCTATAAAATCCATTACAGCTACCCTGTTGCCAAGTTTTGCTGGTGGTGCTGGATCGTGATGTTGTGCAAAAGCTGGTGTAACAAAACCTAAAATTATCAAAATACTCAACAAAAAAGCAAGTTTTCTCATGCAAGAAATTGGCATATATGCCATCTATTTATTGTTTTTCAGCAGATCAATGTTTATATTTCAAAATGCGATTTGTATTATGTGTCTGAAAAAAAACTAAAATCTATTTCTGTTTTTGTGCCAGAAGAAGTTGTATATGGTAGTTTAGAAAAAATCGGTTTTGTTGTGCAGGAAACCGTAACAACGTCAAGTGATGACAAATTCTGGAAAAAAACACTTTACATAAAAGGCGATGAAACCATTTCTGTATCTGAAGAGATTGGCGACTATTGGCCAAAGGATCCAATAGTGTCAATCTATGGCTTACCAAACACTATTCAACAAATTCTAGGAGACTTGGATGCCTTCCTTTGAATGTAATGAGACGCAGTTTATAGAAAATATCAGCCGACTTTTAGAGTCTGAAAATAGATTCATTGTCAACAGAAGAGTGCAGATTTATGATGACAGAAGGTATGGTCCTGCCAGTCTACCAGATGAAGTATTTACTCAATTTTCTTCTATTCTTACTAGAAAGGGTTCTAGATCGTCTGTATATGCAAAAACACACTTTCTTGATGATTTCCATCAGAAGGTGTATTTTTTACAAGATCTTCTTCATTCTTCATCAAAAATGAAATATCCTATTTTACATATGCCATATTACAAGGTAGAATATTCTTTTAAAATTTGGGGAAACTTGTATCACTTTAGTTTTGATGTTCTATTTAAGCCCAAAATTTCTATAGAGCAAAAAAAGATAACGCGGAAGATGAATCCAAAGATTGAAGAAAATTCTACTATGTTAATTCATGTTTTGCAATTTGAACCTCCCCCTGAGAGGATGCTTGCAATAAACCTGCCAAAGAAAGTACTTATATTAGATTTCAAAAAAGCAAATAATCCTCTAGAGAATTAATGAAAAATAAATAAAGAAAGAAATAGTTCTAGTGGTGCGCGTGCGGATTTGCAGAACCAACATCCATTTTTGTGTAGGTTCCAGCGGCTTTTTCGTGAAATTCCAGATTTGACTGGTCAACTTTGACTGCTAGTGGAGGACAGACAGAAACACATGCCATGCACCAAATGCAATCATGTTCTCTTATAGGATCAGCCTTGTCTGAGTAATCCTTACGTTCTTCTTTTACATAACTTCCAGTTCCAGCGAATGTTTCATTTATCGCTTTTTTTGCTGGAATGTCTTTTTCTGTTCTATACCATTGAAAGACTTGTACAGGACAAGCTTCAATGCATGCACCATCTGCTACACATGAATCCCAATCTACTGCGACCATTGTGCCACT
>Ga0187892_10010469_pt1 | contig 11735 bp, 11 predicted proteins | sample MA1701073metaG_FD_139345 | JGI IMG/M metagenome (GOLD analysis project Ga0187892, IMG submission 139345) | Bio-ooze microbial communities from a basaltic lava cave in the Kipuka Kanohina Cave System on the Island of Hawaii, USA - MA170107-3 metaG ... | reverse complement strand
TCGGTCAAGCGGTACCTTCCGCGGACCAGGCATGTCGTTTTCCCCGGAGGGCGTCACGTGCCGATCGGGACGCCCTGCGCAATCCGCCTGGCCAATACCTTCATCGCGTCGGGAGACACCCTCGCACGGGACGCTTCCTGCGCGTCCCCGCCCCCGGTCGCCCGACCGCCGTTTCGGCTGCCCTGACGACCCCATCCCCTGCGGCCATTCCTGGTCTACAGCATGCTGACGGGATCCCTGTCCAGCACCACCCGCACCGTTCCCTTCCCCTCCAACCGGGGCGCAGCGTAGCGCACCACCCGGCCGATTTCGTCACTCGGTCCCTTGATCACCAGGTGCCACCGCCAGCGCGCCTTGATCCGGGTAAGCGGACAGGGCGCAGGCCCGAGCACGGTGAGGGGCAGTTCCTGTTGTGAGATCAGCGCGTTCAGCCAATCAGCGGTGCGTACGGCCTCCTGCATGGCACGCGCTTCCTTGTCGGCGGACACCACCACGTTGAGGAGGCTGGTCCCCGGCGGGTAGGGAGGATTCGTGCGCGCTTCGGCTTCGTGGGAGAGGAACCCTTCGGTGTCGTGGTGGGCAGCGAAGCGCAGGGCGGCATGTTCCGGGTTGCGGGTCTGCACCAGCACCATTCCCCCCTTGGGACCCCGGCCGGCCCGGCCCGCCACCTGGGCCAGGAGCTGGAAGGTCCTCTCGGCGGCTCGAAAGTCGGGCAGGTGGATCGCGGTGTCCGCATCCACCACGCCCACCAGCGTGACATTCGGGAAATCCATTCCCTTCGCAATCATCTGGGTACCGAGGAGCACATCGACGTCTCCGCTGCCGATCCGATCGAGAATCCGATGGTGACTCCAGCGGGTTGACGTCGTGTCGAGATCCATTCGCGCGACCCTCGCGCGGGGGAAACGGGCGGCAACCAATTCCTCCAACTGCTGGGTTCCCACGCCGTGGGCCCGCTGAATGGCGTGCCGACATTGGGGGCATGCAGACGGGATGGGGAGGTGTCGACCGCAGTAATGGCACCGCAACCCGGGAGGAACCCGGTGGAGCGTGAGTGCGATCGAGCAATCGGGGCACTCGGGCACCAATCCACACTCGGGGCACTGGAGAAACGAGGCATAGCCCCGCCGGTTGAGCAGCAGCAGCGCCTGTTCTCCCCGGGCCAGCGTGCCGGCGAGGGCAACGTCCAGCCGCTCGGACCAGGGTACCGTGTGGCCGGTCCTGACCATCGGAGCCGCCCGGAGGTCGATCCGCTCGACGGGAGGCAGGGGGCGATCATCGATCCGCCGCGGGAGCCGGAGCAGAAGAAACGGCCGGGAAGACGCGAGGAGCGCAGCGTTGTCCCGGGTTCGGGTGAACGTTTCCAGGGAGGGTGTCGCGCTCCCGAACACACAGCGCGCCCCTTCCAGGCGAGCCCGGACCAGGGCGACCTCGTGGGCCAGATATCGCGGCGTCTCGCCGTTTTTGTAGCTGGCTTCGTGCTCCTCATCCACCACGATGATCCCGAGCCGTTGGACGGGTGCGAACACCGCGGACCTCGCTCCAACCACCACCATCCGCTCCCCGGCGTGCACCAACCGCCAGGCATCGGCTCGCTCTCCTTCCGACAGGGCGCTATGGAGTACGGCAACGCGAGAGCCGAAGAGCCCGCGCACCCGGGCCACCATCTGTGGGGTCAGTCCGATTTCCGGAACCAGGATGATGGCACCGCGCCCGGCAAGGACGGCGCGCTCCACAGCGCGGAGGTAGACCAGGGTTTTGCCGCTGCCGGTGACCCCAAAGAGGAGCGCCCCCTGGCCGGGCGGCAGGGCCTCCAGCAGGGCCAGCGCGGCCGCCTGCTCCGGCGTCAGCTCGGGGGGAGGAGGGCTGCCGGGCCATCCCTCATAGGGATCCCTAACCCGCTCTGCATGAACGAGTGTCGCGAGGCCGGTGCCGGCCAGCGCCCGGAGCAACGCATCGCCGAACCCGAACGACTCCCGGAGTTGCCGCACCGGAGCCGACCCACCCAGCTTCTCCACGGTCTCATAGAGCGCGCGCTGTCGAGGCTTCCCGCGGAAATGGCGGTCCCGTTCGAGCAGGGTCAGTCCTTCACCGGCGATCTCGAGCCTCCGTTCGACCGCTTTGGGAGTCTCCGCGTCGACGGGCACCAGGATCAACTCGCACGCCCCGACTCGGACCAACCGATCGGCGACCTCCCACAGCGGCCGGTGGAATTTCCGGGAAGCGGTGTCGAGCCTGGCCTCCCCTCCCTGCGCGGCGATCCACTTGATCAGATCCCCCGCAAGCCCGCCGAGCCGCGCCGGCGCACCGGAGTCCACCAGGCGGACCAGCACCCGGGACGCGCCCCAGAGCGGGCCGGGGAGCATGGCCTTGAGGGCGAGCCCGATCGGAGCGCCATAATAGGCCGAGATCCACTGGGCGGTCTTGAGGAGGGCCGGGGAAAGGACGGGCGACGGATCCAGCGCGGCCAGCATGTCCCGCGCCACGATCGCGGGTGGCGGGGCCTCGGTGTCGATCGCGACCACGATGCCGACCAGCTCCCGGCGGCGCACCGGGACGACAACCCGGGTCCCCACCCTAACCCGGTCGCCCAGGGCCTCCGGGACTCGGTACGTGTACGGCTCGAAGAGCGGAAGGGGGAGAGCGACCTGCGCGTAGCGGTTGGACGCGGTCATCGCCTCGAGAGGCCAAGCCCTGGCCCCTCGGGCAAGCGGAGCTGACCGCCGTCCATGGTGGCGCCCAGGTACGGGTCGTTCGCCAGCAGGGCGGCGCCGTCGAGATCGCAGATATCCACTAACGGACAGCATTGCGCTGCCGCCGTGACCCCCACCGATGTTTCAATCATGCAGCCGACCATTACCATGAGGTGGTGGGCGCGCGCGATCGCAATCATCCGGAGCGCTTCCCGCAGGCCACCGGCTTTTGCGAGCTTGATGTTGATCCCGTCCACCTTGCCCACGACCCGGGGAATGTCGGCCGAGGTGATGCAGCTCTCGTCGGCGATGACCGGCATCGGGGAACGCCGAGTCACCTCGGCGAGGCCGTCGAGATCCAGCGGATCGAGCGGCTGTTCCAGCACCGTGACGCCGAATTCCTGCAGGATCGGGAGCATCCGGATTGCCTGCGTCCGGGTCCAGCCGCAGTTGGCGTCGACGCGCAGCTCCTTCGAGGTCACCTCCCGAATCGCCTTGAGCACCGCGAGGTCGTCCGGCGTGCCCAGTTTGATCTTGAGGACGGGGTACTGCGCCGCCTCAGCCACCTTCGCCTTCATCTTGTCCGGTGCATCGATCCCAATCGTGAACGTGGAAATGGGACACCGGGCGGGATCGAGCCCGAACATCCGGTGCACCGGAGTCCCCAGCCGCTTCCCGACCAGATCATGCAGGGCCGTCGACAGTGCCGCCCGCGCCGAATTGTTCCCGGTCAGCAGTCGCGCGAATCGAGCTTCGGCATCCTCGAGCTGGGCTGGATCGGAAGGAAGCACGGTCGCGTACGTTTGGAGCGCTGCCAACACCGTCTCGGGAGTCTCGCCATAAAAACGCTGCGGCGCCGCCTCTCCCCAACCCTCGACGCCGTCCTCGTCGACCAGACGGATTGCAACGGTGCGGTAGACGTCCTGGCTCCCCCGGGCGATGATGAAGGGGTGCTTCGTCTTGAGCTCCAGAATGTCGGCGTTCAGGCGAAGGGACATGGGGCGGGGCCGGGGACCGAAGGTGAGGGAAGGAGCTGGATTCCGGTGGCGTCAGTATAGAACCCGGCCCAAGCAGGGTCAAATCAGGGCTTCTACCGTCGCCAGAACCCCCGCGGCGAGACGGTCGGGGTCATATCCACCTTCCATCAGGGCGACGATCGGTGCCTCCGGACAGGTGCTCCGGAGCAATCCGACCCACTTGGCGTAGTGTTCCGGCTCGAGCGTGAACCCGCCGAGGGGATCGCCCAGCATACTGTCATAACCCGCGGAGATCACGATCAGGTCCGGGGCCCATCCGGTGACCGCGGTGCCGATCGCGGCCCACAGATCGCGAACATATTGCTCCGGAGGCAGGCCCGGGGGACGCGGGACGTTGAACACGTTGCCGACACCCCGCTCGGAGGCAGCCCCGGTTCCCGGATACAGCGGCCATTGGTGCAGCGAGACGAACCGGAGCGAAGGATCACGCTCGACCAGCGCCTGGGTCCCATTCCCGTGGTGCACGTCCCAATCCACGATCAGGACTCTGCCGCACCCCATCGCCTGGGCCTCCCGGGCGGCAATGACCGCGTTCGCAAGCAGGCAGAACCCCATGGCGGTCTGGTGGAGCGCGTGATGTCCGGGTGGGCGGATCGCGACGAACGTATTGGAGCCGCTGTCCAGGGCGTGACGCACCGCTTCGACGGCGGCGCCGGCGCCGCAGACGGCGGCCTCAAAGCTCTCCCGACTCATGATGGTGTCGTGGTCCAGGGCACCGCCTCCGCTGGTGGCGATCCCTTCCAGCAGATCGAGATACCTCCCGGGGTGGACTCGCGTGAGTGCTGCGCGGGGCGCCGGTCCCGCTTCGCGAAGCAGCGTGGGATCGCGGGCCTGGATCGCTTCTCGCACCGTCCGGAGCCGCAGGGGCGTTTCGACGTGGCCGCCCCCCGGTTGATGAGCGAGGCACCGGGAGGATGTGAAAACGGCTATTTGGCGGGCCTGCGTCGAGTGGACAGCACGATGAGCGCCGAGTTGGGCGCAACGCCGGCGTCGGCCAGGGTACGCTGATCCTCGATCATCCGGGCACCGTTGTACTTCACCTCGTACTCGGTGGGAGACCGGCGGATCCGCGAGCGGGCCAGCGCGACCCGCTTCACCTCGGTGATCAGGGTCTCGGACGGAAGCTCGAGATCGTGTTCTTCCCAGGTATCGAGCAGCGTGACCCGCAGGGGGATGGACGAACTCACGGGCCGGCTACCGGCAAGGTCGAGAGGAATCTCGCAACCGCTTGATCGAAAAAGAGCGTCGAGGCGCGAACCCGGTTCCCGGTGACGGCCAGGGAGATTTCTTCACCGCCCTGACCGCGCAACACCAGAAACCCCGGTCCTTCCCTTTCGGGAAAGGCAGCCTGATGGGGGATCCGCTCGGCGAAAAAAACCTTGGCACGGATCAGTACGTCGGCCGCGGGAAGGGAGGTCCGGGTTTCATGTGTCATGGGCCGGTAAGCTAACCGCTTCGACCTCACCCTGATAGACAACCGACCGCCGGAAGAGGTCCAGCAGGCGACTCCGTTTCCGAAGCACCAGCACGAGGTCTCCTGCCGGAGGCTCCGGCAAGCCGAGCACGGTGAGAAACGCCGGCAGCTCGGCGCCGGCCGGCACCGGGACCTGGTACGATCCGCCAGCCCATCGAAACCGTACCGCAGGCGGCACCAGGGAAACGACCCGCTCGATAAAGACGTCGTCCTCCACCCGGAACGAGCCATCAGCCAGCCGGAGGCCATCGCGATAGAACAGGGGGTCGAACCGCTCGCCATCGTGACGGGCGTAATTCGCTTCGGTCGCGACATCGAGGGCCTCGAGGTCGGGCACCCTGGCTTTCCACTCCACGTGATGGCGCAGCTCATGGGTGAGGGTTTCCCACCCCTCAGCCACCCAATCGAAATCCGGACTCTCCCGAGCCAGGGCCTGGAAGGAACCATGATACAGGACCACCCGGCTTTGGAGATGACGCGGGTCGTTCTCCGCGGCGGGAAGGGGAATGCACTCCCCCAAGGTCCAGATTCCTTCTCGCGCGGGATGCGGGACGGTGCGCGGGGACACCGTGACTTCGGCGATGCCGTCCAGGAATTCGGCGGGAATCTCCGCCGCTTGTCTTCGCACCAGGGCCTCGAAATCCGAGAATCGCATCGGTAGCTCACCGGGAGCGGCGCAGCGTCACCCCGCGAGCCGCCCGGAGACGTACTCGAGGACCGCATCCAGGGAAACCCGGTCCTGCTGCATGGAATCCCGGTGCCGGACCGTCACGGACCGGTCCGCGGCGGTCTGCCCGTCAATCGTGAGGCAGAATGGAGTTCCTACTTCGTCCATTCGGCGGTAGCGACGGCCGATCGCACCGCCGTCGTCGTAAAACGTGACGAAGCGCTTGCGGAGGTCGTTGTAGAGCGCCGTCGCGGTCTCAGGCATGCCGTCCTTGTTGACCAGCGGAAGGACCGCCGCCTTGATCGGGGCGATCGACGGGTGAAGGCCCAGCACGGTCCGGGTTTCCCTCTCGACCTGCTCTTCTCGGAACGCGTCTACCAGAATCGTCAGCGCCACCCGATCCGCACCCGCCGATGTCTCGACGATGTAGGGCAGGTAGCGGGAGTTCGCCGCCTGGTCGAAGTACTCGAGCTTTTTCCCGGAGGTTTCCTGATGCCTGGAGAGGTCGAAGTCACCACGGTTGTGGATGCCCTCGATCTCATTCCATCCGAAGGGAAACTCGTACTCGATGTCGAACGCAGCCCGGGCGTAGTGCGCCAATTCTTTCCCGCTGTGCTCATGCCAGCGAAGCTTGCCTGCGTTGAGCCCGATGTCATGATGCCAGGCCATGCGAAGCCCCCGCCACCGTTCGAACCACTCCCCTGCCGTCTCGGGCTTCACGAAGAACTGCATCTCCATCTGCTCGAATTCGCGGGTGCGGAAGATGAAGTTCCCCGGGGTGATTTCGTTCCGAAAGGCCTTGCCGATCTGGGCGATTCCGAAGGGGATCTTCTGCCGGCTGCTCTGCAGGACGTTCAGGTAGTTGACGTAGATCCCCTGCGCGGTTTCCGGCCGGAGAAACACCACCGCCGCCTGTTCCTCGACCGGCCCCATGAAGGTCTTGAACATCAGGTTGAACAAGCGGGGCTCGGTGAGCTGGCAGGCCGAGTGCTCGCCCGGGTGCTTGGACGGTTTCTGGGGGCACGCCGCCTCCCCGACCTGGTCGGCGCGGAAGCGTGCCTTGCAGGTTTTGCAATCAACCAGCGGATCGGTGAAGCCCGCGACGTGCCCGGATGCTTCCCAGACCCGCGGATGCATCAGGATCGCAGCGTCCAGGCCCTCGATGTCGTCACGCACCCGGACCATGGCGTTCCACCAGCGATCCTTGACGTTCTTTTTCAGCTCGGCCCCCAATGGGCCGTAATCCCAGACCGAACCCAATCCGCCATAGATCTCGGAGGATTGGAAGACGAATCCGCGCCGCTTACAGAGCGAAACCAGCTTGTCCATCGTGGGGTTCTGAGCCATGCCGGAAAACTGGTGTCGGGAGCTAGGAACTGCAAGCAGTGTCACGGGTTGGGCGATCTGCAAGGTTCCTGATCATGAGACCTGTTGCACCTGCCCCACAGGGTGGTGCCCCCCCCACTCCAGCAAGGGGTTAAGTCCTGGCCAAAGTAGGCGCGCTGCTTGCGGTTCCAGCCTAGACTTTTGATACCCCCGGGGTCCCAAGCGATGCCCCACATCCGAGTTTCGCGACCCAATTTGCGCGGCTTCGCCCTGGTGGAGCTGCTCATTGTCATGGTACTGATCGGCATCCTGGTGGCTATCGCCTACCCGTCGATCGCGTCGAGCCGGTGGAGCGCCGAGGCGGCCATGCTCCAGGTCGGGACGACCCTGCAGTCCGCCCAACGTGAGGCGGTTTCCCGTCAGCACGACGTCGTCATCCAGTTCGACGCTGCGAATTCCCGCATGCGGATCATCTACGACGCCAACGGCAACGGCGCCGCCGATGGTGGCGAGCGGGTTCGAGGCGTGAGCCTGGAGCGACACGTCGTTTTCGGCCGGGGCGGCGCGCCGGCCCGACCGTTCGGCGCTGGGCCGGTGACCCTCTCCGATGGGTCCCAAACACTGGTTTTCCATCGCAACGGCTCTGCCAGCGCTTCCGGAGGCTTGTACTTGACCTCGTCGCGTGCCGCAGCCGGTGAGGCGAAGCGGATCCGTGACGCTCGGGCGGTGGAAATCGTGCGGTCCACCGGGCGGGTGGAGTGGTTCCGGTATGTCGACACCTGGCTCCGAGGATTCTGATGAAACCATCCCGCAGGGTGGAACAGGGCTTTACCCTCATCGAGGTATTGATCGCGATGGTGATCCTGACCATCGCGGCCCTCTCGCTGATGCGCATGAACGGCAAGATGATTCGCAGCGTCACCGATGACCGGGTGCGCACCCTCGCGTCGGCTTCGGTGGACGCCCGGATTTCGGAGATCCGGTCCTGGCCGACCTACTCCACGCTGGACGGGAAATACGCCGGGACGGAATCGAACACGCCGCTGGCCGGATTGAGCCGGGTGACGTCGGTGGTCCGGACCGGCGGCCTCGGGCAGGTCAACGATTTCAGACGCATTACCGTGACGGTCAGCGGGACCGGGCTCTCGAGCGCGGTCACGCGGACCATAACCCTGGCGGCGCAATGAAGCCTAGGCTGAATGAACGGGGCATGTCCCTGGTCGAGATCATGGTGGCCATGACGGTGTTCCTCATCGTCCTGGGAGGCGTCATGCAAGCCATCAACAGTCAGTCGAGGAGCTTTCGCCGGACCGGCGACGAGGTCGGCATTCTCCAGAATCTCCGCTACGGCGTGGATCAGATCGACCAGGACTTGCGGATCGCGGGGGCGAATGTCCCCTCGCGGCAGCCGATCCTGGTGTACGCAGGCCCCAATTCCGTCGCGATCAACGCCGACATCGTCTCCAATATCGCCGGTGACATTTCGGCGGTGTACATCGACGTGGATGCGCCGGTCGGCGAAGTCTCGGCGTGGGCGCTCTCCGCAGCCACCACCATCCCCGGATCGAGCCCTTCCTTTACGTATCCGCTGGTCGACTACGCGGTGAGTCCGGCCGAAACGGCCATCTTCTGGTTCACCCCGGATGCCGAAACCAGTCGCACCGACGACTTCATGCTGGTGCGCCGGATCAACGCGCAGCCCCAGGAAGTACTGATGCGGAGCGTGCTGGCCCCGAGTACCGGGAACTTCTTCAAGTACTACTACCTCAACGCCCCGCTCGGCGTAAACGCCACGCTGGATTCAGTGCCCACCGCGTGGGGCACGTTGGCGCATACCGCGCCCCAGCACGGCCAGCTCCCCGATACCGGCGCGGTCGGCCGGATCGACCTGCTTCGCGCGGTTGAAGTCAGTTACCGGATCACCAACGGGAGGTCCGGCACCGACGAGCGGATCCGAACCACCCGGGCGACGCTTGCGCTCCCCAATACGAGCGCCAAGAAGCTCACCACCTGCGGTGATACGCCGATCTTCGGTCAAATCGTGACGGCGGTCTATATGCCGTTGCTCAACCCGCCGGCCATCAACGTCACCTGGAACAAGTCGGTCGACGAAACCGCGGGCGAGCAGGACGTGATCCGGTATCTGGTCTGGCGGCGGATCGGCGCCGCGGGACCGTGGGGCGACCCGTACACCTCGATCGCATCGTCCGGGGCGGCAAGCTACACGTTCACCGATCCGGCCATCGCGCCCTTGACGTCCTATCAGTACGCGGTTGCAGCCCAGGATTGTACTCCGGCCCTGTCACCCCAGAGCCTCTCGAACCTGGCGGTGGTGCCGTAATCTCTCGAGTGGAGGAAGGTATGCGGAACGAACGCGGTATCGCGTTGGTGACGGTGCTCCTGCTGGCCTTTGCCCTGAGCGCGCTGTCGCTGGGCGCGGGCATGATGGCGATGAACACGGGATTGGTCCGGCGGTACAACGAGCGCCTGGCGGTGGTGAACGATGCCGCCCTGGCCGGCCTCGAAGAAGGCCGCAGCCGACTGAACGGGACCAAGACGCTGTGGCCGTCGTCGAGCTATGTCACGCTCGAGAACAACGTGGCCGTCTACGACGCCAGCGGAACGGTCCTCCCCGGCCTGACCCGCTCCACCTGGGCCGGCCCGAGCGGGGTATCCTCGGGACAATATGGCGTGTTCGGCAGTATCATCAGCCAGGTGAGCGACAACACCAACATCCGGGTGGTCCGGCGGCTCGAGGTCAACCAGGAGAGCTTTGCCAAATACGCCTATTTCACGACCATCGAAGGCACGATTTACTTCGGCGGCGGCGACCAGATTTTCGGCCCGGTGCACTCCAACGACCAGATCCTCATTCACTCCTCCGGCGCGCGATTCCGCGACATCGTCCGGACCGGCGAGGGGATCACCAATCCCGGGTACGGCACGTTCGACAAAGGATATGAGACGGGTGTCCCGATCATCCCGATGCCGACGACGGCGCAGCTCACGGCGCTCAAGACTCAGGCCCAGACCGGAAACACCTACTTCGTCGGCTACACCAACGGTGGAGTGGGCGAAGCGCGGACCCGGGTAGAGTTCGAGCCGGTGGATTTGAACGGCGACGGCGACACCACGGACGACGATGAGGGCTTCATCAAGGTGTATCAGGGAACCAGTTCGAACGCGCCCTTCGTGACCGCGAGCCGCCCGGGTACCCTCACCAACAGCGAGAACTGCGGCGACTGGAATTCCGCGCACAGCAACCAGTTTCAGGCAGCGTTCGACCACTCCTCGAGCGGCAGCCATAACCGCACCGCGGCCCTCACCGCGGCCAACTCCAAGTGCTTCCTGGGAGGCGACCGCAACCTCACCAACGGGTGGGTGGCATCCAACGGCGATGGCGCCTGGCAGCTCTGGACCGGTCCGGTGGACGCGCGGCTGACCGCACTGAAAGGCGCCGAGGCTCCCTATTTCCACCCCATCACTCGAGCCCTCAACCCGAACTTCAAGGGCGTCGTTTACGTGGATGGGAAGGTCGGGGTCAGCGGAACCGTGCGCGGCAGAGTCACCCTCGTCTCGCCGACCGACATCATCATCCTGGACAACATCAAGCAGGTGATCGACCCGGCACTCGGCATCTGCGATGACATTCTGGGACTGTTCGCCGGAGTGGATATCATCGTGGCGGACAATTCCATCAACGCGCCGTACAACACCACCGGGAGCACCTGGAAGACCATGCGGCCGGTCGGGAACCAGGACGAATACATTCACGCGATTGTGCTCGCGCTCGATAACTTCACGGTGAACAACTACAACTCCGGGCCGAATGACACCGAGTCCTGTGACGGGATCACCTGGGGCAGGGGCTGCCTCCGCTTGACCGGCGGCATCATCCAGCGGCAGCGGGGAGCGGTGGGAACGACCGGCGGCACCGGGAACCTGAAGCGGTATACCTACAATACCTGCGGCGTCACGGATCCGCCCCCGTACTTTCCAACCACCGGGTACTTCACGAGAAACCGGTTTTACGAAATCAACCCGACCGGCTTCAACGTGGCGAACTGGTTCTCGGTGTATCAGAACTAGGGCTATCAGCTATCAGCTATCAGCTATCGGGCTATCGGCTATCGGCTATCGGCTACTGCCGTACCTCGATGATCTGATCTCGCCGGGTCCCCACGCTGACATAGCGGATCGGGATTCCGGCGAGTTCGCTTAGTCGATCGAGATAGGCGCGGGCCTGGACGGGAAGAGCAGCGAAGGACCGCACCACACTCGTCGGCGTGTTCCACCCTTTCACCCTTTCATAGACCGGCCGCACCCGCTCCAACACCCCGGCTGAGGCCGGCATTTCCTCGAGACGATTTCCGTCCAATTCATACCCGGTTGCGACGGGGATACCCTCAAAGCCGTCGAGCACGTCCAGCTTGGTCACCGCGAGTGCGGTGAGGCCGTTCACCCGTGCCGCGTACCGCACCGCGGTGGTATCGAACCACCCGCACCGACGCGGCCGTCCGGTCACCGCGCCGAATTCT
>Ga0187892_10010468_pt1 | contig 11736 bp, 7 predicted proteins | sample MA1701073metaG_FD_139345 | JGI IMG/M metagenome (GOLD analysis project Ga0187892, IMG submission 139345) | Bio-ooze microbial communities from a basaltic lava cave in the Kipuka Kanohina Cave System on the Island of Hawaii, USA - MA170107-3 metaG ... | reverse complement strand
TACGCGTCCACTGAACATCCGTCAGCTCGCGTCGAATCAAGATCGCCCTCCCTCAGTTTGCGATCTTGAATCACATTCACCAGTCAGGCGGAATCCCCTAAATGTCAACAGGACCTAGTCTAGCGCTCGCTACTTAACCCGGGCCCGGCTCCGCCGGCTCGGGCGCTAGTTACAGCCCGTCACCCGCATAGACGGTCGCCTCGCAAGGCCGAGAGGCTTTCTTGAACAGGGCGCAGGCCTGCGAGGCCTCGGCGGCGCTGGTAAAGGGACCGGCGATCAGCCGCCATTTCTTGTCGGGCGCAAGCACGCGGCGCGGCTGAAGCCCCGCGACAAGCGCGGCATGTTTCGTGAGGAACTCGCGCCATAGCGGCCGCAGTCCGTCCTGCTTGGCAACGATGCCGATTTCAATTCCGTAACGGGTCGAGCCGTCATTGGCCGCGGGCGGCAGCGCGATCGGATCCAACGCTGCCATCTCAGTGGATGGCGGTGGAGAGGGAGACGCTGCCGGGTCGGTCGACGAGGCGTTAGGCTCGGGCGCCGACGGAGAGTCTGTCGCTCCGGGCGCGGGTGGAGCAGCATCCGGCGCGGGCTCCGATGTCGCGGGAGGCTCGGCACGTTCGGCGACTTCGGGCGCGGGCGCCGCTTCCGGCTGGCGACTGGCCTGCGCCTCCAACTCAGCCGGCAGCTCGTCAAGCGGCGACACGACGACCGGTGGCGGCTCGTAGGGCTTTGGCGGCGCAGCAGGTTCTGGCGTGGAAGCCGGACTCTGGCTTGCGTCGAGCGCGGCCTGTTCGACGGGCTTCGCTTCCGGCTGAGGAGGCTCGGCGGGCTTGGGCGCCTCGGCCTGGGAAGGTTTCGGCTCCTCAGGAGGCTGCGGCGGAGAGACAGGCGCTGCCGTATCCTCGGCCGTGGCAGCCGGCTCCGACGCCGGAGACGATGTCGCGGCAGAAGCAGGCGGTTCCGGCGAGGCCGGCGCATCGCTCGTCTCGCGTTCCTCCAGCCTGCCACTCAGATCGGCGACTTGCTGCGACAACGCGCGTAAGCTCTCTTGGATGGCCGCCAGTTCCTGGCCGGGCGGTCGAGAACCCTGGTCGCCGGCAGCAGTCGAAGCGGTCTCGCCGGGCGATGCCGGGCTCAACTTGACGAGCTGCCCGCCGAGTGTCGGATCGCTAAGCACGTTGAAGAGGTAAAGGCCCGAAACGACGGCAAGCAGTATCCAGAACGCCGCGAACGCGCCTCGCGCCCAGTTCCATGAGCCTGTCTCGCGACGCCTGACCATCGGTCTCGACCTCCCCGTTTGCGAAATTCGGGCGGAAAAGCGACGCCAATAAGGCTTGCTCACGATTTGCGCCGCGAATCCGAGGATGCCCCGCAAAGCGTCCCCGGTCAATTTCCCTCGCCTCCAAGACGCGGGGGCGCGGACCCATGAGGGTTATGGCCCTCGCCAGGGCTTTAGACTAGATAGATCGCGATTCAAGCAGCCTAGGGGTGCCATTCGGCGATGCCCCAAAGACAGAACTTGCGGCCTCAGGTGTTATCCTCCGTTTCGGCATTACGGGCATGCTTCTTGCTTCGAGCCTAGATGCCAAAACGGCAACGATTCAGACGGCATGACGAATAACTCGGCTCTTGCCATCGTTCTTGCGGCCGGCAAAGGCACGCGCATGAAGTCGGAGCGGCCCAAGGTGCTGCACCGTCTCGCCGGCGCGCCTCTCCTCGCGCACGCTCTATGGGCCGCAAAGGGAGCGGGCCTCGACCGGCTTGCGGTCGTCGTCGGGCCTGAGATGGACGAGGTCGGGACCACCGTCAGCGCTCTCGACAGCACGCTCGAAGTCTTCGTTCAGGCCGAACAGCTTGGGACGGCTGACGCGGTCAAGGCCGCCCGGCGCGCTTTCGAGGAGTTTTCCGGTCAAGTTCTGATCCTTTACGGCGATACGCCGCTGTTGCGCCCCGAGACGATCGGCAAGGTTCGCGCCGAGCTTGCCGGGGGCGCCGACCTCGTGGTGATCGGCTTCGAGACGGAAAACCCGACCGGTTATGGACGCTTGCTTCTCGACGACCGGGGAAGGCTCGCCGGAATTCGCGAGGAGAAAGACGCAAGCGAAGAGGAGCGGGCGCTCACCCTTTGCAATTCCGGGATCATGGGCTTCCGCTCGAGCAAGACCTTGCGCGATCTCCTTGGGCGCATTGGCAACGACAACGCCAAGAAGGAATTCTATCTCACCGAGGCGGTCGCGCTCGCGCGCGCCGACCGGCTCGAGGCGCGCATGGTCGAAGCCGATGCCGAGGAAGTTCTCGGCGTGAACTCGCGCGCCGAGCTCGCCGAGGCGGAAGCCGTCATGCAATGGCGCCTCCGTGACGCCGCCATGGCCAACGGTGCGACGCTCATCGCGCCTGAAACCGTGTTCCTCAGTCACGACACGCGCATCGGCAAGGACGTCGTGATCGAGCCGCATGTCGTGATTGGCGAAGGCGTCGTCATCGAGGACGGCGCTACCATCAAAAGCTTTTGCTACATGCAGGATTCGCGCATCGGACAGGGGGCGACGGTCGGGCCCTTCGCGCGGCTCAGGCCAGGCGCCCACCTTTCCAAGAATGCGCGTGTCGGCAATTTCGTCGAGGTCAAGCAATCGGAGATCGGCGAGGGCGCCAAGGTCAACCACCTCACCTATATCGGCGACACGACCATAGGACCTCGCGCCAATGTCGGCGCCGGGACCATCACCTGCAACTATGACGGCTTCGCCAAGCACCGGACCGAGATCGGCGCCGGCGCGTTCATCGGCTCGAACTCCTCACTGGTGGCGCCGGTCAAGATCGGGGAGGGGGCCTATATCGGCTCCGGCAGCGTCATCTCGAAGGACGTCGCGCCCGACGCGCTGGCGCTTTCCCGCACTCCGCAGGAAGAGCGTCCGGGTTGGGCCGCCAAGATGCGCGAGCGGCACAGCCGGAAGCCGAAGAGTCCGGGAAAGAAAGGAACATAGAGAATGAGTTGCGTGATGTTACCGTGCCAACTAGCTAGACGCGAAGCAGAGGGAGAGTAGAGGCCGATGTGCGGCATCGTTGGCATTCTCGGCAAGAATCCGGTCGCCGAACAACTGGTCGACGCGCTGAAGCGCCTGGAATATCGGGGCTACGACTCCGCGGGCGTTGCCACCGTCGAGAACGGCGAGCTTGGACGAAGGCGCGCCGAAGGCAAGCTGCGCAATCTCGAGGAGCTCATCGCGCGGTCGCCGCTTCAGGGCAATACCGGCATCGGTCACACGCGCTGGGCCACCCACGGCAAACCGGTCGAGGCCAACGCGCACCCGCATATGACCGAACTGGTCTCGGTGGTGCATAACGGCATTATCGAGAATTTCCGCGCGCTGAAGGACGAACTCGCGAGCCAAGGGGTAACCTTTACCAGCGACACCGACACCGAGGTCATCGCCCATCTCATCACGCGCGAGCTCAGGGCCGGAAGCGATCCGGTGCGCGCCGTCTACAACACGCTGAAGCGCCTCGAAGGCGCCTTCGCGCTCGCCATGATCTTCCGCGGCTACAACGATCTGATGATCGTGGCGCGGCAGGGAAGCCCGCTCGCCCTCGGTTACGGCAATGGCGAGATGTTCGTGGGCTCCGATGCCATCGCGCTTGCCCCCTTCACCGATGCCATCGCCTATCTCGCCGACGGCGATTGGGCCGTGATGACGAGGCAGGGAGTCGCCATCCGCGATCGCGAGGGGAGAGCGGTCGAGCGGCCGATGACCCGCTCGCTCGCCTCATCCCTCCTCATCGACAAGGGCAATTACCGTCACTTCATGGCCAAGGAGATCAACGAGCAGCCGGAGGTGATCGGCCATACGCTCGCGGCCTATGTCGACCTCGCCACGAGCCGCGTCGAAATTCCTGCGCTCCCCTTCGACTTCGCCAATCTCACCCGGCTCTCGCTCTCGGCTTGCGGCACGGCCTTCTATGCCTGCCTCGTCGCCAAATATTGGTTCGAGCGTTGGGCGAGACTTCCGGTCGACGTCGATATAGCGTCGGAATTTCGCTATCGCGAAACCGCGCTCGATCCTGGCGGCGCCGCGCTCTTCGTCTCTCAGTCCGGCGAGACGGCCGACACGCTGGCAACGCTCCGCTATTGCCGTGCGCAAGCCCAGAAGATCCTTTCGATCGTCAATGTGCGCGAATCCTCGATCGCGCGCGAGTCGGACGCGGTGTTGCCGACGCTTGCCGGGCCTGAGATCGGCGTCGCCTCGACCAAGGCCTTCACCTGTCAGCTCACGGTGCTGGCCTGCCTCGCCGTCGCCGCCGGCAAGGCGCGCGGCGTGATCGGACCCGCGCTCGAGTCGGAACTGGTGCAGGCCCTCGGCGAGGTGCCGCGCCATATGGCGACGGTTCTCCGCGACGAGCGGCCTTACGAGATGCTTGCCCATCATTTGTCGAAGGTGCGCGACGTTCTTTATCTCGGGCGCGGATCGAGCTATCCCATCGCGCTCGAAGGCGCGCTCAAGCTCAAGGAGATTTCCTACATCCACGCCGAAGGCTATGCCGCGGGCGAATTGAAGCACGGGCCGATCGCTCTGATCGACGAGAAGATGCCGGTCATCGTCATCGCCCCGCGCGATGACCTCTACGAAAAGACCGTTTCAAACATGCAGGAGGTCGCGGCCCGGGGCGGAGGGATCGTGCTGGTGAGCGATGCCGACCCCGCGACAACCGGCTGTGCCGTCGCCTGGCACTTGCCGGTGCCCGCGGTGCATCGCTTCGTGGCGCCGCTCGTCTATGCCGTACCGGTCCAACTGATCGCCTATCACACGGCAACTTTCATGGGGACCGATGTCGATCAGCCGCGAAACCTCGCCAAGTCCGTGACCGTGGAGTAGAATAGAGCCTCGGATTTGCCCGATTTCTCTGATTGAGCAAGGCCATGGCGGATAAGCGGAAGTCCTTCCGGGCGCGCCGTCTTGCTTTGGGCGGGCGCATGCTTCCGCGCTTGTGCCTAGTTGCCGCTTCGCTGTTATTCACAGCAGGCGCCGGTCTCGCTCAAGACGCGGGTCTCAAGAGCGGTGCAGCCTCACTTGCCGCCGGCAAGTACAGCGATGCCGTCAGGCAGCTCTCGGCGACGATCAACTCCGACAACGCCTCTCAGGGCGATGCCGCCAAGGCGCTTTATCTCCGCGGGATCGCCTACCGCAAGATGGGAGAGTCGGCCCGCGCCGCCGCCGATCTCGGCGCCGCCATCTGGCTTGGCTTGCCCGAGCCTGATCGCGTCAAGGCGCTGGTCAACCGGGGACTTGCCTTTCGCGCCGCGGGCTTGAGCAAAGAGGGTGAAGCCGAGATCGCGTCGGCGCGGAAGATTGGCGGGACCCGGGAGGTCGACCAGCTCCTCGCCGAAGGCGGTGGAACACCGGCGGGTGCCGCTTCGGTTGCCGCCTTTTCGACCGAGGTCCGTCCCGAAGGACAGGCGAGCGCTTCGACGCAAACCCGTAGAAGCTGGTTTCCAAGCTTCGGCCGCAGCGACGACAGCGCGGCGCCGGCGCCTCAGCCCGAAGCGCCGCCGACCCGCACCGCCAGCACCTCGCCGCAATGGTCAACGACCACGAGCAAACCCGGCGAGACCGCCGCTCCGGGCGCTTGGAGCACGTCCGTCGCGGGGGCCGAGCAGCCAAGCAGCAGCGGCGGCGGGAACCGTCTCACCCGCTGGTTTGGCTCGCGAACCGAGTCCTCGCCCTCTGCCGAGCCGGAGCCCACGCCCGCAACGCAGACTGCCGCCGTGTCATCACAACCGAGCAAGCCGCCGTCTGCGCCTCCGGCCGCGGCCGCAAGCTCTAGCTGGTCAACGACGACCGATAACGCCTCCGCCGACGCCGGCGGCGGCGAAACCAAGCGGAGCTGGCGCATCTTCGGCCGATCCGCGGAGGCGGAACCCACTGCGCAGCCGGCGGCACAGCCTTCGCCGTCCGGCAGCTACCAGCTCCAACTCGCGAACAGCCGGTCGGAGGACGAAGCCAAGGCGTTGTGGAAGAAAGTCTCGCAGAGCCAGGGTCTCGCAGGCGTAAGCCCCGCAATCGAGAAAATCGATATCGGCAATTTCGGCACGTTCTACAGCCTCAAGATCGGTCCCTTCCCGGACAAGGCCCAAAGCGTTAAGGTCTGCAACGCGTTGAAGCGAAGCGGGATCGATTGCTCTCCCGCGACGCTGTAGACGCGTTTTCCGCTCGTCAGGCACGGCTGTGTCCCGCTTTGAGCTTCGCCTCACATCGGGACTAAGGGATGTGCTAACCAAATCGCCTGCGGGACCGTGCCGAAAGTGCGTGCCGCAGGCCTTCGACAGTCTGTAACGGCACATCGAGAGTCCATGAAGGTCCACGACAAGCCGACACCCGAGCAGAGAAGTCCAACGGAGGAGCCGGCTCAAGACCAGCTCGCTCTTCTCGCGGGCGAACCGGCGCACTCCCTGCATCTCGGCGCGCGCTTGCGCGGCTATTTCCTCACCGGCCTCATCGTCGTCGGGCCCATGGCCATCACGCTTTACGTGGTGTGGTGGTTCATCAATCTCGTCGATGCCTGGGTCAAGCCGCTGATCCCGAACGCATACCTGCCCGAAACGTATCTTCCCTTCAGCGTGCCCGGCATCGGCCTCATCGTCGGCGTTTTGGGTCTGATGGTCGCCGGTGCCCTGACCGCCAATCTGTTCGGCCGGACGCTGGTGAGCCACGGCGAGTTGATGCTCGACCGCATGCCGGTCGTGCGCGGCCTTTACCGCCTGTTCAAGCAAATCTTCCAGACCATCTTCTCCAAGAGCGGAAGCTCGTTCAAGCGCGTCGGGCTGATCGAGTTTCCGCGGCGCGGGCTTTATTGCATCGTCTTTCTCGCCGGAGATCCACCCGTCGAGGTGGACGACAAGATCGGCGCGGGCAATCCGCTCATCACCGTGTTTATGCCGAACGGCCCCAACCCGACCACCGGCTTCATCGTGTTCGTGCCGGCGAGCGAGGTCATTCCCCTCGATCTCGCGGTCGAGGATGCAGCCAAGCTGATCGTCTCGGCCGGTCTCGTCGGCCCCGACCAACAGCAGGAGCAACTGCGCAGGCTCGCGCGAAGCAAAGACGCAAAGCCCGTCCCCGAAAAAGAGCGCGTCGCCTAGACCGGGAATCAATTTTTTCGAATCGTAGGGGATTCCCTCTGAAAACACTTGGCGCCAAATCGGCACGCTGCTCGATCGCTTCACACCGGCCGAACGCGCCAACCATCTCGCCAATGCAGGCTATGCTGCAACTTAAATGGATCATGCTCTAGAAGACAGCGGATCGGCGGGTCAGCCGGCCCGCATCAACTTGATCGCATCGTCGCGCTCGAAGAGATAGAGCAGCAATCTTAGCGCCTCTGAGGCTTGGTCCTTGAGCTCGGGATCGCGCGAAAGCGTGAGCCGGGCTTGATCGCGCGCAGCCTCGAGCAGCGCCTGATGCTCTGGCAGCGTGGCAATGCGGAATGCCGGCAATCCGCTCTGCCGCGTGCCGAGCACCTCGCCCCCGCCGCGGAGGCGCAAATCCTCCTCGGCGATCACGAACCCGTCCTCCGTCCGGCGCATCACGTTCAGTCGCTCGCGCGCCGTGTCGGACAGAGGCTGGCGGTAGAGCAGGATGCACGAGGACTCCTGCGCGCCACGGCCGACCCGGCCTCGCAGCTGATGCAGCTGGGCAAGACCGAAGCGCTCGGCATGTTCGATGATCATGATCGACGCCGTCGGTACGTCGACGCCGACCTCGATGACGGTGGTCGAGACGAGGATCGACAGGGCGCCCGAGGCGAACGCCGCCATGACGCGGTCCTTGTCCTTGGCCGGAAGCCTGCCATGGACCAGTCCCACGGACTCTCCGAAGCGCGCACGGAGCTCGGCGTAGCGGGCTTCGGCCGCGGCGATATCGAGCACCTCGGACTCGGCGACGAGCGGGCACACCCAATAGACCTGGGCGTCCCCGGCAATGGCGCGCGCAATGCCGCCGAGGACTTCGTCGAGCCGCTCGAGCGGCACGGTGCGGGTTGCGATCGGTTTCCGCCCCGGCGGCTTTTCGTCGAGACGCGACACGTCCATTTCGCCGTAGCTCGTCAGCAGAAGCGTGCGCGGGATCGGGGTCGCGGTCATGACCAGAAGCTCGGCCCCTGAGCCTGAGCCCTTGGCCTGGAGCGCGAGCCGCTGATGCACGCCGAACCTGTGCTGCTCGTCGATCACGACGAGCCCGAGATCTTTGAACGCGACCTGCTCCTGGAACAGGGCATGGGTGCCGACCAGAATGTCGACGCGTCCCGCCTTAAGCGCGTCCGTGATCTCAGCGCGCTCGCGTCCGCGCTCGCGGCCGGTCAAGAGCGCGATGCGCAAGCCTGCTGCCGCGGCAAATCCGCTGATGGTCTGAAGATGCTGGCGCGCCAACAGCTCGGTCGGCGCCATCATTGCCGCTTGCGCGCCCGCCTCGACGGCGCCCGCCATGGCGAGCAGCGCCACGACCGTCTTGCCGCTGCCGACATCGCCTTGCAGGAGGCGAAGCATGCGCTGAGGGCTCGCAAGATCGGCATCGATCTCGGCCAGCGCGCGTTTCTGCGCGCCCGTGAGCCTGAAGGGGAGGGCGGCGAGGATCGCCTTGCGCAATTTCCCCGTACCGGCAAGACGCCGTCCGGCGCGTCGCTTGAGCCTCGCCCGGATCACGGCAAGGGCAAGCTGGTTGGCGAGAAGCTCGTCGTAAGCGAGCCGTGCGCGTGCCGGCGCAGACGGAAGAAGCTCGGCCTCGGCCGCCGGCGCGTGAAGCTGCGCGACCGCCTCGGAGAGAGCGGGCCAGCCCTTCTGAGCAAGGAAGCCCACGTCGATCCATTCCGGCAATTCCGGCAACTGCCCGAGCGCATAGCCGATCGCCTTCCGCAGCGTCGTATTGGTGAGGCCTGCGGTGAGCGGATAGACCGGTTCGTGAAGGGGCAGCGCCGCGCCGCCCTCTTGATCGATCGCCATCACGTGGTCTGGATGCGGCATCTGCAGCCACCCGTCATACGATTCCAGCTTTCCGGAGATGAGCCGCCGGCTGCCCACCGGCAGGAGGCGCTTGAGATAAGCGGGATCGGCGTTGAAATAGACGAGCTCGAGCGCGGCGCCTGCGTCGTCCTCGACCAGCACGCGATAGGGCGCGCGCGATCTCCACTTGCGCCCGGTACCTCCTCTATGCTCGGCCACCGTCACTTGGAGCGTCGCAAGCTCGCCGACCTTGGCCTCGGCGATGCGCGGCGTCACGGCGCGGTCGATCACCCCGACGGGGAGGTGCCAGATCAGGTCGACGACGCGGGCATGCGCCCCCTCGTGGCGCGGCGCCACAAGCTTGTTCAGCAACCCCTCGACCTTCGGTCCCACGCCTTTCAAGGAGCGCACCGTGGCGAAGAGCGGGGCCAGTTTAGCGGGTCGCATGGTCTTCTGGAGAAATGCGCATTTTCATCGACATGACCGCCGGGCGCGGCCTTGACAGGCTTGGCGCGCTCGCTCTAACCCACGCGCTGCGGCACAGGAAAGCTTTATCATGTCCGGCAACGATCTTGGCATGCGCCGCCGCCGGGCGCTGTGGCGGGCAACGCATCGCGGCTCGAAGGAGATGGATTTCCTTCTCGGCCGTTTCGCCGAGCAGGCCGTGGATGCCATGAATGCAGCCGAAATCGTCGTGTTCGAGCGCCTCATCGACGCACCCGATCCCGCCCTCGAATCTTGCGTGCTTGAAGGGCAATCTCTCGGCGAACGGGATCTCGATGAACTGATCGACCGCGTTAGGCGTTTCCACGGTCTGGCACCGGCGCGGTGACCGACGACGACCTTTCAGCCATGTCACCTCGACCCGAGCTTCCATCCCTGCCGATCGAGCGTTTGCTCAGGGCGCCGCGAGCGATCGCCGGAGGCGTGCCCGAAGGGCTCGACGCGCTTCTTCTCGGCGAACTTGCCCGCCGCGCGGCGGCGGGCGGGACACCTGCGCCGATCCTGCATGTCGCACGCGACGGCACGCGGCTCGCCACGCTCGAAGAGGCGCTCCGCTTCTTCGCGCCGGATGTCGAGGTCATGAGCTTCCCCGCCTGGGACGGCGTCCCTTACGACCGGGTGGCGCCCAACGCCGAGACCATCGCCCAACGTATCACCACCCTTGCCGCGCTCGCCGGGCGCGAGCCCGGCGAGAAGACGCCCCTCATCGTTCTGACCACCGTCAATGCCATCGTTCAGAGGGTCCCGCCCGCGGGCTTCATCGCCGCAGCGAGCCTCAGGCTTCAGCCCGGCAACGTCATCGGCATGCAAGACTTGATCGAGCGGCTGGAGATGTCGGGTTACGCTCGCTCGGGCACCGTCACCGATCCCGGGCAATATGCGGTGCGCGGCGGCATTCTCGACCTTTACCCTCCGGGCGGCGAGCCGGTCCGCCTCGATTTCTTCGGCGATACGCTCGAGCAGCTTCGCGTCTTCGATCCCGTTACGCAGCGGAGCGAGGGGCGGCGCCAATCCCTCGAGCTTCTTCCCATGAGCGAGGTGGCGCTGACGCCCGAGGTGCGGAGCAGCTTCCGCCAGCGCTATGTGGAACTGTTCGGTCCGGTCACCGGCGACGACCCGCTTTACGAGTCGATCTCGGCCGGGCGCCAGCACCAAGGCATGGAGCATTGGCTCCCGCTGTTCCATGATCGCCTCGCCACGCTGTTCGACTACCGGCCGGGCGCCCGGGTCACGCTCGACCCTCTGGTTGACGAAGCGCGCGCCAAGCGGCTCGAGCAGGTCGCCGATCATTACGATGCGCGGGCGCAGGCGCTCGAGCGCAAGGCCTTCGGTGCTCCGCCCTATCATCCGGTGACGCCCGAGAGCCTGTTCCTGAGCGAGGCCGAGTGGCAGGCGGCGCTGTCCAACCGTCACGTTGTGGTCTTCGATCCTTTCGAGCGCCCGGAGGCACGAGACGAAGCCGTCATCGTCTCCTTCGGCGGCAGGCAAGGCCGCTCCTTCGCCGCCGAACGTCAGACCGAAGGCGCAAACGTTTTCGACGCCGTGACGTCTCACGCCAAGCGGCTCAAGAGCGAAAGCAAGCGGGTGATCGTCGCCTGTTGGAGCAACGGCGCGCGCGAACGGCTGGCGACGCTCCTGTCGGAACACGGCGCTGGCGAGATCGTGCGCGTCGGCACGTTTGCCGAGGCCCTCCATGCGCCGCCCGAAGCCATTGCGGTTACGGTGCTGCCGCTCGAGACGGGCTTCGAGGCGCCGGGTCTTGCCGTCATCGGAGAGCAGGACATCTTAGGAGACCGTCTCGTGCGCCGCACACGCGGGCGGCGCGGCAGCGACGTCCTGACCGAAGTGTCGAGCCTTTCCGTCGGCGATCTCGTGGTCCATTCCGATCATGGCATCGGCCGCTTCGCCGGCCTTGCCGCCATCGAGGCCGCCGGCAAGCCGCACGATTGTCTCGAAGTGCATTACCAGGGCGGCGACAAGCTCTACCTGCCGGTCGAGAATATCGAGCTCCTCAGCCGCTACGGCTCCGACGAGGCCGGTGCCCAGCTCGACAGGCTCGGCGGCGTCGCCTGGCAGACGCGGAAAGCGACCCTCAAGAAACGCATCCGCGACATGGCCGAACGCCTCATCAAGGTCGCGGCGCTGCGGGCGCTCCATCAAGCGCCGGTGCTGACCCCGCCCGACGGGGTCTACGACGAGTTCTCGGCTCGCTTCCCCTACGAAGAGACGGAAGACCAGGAGAC
>Ga0187892_10010467_pt1 | contig 11738 bp, 11 predicted proteins | sample MA1701073metaG_FD_139345 | JGI IMG/M metagenome (GOLD analysis project Ga0187892, IMG submission 139345) | Bio-ooze microbial communities from a basaltic lava cave in the Kipuka Kanohina Cave System on the Island of Hawaii, USA - MA170107-3 metaG ... | reverse complement strand
TGACAGTGAGTCTGGGGAGGAAAGCTGACGTTATTTGTACTAACCGCAGCTCATACGTATCGTGCTCATACTAACGAAAGGAAGAGGAGACGGATATGAAGAAGCTTATGACACTCGCGCAAGGCAGAGTTCTGCTGGGACTCATCGCTATGACAGCCCTGTTGACGTTGGCACCGCTGCCAGCCCGTGGCGCGGACGCGACCAGGTTCATCGCGGTGCTGAACGCCGGGCAGGAAGTCCCTCCGAACACAAGCAATGCGGCCGGAGTTGCCTTTCTCTACTTTAAGGGAGACACGCTTTGTGTCGCCCTGACCTTCGGCGGCTTAACCGGCTCGGCCGTCGCGGCCCACATTCATGGTCCTGGTAATCCGGAAGAGAACGCAGCCATCATTTTTCCTATTTCCGCTACGAGTCCGTCTAATATGTGTGTAGGGCCGCTGACGAAGAACAACCGCAAGGACCTGCAGAAGGGGCGGCTCTACATTAACGTGCATACGGCGGCATTCCCGGGGGGAGAGATCCGAGGCCAGATTCTGCCTGCTGGGAAATGATGAGCACCTGCTGGACTGGGGTGCAGTGGTCTCTGGCCCGTACCTCTATCATGCCCTCATCTTCACACTGAAGGATGACCAGGCTTCAATAGTGCTGCCCGGCTCTTTGTCCGACACCTCCCGCCATCTGGTCAACGCTCAGCTCGTGGCGAGAGAAACGTATTTGACCGCGTTTCTCTCGCCCCCTTCTTTATCTCCTCTTGTGGTGTTTTTACGGTCCTGAATGCTTCTCTTGAGAAAACAGTAGTCTGATCGCTCACTTATCGGGACGGGTGAGTGTGGTCGGCTGTTCCTTCCTCGTTTACTCCCTTCCTGGGATGTGGTAACAGTAGCCAAGATTCATTTGCCGGGAGGGTGTTGCCATGTCCGGCCACTCAAAGTGGAGCACGATTAAGCATAAGAAAGCGCTCAAAGATGCTCGTCGCGGAAAGCTGTTTACTAAATTGATTAAAGACCTGACGATTGCCGCTCGTATCGGGGGAAGTGACCTGAGTTCCAACCCCCGGTTACGGACAGCCCTCGCGGCGGCCAAAGCTTCTAGTATGCCGAACGATACTATCGACCGCGCCATTAAAAAGGGTGCAGGCGAATTGGCAGGGGTGAGCTACGAAGAGGTGGTTTACGAAGGGCATGGGCCAGGGGGGGTAGCTATCATGCTTCAAGCGTTGACGGATAATAAAAATCGTACCGTCTCGGAAATTCGTCACGCCTTTTCTAAATATAGCGGGAGTCTCGGCTCACCAAACTCTGTGGCCTGGATGTTTACCAAAAAAGGTATTATCACCCTGGAAAAAGCCCAGACTGACGAAGACCGACTGATGGAACTGGCGCTTGATGCTGGCGCAGAAGATGTCAGCAGTGGGGATGAGGTGTTTGAAGTCATTGTGCCTCCTGAAGATTTTGACACGGTGCGAGAGGCGCTCGAAAAAGCTGGCCTCACACTGGCCTCGGCAGAAGTGACGATGGTGCCACAGAACACTGTAAGTTTGGCTGGCAAAGAAGCCGAACAGACCCTCAAGTTACTCGAAATGTTAGAAGAGCATGATGACATCCAAACGGTCTCGGCCAATTTTGAGATCGCGCAGGAAGAAGCCGAACGGCTCAGCGCTGCCTGAGTCAAGAAAAGAGGAATGTGGCTGCTCAACCTTCAGCCGTTGCTCTCCGGGTTCTGGGAGTGGATCCGGGGACGCTCCGCACCGGGTGGGGAGTGATCGAACGCAAAGGGCGGATGCCCGCCTTCTGTGCTGCCGGGGTCATTACTGCCAAAGGGTTTCGCTCTTTACCGGAACGGTTGCGGATAATCTATGCCGGATTGATCGAGGTTATTGACCAGTGGCATCCTCACGTCTTAAGTCTAGAAAAAGCCTTTCTTGCGTATAACGTGCAAAGTGCGTTTCGCCTGGGTGAAGCGCGCGGAGTTGCGCTGTTGGCGGCGGCTCAGGCAGGGTTACGTATTGCTGAATACAACCCCACGGAAATCAAGACAGCAGTGGTTAGTTACGGGCGAGCCGACAAGCTTCAAGTACAAAAAGCGGTATTCGCTCTTCTTGGTGCACCGCGGGCACCAGAGACCATGGGTTTCCCGGTGAGTCAAGATGCCACCGACGCGCTTGCTGCCGCCCTCTGTCACCTCAACAGTTCACGGTTGGTTGAACGAATCCGCGACGCGACGGCAAAGGAGGGAAAGTATAAGGAGCGAGACTCAGAACGTCTGCAACTTTTGCACAGTGCGTTTCAAAAACGTTCACTGCCACGCAGTTTGCCTGCGGTGTTCAAAGCTGGAAGGTAGCGACAAGTTTGCCGGCATTCTCTGGAGTACTATGATTGCGCGTCTCTCTGGTGTGTTAGAAGAAAAGACCCCTGACCAATTGGTTGTAAATGTGAATGGGGTCGGGTATCAGGTGTTAGTATCCCTCCAGACTTTCTATCGTCTCCCGGCGCTGCAAGAGCGGGTGAACCTCTACGTCCACACTCACCTCCGCGAGGATGCGCTCCAACTCTACGGCTTCCTTGAAGAAAAAGAAAAAGCTGGATTCCTTTTGCTAAAAGGGGTGACGGGGATTGGTCCGCGCCTGGCACTGAACATTCTCTCTGGCATTCCGGTTGATGAACTGGAAAACGCTTTGCGCACCAGCGATGTTTTGCGTCTGGTGGCGATTCCCGGAGTGGGCAAGAAGACCGCAGAACGTTTGGTTGTGGAACTGCGAGAGAAGGTGGGGGCAACGAGCAATGGGCAGGGAATCCCTAGTGAGCAAGTGTCAGTAGCGACAGAGGCGATTTCTGCGCTCGTGAACCTTGGTTATCGGCAGGTCGAAGCAGAGAAAGCCGTTCGTGTTGCTTTGCAACGCGGCGGGGCAACGATCGCTGAGGTGATTCGCGAATCGCTGCGGAGCTTGCGGACATGAGCGCAAAAAAGAAAACGGTAGCACTGCCCGCAGACGTTGCGCCGCCTGTCGTTGCGACGGAATTGGGCGTTGGTATGGACGAACAACATGAAGAAGCGCGGCTTGACGGATCCCTCCGCCCGCGGACCCTCAGTGAATATATTGGCCAGGAGGGGGTCAAGCAAAACTTGCAGATCGCGATTGATGCGGCCAAGCAGCGTGGCGATGTGCTTGATCACTTGTTGTTCTGCGGCCCTCCCGGGTTAGGGAAAACCTCAATGGCCCACATTATTGCTCGCGAAATGGGGGTGAACATTCACGCGACGACCGGTCCGGTGATTGAGCGTCCTGGGGACCTTGCGGCGATTCTGACCAATCTGGAAAACGGCGATGTCTTGTTCATTGATGAAATTCATCGCCTGAACCGTGTGGTCGAAGAACTCCTCTATCCGGCAATGGAAGATTTCCAGCTCGATCTGGTCGTCGGGCAAGGGCCGTCCGCACGCACCGTCAAGCTGGACCTCAAGCGCTTTACGCTCGTAGGGGCGACGACACGGGCAGGGTTGTTGACCTCGCCGCTCCGGGATCGGTTCGGCTCCACTTTCCGACTTGATTTTTATCAGGTGGCCGAACTCGAGAAGATCATCCGCCGTTCTGCAGCAATTCTGAGTTTAGTGATCGATGCGAACGGCACGGCAGAGATCGCTCGCCGTTCGCGGGGGACGCCGCGTATTGCCAATCGCTTACTCCGCCGTGTGCGGGATTTTGCTCAGGTCAAAACTGATGGTGATGTGACACGCGAAGTCGCCCGTGACGCCCTGGCCTTGTTAGAAGTAGATGACGTTGGCTTTGACAAGATGGACCGGGCGATCTTATTGACGATTATCGAAAAATTTAACGGGGGCCCGGTCGGCGTGGAAACGATAGCGGCGGCGATTGGCGAGGAGAAAAACACCATCGAGGATGTGTACGAGCCGTATCTCCTTCAAGAAGGGTTTCTCCAGCGGACGCCACGTGGGCGACTCGCGACGATACAAGCCTACCGACATTTTGGTATCACCCGGCCAAGTAATGGGAATCAAGGTCAGTTATTCTGAGGAGTACATGACCGAACTAGGGAAAACGTTGATCATCTTTGGTGGTATGCTGCTCGTGGTCGGAGTGCTCCTCACTCTCAGTGGGAAACTTCCCTGGCTGGGACGATTGCCGGGTGACATCGTTATCCAGCGAGAGAACTTCTCTTTCTATTTTCCCTTAGGGACGTGCCTCCTTTTGAGCGTTCTTTTGTCTCTTCTTTTTGCTCTCTTGCGTCGGTAGTGGTGGGAAGGAAGAAGCGTGGAGCCGCAACGCCAACACGAACAGCCAGAAGAACACGGTCGTCGCCTGTATTGGGAAGGGGCGATTATCCTCGCCACGGCGCTGGCGGTCGTCTTATTGGCGTTCTCGCTCGTTCGCCTCCCGCAATTGAGTGAAGCCTCCAATCTGGCCAGTAATGCCGCTTTTGTCCTCCTGATCAACCTCAATATCATCCTCCTCATTCTTCTGGTGTTCCTGGTGGCGCGAAACTTGATCAAGCTCTTTTACGAGCGGCGCCGCAAACTCCTGGGGTCCCATCTCCGTTTTCGCTTAGTCACCGCCTTTGTGGCGATTTCCCTGTTTCCGGCGATTCTGCTCTTCTTCATCGGCGTTGGGTTTATGACCCGCTCGCTGGAGAACTGGGTCACGGCACAAGTAGAGGACGCGCTGGAAGGAGCCTTGGCGGTGGTCAACACGTTCTATGAGCATTTGGGGGACGAAGCGCTATACCATGCCCACAACGTAGCGGCGGAAATTGCACGGGATGGTTACCTTCATGAAGAACAGCGACAACGCCTGCAAGAATTGTTGGAAAGGAAGCTCTACCTCCTCCATTTAGGTCGAGTAATGGTGTTTTCGGCGGAACAGAGCCAACTCGCCAACGCGACCAGTGCAGAATGGCCCGCCCTTGAGCGGAGGGGAATTGATGCCGCGCTCCTCGACCGCGCCCTCAGCAAAGAGGAGGTCCGACAGGTCCGCCCACTCGGCAAAGCCGAAGTTGTGTATGCGGCGGCCCCCATTCTCGTACGCGAACAAGTCGTGGGTGCAGTGGTCGCTGAATACTTCGTCCCTCAGAGTGTCGCCCAACAGAGCACGCAAGTGATGCATGCATTCCGCGAGTATATGCATCTCCGTATTCTCAAACATCCCTTCAAGTCGAATTATGTGGTCACGATGTCCCTGGTCACCTTGGTGGCAATCTTTTCCGCCGTTTGGCTTGGGCTGTTTCTGGCTAAGAAAATCACTGTCCCGCTCCAGCGACTGGCGGCCGGGACCCGCGAGGTGGCCCAGGGACATTGGACCCACCGAATCGAGGGAGAAGCCGAAGATGAAATTGGCACGCTCGTGGCGGCTTTCAACCGCATGACGGGAGAATTACAGCAGAGCCATCATGAACTCGATGCGCGTCGTCGCTATATGGAAATTATCCTGGCGAACATTACGGCTGGGGTAGTGTCGCTGGATCGACACGGATTTGTGACAACGATGAATCGGGCGGCGGAGCGACTCCTTGGCATGCACGCCGAGGCTGTAATTGGAAAAGACCACCGGGAGATTTTTGCCTTGTCGGAATTCTATGAGGTGCGGAGAATCGCCCGTGAACTCCTTCCTGACTCTTCCGGTTTTGCTGGAGAGGGCGTTCGTGAGAGTCAAGGGCAACTGAAACTCCGCCGCGAAGGTCAGCCCGTGTCCTTGGTGGTGACAGGTGCACTCCTCACTGATGAACACCACGAGAGAATTGGGGTCGTGTACTTCTTCGAGGATGTGACCCAGATTGTCCGGGTCGAACGGATGGAAGCGTGGCGCGAGGTCGCGCGGCGCATCGCGCACGAAATTAAAAATCCACTCACGCCGATTCAATTGGCTGCGCAGCGGTTGCAACGACGGTTCGCCCCGCAGATTACACAAAATGCTGAGGTTTTTAATGAGTGTATTGGCAGTATTGCCCAGGAAGTGAGCGCCATCAAAAAACTGGTGAACGAATTCTCGATTTTTGCCCGACTGCCTACCGCCGATCATCTGCCGGAGAACCTGAACGTTCTGATCCAAGAAATTATTCCCGTGTTTGTTGAAGCCCATCGCGATATCGATTTCGTCTCTGAACTGGATGCAGTATTGCCGCTGTTAGAACTTGACCGCGAGGGGCTGAAGCGGGTCGTGCGCAATTTGCTCGACAACGCTGTCGCGGCATGTCATACGGCTGCCAACGGGAAACGCCAGCGGATCACTGTCTGTACCCGTTATCTCTGGTCGCTCGGCATGGTGCAACTCGAAGTAGCAGACACTGGCTGTGGGATTCCGTCAGAGGTGAAAGATCGTCTGTTTGAGCCGTATTTTTCCACCAAAAAGGAAGGGACTGGGTTGGGGCTCGCTATCGTGGCGACCATCGTCGCTGATCACCAGGCGTTTATTCGCGTGCGGGACAACGATCCCCAGGGGAGCCGATTTATCATTGAACTACCGGTGCGGCGCAAAGCGCAACGGCCGCCGGTGGTTGTGGAGACCGCCATGTTGCCGCTCACCGGCACTGGCGGGAAAGGCTAGGGAGGATGGTATGGAGGACACGATTCTCGTTGTTGATGATGAAGAAAAAATTCGTACGACCCTTCGGGGCGTTCTTAGGGATGAAGGATTCCGGGTACTGGATACCGACGGGACGACCAAAATCCTGGACCTGGTAGCAACCGAGCGTCCACAGCTGGTGATTCTCGATATCTGGATGCCGCAAATTGACGGGATCGAACTGTTGGAACGGATCAAAGTCCAACAACCGGAACTCCCGGTGATCGTGATTTCCGGACACGGGACCATCGAAACGGCGGTGCGGGCAACGAAACTGGGAGCGGCAGATTTTCTGGAGAAGCCGTTCTCCATTGAGACCCTCTTGCGGTCGGTGTATCGCGCGACCGGTCGGGCTGCGAGTGAGGAAGGGATCCTGCCTGAACGAATTGATACCTCAGCCGTGGCGATACCCTCCCGGCGTTCCCGTCGGCAGACCCATGCGCGGACGATGGGGAACAGTGTGGTTGTCCATGGACGGGGATTACACTCTGGGGTGCGAACGGGAGTGATCCTTCATCCTATGCCTCCTGGAACAGGCATTGTGTTTGCCGTGATTTCTGCTCCAGACGTGACGATTCCGGCAACCGTAGAGTATGTTGACTCGACCGGCTATGCCACGAGCCTGCGACATGAAGGAGTGGTTGCGCAAACGATCGAGCACCTGATGTCCGCCTTGCATGCCTACGGTATCACCAATCTCTTAGTGAAGATGCAAGGAGAGATTCCTATTCTTGACGGCTCGGCTCTCGAATTTTGTCAGTTGCTGGAAGAGGGAGGAATCGTTGAGCAAGCCGAGAATATTGAGCCCGTACGAATAAAATATCCCTGTCGTATGGGTCAACCAGAGTCGGAAAAGTTTTTGCTCATCGAGCCTGCCGATCGCTTGGAGATCCACTATACGTTGCGCTATCCCGAACCGGTTGGACAACAGGAGTATCACTATATCCACCGTGATGCCCAAAGTTATCTAGAAGAGATCGCTCCGGCCCGCACGTTCGGATTCCTCAAGGATATTCAAATGCTAGAGCAAATGGGGTTGGCGAATGGGGGCCGGTTAAATAACTGTATCCTGATCGGCGAACAGGGAGTGATTAACCCACCGCTGCGTTTTCCTGACGAGTTAGTGCGTCACAAAATTCTCGATTTGCTCGGCGACCTCTATCTCTTAGGGCGTCCGATCTGTGGGAAAGTCACAGCCTGTGGTACGGGCCATACCGACAATGTCGCGCTCGTACGTGCCATTCGTGCCCAACTCGGCAAGCGGCCAACTGTGCATTGAGCGTGTTGGCCTATTTCCCTGCAACTTCCCTCATAGGAGGGGCGTATGTCATTGCTTAAACTGATTGATGAGGCGGGTGCTACGGGCAAAGTCAAAGCCGTCTTTGACGACATCAAGGCGACGAAAGGGATCGAGCGGGTCCCAAACATCTGGCGCGCGTTAGCGAATCACCCCGATCATCTGGAAGTCACCTGGAATAAGCTCAAAACCATCATGCGTCCAGGCAAGCTCGATCTCCTGACCAAGGAGATTATTGCTTTGGCCGTTTCTATTACCAACAATTGCGACTACTGAATTAATTCCCACGCTGCCGCCGTGTTGCGGCTGGGGCTCGATAACGAAGGGTTGGGAGAAGTGCTCGCGGTCACTGAGTTATTCAACGGCATGAACCGGATTGCCGATGGCTATCAGGTGGAGCCGGATGTGAAACCACCGCAAGAATGAAATGCAGCGACGAGGATGCACCAAGCTGGAGAAGGGGTTATAATCGCCAGAAGAGACTGCTGGTAAGCAGTAGCTTGAGGTTCAGATCCATGGCGAATAATCATCTTGAATCAGACGGAGTAACCGAGTCTCGCGGGGCAAAGATTCTGTTTGACCTGCGTGCCGCAGATGTGGCGTATAAGCCCTTTCCCCCCTTCTCGGCTTGGAAAGATATCGCGATCGATTCACGCCGTTGGGATCGGTACACTGAGCAACTCAAGGCTCATGCGCAATTGCCAACAGAGGTGCTCCAAAGAGCGCGGGAGATCGCCAAACGAGCTGCTGCCTGGGATACTGGAGCAATCGAAAACCTCTACGAGACGGATCGTGGATTTACCTTTACGGTTGCTTATCAGATTGGTGCTTGGGAAGCGGAACTGGACACCAAGGGAAAAGATGCAAGGGCCCTCTTTGAAGCACAACTTCAGGCGTATGACTACGTTCTGGACCTTGCGACTAGAAAAGCGCCATTAGTCGAGGCATGGATTCGAGAACTGCATAAACAGTTATGCAAAGGTCAGAAGACCTATCTTGTGTACACAGAAATCGGTCCTCAGCAACAACCTCTCCCACTCGGAGAATATAAACATCTTCCTAATCACGTTCTGAAAAAAGACGCAGTGGTTCACTCATATTGCCCTGTGGACGTGACCCCGGCCGAGATGCACCGGTTCCTCCAAGAACTCCGCAGCGACGCTTTCCAATCAGCACATCCAGTTCTCCAATCTGCTTATGCACACTACGTCCTTGTTGCTATCCACCCCTTTGCAGATGGTAATGGTCGGGTGGCTCGTGCGTTAGCGTCCGTCTATACCTACCGTGCCGCTTCAGTTCCCCCTCTTATATTGGCAGACAACCGAGAAGACTATTACAAGACTCTCGAGGGCGCGGACCAAAGGGACTACTCAACGTTTGCTGATTTCATGCTCGACCGATGTTTGGATGCAGTCCAACTCGTCCATGAAAGCGTCCAGAGTGCTTCCTTACCACCGCTGTCCGCTACCCTTAACCAACTCAGGGCTCTCTATATGACGCGAGGTGGTTATTCTCACCAAGAAGTAGATGCGGCTGGCTACAAACTGTTGGAGTTTGCGCAACAGGAACTAGAGGAGGTTAGAGGAAAGAATATGGTGAACGTTCAAGGGATTCAGGTTAGAGTCAACAGACAGGTCATAGACTACAAAGTGACTAGACCGAGTTTCCGCCCTCCAGTATCCCAGGGAGGGAGAAAGTTACAGATAGTTTTTGCTACAGAACCTCCTGCTCAGGCACAGATAGAAAGAAGTTTCACTCTTGAAATTCCTCAAGATTGTGGGGTCGATGATGATCTTTCAATTTGTAGCCAAACCACTAGTGAGATATTCGGCGCCCGAGTCAACGAGGTCGTACCTAATCCAACGAGCGCACTGCAGATGCGGTTGCGTGTCTGGGCGGAGCGAATTTTGGCTCACGGACTTCAAGAGCTAAAAGAGAAAGCTACCCAAGCCCTCAAGCAGCAAGGCTATTAAGCTAAATTCCTCCCGAGCTAAAGACAGAATTGGCTACGGTGTTACCCGCTCTAGCATCCGTGGAAACGGAATCGCCTCGCGAACGTGATGCAGGCCGCACACCCACGACACCATGCGTTCGATGCCCATACCGAAGCCAGCGTGTGGCACTGAGCCGTAGCGCCGTAGGTCGAGATACCAGGAGAACGCTTGTTCCGGCAGTCCGTGATCGCGGACTTTCTTTTCTAACATTGCCAGGTCGTCTTCGCGTTGGCCACCACCGATAATCTCACCGTAGCCTTCGGGTCCCAGCACATCCATACACAGCGCAACTCGTGGGTTTTCGGGATCGGCTTTCATGTAGAAGGCTTTGTTCTCGGTCGGATAGCGGTGAATGATGACTGGTCGATCGAACGATTCCGAGATCAACGTTTCCTCGTCTCCGCCGAAATCTGCGCCCCACTGAATCTCGACCCCTTTCTTTTGCAGCAGCTCAATTGCGTCCCCGTAGCTGATCCGTGGAAACGGTTTCTTCACGTTCGCGAGCTTTGCAAGGTCACGCTCCAACGAAGCGAGTTCTTTCTGCCGGGTGGTGATGACTCGCTGAACGACGTACTCGATAAAATCTTCAGCGAGGTCCATATCGCCATTGAGATCGCAATAGGCGACTTCCGGCTCGATCATCCAAAACTCGGTCAGATGACGGCGGGTTTTCGACTTCTCGGCGCGAAAGGTTGGCCCGAAGCAATACACTTTACCGAACGCCATCGCCCCAGCTTCCATGTAGAGTTGCCCGCTTTGCGTAAGGTAAACGGTGTTATCGAAGTAATCGACTGGAAAGAGAGTTGTTGTTCCTTCACACGCGGCCGGGGTGAAAATTGGCGCATCGAGAAGCGTAAACCCGTTGTTATCGAAATAATCGCGGCAGGCTTTGATCACTTCACTGCGCACGCGCAGAATCGCATGTTGACGAGCAGAGCGAAGCCACAGATGCCGATGGTCAAGCAAGAACGCGACTCCGTGCTCTTTCGGAGTAATCGGATAGTCATGGGCGATCTGATTCACTTCCAGGTGCTTAACCGACACCTCGAAGCCAATCGGCGAACGGGCGTCGGCACGCACAGTGCCGGTGACCGTCAGCGAAGACTCTTGCGGTAAATGGTCAGCCAGTTGGAACACTTCAGGGGATACATCGCCCTTGAAGACAACAGATTGGATTGTTCCACTGCCATCGCGAATCTGGAGAAAATGGAGCTTGCCACTAGAGCGTTTGTTGTAGAGCCAGCCCTTGAGCGTGACCTCTTGCCCTTCGTACTTGCCAACGTCACTGATGTATACCCACTGCGGCATGCGCATCCCCTTCTGAGTTGTTGTGTTTGTGTCAGAGTGGCACTATAGCATAAGGAAAAGGAGAATATGATGGCTTGCTGGGTCGCCAGTTTTTTGCTCTGGCTGTTGGTCGTTCCTCTTTTGTCTGCCTCCGCTCAGAGTCGCGGCCAGGACGACCTGGAGGAGGCACTGCGGAATCTTCCTCCGGCGCAACGCACTGAGTATCGCCGACAGTTGCTGCAACTGGATCGAGTGTCCCGTCGTTTACTGCAAGCGATTCCGAACCCTCCCCAAGTCAATGTCATTCTTGCGGCAGGGGAGCGGTCGATCAATGCCGGGACGACATTCGGGAAGATTATTGTGGCGGAAGGACTGCTGCGCTTCGTCAGGTCAGACGATGAATTAGCGATGATTCTCGGTCATGAATTCGCACACTTGACGCAAGGACATGTGACCCGTGGGGCGACAAATAACGTATTGCTCAATCTCGGCAGCATCATTGCCGGTTCGTTTATTCCGGGTGGAGATGCGGTCACGAGCTTGTTTGGACAGATGGTCTTGAATCATTTTAACCAGGACCAGGAGC
>Ga0187892_10010464_pt1 | contig 11741 bp, 8 predicted proteins | sample MA1701073metaG_FD_139345 | JGI IMG/M metagenome (GOLD analysis project Ga0187892, IMG submission 139345) | Bio-ooze microbial communities from a basaltic lava cave in the Kipuka Kanohina Cave System on the Island of Hawaii, USA - MA170107-3 metaG ... | reverse complement strand
TCCGCGATGAAGCGCATCGTTTTGCTATTACGTATCACCGCCAGCTTCGCTCTCGGGAACGTCTGCGCTCGCCACTCGACGCCGTCCCTGGAGTCGGCCCAGCCCGTCGCAAATCACTTCTCCGGCATTTTGGCAGCCTCAAGCGAGTCCACGCGGCGACTCTCGAAGAATTGGTGCAAGTCTCGGGGATATCGCTGGCAACCGCGGAAGCAATTAGACACTGGAGCATCCAAGGGGCAGCGGACGAGTCTGAGCAAGAAGCACACACAACTCCTTCTCTGGAATGACAACGACACTCTTTCCTTTTCACTTCGGCCCCTTTTCTCTCCTCCCTCACTCCTTCCTTTTTTTGCTGACTCTGGCGTACCTCAGTGGAGAAATCTGTGCAGCGTGGGGATGGTCCTTCGTATCTCCCTGGGGGATCGGGAGCGGCATACTCCTTACTGGCGCAATTTGGTGGAAGCAAAACCGAAGCACGGCGGTGCTGATTGGCTGTCTCCTCGTAACATTCTTTTTCGCTCATGTAACCTTATGGAGGGTACTCCAGCCACAGTTTCCGCCTCATCATCTCCGCAATCTTTCCCTCCCACAGCAAGTCACTCTTGACGGGTGGCTTTTCCGCGAACCTGAACACGCACCTCATCGTGGCCGTCTTTACGTGGAAGCCCTTCACGTCTGGAAAGACGGCACGCCTCACCCTGCGGTGGGAAAAATTTTGCTCACAGTCCGCACCTTGTCCTCGTTTTGGCACTATGGCGACGTTCTTCGTGTGAAGCTCAATCTTCGCCAGCCACGCAATTTCCGTACTCCAGGCAGTTTCGACTATGAAGGGTACCTTGCCAGGCAAGATATCTTCCTGTCGGCGTTCCTGTGGGATGATACAGCAATTGAGCGGATTGGTACTGCAGGGAGCGGGTTCTGGCACGTCATAGAACGAGTCCGCAACACTATTGGTGAATTCTTCACTCTGCATCTCGACACGAAAACCGCCGCTGTCCTTCAAGCTCTCATTATCGGCGACGAACGTTCTATTACGAAGGACTTGCGGGAGGCATTCTCACGCGCTGGTGTCGCTCATGTCCTGTCAATTTCCGGCTTACACATCAGTCTCGTCGCTACCACAGCCTACGTTTTCTGGTGGTGGGTGGTGAGCCGCAGTCCGTTCTTACTCTTGACCTTGACGGCACCAGTCTTGGCCTCCTTGCTCACGTTGCCACCGGTGCTGCTTTACGCCGCAATCTCCGGTGGTAGCGTTGCAACCTGGCGCTCGGTTCTCATGGTTGTCACCTATTTGTTGGCCATCGTCATTGCTCGACAAGGTGAAGTGTATCGGAGTCTGGCACTAGCAGCGTTACTGATCTCATTCTTATGGCCAGGTGCTGTTCTTGACGTATCGTTTCAGCTCTCATTTCTCTCCGTGCTCAGCCTTTTTCTAGGGATGGAGCGTTTTTCTCTTTGGTGGAGTCACGTTCACCAACATCTGCATCTCGACACTTTTCCTCAGGGGGAACGACTGCTGAAGTGGGGAGTAACCTCTTTCGTCATCTCGGCCTGTGCATTACTTGGGACTGCTCCAGTCACAGCAGCGCACTTTAACGAAGTCTCTCTTGTCGGCATATTCGCCAACGCAATCGTCGTCCCTCTTTTGGGGAGTGCAGCGGTCATCCTCGGCCTTCTCGCAGCGGGATTCGTGTTTCTCCACTCCAGCATAGCGATGGTTCTTGTCCTCTGTGCTGGGGTTGTCACTCGCCTGGGTATTTGGAGTGTAGAGCGGATTGCTACTTTCCCCTATGCTACTCTTCAAACGGTCACCCCAAACCTCTTCGAGTTAGCGGTGCTTTACGGCCTTCTCACTTGTTTTTTCTTCCGTTCAATCGTGCGCCATTTTTCTCCCCCTTTTTGTTACCTCCCCCATTTTTTGCTGAGCGTACTGCTCATCGACATCGTCGGATGGTCATACAAGCGACATTTTGATCACGAATTACGCGTAACATTTCTTGACGTAGGACAAGGTGATGCCGCAGTAATAGAATTTCCCGGATCACACGTGATGGTTATTGACGGAGGAGGGTTCGCCAGCGAGGATTTTGACCCAGGAGAAGCCCTTATCGCTCCGTTTCTGTGGAGCCGCAAAATCAGGCGGGTTGATACGCTTGTTCTTAGTCATCCGCAGCTCGACCACTACGGTGGGCTTGCGTATCTTGCCGAACATTTTTCACCTCGTGAGCTGTGGTTTAACGGCGACCATACTCAGAGTACACGATTTGCTCACCTTCAGACCACCCTGCGGCACCACAACGTGCGGTCCCGCATTCTTTGCCATGAGATGCCCTCGATCGTATTGGGCAGCGTGAAAATTCAGATTTTGCATCCACCGTGTCAGCGCGCGGGTCTTGACGCAAACAACGCCTCCCTTGTGCTTCGTCTAAGCCACGGCACGGTCGATATTCTTTTTACCGGAGACGTAGAAGCGGAAGGAGAGGCAGTACTGCTTTCAACCCAGCACGTTCTCGCAAGCGAGATTGTCAAGGTTCCCCATCATGGAAGCCGGACGTCGAGCACTCCAGCCTTCGTACAGTCCATTGCCCCGCATGTTGCCGTTGCTTCCCTAGGGTTCCAGAACCGTTTTCGCTTCCCGGCACCGGAAGTCATCCAGCGTTACCAAAGCCAGGGAAGCCAATTTTTACGGACCGATGAAGGCGGGAGTATCACCGTCGTAAGTGACGGGCATGGATATCAGGTTCTGCCATTTCTCCCTACTAGGGAGGTCGTAACAGAGGCGAACTTGCAGGCTTCACGACCAGAATAATGTCTCCAACCTCGCTCTTCAACAAAGAGGCTTCTTTGGTCGCAGGTGAGCGACGAGAGCGCTTGCCTTTCTTTGACCGTTCGCACGATAACTGTACATCGGACACCGCAAACTCGCTTGCCTTGCTTGTAAGGAACTCTGAGCGTGAGGATTCGCAAGGGATTCGTCACGTTGCTTATAGCTGAGTATGGCTTTGGCAATAGTGACCGCATCAACACGGTACTGCCCCTGACCGATCTGAGATTTCAACCGGTTGATTCTCGCCTCGTGTGGTTCTCCATGCATAAGATTTATGCCTTTTTTTGTTGAGGAGAGGGACGTGGCTTGAGCGCTTTTTTTTCTCCTCGAGCCAGAAAAAATTTGTTTGTCTGGAGTATAGCTTTTGCTACTTCTTCGGCAGAAACGCGATATGTTCCCTGCTCTATTTGCTCGCGAATACGAAGTATTTTTTCCGTGCGCAAGTGATCCCTCATTTCTATAAGCACCAGTCTCGGTTGATCAGAACAGTCAGGAAGAGAGGGAGAAAGTGGATCCTTTCTCACGGGGTATGTCTTTCTTGCTCGCTTCCCGTTTTCTTTCCCCTTCTTTTTTGGGATATCTGTCCAACAATGTCCACTGAGCTTTGGGAAGCATCTGTGTAGAGGCTCTTTGGTAGTAAGAGCACGTTAATTATCGCCTCTCTATTGCTCTTTCGGCAAATTCGCCAGAGGCTTTAGAAAATTCAGAGCCCTAAGGGCGGTCTCTGGAAATCTAGAGAGAACAAAACAGAGAGAACCGCGGAAAGCAATGGCGGAAAGCACGAACAGGCACGCGTCTCCAGAAACAGCAAAGCGGGGAAGGCCACCGCTTTGCCACAACGCATCCGGAGTATTTTTGCTGGAGATGCCGCCCTCAGGGCAACAAGAAAGGGAAAGGTAGAGCGGAAGGAATGTTACGCAGCGCGGCGGAGATTGGGTACTGTGGGTTTTCGTTCTGCGACTCGGAGTTGCTCTTCTTCAATACCAAGAGTGTTTTGGAGACGAGCAACTGCTTGTGAGTGAATCTGACAGATCCGTCCTTCAGTCAGACTAAGAATCTCGCCAATTTCCCTGAGCGTGAGTTCTTCGTAGTAGTACAGAGTAACGACCATACGCTCTCGCTCTGGGAGCGTATCAATTGCTTGCGCTAACTTCTCGACCAGTTCTTTCCCTTCAACAGAGGTAAAGGGATCTTGGAAAGAACGCATGCTGAGATCGTCTTGCGTCTTTCTCCATTCTTCTTCCGAGGCAGAGGTGAGGTCTTCTAAGCTCAACAGCGACGCTTCGCTTACTTTCTGATCAACCCGGTAGTATTCCATAAGTTCCACACCAAGTTCAGTTGCCATTTCGTCCGGAGAAGCTTCTCTCCCTAAACGGCCAGCAAGGCGAGTGCGCGCCACAGCCATCTTGCGTCCCCACGCCCGCACAGAGCGGCTCACCCAGTCAAGGGAACGTAAGTATTCCATGATCTCTCCTTGGATGCGGTAACGGGCATAGGTCTGGAAAGCAACCCCACGGTGAGAATCGTATCGCTGGGCAGCTTCAAGAAGGCCGACGATACCAGAGTTTATTAGGGAGGCGAGATCAACTCCTGGCGGGAGGCGACGATGGATACGTTCTGCAACGAGACGAACGAGGGGCATGTGAGATTCGAGGATTTCTTCCTGCCGTTTCTTCTGCGCTTGTAATGCGTCAACGGCTTGAGTCGCTACAGTCACCACTCCCTCTTTTTCCACGCTTTTTCCTTTCATTGGCCTGTTTGCCTGCGCTTTCCGAAAACATGGCCGATTGGCGTGAGATTGTTTTGCTTTGCTTCTAGCGAGAACCACAATCTTCTCATTACTTTTCGTTTTCCCAACTTTTGTCGCCGTATGATTCATCCCCAGTACCCCCATTCTCTGTATTATTTTTTCCCACCGGGATAATGCAGACAATGAGGGAGTTAGCAAGCGTTATGCCAGAAAGGCTTTTCTTTATATTTGTCAGAAAAGGTGTTGATTCGGAAGGAAATTCATATGTTTGAAAAATTTATTGCCCAAGAACGGACGATAGATAAAAAAGTAACACTTAGAGAGAAACAAAGCCGCTACGAGTATTAAATATCAAGAAAACCAATGAGTTAAGAGACGAGAAGAAGGTGGCAAATTTTTGGCGATCTACAAAGGAAAAAAGGCGGGCTTTTGCCAAAAAGACGGAAGAGTATTTCCTTTTTCATTTTTCGGTCGAATTTGCAGAATCTTTAGACCAGAGATATGGCAGAATAATATCTTCCCTCCTCATAAACACGAGAAACACGTAGAGGGAGGGAAGAAATCAAATTTGTTATCTCTATAGTAACGTGGTAGAGTGTCACATTATTGGCGGGATTCGGAATATAGTTCGTTGCTTCATTTTTCGCGGCATAGTGGCAGGCTGTGTTAGGAAGGGGAGCGTTTCTGCATAAGATCAAGGTTGCTTTTCAGGTATGAGCATGCCATCAACTACTCCCTCGCTTTTCATTGGGGACCATCCCTTAATGCAAAAAATCTATGCAATGGTGCATAGAGTAGCAAGCGCAGATGCGACAGTTTTGGTCACTGGCGAGAGCGGTACTGGTAAAGAATTAGTCGCGCGCTCGATTCATAACTTGGGACCGCGCGCATCCCATCCTTTCGTACCAATCAATTGCGCCGCACTGCCCGAAGAGCTGCTTGAGAGTGAACTCTTTGGCCACACTCGTGGTGCCTTTAGTGGCGCAGTCTCTTCACGGATAGGGATGTTCCAACTGGCTGATGGTGGCACCATTTTCCTTGACGAAATTGGGGAAATGGCGGTAGCTTTACAGGCAAAGCTGCTGCGCGTTTTACAAAACCGAGAGGTCAGACCAGTCGGGGCAGACCGCTCAACTGCCGTAAACGTACGTGTCATTACTGCGACGAATAAAGATCTAGCACGAGAGGTCGAAAAGGGCACGTTCCGCGAGGACCTCTTCTATCGTCTCCAAGTGATCCCTATCCACCTTCCTCCTATCCGCGCCCGTCGTTCTGACATTCCGCTCTTAGTCCGTCACTTTCTTGAAAAGAACAGTCAAAAATATGGCTCCAAGCTGCAAATCTCCGATGAGGCAATGGTCTACCTCTGGGAGTATGATTGGCCAGGGAATGTACGGGAGCTAGAAAATCTTATTGAACGGATGGTCGTTTTAAGCGAAACCGGTCGTATTGGCCCGGAAGATCTTCCCTCTCACGTCCGTTCTTTTATTTCCGAGAAAAAACTTCCCCACCCTCCACTCAACGATGGGGAAGTCAACCTTCGTGAGATACTCGAACAGTTTGAAGGGCGCCTCATTGACGAGGCGCTGAGAAGAACCAATGGCAACAAAACCGCAGCCGCACAAATGCTCGGGCTGAAACGGACTACCCTGGTGGCAAAACTGCGACGAAAGAAGAGTTTTTCTACTCTGATATCGTCCCCTGAACACACGAGTAATGTTCTTGCCTCGTAGGAGATTTCACTATGTCTATGGAGAAAGCGCAGTCTTCTGCCACCACGTCTATTGTGCTCGTTGTGGATGACAATAAGGACGCGGTCGATATTGTTGCTCGTCTTCTCTCTCACCACGGGATTACTGCGCTCAGAGCTTATAGTGGGCAAGAATGTCTTGAGATTGTTCGCAGCCGTTCTGTCGATGTGATCGTTCTCGATGTCATGATGCCAGGAATGGATGGACTGGAAGTCTGCAAACATCTTAAAGAAGTTGTTCCCGCTCCTCCGGTTATTTTGCTTACGGCAAAAGATGATATGGCAACGCGCGCAGCGGGAATGTCGTTGGGTGTCAGCGAGTTTATGGTCAAGCCAGTGAATAATCGCGACCTCATCGCTCGTATCCAAACCCAGCTGAACAATCTGAAATTGGAACGGGAGATCGATAAAACCTCAGCGATCATGGACCCCCCAAGAAAATAGTGAATTAGCTCCCCCTTCTCTAACCGGAGCCTTCTCCCCCTTGAGAAGGCGATTGTCGCTCCTCTGAGGAATTTACTCCCTCCCACGCCATCCACATTGATTGCCGCGGTTCCCTCTGACACAATACCTCCCCTTACTGAGGAAGGTATGAAAATTACAGCTATCAGAGGGTTTCGTGACATCCTGCCGGAAGAAAGTGCATCATGGCAGGTCTTAACATCTCAGGCGCGAGCATCTTTTGCCGCGTACGGATTTCATGAAATTATTCTTCCTGTCCTGGAAAAAACCGAATTGTTTGCCCGCGCAATCGGAGAGACAACGGACATCGTTGAGAAGGAAATGTATACCTTCATTGACCGAGACGACTCTTCCCTGACGCTTCGACCGGAAGGGACAGCCTCCGTCATTCGCGCTTATATTGAGCACAGCCTCCATCAGAAAGAGCCAGTCTCGAAGTTATTCTACATCGGCCCCATGTTCCGCCGCGAACGCCCACAGAAAGGACGCTATCGCCAGTTTCACCAAATTGGCGCCGAGATTCTTGGTCGTGACGACGCTCTGATTGATGCTGAATTGCTGTTAATGCTGAACGATTTTTTTACTGCGCTGCGGCTCGATGTGTCGGTCGATGTCAACTCGCTTGGTTGTTCCAACTGCCGTCCGCAGTATCGGGAGCGCCTCCGTGCGTTTGGTGAGAGCAAATTCGCAGTCCTGTGCGAAAATTGTCATGGCCGTTTACACCGGAACCCCTTACGAATACTTGATTGTAAGGAGGAAGGATGTAGACAGGCAACAAAAGACGCTCCAGTCATAGCAGACTTCCTCTGCGACCCATGTCGTCAGCATTTTGCTCAGGTCCAAGCGCTTCTTCGCCAGGAAAATGTCCTGATCACGGTAAATCCCCGCTTAGTACGCGGGCTCGACTATTATTGCCGCACGTCGTTCGAGTTCATTGCCCTTGGGCTCGGTTCACAAAATGCCGTCTGCGGTGGCGGTCGCTACGATGGTCTGGTCGAGCAAATGGGAGGACCGGCAATTCCCGGAATCGGGTTTGCCATTGGGGTTGAACGTCTCGCTATGCTGCTCCAGGCTCAAGAGCGTATAGTAGCCACGGCTCCAGACCTGTTCATCGCACCGATGGGTGAAGTTGCGGAGAGCCAGGCTTTTGCTGTTGCTCGACGGCTACGGCAAGGGGGGTATCGGATCGAATCAGAAAGTGGCAGCCGCAGTCTCAAGGCACAAATGCGACGGGCTGATAAGCTTGGGGTACGCTACGTGCTCATTATAGGCGAGAACGAACTCCAAGCTGGGAAAGGCACAATCCGTGACATGCAGACCAAGACCGATCGCTCTCTGGCGGTCGATCTGTCCTCATCCGCTCAGGATTTGATGAACGCGATCCGTGACACAAGCGATCAGCCCTCAGCCATCAGCCGTCAGTCAGAGGGCGCAGAGCACAGCTCCAAACCCGAAGTTTAACGCTGAAAGTTATGGTTTTGTCGAAAGTTGATGGCTGAAAACTGGAAGTTGACCGCTGAAAGCTATTTTCTATGGAATTGTTAGGGAACTGGCAACGAAGCTGCTATTGTGGTGATCCTCGACCTATCCAAGTTGGACAAGAACTTATTGTGATGGGATGGGTTCACTCGCGACGCGATCATGGTGGAGTAACTTTCATCGATCTTCGCGACCGATCCGGTATTGTGCAAGTCGTCTTCAATCCCCAAGTGAACGAAACTGCGCACCTGTCGGCAAAAGACCTCCGCATGGAATATGTCATCGCCGTTCGTGGGGTATTGAAAAATCGCTCGGCGGAAACGATTAACCCCAATCTCCCAACGGGAGAAGTGGAATTACAGGTCTCTGAGCTGCGCACTCTGAATCCGTCTCGCACAGTTCCTTTTCCCGTCGATGAGGAAACAACTCCAACGGAAAACGCACGCCTGCGGTATCGCTATCTCGATTTGCGTCGTCCCCAGATGTACGCGAACCTTCGACTACGCCATCGCCTGGCGAAAAGCGTGCGCGATTATCTTGATGGCGAAGGGTTTCTCGAAGTCGAAACACCCTTTTTGACGCGCAGCACACCAGAAGGAGCACGTGATTACCTCGTCCCTAGCCGTGTGAACCCAGGCTCGTTCTACGCGCTGCCGCAATCGCCACAACTGTTCAAGCAACTGCTGATGGTTGGCGGTTTCGATAAGTATTTCCAGATTGTCCGTTGTTTTCGTGATGAAGACCTGCGCGCCGACCGCCAGCCGGAGTTCACACAAATCGATATTGAAATGTCTTTCATTCAGCCGGAAGACATCTTCCGCCTCAGCGAAGGCATGATGGCAAAAGTGTGCCGGGAGTTGAAAGGCATGGACATTCCGACGCCCTTCCCGCGCATGTCGTATACAGAGGCCATGTTACGCTATGGCAACGACAAACCGGATATTCGTTTCGGTCTTGAGCTGCGAGAACTGACCACATTATTTCGCGAGACGCAGATCAAAGTTTTCACAGATGTCGTCACAAAAGGTGGGGTCATCCGAGGCCTCATTGTGTCGAACTGCACTTTTTCACGCAAAGAAATTGATGACCTCAACCCACTCGCGCAAAGTTTTGGCGCCAAAGGGCTCGCGTGGATACGCGTCACCAATGAAGGGTGGCAGTCCCCGTTAGCCAAGTTCGTCAGCGAGGATAAGAAGGCAGAGATTAGCACAGCTCTCGGTCTGAAAGAAGGCGACTTACTGATGATGGTTGCTGACCAAGAAAAAGTGGTCTGCGACGTGCTCTCTCGCTTACGCCTCTATTTGGGCGACAAGCTGGGGGTTATTCCGAAAGACGAATTCCGCTTCCTGTGGGTCACCGACTTTCCTCTTGTCGAATATGACCATGAAGCCAAACGCTACGTTGCCATGCATCATCCGTTCACCTCACCGAGTGAAGAAGATATGGCATTATTGGAAGCTACGCCAGAGAAAGTGCATGCCCGAGCATACGATCTCGTGTTAAACGGCGTTGAACTTGGTGGCGGGAGCATTCGAAACCATCGTCTCGATGTGCAACAAAAGGTGTTTGCGTGTTTAGGAATTGGGGAGTCTGAGGCGCAAGAGAAGTTCGGCTTTCTCCTGGAAGCGCTCTCGTATGGTGCACCACCACATGGCGGGATTGCCTTTGGGTTCGACCGCATGGCGATGCTTTTTGCTGGAGCGGAATCCCTACGTGAGGTGATTGCCTTTCCCAAGACCGCCAAAGCCGTTTGCTTGATGACCCAAGCCCCAAGCCCGGTTGATCCGAAGCAGCTCCGGGAATTGAGTATCAAGGTCGATCTATAACTAGGGGTTAGGGGATGGGGATTGGGGGCTAGAACCAACCCCTAACCCCTAATACCCAGCCCCCTTTCTTTTGCCGCTTCTTTTCTCGCCCTCTTACCCAAATACCCTCCGTGATGGAATTTTGCGTAGTCCGCTTTGGTGAACCGTTTTTTCTCTAAGAGGACCAACGCGAGGGCATCGCTCAGTGCGAGCATCGCGGTCGTACTAGCCGATGGGGTTAGCCCGAGTGGACACGGCTCCTTCACCGGACCAATACATAACACTACATCACTCTGCCGAGCGATCGGCGAATTGCGGTGTCCAGTAATAGCGATAAGATGCATTCCATTAAGTCTCTTGGCACGAGCAATCATCTCCCGCACCTCACGTGTCTTGCCACTGTTGGAAAACGTGACCATCACATCGTGTTTTCCAACCAGACCGAGATCTCCGTGGGCTGCTTCTCCTGGGTGCAGGAAGCAAGCCGGCGTCCCAGTCGAAGAGAGCGTCGTTGCTAACTTGTTGGCAATGATCCCGACCTTCCCCATACCGGTGGTAATCACTTTTCCTTTGCATTTGCGCAAAATCTCCACGGCATGCAGGAAGTTCTCGTCAAGGGGAATTGCTCGCACCGCTGCGGCTTCTGCCTCCAGCACCGCGCGCGCACGAGCCAGTTCTATGAGTCCACTCGACTGGGGTATCTGTTTTCTCATCGTCTTCTTCGAGAATTACTTTTTTGACAACTGACCACTGGTAACTGACAACTGCTTATCGCTGCCATCGTGCTGCGCGTCCTCTCGCCGCAGCTTTCCCACCGGTACGACTCACCGACCCACGAGACGCACGCCCGCCAGTCGGCGCTTCGGGTTTCGCTTTGGGGAGGAGCGGCACAGCTATGCCGGAATCCGCTTTGACGCCAAGGGCGCGTTGTTCCAAAGCTTGCAAACGATCCCGCAAGGTTGCCGCTTGCTCAAACTCTAACGCCGCCGCTGCTTGTTTCATCTCTTTCTTCGTCTGTTCAATACGTTCTGCAAGTTGCTGCGCCGAGAGATACTCCTGCTGTTCCTCAGCAACCAAAGGAACATCAATGTAATCCGGCTCGTAGATCTTGACGAGCGAGGAAGTGATCGCTTTGCGGACGCTCTGCGGCGTAATATCATGCTGCTCATTGTAGGCCGACTGAATACGGCGACGCCGAGAGGTCTCATAAATCGCACGCCGCATCGACTCAGTGATCATATCGCCGTACATGATCACTGTCCCGTTGATATTCCGGGCCGCCCGGCCAATAGTTTGGATCAGTGATCGCTCTGAACGCAGGTAGCCTTCTTTATCAGCATCGAGAATCGCCACCAGCGAGACTTCGGGAATGTCGAGCCCCTCGCGAAGCAGGTTGATCCCAATCAGCACGTCAAACGTTCCACGTCGCAGTTCACGCAAAATCTCGACTCGCTCAATCGTATCAATATCAGAGTGCAGATAGCGCACTTTGATACCCAGGTCTTGGTAGTATTCGGTCAGGTCTTCCGCAAGGCGTTTGGTCAGTGTCGTCACCAATACGCGTTCACCACTCTCGATGCGCTTGCGCAGCTCTTCGAGCAGATCATCCACTTGACTTTTTGCCGGACGAACGATGACTTCGGGATCAATCAACCCTGTGGGTCGAAT
>Ga0187892_10010463_pt1 | contig 11742 bp, 11 predicted proteins | sample MA1701073metaG_FD_139345 | JGI IMG/M metagenome (GOLD analysis project Ga0187892, IMG submission 139345) | Bio-ooze microbial communities from a basaltic lava cave in the Kipuka Kanohina Cave System on the Island of Hawaii, USA - MA170107-3 metaG ... | reverse complement strand
CGTTTTCTTTATCCCCCTCACCCTGGCCCTCTCCCATCCGGGAGAGGGAATTTTCCTAGGCTACACAAACGCCAATTCTGCCCCTCCGTTCGTCAGCCGTCGATAATAACACGCCTCGCGCGTCTTGCCGGAGGCATCCTTGGTGTGACACACTCCGTCTTTGCGCGGACGCACATAGTAGAGCAACGAATTCTGTTCGCAATTCACCCGGATCTCGACCAGGTCCAGCGTATCACCGGAGGTTTCTCCCTTCCGCCACAGTTCGTTGCGCGACGTGGACCACAACACCGCCTGCTTAGTCTTGATCGTCTCTTGCAAAGCTAGTTCGTTCGCATAGCCAATGAACAACACTTCACGGGTATCGGCGTGCTGGAGCACGACCGGAACGACAGCTTGTCGTGTGTCCGCGATCTTTTGCAGCTTACCGAAATCGAGCGTGAGTTTCGTGCCTTCCTCCAACTGATTCATTATGTGACTCCTCTACTTCTGCTATGTATCTGGCGCAACTTGATCAGTCCAGGTTCTCCGTTGAGAGAAAGGAAGCTCATGACACAAGTCCCGTTCGCTCGGAAACTCGCCTATGCGAGTAGTGGGTTTGGTGGCTCGGTCTGTATCGGAGCGATGACGTACTTAATGTACTTCTACACCGATATTGCACTGTTGGGGGTCGGTCTGGCAGGACTCGCCACCGGTATTGGCTCGTTCTTTGATGCGATCAACGACCCCTTGGTTGGATATTACTCTGACAAAACGCGCACTCGTTGGGGGCGACGACGACCGTGGATCGCGGTGGCGACCGTACCAGCAGCAATTGCCTACATTTTCCTCTTTCGCCCTCCTCTCACCACTGACCAATATTTCTTGTTTTTCTACTTACTTGCTACTCTCCTCGCAGTCGATGCGTTTGCCACGATGGCCTATATTCCTGGAGCAGCCCTGGGTCTCGAACTGTCCTCCGATTATCAAGAACGCACACAAATTTTTGCGTTGGCCACGTTCTTCAACAACATCGGCACTATTGTCGGTGGGTTCCTCCCCTTTGCTGTTGCCTCTTTTGCCGACGTGCGGACTGGCTATGCCCAGATGACGCTCATCTTCGCCATCCTTGGGGTCGCTACCAACACACTTCTCCTTTTCATTCCAGAACGTAGGAATGTCGCACCTTCTCATGCAACTGGGCTCGCCGATTTTATCCAGGGTTATCGCGCGTGTCTGCGGAATCGCTTGTTTCGCACTCTGTTATTGACGTTCCTGGTCATTAATCTCGCCGGTGGATTGAGTCTTGGAGTGTCTGTTTATGCGTTAATTTACTGGCTAGGGTTCACACAGGCTGAGGTCGGGTTGATCATTCCCGTGTGGCTAGGAAGTTCCTGTCTCGCCCTGCCCTTTTGGGCCTGGCTCTCCGGGCGAGTGGGAAAAGGCACGGCTCTGCGATGGGTACTCGGGTATGAAGCGCTCGTCCTCTTCGCGATCTACTTTCTTATTCCTCACAAACTAATCGTGTACATGTTTATGGTCTTTTCTGGGTTCGGCTATGCCGGATTCGTTATTGTCACCTCGCTTTTAGCTGACGTGCTCGATATCGATGAACTCGAAACTGGGGAAAAACGCACTGGTGCCTTTTTTGGCTTCTGGAGCGTGATTGTCAAAGCGGCGCAGAGTGTCGGTCCAGTTGTTGTAGGATGGGCACTCGCTGTCACGGGGTATGTGCCGAACGCACCGCAGACGCCGTTGGTGGTGGACACTATGCGTCTGTTATACGGTCCGATTCCGGCGCTCCTCTTTATTATGAGCTATCTGCTCTTTCGGAACTTTTCACTCACACGCGAACAGTTAGCTGAGGTACAAGCTGAGTTGGCACGGCGTCGCGCCATCCATCCCATTGATAGTGATCCCCTGAGGCTTCGATAGTGCATACACCGAAAATTCACTATCGGTTCTCTTGTCCACTCTTCTGAAACACGTTCGTCACCATCTGCCCGATAAAGGTATTGAGAATCTCCAACCCACGATCGTTGAAATGGCAGCAGCTATCCCCGTAGATCGACTCAGGACGCGAGACAAAAATTTGTGTCAGATCAAAAAATTGCACTTCCTGTGAAGATAACATCTTCCCTTTCTCAATGAGGTACGGGTACCCACTGACCACTTCGGCTTGATATGGTTGGTCTTCTCGATACGCCACTTGACGTTCTTCTTTCCCCATCGGTTTTGTGTTGGGAAGATATTGGTTCGGTTGGAGGAAATGAAAGTAGCGGATGCCATTTGCCGCACACAACCGTGCCATCTGCAACGAACTCTGTGCCCATACTTCCGCGAGATCACGGAAGGTTTGCTCGCTGGAAAGCGCTCGATAATCGGGCCCGCGATTGGCGTAAAAAAGTGTCGAAGGATCAGACCGCTGTTGTTGAAGCATCAATCGCCAGTGCGAGAGACGAGTATCGATCAGCTGATGCATGAGACCGCCGATCAATCCAGCTGTGAAACTGTATCGCAGTGGGAAGGAGGAAAAGATTTCTGCCATCCATAAGTTTAGTTCTCGAAAGGTTGTGATCTTGCCAATCAGCCTGGCTTGATATGGATCGATGGTGTTCATGGTCAATATATGCCACTGCCGAGGAAAGAAAGGAAAGACATGGTTCGGTAGGTTCTCATCTACTGGTAAGGTCACTTCGTTAAAGCCATCGATATTGATGACCACATCAAAATGCGCACCCAGCGAGAGCATATATGTCAAGGCCATGAGCTGCTGCGGCTGCTTGAAGCCACCAATGGCGAGATTGGCGAAGACAATTTTCTTCTGGTTGAGTCCTGGGATTTTTTTCAGTTCGGCTTCTAACGTTTGCCTTTTCACAAACAGTTGATCGGCAACTGATCCCCCAAAGATACCAACCACAAATTGGCCGTCTGACTTCGGATAGACCGTTTCGGAAGTAAATCCATGGTTACTGAATCCTTCCGCCCTATCCCGGTCGTAAACGTAACCGAGATAGGGATGCAAACTCAAAACCGCGAGATGAGCCGGGAGGGTAACGTCTGGTGAGGGGATAAAAACTCCCTCACCAGTTTCTCGTGCCCTCGTCACCTCTGGTGGAAGAGCACCAACACCCAACCACAACGTTACGGCAGATACAATTTCGAGCGCGCCATAGACAAACAGCACCATGAGAGAAAGAAAGAGAAGCTGCTTCTTTGTTCGCATTAGTGCTTCACCAATGAATCGCGGCATCATTTTGCCGCATTCAGTTCTCCCCATCCTTAAACTGGAATCATCCCTCGCAGCAATCCCCTCCCGTGTTGTCAGAAGGCAAGAATTTTTCTCACTTGTGCAAGGAAAGCTCTTGACGTTGCGCTGATCGATCTTACATTTTTGCGAGAAACAACGGGCGCCGGCACCCGATAGCAAGATGACAGAAGGAGAATTTTACTATGGCACTCGTACGCTTCTCACGACCATTTGACCCAATCAATGCCCTACTCAATCTTCAGCAAGAGTTTGATCGCGTCTTTGACAATCCCCGTGGTTTTGACCTTGGACTCTCAGGCCGTGGCACGTTCCCGCCGATGAACGTCTTTAGTGACGCTGATGGTTACACAGTCCGGATGGAAATTCCTGGAGTAGCCCCAGAAAATGTTGCGATTGAAGCCAACGGACGAACACTCACTGTCAGCGGCACCCGTGAGACCAAGGCTCCAGAAGGTGCAAGTTTCCATCGCCGTGAGCGCAGTGGCGCTGACTTTTCCCGCTCGCTGCAACTGCCTGCGGACCTCAGTCTGGAGCACATCGAAGCGTCCTGCAAGCATGGAATGCTGACGATTCGCATTCCCAAGAAAGCCGAGGCCAAACCTCGCCAGATGACCGTTAAGGCTGCGTAACGGAGCGTTAGTTCTAAGAAGGAGGTAAACAAATTATGGCAGAGCAAGAACTTACTACGTACAAAAAGCCAGAAGAAACAAAGGACGAACATACCCGTCCTGGCCGGACGTATGTTCCCGCTGTCGATATCTGCGAAACTACAGACAGCCTGTGGCTACGCGCAGATATGCCAGGGGTTGATGAAAACTCAGTTGCCGTGGATGTCGCGAATAACGTGCTCTCGATTGAGGGTTGGGTTTCAGTAAAAGAGTACGAAAACTTACAGCCAGTTTACACCGAGTACAACATTGGCAACTATTCCCGCCGCTTCACCCTGTCGAATGAAATCGACACGAGCCGGATTACGGCAAAGATGGTCAACGGTGTACTCGCACTTGAACTCCCCAAGGCTGAGAAAGCGAAACCGCGGCGGATCACGGTCTCGGCCAACTAAGCCACGCAGGGCGTTCCGACTAGGACGCCCTGTCCTTTTCTCCCCTCTTTCTTTCCTTTCCTTGCCCGGCTAAATCAAATCCCATGACATAGTAGGGGCAAAGCATTTGCCTCGGAGATCTGCAAATGACAGAGAGGGCAAGCTGTAAATGCTTTGCCCCTACAGTAAAAGGGACCCTCTGACGTATGGACTCATTTCCTGGTCCAACTCCGCAAGAACTTCGACGCGCACTCCATGAAGCCGTGGATTGGGTGGCAGCCTATCTAGAGCAGGTTGGTGATCTCCCGGTGTTGTCGCGTGCCACTCCTGGTGAGATTGCTGCAACACTTCCTCAATCGGCACCGCAGCACGGTGAGTCGCTCGAAGAAATCCTTAAGGATGTTGATCGGCTCATTCTCCCGGGCATCACACACTGGAATCATCCCGCGTTCTTCGCCTACTTCGGCATTAGTGGTTCTGGTCCGGGCATTGTTGGTGAACTCATCGCCGCGGCGTTGAATGTCAACGCGATGTTGTGGCGCACTTCACCTGCGGCCACCGAACTCGAACAGCGCACTCTGCAATGGGTTGCCGAGATGCTCGGTCTCCCAACCAATTGGTTTGGCGAAATTACCGATACTGCGTCAGCGTCAACCCTCTACGCACTCGCAGCTGCGCGTGAAGCTGCTGGGCTGGATATTCGTAACCAGGGAATGGCCGGACGTACAGACTTGCCACCGCTGGTGATCTATTGCTCGACTCAGACACATAGTTCGATCGATAAAGCCGCTATCGCACTGGGTATCGGTCGTCAGTGGACCCGGCACATCGAGACCGACGCTGAGTTTCGCATGCGTCCAGATTTGCTGGAACATGCCGTCAAAAGTGACCTTGCGGCTGGGGTGAAACCGCTTGCGGTCGTTGCGACGGTCGGGACCACGTCCTCGACAAGTATTGATCCGGTTCCCGCGATTGCAGATATTTGCGAACGTTACGGCCTCTGGCTCCACGTCGATGCAGCCTACGGTGGAGCAGCGGCGCTCGTCCCTTCGCATCGCCATGTCCTTTCCGCCTGTGATCGCGCAGACTCCCTGGTCGTCAATCCTCACAAGTGGTTGCTTACGCCTATTGATTGCAGTCTCCTGTACACTCGTCGGCCCGATGACCTTAAACGCGCCTTCTCGTTGGTCGCCGATTATCTCCGCACCAGTGAAACAGATGTGATTAACCTCATGGATTATGGCCTCTCACTGGGACGACGGTTTCGTGCCCTAAAGTTATGGATGGTGATTCGTGCCTATGGACGCGAGGGGCTCACACGCATCCTTGAAGGCCATATCACCGAAGCGCAATGGCTGGCACAGCAGATTGATACGACGCCCGGATGGGAGCGTCTTGCGCCCGTGCCATTTTCAACGGTCTGCTTTCGCCATATCCCCGCGGGCGATTCCGATCTTGAAGCGCACAACGCTGCCATTATCGATGCGGTCAATGCGAGTGGGCAAGCATTTCTTGCGTCCACCAAGCTCAATGGTCAGTACGCCATTCGGGTGGCGATTGGCAATTTTTCCACTACGCATGAACATGTCGTGCGGGTGTGGCACTTATTACAACAGGTGGCAAAGGCATAAAAGCTTCCCCCCTCTCGTCACGGATAAATCCCACGTAACTGCATCGCTTCTGCTACTCGTTGAATCGCCAGGACTTGCGCCGCAGTCCGCATGTCAAGCTGTTTCTCACGCGCCACCAACGTCACCTGATTAAAACTGCGCACCATGATCCGACGCAACCGTTCATTAATTTCGTCTTCACCCCAAAAGAAGGATTGTAAATCCTGCACCCACTCAAAATAGGACACCGTCACTCCACCGGCATTACATAAAATGTCAGGAATGATGAAAACATCTTTCTTCAATAAAACCTCGTCTGCCTCAGGCGTCAGTGGACCATTTGCTCCTTCAGCAACGATCTGCGCTTTCACGCGCGCAGCATTGGCGGCAGTAATCTGATTCTCCAGGGCACAAGGCATTAAGACTTCACAGTCAAGTTCGAGGAGTTCAGCATTGGTGATCGCTTCACCTTTTGGATACCCAGCCAGGGTCCTATGTGTGGCAAGATACGTACGGACATCCTGGATATCGAGTCCACGTGGATTATATACCCCGCCTTCGACATCACTGATCGCAACGACTTTGGCTCCGCGCTCTTGCGCGAGGTAGGCAGCTGGTGCTCCGACTTTGCCAAATCCTTGCACAACAATACGTGCTCCTTCTATGGTCAGGCTCTTGCGCTTGAGGGCCTCGATGGTGGTCACCACCACACCGCGTCCGGTGGCTTCGGCCCGACCCTGCGATCCTCCGATCGCTAACGGCTTCCCTGTTACCACTGCCGGAACCGAAAACCCATGATGCATGGAGTAGGTGTCCATAATCCACGCCATCTCCCGCTCTCCAGTGCCAACGTCTGGCGCCGGAATGTCACCCTGCGGATTCATGAGCACACTAATTTCGGTCGCATAACGCCGGGTGAGGTTTTCGAGTTCTCGCAACGACAAGGCTTTAGGATCACAAATGACCCCGCCTTTGGCTCCGCCGTAGGGAATACCTACGACTGCACATTTCCACGTCATCCACATTGCCAATGCCCGCATCTCATCCAGGGTCGTCTGCAGATGATAGCGAATCCCGCCCTTGGTCGGTCCCAGGGCAGTACTGTGATGCACACGGTAGCCGGTAAACACCCGCACGGAGTTATCATCCATTTCCACCGGAAAGTTGACAATCAGTTCTCGCTTCGGCATGCGCAAGTATTCTGCGATTCCCCGCTTGAGATTGAGATGCTGCACAGCCTGGTCGAATTGTCGCAACGCTGTTTCGTAGGCATTCTCTGCCATTATCTACCCTCCTGGTATTCGCTGTTCGCATGGTATGCTAACACATTTTGTATGCTGACGCTTGGGAAGTTGCCGGTTGATCTCTTGAAAGCCTGTATTGCTCAACGCGGGGTGCCAGACCCACGCGTCCTGATTGGCCCGCGTTTCGGCGAAGACTGCGCCGTCATCGACATCGGCGAGCAGTATCTCATCACCAAGACCGATCCCGTTACCTTTACTGCCGAAGAGGTCGGCTGGTACGCTGTCCACGTCAATGCGAACGATGTCGCCACGATGGGCGCGCGCCCGCTCTGGTTTCAGACGTGCCTTTTGTTCCCTCCGGGTTCTACAGAAACAACCGTCCGTCAGGTTTTCCTGCAGATTGACATGACGTGTCAGGAACTCGGCATCGCCGTCACCGGAGGTCACACTGAGGTCACAAATGCGGTGACGCGCCCGGTGGTAATCGGCGATATGCATGGTCTTGTGGCCAAGGAGCGTTTAATCACATCAGGAGGAGCGAGGCCAGACGACTTGATCGTCATGACCAAAACGGCTGGTATCGAAGGCACGAGTATTCTGGCCGCGGAGAAAGCCGCGGAATTGCGCTCTCACCTTGATCCTGTCCTACTCCAAGAAGCGCAGCGCTTGCGCCATACTCCTGGGATTTCCGTCGTCAAAGAAGCATTGCTCGCGGCTGACCACGGCACGACAGCCATGCACGATCCGACAGAAGGCGGTATCGCCATGGGACTGTATGAGTTGGCTACTGCTTCCGGCGTTGGTCTTTCTCTGGATTTGGATGCAATTCCCATTCTGCCAGTCACGCAACAGATCTGCGGTGTGTTTAATCTCAATCCGCTCAGCCTCATTAGCTCAGGCACGTTGTTGCTGACGATTCCTCCTGCTCGGTGGCCAGCCCTGCAAGCGGCGTTTCATACGCAAAGGATCGCAGCGCAGGTCATCGGCACAGTCCACCGTGAAAGTAGCATTCAGGCTTTTTCCGGCGGGAAACCCGCACCGTTCACTTACAGTGAAACTGACGAGTTGGCAAAAATTTTGTGAACAAGAGGAAAATCAAAAACACCGACGGACTGGGCACGTAAATCCCGGAAGTACATCTCCGCCGTCCAGTTCATCAGTTTCACCAAGAGCCCGGACATCATGGGGAGAGCAATAAATAAAAATAGTTCGATTCCGTGGATAGACAATCCACACCACGTGAGTTCCAGCAGCAAAATATTCACGGATCTTTTCTTGAATATCGTCCGCTCGGTCTGACGGTGAAACTACTTCAACTGCCAGATCCGGCGCAAACGGCCAATAAGTCTCTGGCTCGCCAGTCTCTGGGATACGAGCTTTCGTAACGAAGCCAACATCCGGCGCTCTCACGATGTCCGGAGTGCGTTGCAAGACAAAGCCGGTCTCGGCAGCGCAAATCACGCCAAGATCATGCGCTTCAACATATTCGTCGAGCAGCCGGCCCAAACGCATACTCACCTTCCCGTGTCTCGCTCCCGTCGGAGGCATGCGAATCACTTCTCCTTCAATCAGTTCATACTTCGAGTCATCACTTGGAAACTGAAACATCTCTTCCGCTGTCAGTAATGATTTTTGTAGAGGTTGGGCCATCGGATTCCCTCATGACTCCTGCACGTGCTTCCATGCATGGTACGAACTCCGCACTAATGGGCCGGACTCGACATGACGAAACCCTAACGCTAAGGCTTCTTCGCGTAAAGCAGCAAACTCGTCAGGGCGCACGTAGCGTTCTACAGGCAGTTGCTCTTTCGATGGTCGGAGGTATTGTCCCAAAGTCAGGATATCGCAGCCAACAGCCCGCAGGTCGCCAAAGACCTGCAAGAGTTCGGCATAGCTTTCACCGAGGCCGAGCATCAGACCAGTTTTGGTCTTGAGGTCAGCACGCACTTCTTTCGCCCGTTGTAACACTCGTAATGAACGTTCGTACTTTGCCCCAGGACGAACACGTTTATACAGACGCGGTACAGTTTCGGTGTTGTGGTTGTAAATTTCGATCGGCGATTGCGCTACTGTCGCCACTGCCTTCTCATTCCCCTGAAAATCCGGCGTCAGTACCTCTACGGTGCAGTCGGGCTTGAGGGTTTTGAGCGCGCGTGCAGTTTCGGCAAAGTGTTGTGCCCCGCCATCCGGTAAATCATCGCGGTTCACTGAGGTCACGACAATATGAGACAGTCCCATCTTCAGTGCGGCCTCAGCTACACGACGCGGTTCTTCGGGGTCAAGTGTGATGACGCGCCCGTGGGACACGGCACAGAAGCGGCAATTCCGCGTGCAGACCTCACCCATCAGCATGAAGGTCGCGGTCCCATGTCCCCAACATTCACCGATGTTCGGGCACTGAGCTTCCTGACAGACGGTGTTCAGTTTGAAGGTCGAAACAATCGCCTTGGTCTTGGTATAGCCTGGACCGCCAGGCATCCGCACTTTAATCCAGTCGGGATGTCGCCGCGCTATCGGCTCGCGAGGCGCAGTGGGTTCGGAGTTCGGGGTTCGGGGTTCGGAGTCGACAAATCCTTCTGCCATACAATATCCTTATATCCGAAATAGCGCGCAAAGGTGGCCGCAACAAGGGGCTTAAGAGAAGCAACACCCACCGGAGCATTCATCAACTCGGCCATCGTCGTCATGCGTACTCCGACCAGACCACATGGAACAATGTCGGCAAAGTACGAAAGATCCGTGGTTACATTTAAGGCGAAGCCGTGATACGTCACCCAGCGACGCACTCCCACCCCGATTGAGGCAATTTTCTTCTCACCAACCCACACGCCAGTGCGCCCTGGCTCTCGGTGGGCCGCAATGCCGCAAGTCGCCAGAACTTCGATCAACGTCGCCTCTAATCCGCGCAGATACAAATGTACATCGCGTCCGTGTCTGGTGAGATCAATCAGTGGATACCCTACTAACTGGCCAGGTCCGTGGAACGTGACCTCTCCCCCCCGGCTGACACGATGCACCGGCACTGCACGTGGGGTTAAAAGGTGCTGTTCATCTGCTCCACGACCAAGTGTAAACACCGGAGGATGTTCAAGGAGGAAGAGCGTGTCTTCCCCGTCTCCCCAACCACGCCGTTGCAAGAGGTCTTCTTGCAGTGTGAGCGCGTGTGCATACTCAATGGTACCGAGATCGGAACAGTTGAGAATCATGGGATTAATTAAGAATTGAGAATGAAAAATTAAAAATTAAGAGGGTAAGAAAATCTGAACTCTTTCATTCTTCATTTTTCATTCTGCATTCTGCATTCTCAAAAGTTAATCCCTCTCCCCTCCGCACTGAGTGCCGCTTCCATGATTGCCTCAGACAGTGTGGGATGGGCATGGACGGTTCCCGCAACTTCAGTGGTCGTGGCCTCTAGTGTCCGGGCGAGACCAATCTCAGCAATGAGATCAGTTGCACTGTGGCCGATGATATGACAACCAAGAATCTCACCATACTCTTTGTCGACCACTAATTTCACGAACCCTTCATCATGCCCGGCGGCAATCGCTTTTCCTGAGGCCATAAATGGGAATTTCCCGATCTTCACTTCGTAGCCTTTTTCTCTTGCCTGTGCTTCGGTGAGTCCCATGACCGCCACCTCGGGTTGCGCATAGACGCACGCCGGAATGCGTGAATGATCTACCCCCTTCTCACGCTTCCCGGCCATACACTCCACAGCAACGATGCCCTCTTCCGACGCCGCATGTGCGAGTAATGGCGGACCGTTAATGTCACCAATCGCATAGACAGTGTCACAGGTCGTGCGCATCTGTTCATCAACTTTAATATAGCCACGGTTCAACTCGATCCCCAACGCCTCCAGTCCAAGGTCAGCGCTCAATGGGGTACGACCAACGGCCACCAGGACTTTGTTCGCCGTGCGATGTTTAAGATCACCACCACTGTCGAGGGCAACTTCCACCCGACCAGGGAATTTCTCGATACCGTGATATTTAGTACCGGTCAGAATTTCAATTCCCTTCTTCTTGAAGGCTTTTTCCAACTCACGTGCAACCTCAATATCAACCCCAGGCAGCAGTTGCTTTTCCATTTCAACAACGGTCACACGACAGCCAAAGGAGCTGTAGATGTAGGCGAACTCGATGCCGACGGCTCCGCCACCGATAATCAGGATCGACTCCGGCATCTCTGTATCAACCAACGCTTCATAACTGGTGAGAATCTGTTTACCATCTACTTCTAAGCCCGGCAGCGTCCGTTCCTTTGAACCCGTAGCGATAAGAATCCGGTCAGCCTCGACTTGCTGGGTTCCCTTCGTCGCTGTCTCGATCACGACGCGATTCTTTCCTTCCAATCGTCCAGTCCCAGCAATCAACGGCACACGATTTTTTTTCAGTAAAAATTCGACACCCTTCGCCAGGCGATCTGCCACCTCTCGCGACCGTTTGATCACCTGTGCATAATCGAATGATACCCCTTGCACTTTAATACCGTGCCGTTCACTCTCTTTCAGACTTTCATACAATTCCGCTGAGGTGAGGAGCGCTTTGGAAGGAATACACCCCCAATTCAGACACACACCACCAGGACGGTCTTTTT
>Ga0187892_10010462_pt1 | contig 11744 bp, 8 predicted proteins | sample MA1701073metaG_FD_139345 | JGI IMG/M metagenome (GOLD analysis project Ga0187892, IMG submission 139345) | Bio-ooze microbial communities from a basaltic lava cave in the Kipuka Kanohina Cave System on the Island of Hawaii, USA - MA170107-3 metaG ... | reverse complement strand
CGTCAGGGCGTCTTCCGAAATAGTGAATATTATCGGTATCACCGCGAAGCCCATGGCGAAGCCGACGATTAGGGAGTTCCTCTGGTCGTACTGGAGGCCGAGGACGTTATAGAACCAGGACTTGTAGTCCCCGCCGAAGATTAGCTGTTCTACGGGCGCATTTAACCATAATGTCACTACTCCCGCCAGAAGAATCACCGGCACCAGTAAAAACAGCTCCGACCCTTCCTTGAATCTGCCCTTTATGCTCCTCGGCGTATATTGCCATATAAAAACCATTATTAATGTAAATAATGTGAGCACTATAGGCAGTGTGAACACGGCGGGGATTATTTTCTCTATGATCGGCGCGAGCCAGAGGCCGGCGAAAAAGCCCAATACCACGCTCGGAAGCGCGGCCATAATCTCGATTACGGGTTTGATAGTGTTCCTGAGCACGGGGTGCATGAACTGGGATACGCATATCGCGCCGAATATGGACAGCGGAACCGCGAACAATAATGCGTATATCGCGCCTTTTAAAGTGCCGTAGGCTAAGGGCGTCAAGCTGAATTTGGGTTCGAAATCGTCGGTCCCTCCGGTCGACTGCCATACGTACTCGGGCTTACTGTATCCCTCGTACCAGACCTTTTCGAAAAGAGTCTTGAAGCTCGTCTCCGGGTGAGGGTTATCAACGTCCCAGTCGTAAAGCTTGCCGTTCCCGTCAACCGCAATTATTCCGTCCGCCTTCGGCGGATAAACGAGGTTCGTGACCCGGGGCCCGTCTGTTTTGAAGGACGCCAATTTCTGTTCGGACGTAGCATGATAAAGGTTTATGTTGCCGCCGTTGTCGGACGCTATAAAACTGCGGTCCCTGGCCGAGGGGAGTATATCGACCACCGGAAGCTCCAGAGGAGGTAGCTCGTGGATCCTTTTCAGGGCTCTGCTTTTCTGGGCATCGGGCTCCGACACCTCGAACCATACGGACACATCGCCTGCGCCGTCCCCGACGATCAGTGAACGGTCTCCCAGCATGTAGGCAAGCGCCGTTATAGGGGTGTTAGAATTGGGAGCAGCGTTAATCACGCCGCGGAGCACGGGGTTATCCTTGTTTCTGACGTCCCAGTGGTACAGCTTCCCGTTGGCGGTCCCGGCATAGAGGTTCCAGAGGAAGCTGTCAAGCTCAAGGGTTGTAACCTTGCTTCCCTCGAGGTTCCCGGTCAGGTTATGCGTGATTTGCTTCTTCTCTCCCCCGCCGAGTAACGACGCAGTTTCGACCGACGCCGTCAGCAACAGCTCCCCCCCGGATGTATAAGCCGCCCCTGCTCTCTCGCCGTCTTCATTTTCTTCAAAAGCGATTATATCGAGAGGCGAGGATCCGACATTCAAGGGGTCTTCTTCATTCACTGACGGGGATATAATTCTCTTATCGCCGTCGAAGGACATCGTATAGCTCAATCGGACGGGGAGTATATTCCCGTTCTCTGTTCCGAAGCTGTAGAGCTTGTTGTTATCCGAAACGTAGCTCGAAACTATTTTTGTGTCTTCCAAGCCCGGGAGCTGCACCTTCTTGATTGTGCCGCCGTCCTTGAGAGACAGGAAATTAACCATCCCGTCGTTCGTAACTATGAAACCTATTTCCTTATATTCTTCGGTCCCCACCGCCATGAACGGGAATTGGCTCTGGTCGGGGCTGTCGAGAGAATAAGAGGCCAGGTCGGGGGATTCTTTCAGGAAAAATGAGCTTACAAGCTCGGATTTCACGCCCTGCCACAGAGGGACGGTTTCGAGCCCGATAAATACGAGGATGGCTATGATACAGAGGATTATCGCCACCCCCCCGATCGTGACTATTACGGTCGCGATACGGTCGACAAGTTTCCTCCGCTTAACCCCGGAGGAAACTTGCCTAAATTCTTTCAGCTTAACTTGAGGCGTCATAAATCGTCCCGTCGAGACCGTATTTAGTATTTACTGATTACTGTCAGTTAGCGATAGCTTTCATCTGCTCGGAGTCAACCGTTGCGGGGAGCGGCATATAGCCGTCTTTGATTACAACCTGCTGTCCCTCCATGCTGAGGACGTATTTTAAGAACTCGAGACGGAGCGGATCGAGGGCCTCGTTCGGTTTCTTGTTTACATAGAGATAGAGGTATCTCCCGAGAGGATAGGTTCCGCTTACGATATTATCAAGGGTAGGCTCCGCGCAATCCCCGGGCTTGGTACCTAGCTTGAGCGGCTTGACGCCCGACGTCACGTAGCCGATACCGCTGTAACCGATAGCGCCCTTGTCTTCGGTAACGCCCTGAACGACCGAAGCGGAGCCCGGCTGTTCCTTAACGGTGTCTTTGTAATCGCCCTTGCAGAGCGCGTGCTCTTTAAAAAAGCCGTAGGTCCCGGAGGCGGAGTTTCTACCGTAAAGGCTCATCGGCACGTTCGCCCAGTCGCCGGTAAGCCCTACCTGACCCCAGGTCATGATGTCCTCGGTACCTCCGCATGTCCTGTTCTTCGAGAAGATCGCGTCCACCTGCTCCATGGTCAGGCAATCAATCGGGTTGTTTTTGTTAACGAATACTGCCAGAGCGTCGATTGAAGTCGCAACCTCGGTCGGCTTGTAACCGAACTTCTTCTCGAATTCGTCAATCTCTTTCTCTTTTATCGGGCGGGACATGGGTCCGAACTGGGCAGTTCCCTCTATAAGAGCGGGCGGGGCGGTGCTTGATCCCTTGCCCTCGATCTGGCATTTGACGTTGGGATAATTCTTCGTGAAGCCCTCGCACCAGAGTGTCATAAGGTTATTCATCGTGTCCGAGCCTATGCTGTTAATATTACCGGAAACCCCGCTCGTCTTGGAATAAGCGGGTATAGCCGGATCGACCTGCAATTGCTCTGCTTCGGTCGCGACATTTACAGCCATCGTTAATACAAGTACAGCAAAGCCAGCTATTAAGCTGCTTTTGAGAAGTCCTCTCTTACTCATTTTAATACCTCCTTAATGGTTTTAATCTGGCAAGGATTAAAACCGAGGTTTGTTAAGAAAATGTTAAGAGAACATTAAACCCTAGTTAACGGTCTCCTATAATTACTGAATTATTGCAAATAATATTTTAAATCCACACCGTCCGGCTGAATTATTGTACCTTACCGGAAAACATGGGGCGGGATCGGGGGACCCGGGCGCGTATCCGCTCCGATCCGGATAATTCCCTCCGGGATGCGGACGCGGGGCCGGTTAACTGCATATTAACAGGCGTTTCATCCGTTCTTCATTTTTCCTGATTACCATGTCATATGTATTAGTGTAAAGCCGGGCAATCGAATCGTTGGGTAATCGATTCTTGTGTAATAGAATCAAGAATTATTATAAAAACGGCATAAAATACGGAGCGGATTAATCGAAATGGAGATAAGATCGGTGCATCAGATAGCCAAGAGAGAGTGGGAAAATATATCCGTATCGCTCGAGCTTTGCGGAAATATAGGCAAGTTCGATCTCGTCCGCTACATAGAGAAGGAGCCCCAGCTTATACGCAACCTCATAGGAATGGAGAAAAAAATCCCCGAGCACGATTACCTCACGAGGGAAGCCGCCTACGTGTTCACCGAATTGGGGAAGGAGGCGGGAGAGAGGCTCGGACTTACATCCGAGCTCGCAAAAGCCTTCGGGGGAGGCTACAGCTGGGTGAGGACCGGTTGGTTCGATCTCATAAATCTCGAGTTCGGCGATTTTGATTTTTTGGAGGACCACCTGACCCGCAAAATTTTCTTTTTCAGGCTGTTTTTCCCCATGAAAGAGGATTTCAGCTGGGTCTTCGATTCCCCTGACGTCACGTTTAGCTTTAAATCCATCTTCGAAAGGTTCTCCAACTGGCAGAACGATCCGGTCGGGTACGATAGGGACCTCGAGCATTATAAGAAGGAGATCGAGCCTATAAGAGAAGGTCTCGCATCCGCGCTCGATATAGAGTCCGGTCGTTGTTAGGGCAATACCGCGCGTCGTCCGGCCGCTGTCATTCAAAGAAATTCCGGTTCCAAAATTTAATATTCCGAGTATAATTTTATCAAGCATTACGAATTTTTTTTGCGAGGACCGTATATGCGCACGTATATCGCTTTGACTGCCGTGATTTTCATTTCGCTTTTGGTGACCGCCTGCAGCTGCGGCATCGGTTAAGCGGGCCCGGGCGGAATGGGGGACATGAGCGGGGTTATCGGCAAAAGGACTGGACTTCTTCCGCTAAAGAGGAAGAGAACCTGTGTAAACGCACGGCTGAGACGCTTCTTCGGATCGATTATGTTGCGGGCCCGGTTTTAATTGTATAATTCCTTCCGGGCGTTAAATGCACACAAAGAGGATTTTGGAATGCGCTTATACCTTTCTTTATTTTCGATTCTTCTCGTTACCCTTCTCGTTACTGCCTGTCACTGCTGTAGATGTCAGGTAATTCGGGGACAAAAGTAGTCCCATCAGAATACATAAATAAGCGTTAATTTTTCCACTTTTCCTTGATGCACACGTAGTGTTTTCTATGAAAGGGCTTGGGCTTTCTACTTTTGAGAGATCAAAAGTAGCAAAAATCTTTTGGGGACTACGGGAAGTTTGCTAAAAATCTTGTATTTAAGCGAAAATCTTTCAAATGGGAGGCTGAAAGATTTTAACGCTTAAACACGCGATTTTCTTGACGCAAATCCCGTAATGTCCCTGTTGCCCGCTGTGAAAACAGCGGGCAATAATAGGGTTGGGCCGGCGATTTGCCGGTAGGAAATATCGGAGCCAAGAAAGTTACATGCTGGCTTTGAGGAGAGAGTGACCGATTCCTTGCTCGCTCGAAATCGTTCGCGAATGTCGAGAAATACAGCCCCAACTCACATGTTATCCCAGAGAATTCCAGCCCCGAATTATTTAACATCTACAACTGCGACATCGATTAAGGGCATAAGCGGAGCGCTCTAAATAAAAAAATCTGTTATTATCCCGTACGCATAGTTCTGATAATTATGGGCGTCGCAGCGGGGAAGACGGCCGACAGGGAGCTTCTCGCCCGTGATCTCGGCTGACTGTTCCATAAACGTCAGGACAGCTATCCGGGAGAAAATACTTTGAGAACAAAATTAAAATTGTATAATTATAGAAAGGATTAAATCCATTCTCGGCTCGGGGGCATGAGGATGCGTTTTTACCTGACGAGTATCTCGATTCTTCTCGTGATTCTTCTAATCACGGCGTGTAAATGTGAATTCTTGTAAACGCGTATAGCCGGAAGAGCTCTTTCAGGTGAGTCTTTTTATCGGCAGCTCGGCTAATCCGGGAATATGAATGATTCTGATAGTTATGGGTGTGACGGGAGCCGGAAAGACGACTATAGGGAAGCTGGTCGCGGAAAAGCTTAAATGGAAGTTCTATGACGCCGACGACTTCCACCCGAAAGAGAATAAAGAGAAGATTAATCGAGGCATGCCTTTGACGGACGAGGACAGGCTGCCGTGGCTCAGGGCTATACGCGATCTGATCAGAGGGCTGGATAAGCCTGCGGTCATCGCCTGCTCGGCTCTTAAGGAGTCGTACCGGGAAATACTCGAAGAGAGCGGCGGTGATATACGTTTTATTTATCTCGCGGGCAGCGCGGAATTAATCAAGGACCGGTTAAAGGAGAGAAAAGGGCATTTTGCGGGAGCGCCTATCCTCGAAAGCCAGCTCGGTGCGCTCGAGGAGCCCGAAGATGCGCTGAGAGAGGATATCGGGCAGGATCCGGAATCGATAGCAGAGGATATTATAGGGAAGCTTAATTTGAGTTAAGCCGGACGGATAATTCTTTTACTTCACTTTTTCCCTTCTGGAGCGGGATGCCTTCGAGAGTATTTCCCTGAGCATGTCCAGGTCTTCATCCGCAATCGCGGCTGCAATTTTATCCAGTGAGATTTTAAATTGTTTGATTGCGGCCAGGACGGTCTCTTTGTTGGCAATCAGTATTTCAGACCACATTTCGGGAGAGCTTGCCGCAACCCTCGTGTAATCCCGGAGTCCGCCCCCGGCGAAGTTGAAGAGTGTATCCGAATCGTCCTCCGATAATATGGCGTCCATCAGTGAATAGGCGATTGCGTGGGGCAGGTGGCTTACAAAACCGAAAACGCGGTCGTGCACGTCGATGTCCATCTCGTGTATCTCGATCCCGACCAATTCCCATAGGGTGGCGATTCTGCTCTTTACCACGAGCGCGGTTTTTTCGGTGGGAGTCAGAATGAACCTCCTCCCCTTAAAGAGCTTCGGGTCTGCGTTTGCGATTCCCGAATTCTCGGTGCCGGCAATGGGGTGCCCTCCGAGAAAGTGGAGATGGGGAGGTATGACTCCTTCTATCTCTCTTACGATTTTTCCCTTTACGCTTCCGACGTCCGTGATAATCGTCCCTTCGGATACGAGCGGGATGAGGGACTTTGCCATTTTTACAATAGCGCCGACGTGTGTTGCGATTACCACGATCTCGGCTCCCTGAGCGCCCTTGGCGATGTCGCGCGACCCTTCGTCGATTATCTGCTTCTTGAGGGCGTATTCTATAGTCTCTTCATCGGTATCGACCCCAAAGACGTTTCTTACCCGCCTAGACCGTTTGAGAGCCCAGGCGAGGGAGCCGCCAATGAGTCCGAGACCGATTACCGCAACTTTATTGAAAGCCTTCCTTTTCATTTACCTCTGACCTTCTTCATTGCTTTTATGAACCTCTCGTTTTCCTCCGGAAGACCGATCGTTACGCGGAGGTGTGTTTTAAGCCCGTAGCCCCCGATGGGCCTCACTATCACCCCTTCCCTCAAGAGCGCGTTATAAAGCGGCATGGGGTCTTTGCCAAGGTCTATGAGTATGAAGTTCGTATAAGTCGGGGTGTAGCTTATGCCGAGCCTGCCGAGCTCGTCCTTCAGATACATGAGCCCTTCTCTGTTTACGTCCCTTGACCTCTTCACGTGCTCATGGTCGTCGAGCGCGGCGATTGCGGCCTCCTGAGCTATTGAACTCGTATTAAAAGGATGCCTCGCCCTATGCATGGCCGATATAATCTCCCTGTCGCCGACCCCGTAGCCGAGCCTTAGACCCGCAAGCCCGTAAATCTTGGAGAACGTCCTGACGGTGAATACGGATTTGTCCATGTGTTGATATTGAAGTGTATCCGGGTAATCGGGGTCCTCCACATACTCGAAGTAGGCTTCGTCTATCACTATGAGTATGTCCTCACGAACTTTATCCAGAAACCACTCCATCTCCTCCCTTTTAACCATTGTGCCCGTCGGGTTATTGGGGTTCGCGATGAACACCACCCTCGTCCGGGGGGTGATACGCGAGTACATATCCCTCAGATCGTGCCTGTAGCCGGGCATAGGGGAGATAACGGCTTTCGCGCCGACCGCCTTCGTCACTATCGGATATACGATGAACGCGAACTCGCCCATGACCGCTTCGTCTCCCGGGGACAGGAAAGTCCTGGCTGCTATATCCAGCACGTCGTTCGAGCCGTTCCCGAATATAAGCTTTTCGGGTTTTGTATTCAGCAGGCCCGAGAGCTTGTGTTTAAGATAGAACGCGTCCCCGTCCGGGTAGCGGTGTATGTTGCCAAGCGCTTTTCCGGCCGCGTCGAGCGCGAGGGGCGAGGGGCCGACCGGGTTTTCATTCGACGCGATCTTTATCGCACCCGTGATACCGAGCTCCCTTTCGAGCTCCTCGACGGGCTTTCCAGGGACATACGGTATCAAGTCCCTAACAAACGGATTGGGTTTTATCAATTCGGTCCCCTCGGGAACTCCTGTTTCGAGCGATTCACTATTAAGAGCGTCTTAGCCGAATGCCCGGTGTTCTTTGCAAAAGGAATTAATCTATCACCTGCGCCGATAGGAGGCAAGGACGGACGTCGCCTGCATTATTATCTTGCTTCTCACCCGGCCCTTCAAGGACATAAGGCGTAGATTGAGAGTTAGACGTCCAGTCGATATAATCTACTCATCCATGCCCGCTGAAACCCCCATGCTGAAACAGTATCTGACGATGAAAAAGGAGTACCCGGACTCTATCCTCTTTTTCAGGCTCGGGGACTTTTACGAGATGTTTTATGAAGACGCGAAGATCGCCTCCAAGATCCTTGGCATCGCGCTCACCTCCAGAAACAAATCCGACAAGAATCCGGTCCCGCTGTGCGGTGTGCCTCATCACAGCGCGGAGCCCTATCTGGTGAAGCTCTTGAAGAGCGGGCATAAGGTCGCGATCTGCGAGCAGATCGAGGACCCCAGATCCGCGAAGGGTGTGGTAAAACGGAAGGTCGTAAGGGTGCTCACCCCGGGGGCCGTGCTCGATTCGGAGAATCTCGACTCCAAGTCGAACAATTATCTTGCGAGCATTTATGCGGGGAACTCAGCTTACGGACTCGCATATACGGATATATCGACCGGGCTCTTCAGGACCGCCGTATTCGGCAATATCGAAGAGCTCATGGACGAAATTTCTCAGATAGAGCCCAAGGAGATACTCCTCCAGGAGGTGCCGGACGATAACCACGCGCTTAGCGCTTCGTTCGGGAAGTCGTCTAATCCCCTTCTCACGCTGCTCGATTCCTGGGTCTGGGACACGGACCGCGCGCGGGAGCTTCTCCTCGAGCACCTGTCCTCGAGGACGCTCGAGCCGTTCGGACTCGAAAACAAACCCGAAGCCGTATCCGCATCAGGCGCACTCATACAGTATTTAAGGGATACGCAGATGGAGGATATGCCTCCGCTCGATGCGCCCCTGTACTACGAGAAATCGGATTTTCTGCTTATAGACGATTCGTCGAAGAAGAATCTCGAGCTGCTGAGGTCCTCGGGGGGCGACACAGCGGGGTCCCTCCTCTGGGTACTGGATGAAACGATCACGGCAATGGGAGGGAGGCTCCTCAAGCAGTGGATTAATTACCCGCTTCTGGACAAGGGCGGGATAGAGGAGAGGCTCGATGCGGTCGAGGAGCTTAAGCGGAAGGCGGCTATAAGAGGAGAGATAAGGGGCGCGCTCAAGGAGATAAGCGATATAGAGAGGCTCATAGGAAGGATAGCGACCTCGTCCGGAAGGCCGAGGGACCTGGGGTCGCTTCGCGATTCCTCTCAATATATAAAGAAAATAAAGACCGCGCTCAGCGGTGCGGGCGCTCAGGCATTAAAAAATATCGCCGGAAGTCTCGACGACCTGAGCGATCTCAGAGACGTCCTCGAGAGGACGCTCGTCGGCGACCCCCCCATATCGGCGCGGGACGGAGGGATTATAAGGGATGGGGTGAGCGGAGAGCTCGACGAGCTCCGGTCCCTGAGGCGGGATGGTAGGAAGTGGATCGCGGAGCTCGAGGCGAGGGAGAAAAGCGCCTTGGGAATTAACTCGCTCAAGGTGAGCTACAACAGGGTGTTCGGATATTACATAGAGGTGTCGAATGCGAACCTCGCTCTCGTTCCGGATAGATTCATAAGAAGGCAGACGCTCGCAAACGCAGAGCGGTATGTCACGGAGGAGCTAAAAGAGCACGAAGAGAAGATCCTGGGGGCGGAGGACAGGATGCTCGAGCTCGAAAAGGAGCTCTTCGAGGGACTTAGAAAAAAAGTGGCCGGGGAATCGGAGAGGATCAGACGGACTTCCTCCCTGATAGCCGATATAGACGTATTGTGCTCGCTTTCCGAAGCTGCCGAAAAATACTCCTATGTGAGACCCGAGCTTGCCGAGTCCGGGATTATAGAGCTAAAGAACAACAGGCACCCGGTCGTCGAGAGAATGGACCTCGGGGAGCGTTTCGTGCCGAACGACATCAGGTGTGATACGGATGAAAACCAGTTCCTTATAATCACGGGCCCTAACATGGCCGGCAAATCTACTCTCATAAGGCAGGTCGCCCTCTCTGTAATCATGGCCCAGATGGGGAGCTTCGTCCCGGCGACGCACGCGAGGATCGGCATAACGGACAGGATATTCACAAGGGTGGGGGCATCGGATAACCTCGCGAAAGGGCACTCGACGTTCATGGTGGAGATGGTCGAGACCGCTTACATTCTGAGACACGCAACCGGCAGGAGCCTCGTAATACTGGACGAGATAGGCAGGGGGACGAGCACATTCGACGGAATGAGCATAGCGTGGGCGGTCGCCGAGTACCTTCACGACAGGGGGACGATGACCCTCTTTGCGACTCACTACCACGAGCTCGCCGGGCTTGCCGTGTCAAAGCGGAGGACGAAGAACTACAATGTTTATGTAAAGGACAACGGGGAAAGGATCGTATTCCTGAGGAAGCTCATCCCTGGCGCGGCCAGCCACAGCTACGGCATACAGGTCGCCAGGCTCGCGGGCGTGCCCGAAGCGGTCATCAGGAATGCGCAGAAGGTGCTGTCAAAGCTTGAGAAATCCCAGGCTGACCTGAGGTCTTCCATGACCGGGGGGCAGATATCTCTTTTCGGGGAGGAGGCGGCAAGAGAAACTATGGAGGAGAACCCGGTTATAAGCGAGTTGAGGGCGCTTGATACGAACTCCATGACCCCACTCGACGCCCTGGCAAAACTGGCCGAGCTGAAAAATAAGCTCGAGGGCGGCCAGGATAACTGAGGGGCATATTCCGTTGACTGAGGCCATGACAGACAGAAAATCGCTCGGCAGAAAGGGCGAGGATATAGCGTGCAAGGCGCTTAAGAAGGACAGGTACAAGATTATCGAGAAGAATTACAGGTGCAGACAGGGCGAGATCGACATTATAGCCGAAGACAAGGGAAAGGTGCTTTGCTTCGTCGAGGTAAAGGCCAAGTCGTATACGGGCTTCGGCCTCCCCGAAGAAGCCGTCACCCGTCGGAAGCAGAGTAAGATCCAGGCGGCTGCGTTCAGTTACATCCAGTCGAAAGGCCTAAAATCGAGGGCCATGCGATTCGACGTCGTTTCCGTCGACCTCGTCAGCCTCGAGAGCAGGATTATAAAGAACGCCTTTGACGCCGACATGTGACCGGGCAGCCTCCCGTTCCCGATTCACCATCCTAATATCCCACAAACATTGGATATTTATCAGCAATTTGATACATGCGGGGGGAGCGTCATTTTTAAACCCCGGCTCTTGACATGGCCGAATAGATGCATATTTTATAGCTAGTTTTTTATCTGAATTAAGTTATATAACCCAACGTATATATCTATCCAGGAGGTAAGTTGTTATGGGTGTTAAACCGCTTAATGAAAAGGTATTGATAAAGAGGGTCGATGCGCCTGAAGCTACCAAGGGCGGCATTATCATTCCCGATACCGCGACAGAAAAACCCCAGGAGGGTGAAGTGGTTGCGGTGGGCAAGGGCAAGGTTCTGGAGAACGGCTCCACGAGGCCGCTCGATGTTAAAAAGGGCGACAGGGTGCTTTTCGGGAAGTACGGGGGCACTGAGATAAACTTTAAGGGCGATGACTATGTCATCCTCGACGAAAGTGAAATTCTGGCTATAGTCGAATAAAAAATACACCGGAGGTAAGAAGAACCATGGCAGCGAAGGAAATAAAATTTGAGAGGGCGGCTCAGGACGCGATACTGAAGGGCGTAAACACGCTAGCGAACGCGGTGAAGGCGACGCTCGGGCCGAGGGGCCGGAACGTGCTTATAGAGAAGACATTCGGGGCTCCCGTAGTGACGAAGGACGGGGTCACGGTGGCGAAGGAGATAGAGCTAGAGGACAAGTTCGAGAACATGGGGGCGCAGATGGTGAAGGAAGTAGCGTCCCGTACGAGCGACGTGGCGGGGGACGGTACG
>Ga0187892_10010461_pt1 | contig 11745 bp, 10 predicted proteins | sample MA1701073metaG_FD_139345 | JGI IMG/M metagenome (GOLD analysis project Ga0187892, IMG submission 139345) | Bio-ooze microbial communities from a basaltic lava cave in the Kipuka Kanohina Cave System on the Island of Hawaii, USA - MA170107-3 metaG ... | reverse complement strand
CTCTCCTTGGAACCCTTTCCGTAAACGACGACGAAGCCGAGCTCGAAGTTCACGTCATTCTGCTTTAGCCCTATCAGCTCCGACACCCTGATCCCCGTGGCGTAGAGCGTCTCCAGCATGGCCGAGTCCCTGAGCCCCTCGGGCGTGGATTCATCAGGGGCCGCCAGCAGACTCTCTACTTCGTCGAGGGTGATAACGCCGGGGAGACCCTTTTTCATCCTGGGGGTGGTTATGCGGGCGGCGGGGTCTTCTTCTATGAGCTTCTCCATGAGGAGGTACTTGAAGAACTGCCTGATCGATACGATGCTTCTTACTATGGTGGTCGAGTTAAAGCCCTTGTCTTTAAACTGCGCGAGGTAATCGAGTATGTGGCTGTACTTTATTTCCCCCGCCGAGCCCGCGCCGGTTTCTTCCATGTAACGGATAAACTTTCTCAGGTCCCGGCCGTAGGATTCGAGTGTATTTTCGGATAGCCCTTTTTCAACCGCGAGGTAGGAGAGAAAGGAATCCAGGAGGACGTCCATTACTCAACATTCTACAACATCACGTGCCCATTTCCCACGAGCTCAGATATTTTTTCTGCTCCGGGGTGAGCTTGTCTATCTTCACGCCCCTGGCCTTTAGCTTCGTCCGCGCAACGGACTGGTCTACCTGGGGCGGTACGTCGTATACCTTTTTTTCGAGCTTCTTTGCGTTCTTCACCACGTACTCGGCGCAAAGAGCCTGGTTGGCGAAGCTCATGTCCATGACGCTAGAAGGGTGACCTTCGGCGGCGGCCAGGTTTATAAGCCTCCCTTCTCCGAGGACGTTTATCCTTTTTCCGTTTTTCAGCGTGAATTCTTCTACGTAATCCCTTATGATGCGTTTTTTGGACGATATCAGCGCGAGGCCCGTGAGGTCGAGCTCTACGTTAAAATGCCCCGAATTACACACTATCGCGCCGTCCTTCATCGTCTTGAAGTGCTCTCTTCTTATCACGTTGATGTTCCCCGTCACCGTGCAGAAGAAATCGCCTATCCTGGCCGCGTCTGCTATGGGCATAACCCTGAAACCGTCCATCACGGCTTCGAGCGCCGCGAGCTCGTCGACCTCAGTCACGACCACGTTCGCTCCCATGCCCCGGGCCCTCATCGCCAGTCCCTTGCCGCACCACCCGTACCCGCAGACTACGAATACGGTCCCCGAAATGAGCCTGTTCGTGGCCCTTACTATTCCGTCGAGCGTGCTCTGCCCGGTGCCGTAGCGGTTGTCGAAGAGGTGTTTCGTGTTCGCGTCGTTCACGGCGATTATCGGGTATTTGAGAACTCCGTTCTCGGCCATGCTCCGGAGTCGTATTACCCCGGTCGTCGTCTCCTCCGTGCCGCCCATTACGCCCTTGAGCTTTTCCGTTCTTGTTTTGTGGAGGATCGATACCAGGTCGGCCCCGTCGTCCATCGTGATATTCGGAGAGAGGTCGAGAGTGCTGTTGATATGGCCGTAATACGTTTTCGTGTTTTCGCCCTTTATCGCGAAGACTGAAATATTGTGGTCTTTCACGAGGTAGGCAGCGGCGTCGTCCTGTGTGCTGAGGGGGTTCGATGCGCAGAGCACCACGTTCGCGCCGCCCTCCTTGAGCGTGACCGCGAGGTTCGCCGTCTCTGTGGTCACGTGCAGGCACGCCGCAATCGTAACGCCCTTTAAAGGCTTTTCCTTTTTGAACCTCTCGCTTATTAAAGCGAGAACGGGCATTTCCTCGGCGGCCCATTCAACCCTGAGCTTCCCCTGCCTGGCCAGTTTAAGGTCTTTTACGTCGTACTTCATTTCTGCCTCCGTCTAAATTTTATTGCGGTTCTCTGGGGGAGTGTGTCAGGATACTGCTTTCAGCAGGTCGTTCACCCTGTCGGTCTTTTCCCACGTGAACCCCGAACCGAACCTGCCGAAATGACCGTATGCGGCTGTTTCCCGATATATGGGTTTTAGAAGATCGAGCGAGCCGATGATGGCCGAGGGGCATAGATCGAATACCTCTCTTATGGCGTCCGATATCTTTTCTTCGGGAACGACTCCCGATCCGAATGTCTCGACCATTATGGATACGGGCTCGGCTACCCCTATAGCGTAGGCGAGCTGAACCTCGCATTCCTTTGCGAGACCCGAAGCGACCACGTTCTTGGCCACGTACCTCGCCATGTAAGCGGCGCTCCTGTCGACCTTGGAAGGGTCTTTTCCCGAAAACGCCCCCCCTCCGTGCCTCGCCCAGCCTCCGTACGTGTCAATGATTATCTTCCTTCCGGTGAGGCCAGAGTCCCCCATGGGGCCGCCCGTAACGAACCTTCCCGTCGGGTTTATGTATATCTTCGTCTTATCGGATATCAATTCTCCGTTTATGCAGTGCTTGATTACTTCCTCGAGTATCCCTTCGTGAATGGTCTTATTCCCGACTTCTGCCGAGTGCTGGGAAGAGACAACGATAGCGTCGATCCCGACCGGGACGCCGTTCTCGTACCTCACGGTAACCTGAGTCTTCCCGTCAGGTCTCAGGAAGGGGAGTATGCCTTCCTTCCTTGTATCGGTCAGCCTCTTTGCCAGCTTGTGCGCGAAGATTATGGGGGAGGGCATAAGCTCGGGTGTTTCGTCCGTTGCGTAGCCGAACATGAGGCCCTGGTCACCCGCTCCCTGCTCCCTCTCCGCGCTCGAATCGACGCCCATCGCTATGTCGGGCGACTGCTTGTCGACGGCTATGATGAGTCCGCATGTGCTGGCGTCGAACCCCATGGCGCTGTCCGTGTAGCCTATATCGGTGATCGTATTTCTGACTATGTTAGAGAGATCAACGATCGTATTTGCCGTAATTTCTCCCGCTACTACTACGAGCCCCGTCGTGAGGAGCGTCTCGCAGGCTACCCTGCTGTGAGGGTCGCCGCCTATCATGGCGTCGAGCACTGCGTCCGATATCTGGTCGGCCATCTTGTCCGGGTGTCCCTCGGTTACGGATTCCGAGGTAAAAATAAAATTCCTTTGCGGCATGAAAATATCCTTGTAATGAGCGGAAATTGGTCGATAAGAGCGGATATGGTAAATCGTTTTAGGGGGTCTGTCAAGAAAACCGCCCGGATGCACGGGATGCGGTCTCGTACGCAGGCAGGGACGCATGTCCCCTTTTCTCAGACGGGCCCTGGCATGGTATAATCCGTTCCCGGAATCGGTTATTAAACTATACTCAACCGTAAGGAATGGAAACAATGAAAAAATTAATTGCGCCCTCCATATTATCGGCTGATTTCACAAGGCTCGGGGAGGAGGTCAGGGCCATAAAGGAGGCGGGGGCCGACTGGATACACGAGGACGTCATGGACGGGCACTTCGTCCCCAATATCAGCATCGGGCTTCCGATAGTCGAGGCGCTCAGGAAAGCCGATACGCCGCCCATGGACATTCATCTCCAGATAGAGAACCCCGGCGATTTCGCCGAGAGGTTCATTGACGCAGGCGGGGAATACGTCCACGGCATCACGGTACAATACGAGACGTGCAGGCTCCTTTACAGCACCATATCCGGTATAAAGTCCCGGGGCGTGAACGCCGGTATCGCCATCAGCCCCACCACGCCCCTATACGTCCTCGAAGAGGTACTCGACTACGCCGACATGATACTCGTCATGACGGTCGAGCCCGGGTTCCCGGGGCAGAAGTTCATCCAGTCCATGGTCCCCAAGGTGATGAGGCTCCGCGAGTTGATAGACCGCTCCGGGCACAAGCCATTGATCGAAGTGGACGGCGGGATAAAGCTCGACAATATAAGGTTAATAGCCGAAGCAGGCGCTGACGTTATCGTCTCGGGCTCGGGTATTTTTCAAACGGAGAGCTACTCCGAGACTATAGAGCTCATGAGGAAGGAGATAAAGGGTCTCTGACAGATTCGCGGCGCTGACGATCTGCTATCGTTATTGAATTCAGGTTGTAAAATCTTTAATCTATTATAAATGGACAATGACAAAGTCCCCTTTAAGGGCATACAGGAAAACGAGGCCATCAGGGCAATTTTAGAGGGGACATCGACCGAAACCGGACGTGACTTTTTTATATCCCTGGTCAAAAACCTCTCCAAAGTGCTCAACACACACGGGGCCTGGGTTACCGAGTATCTCGAGGAAGAAGGGCGGCTCAGGTCCATTGCCTGTATAATGGGCGGACAACGACTGAAGGAGTTCGATTACTCGGTCGCAGGTACGGCGTGTGAAGTCGTGGTTCGCGAGAAGCGCCTCGTGCACGTCCGCGAGAAGCTCTTCAGTAAGTATAAAGGCAACTCTGACCTGAAGGATTTTCCCTCTGAAGGAATAGTCAGTTATTTAGGTTATCCGTTCGTGGATGTGGACGGGAAGATACTGGGACATATATCGGTGATAGACAAGGATCCGATCCCTGAAGACATGCGGGTTTTCAACGTATTCAGGATCTTCGCGAATCGCGGGACCGCGGAGATGCAGCGCCTCCGCGCTGAAAGAGAAATCCTCGAGAGGGAAGAAAAGCTGAGGAGGCTTTTCGACAGCGCGATGGACGCAATTATCGAGTTCGATAAGGATTTTAAAGTATCGAGGATCAATCCCGCGGCATCCCGTCTGTTCGGATACGAGGGTGAGAGGCTATTGGGCAGATTGTTCGGTCTTCTGCTCAACAAGGAAAGCAGCGTGAAGCTAGTCAAGCTCACGGAGTTCCTCGACGAAAAACCCGAAGGGGAGAAATTCATCTGGATACCCGAGGGTCTCCGGGCGGTAAACGAAAACGGAGATGAATTCCCCGTCGAAGCCACTCTTTCAGGTTTCGAGATTGGAAGCCAAAGCTTCTACACGCTGATTCTGCGGAACGTGAACGAGAGGCTCCTCGCGGAGAAGAAAATCAGGTCCCTTACGCTGGAATCGGAATATTTGAAAGAAGAGCTGAAATCCCTCACGGAACCTGAGGGTATAATCGGCGGCAGCGAGCCCATACGGAAGGTGCTAGAAGACGTGAAGAGGGTCGCCGGCACGGAGGCGATTGTTTTGATCCTAGGCGAGACGGGAACGGGGAAGGAGCTCATAGCCAGGTCTATCCACTCGAAAAGCCGCCGCTCCGACAAACCGTTCGTAAAGGTGAACTGCCCGGCGATACCCGCGAACCTGATCGAGAGCGAATTCTTCGGTCACGAGAAGGGGGCTTTCACCGGGGCTACGAACAGGAGAGAGGGGAGGTTCTCCGTCGCCGACGGAGGGACGATCTTCCTCGACGAAATAGGCGAGCTCTCGACCGACCTGCAATCGAAGCTCCTCCGTGTGCTTCAGGAGGGCGAGTTCGAGCCCGTAGGCAGCTCCAAAACAATAAAAGTAGACGTCCGGGTTATAGCCGCGACGAACAGGGATTTATTGAAAGAGGTTAAAGGGGGCAGGTTCAGGGAAGACCTCTACTACAGGCTGAATGTATTTCAAATCGAGCTCCCTCCGCTCAGGGAACGCGCCGGGGATATAGAAAAGCTTGCGCGCGCGTTCACGGACAAATACTCGAAGAGGAACGGGATCACCGTCAATCCGCTTACGAAACAAGACATCGCTCGTCTCGAATCGTATCCCTGGCCGGGAAATATCAGGGAGCTTCAAAATGTAATGGAGCGCGCGGTAATAACAGCGACCGGCGGCAGATTGAATCTCGAAAGGGCTCTTCCCGCCTCCCGTGATGATATAGTAACCGGCCTGGACCCGGGTACGGCGGATGACGGAGCTCAGGTGTTTTCCGATAAGGAATTAAAAGAGCTGGAAAGAAAAAATATTGTGCGCGCCTTGGAAAAGACCGGTTGGAAGGTTGCGGGAAAAGACGGCGCCGCCGCGATTCTCGGCATACCGACATCTACGCTCAATTCGAAAATGAAGTCTCTCGGCATAGACGTACCTTCCAAATAATCTGGTCCTGATATATCGTGAGATACCGCTATTTCATAGCGAGATATCGCGGTATGCGAAATTCCGCTACCGGACGGACAATTCCTATCGATTCATAACCCACTGTAATCAAGGATAATATTCGCATATTAACTCTTTGGCACGCCTGTTGCACTTATGTCCGTTCAAATAAATCAAACGGAGGTAAGTGCAATGAAGAAGTTAATCGCAGTCACGGTATTAGGGTTATCGCTCGGTTTTTCGGCCCTCTCATCCGCTTCGGACTATATGGACCTTTACACAAGCGGTCCCGCGGTCAACGAAGTGAAGGGTGAGACGAAGGGCGGGGAAATAGAGACGAGCCCGATGAGCTTCTACCTTAGCCCGGTCAAAGGTCACGATGACGAAACTTTGACCACGGTTGAGGAGACGGGCGATGAGAATACTCTTCTCGTGTTCGGCGTCAGGATTTAACGGTGCACAAAATGTGAGGGGGTCGAATATAAATAAGGCTCCCTCACCTTGGGCAAATAATCAGAACAATAAATTAAATAAAAGGAGAGAGACATGAGCGTTATACAAAATATAGAAACGATCAAGACAAGAATGAGGGATGCATGGAACGCCGGGGACTACGGCAAGTTCGCGACCTATATGGAGCCCGGGGCGGAGGAGATACTGAAGGGATGGAATATACGGCCCGGCTGCAGCATGCTGGACGTAGCCTGCGGAGCGGGACAGATTTCGATCCTCGCTTCCAGGGTGGGTGTAGATGTAACGGGCGTCGACATCGCGCCCAATACGATCGCCTCTGCGCGGGCGCGCGCGGCAAGGGAAGGACTCACCGCAAGGTTCGACGAAGGGGACGCCGAGAGTCTCCCGTATCCGGACGAGTCTTTCGACGTCGTTGCAACACTCGTGGGAGCTATGTTCGCCCCGCAGCCCGAAAAAGTGGCCCGGGAATTCGTAAGGGTCTGCAAGCCGGGAGGCAGGATGCTGATGGTCAACTGGACACCGGAAGGGTTCGTCGGGCAAATGTTCAAGACACTCAGCAGATACGTCCCGCCGCCGTCCGATGTTCCCCCGCCTGTGCTCTGGGGGAACGAAGAGATCGTGAAAGAGCGATTCGGCAAATCGGTCAGTCATATAATACTAACGAAGAAGATATATCCCTTATGGGATTATCCATTCGATGTGCCGGAGGTCGTCCAGTTCTTCTTCGACAACTACGGCCCGATGAATAAAGCTATAAACGCGCTCGACAAAACTACGGGGGAATCCCTCAGGAAGGACCTGGAGAGGGTGTTCTCCGAGTTCAATATCGCCGAGAACGGAACGACTACGCTCTTCAGCGAATACCTGGAAGTGGACGCGTTTAAAAAACAGAAACAGGACTGAAACGGCATGGGCGGCCTCGTGTGTGAAGTGCCCGCATGATCGCGCCGCCCCCGGTTTACCATCCTTCCAGTTTGAGCGGAAATGGATTAGAATAAATCCAAGACCGATGCATCACGGCCCTGAGTACATAAAGGAAATCGAATCGTATTTTCTGACGCTGGCGGGGGAGGGGATAATGCTTTCCCCTATCGACTACAGCCTCATTCAGGACTGGAAAAAGCGTCAGGTGCCCAAGGAAGTCGTCTTAAAGGGCATAAACAGGGCGTTCTCGGAAAGCGGAACTAAGTCGAAGGGCGCAGGTATCCCCCCGAGGAGTCTCAAACACTGCGCGGCCTATGTGGAGAAGTGCATCGAGGAATTCGCGCCTCCGGTCAGAGAGAGGAGCCCAAAGCGCGCGGCTAGACTGGGAGGCACGGAAGGCGGCGTGGAAGAGAGGCTTGAAAAACTTATCAATGACGTAAAGGACTCGACTCTAAGGAGTTATTATATAAAGCTCAGAAAAAAGGTTCTCGTGCTCGATAAAGATGCCGGAAACTTTATTTCCCGTGTCTCGGAGTTGGAAACAGGGGCTCTCGACGAGTTTTTCGACGGCCTGCCCGAGAAGGAGAGGGAAAAGATCGGCATCGAGGCGGAGAGGATGATAAAAGACCGGGCGCGCTACATGACGAAGGGCGCATACGAAGAGAGCCTGCTCTCATTTAGAAATGAGATACTCGGAAAAAAGTACGGAATAAAGTGTATAATCTCCTGAAAGTCATATGAAGATGAAGAAGAACAAGGGGACATTCGGCTGTGACGACTGTCACTGGTCGGGGTTCTTGGTAAAGAATAAAGGGAATTTCGCGGCGGCCGCGCTTTGCGCGTGCGTCCTCGAATGCCGGGAGTGCGGGGGGACGGGGAATGTGCTTCTGACTAACGAGAAGGGCTATTCGTATATCTCCCCGTGCCCGTCCTGCGGAATAGTCAGGCGAAACGTCAGGCTCTACAATATTGCCGGCATACCGGCCAAGTATTCGCACGTGCTCCAGGTGGACGCCGGTCTAGTTCCCACCCATATCAACAGGCACCTGCAGATGGCGCTCAAATATGCCAAGGAAGAGTTCGTAAAGAAGTACCCTACGAAAAAAGGCTTCCTGCTCATGGGCCCCTCGGGTCTGGGCAAGACCCATCTGGCCGTCGGGACCATAGCGGAGCTCACGCTCTCCCACGGCGTCAAGTGCATGTTCAAGGACTTCTTTTACCTGCTGTCCGAGTTGAAGCAGGCCTATTCGGAAGGCACCCCCGAGAACGAGGTCATAATGCCTCTCATCGAGACCGAGGTGCTCGTCATAGACGAGCTCGGTAAGGGGAGGAGCAACGAATGGGAGCTCAACATACTGGACCAGCTTATTTCGAAAAGGTATAACGCCTCGAAGCAGACGCTGATAACGACGAACTACGTCACGAGGGAGATCGCGAAAGAGTCCGGCCATTCGGACGAGATTCTGGAGGTGAGGGTAGGGGAGCGCATCGCGTCACGCCTGTTCGAGATGTGCGAGCTTATACACCTGGAGGGCAGGGATTACAGGAGAGAGAGAAAGAAGGTCTAGAACTCCCAGTGTTGTGAATAATCCTTTTTAACCCTGTCTATTATAAGGTCGGCCCCGGTGGGTTCTCCGGAGGATTCGTATGACGAGCGTTTCTTGTCGAGGAGCTCTTCCAACACTTCCTTCGTAGAGATCCACAGGCCGTCGAGGTTGTATCCCCCTTCGAGTATGAATACGATCTTCCCGCCCGAGTGTTTCTCCGCTGCGTCCGTCAGCATCCTCGTCATCTTCGCGAACCCTTCGGGCGTGACCTTCATCCCTCCGAGCGGGTCGTCGTAGAATGTGTCGAACCCGGCGGAGACGATAATGAACTCGGGCTTGTACTGGTCCGTTACCGGCCCTAGGATCTCGTTGAAAATTTTCACGTACTCGTTATCCCCCATTCCCGGCGGAAGGGGCACGTTCACCGTATATCCCTTGCCCTCGCCGGCCCCCGTTTCAGAAGGCCCCCCGGTGCCGGGGTAATACGGGTATTGATGTGTAGAGAAATAAAGGACTTTGGGCGTGTCGTAGAACATGTGCTGCGTTCCGTTTCCGTGGTGGAGGTCCCAGTCGACTATGAGCACGCGCTCGAACCCCTTAATTTCCGTGAGATAAGCGCCCCCGACGGCGGCGTTGTTGAAGAGGCAGAACCCCATGGCCCTGTCCGCTTCCGCATGGTGTCCCGGTGGCCTCACCAGCGGAAAAGCCCTGTCCACCTCGCCCGCGAGGACGCTCTCTATCGAGGACAGCATGCCCCCCGCGGCCCTCAGGGCGGCGTCGAACGAGACCGGGCATGTGGACGTATCCGCGTCGAGGAATACCTTCGGCTTCCCCTTTGTAAACGCCATTTTGTCGTAGTGCCCGGGCGTGTGGACGAGCGTGATCTCATCTTTAGTCGCGTCCCGCGGGGCGATCTTCGATACCTCGTCGATGAGCCCCGTGTGCTTCAGCATGTCGATTATCGCGAGCAGCCTCTCCTGGGATTCGGGGTGCCCGAACCCGTTGTCATGCTCGACGTAGAGCCTGTCCAGAACAATTCCGACTTTCGGCATATTCACTCAATCCCTTTTTAATGTGGGATAAAAGGCTAGCACAGTATCGGCATTTAGAAAAGCGTAAATACGGTCATTCACGGGCGGCGGATACCTTCGACCGCCCCCGTAAGGTATAAGGACCCCGCGATGCAGGCGGGTTTACCTTCGTTAAATAATTCCCGGTACGCCTTCCTGTAATCCTTCTCTATACTTACCGCGCCGGGAAATATTCTCGATACCTTTTTTGCCAGCGCCTCTGCGCCGATCGCCCTCTCGGAATCTATTTCCGTAACTATGAACCTTCGGGCTATGGGTATTAATTCCCTTACGAACCGGCTGTGGTCCTTGTCCGCGAGCATACCGACGAGGAACGTGAATTTACGGGAGGGATACATCTTCTCAAGCGACATGACGAGCGCCTTCGCGCCTCCGGGGTTGTGCGCGCTGTCGAGTATGAGCGGGGGGTCTTCTCTCAGTATCTCGAGCCTCCCTTGCCAGTCGATGCCGAGGAGACCGCGTCTCAGGTCCTTTTCCCTGATTTCAATACCGTGATATTCCGGGAGGGCTTCGAGGGCCGCAATTGCCACAGACAGGTTCTCTATCTGATATAAGCCGCGGAGGTTCGACCGGAGGCCCCGGAGCTTCCACACGCTGCCCGTGTAATCGAAATCGTCCGTATTTTCTCCCCTCGATGTAAAGTCCCTCCCGTAAACCCTGAGGGGCGATTTAAGCCCGGCGGCGTATTCCTTAATGACCCCGAGCGCTCTCCCCCTCGCGGCAGTTACGGCAGGGACGCCCGGCTTAATAATGCGGGCCTTCTCTGACGCTATTTTCCCTATCGTCGTTCCGAGGTATTCCATATGGTCTTTCGATACGTTTGTTATGACCGATACGAGGGGGGTTATAACATTCGTCGCGTCCCACCTTCCTCCCATGCCAACCTCAAGCACGCTGAAATCGACCCCGGATTCGGCGAAATATACGAATGACGAGGCAGTCAGAACCTCGAAGTAACTGGGACTCCCGTCGATGGATTTCTCAGCCGTTCTCTTTACGCGGAGGATAATACGGGCCAGGTCGGAGCCGTCGATTTCTATCCCGTTTATTTTTATCCGCTCCGTAACGTTAATCAGGTGAGGGGAGGTATATACGCCGGTCTTAAAGCCCCCGGCCCTGAGGACTGAAGATATGGCGGCAGCCGCCGACCCCTTGCCGTTCGTCCCCCCGACTATTATCCCTGGTACCCTTTTTTGAGGATTTCCGAGGGATTCGAGGAGCTTTTCTATCCTCCCGAGCCCCGGTTTTATCTTGTGGAGACCCAGGGAATTCAGGTAAATGTACGCGTTATCCATGGTTGATTAAAGAGCCGGACTGGATGATTATATCATGCAATCCGGGGGCGTTCAGGTCGAATCAGTTATAATGGTAATAATTTCCAATTAATAATTCTCACCTCTTGATATTCCTTCCACTTTAGTTTATATTGATAATACATATCAATTTCGCAGGGAGCGATAAGATGACTCCTGTAGCTCAGATGAAGATGGACAGAAGAAAGACTTTCAATGAGTTCATATCCAGGAAGCGGCTCAAGTCGACGAAGCAGAGGGACGTGATATTCGACGAGTTCTTCGGCAACTACATGGGCAGGCACGTTACCGTGGAGGAGCTTTACGAGGATATAAAGCGCAAGTACCCCCATATAGGGTTTGCGACGGTCTACAGGACGCTCAAGCTCTTCAGGGAGAGCGGCATAGCCTCCGAGAGGAACTTCGGCGACGGCAAGTCCCGCTACGAGCCGATACGCGATGAGCGCGAGCACCATCATCACATGATCTGCACCGAGTGCGGAAAGAT
>Ga0187892_10010460_pt1 | contig 11748 bp, 13 predicted proteins | sample MA1701073metaG_FD_139345 | JGI IMG/M metagenome (GOLD analysis project Ga0187892, IMG submission 139345) | Bio-ooze microbial communities from a basaltic lava cave in the Kipuka Kanohina Cave System on the Island of Hawaii, USA - MA170107-3 metaG ... | reverse complement strand
GCGGGGGGAGGGCCACGGTGGCGGCCGCAGGCTCGGCCTTGGACTCCTGCTCCTGTGCCGCGCGGCAAAGCAGAACGATCGCCAACGCGGCCATTCTTCCCCCCTCCACTCGAAACCGTTACGGGTCCGCGGTAAATTATAACTTACAAATTGTAAATGACAAGAGCGAATTGTTCGCCCCGCGGGTGTAGCTCCAATTCGTGCATAGGCACGCGAGCGTTGGAACGAAAGGGGATCGGGAAATGGCTGGAGATTGGGAGATCAAGACTCCCATCTCCCCATCTCCAGACATCTCCCTATCTCCTTTCACTTCGGCTCAATCGGACTCACGATTCGGCGCTACTCCCTCGCCCCGCGAACGGTGGTTTTTTCTCTCCTTGAAATCGTCCGAACCCCAACGCGGCGCGGCTCCGCGATGCGGAGCCTGCGCTTCGCGCCGCGGCTACTGTCGCAGGCCGTGTCAAGGGTGAGACGATTTCAAGGGGTAGACAGACGGGCCCGTGTCATTTCAGGTCCACCCTGAACACGGATTGGACCCAACGGTTGACAGCGCGCGCCCCGCGCCGTTCAATGCCCGGATGCCGCTCATCCGCGTGGACGACCGCGACCGCGTCCTGGGCCACGCCTCCAAGCGTGCCTGCCACACGGGCCGGGGCCTGCGGCACCGCGCATTCCTCGTGATGCTCTACACCCCGGACGGCGAGCTCCTGCTGGCGCGCCGGCATCCCTCCAAGTGGCTCTGGCCGGGATGGTGGGACGGCACCGTGGCCGGTCACGTGGAAGCCGGGGAAACGTACGCGGGCGCGGCCCGGCGTCGCGTCTTCGAGGAGATGCGCGTGCGGCCGCGACTCCGGCGCGTCGACACGTTCGCCTACACGGCGCGCTACCGCGGCGACGGCGAGAACGAGATTTGCGCCGTCTTCGCGGCGACCGTGACCTCCGTGCGTCCCAACCCCCGCGAGGTGGACGCCTGGAAGTTCGTGCGGCGACCCGGGGGCCGCCTCGTGCCGTGGCTCAGGATCGCCCTGCGCCGCAGAAAAAACACCACAAAGGCACGAAGGACACAAAGAAGGCGAGGCTAGGATCAGTCGGTGTGGGTGTCGGCGCCGGGGACGACGCCGCGCGCGAGATCGCGCCGCTGCTTCTCCTCCCAGACCCGGGCGGGGTCGCGCTCGCCCTTGAGGATCTCCAGGTAGTCCCTCACGTCCGTTTCGAGGCGCGGGTTCTGCGCCGCCACCCGCCCCAGCGACGCCTCGAACTCCCCGCCCGCCGCGCGGACCAGATGGATGAGGATTCCCCGCTGCCCCTCCGCCCCCGCCTCCGCCGCAATCGCGCCCTCGAGGTGGCGCACCGCGGCGCCCCGGGCGTCCTCCGACGGGTTTCCGAGGCCCATCGCCGCGAGCGCGCGTGTCTCGGGCGCCCCGTCCTTCAGGAATGTCGCGAGCGATTCGACGGTCTCGGCCCCCGCCGGGCGCGCGAGGAGCGACACCGCCTGGATCGCGTGGCCGCGCACCTCGCCGTCGGAAGCGGCGCGCGCGATCCCGAGAACCGCGCCCGAGAAGCGCGCGTCCCCGCCCGGATGCGTCTGCATCCACGCGGCGACCGCCGAAAGAGCGCTCACGCGCAGGTCGCGGTGCTCCCCTTCCGCGCCGGCGAGCCGGAGGACCACGTCCGCCGCGCGCGCGTCGTGCTGCGGCAGCTGCATGAGGACCAGAAGCGCCGCCCCGCGCCGCGCGGGGACCGAACCCGTCTCCGCCGCGCGGACCATCGCCTCGACGACCGCCGGCGTCGCCAGGGCGGCCGCGTTGCCGCCGATCGTCTCGGCCAGGAGGAGAAGCATGTCCTCGTCGGTCTCGGCGTCGAACGACGCGAGAAGATCGGCAATCCGGGCGGGATCGTCCTCGAGGAGTTTCGCCAGGCGCCGCCGGACGTCGAGGAGGTCCTCTTCCCCCAGCGTCGCCAGGCTCTCCCGGAGGCGATCCAGGAGCGGACGGACCGGAAAGCGTTCGGCCGTCTCGCGGAACATCCTCTCGACGCGTTCGGGATCCCTCGGGGCGACTTCGGCCGGCGAGACCGTGCCCCGCGCCGCCCGGCGCTGGACCTCCGGCGTGCCGGGGCGGGCGAGAAGCAGTCCCGCGACGACCCCGAGGCCCGCGGCGGCGGGCAGCAGCGCGTGCGAGAGCTTCACGATCACATCCCGGGGGCGTACTGGTAGGGGATCGTCGTGGTCTTGACCTTATAGCTTCCGATCGAAGCCGGGACGTAGAGCTTCGTGCCGTAGCGCCGGATCTCGAAGTGGCAGTGGGGGCCGGTCGAGTTGCCGGTGGACCCTTCGTAGGCGATCGTCTGGTCGCGCGACACCCACTGTCCGCTCCCGACGGCGAACCGGCTGTTGTGCGCGTAGTACGTGCCGTACCCGTGGACGTGGCTCAGGATCACGAGATACCCGTACCCGCCGCTCCAGCCCCTGAAGTTCACGCGGCCCGAGTACGCCGCCCGGATGGTCTGGCCGGACGGGCCGGCGATGTCGATCGCGCGGTGGTAGCCGTACGGCCGCGAGGAGTAATAATTGCTGCTGACCCGGCCGGTATTGGGCCAGTGAAAATGCGCGTATGCCGGAAGGGTGAGCGCCCCCAGAATCCCCAGAACCCACGCGACCCTGATCCGCATCGTCGTGCCTCCTATCCGTTGTTTCTCCTGAAAACGGAGAGCCGCGGATTTCGTACACGAAAAAGAATTCGGGGGTGTGGCTAGTTGCGCTGGCGCCGCTCGTGCAGGACTTCCCGCAGGATCTCCGACGCCGTCGATACGTCCGGGCACCCTTCCTTGGTCAGACGCTTGGAGAATTCGTTCACGATGTCGACCGTCTCCTCGTGCGTGATCTGGGTGCCGCCGTGGACGACGTAATCCTTGCCCTGGGTGAGGCGATCCTTGCCGTCGGTGCGGAAATCCTTCCCCACGATGAAGTGCTTGCGCCTGGATTTCTTCCGCGCCATGGGTTCATTGTACTCCGGCCCGCAAACGAATCCCACACCTTCGGCACTTGATCGCCGGCCGCGCCCCGCGTAGGATGGTTCGGATGAAGAGGCTCGCGCCGCTCCTCGCGTGCCTGGCGGTCGTCGGGTCGGGCGGACAGGACCCCCCCACGCTCCAGAAGGTCCGCCAGCTCACGCGCGACGGGACCCACGCCGAGGCGTACTGGGCGGCCGACGGGAAAAAGATCATCCTCATGGGAGAGCGGGCGGGCGATCCCGCCGACCAGATCTACGAACTCGACGTCGCCTCGGGGGCGTTGGCGAAGGTCTCCACCGGCCAGGGCAAGGCGACCTGCGCCTACTATCTGCCGGACGGGCGGATGATTTACTCGTCCACCCACCTCTCCGGCGCCGCGCCCCCGGCCCGGCCGGACCGCTCGAAGGGCTACGTGTGGCCCTTCTTCCGCGAGTTCGAGCTCTTCCTGCGGGAGAAGGACGGGACGCTCAAGCGCCTGACCGACAACGACGGCTACGACGCCGAAGCGACCGTCTCGCCCGACGGGAAGCGGATCGTCTTCACGTCCCACCGGGGCGGCGGCATGGGGCTCTGGACGATGAACTCGGACGGCTCGGACCTGCGCCGCGTGACCGCGCGGCGCGGCTACGCGGGCGGCGCCTTCTTCTCGCCGGACGGCGCGTGGCTCGTCTACCGGGCGTTCTACCCCAAGACGGCGGAGGAGGACGCGGTCCTCGACCAGCTCCTGACCGAGCGGATGCTCCAGCCCATGAAGTGCCACTTCGAGATTTTCGTCTCCCGCCCCGACGGGACCGAAGAGCGCTCGCTCACGGCCAACGGCAAGGCCAACTGGGCGCCCTGCTTCCACCCGGACGGACGGACGATCGTCTTCGCTTCCAACCGCGACGCGGCCCAGCCCGGCCGGTTCTCGCTGTACGCGATGAACTTCGACGGCTCCGGCGTGCGCCGCCTGACCTTCCACGACGGCTTCGAGAGCTTCCCCCACTTCTCCCCCGACGGGACGAAGCTCATCTTCATCTCCAACCGCGACGGCAAGGACCCCCGCCGCGACCTCAACGTCTTCCTCGCCGACTGGCGCTAAACTCTGTTTAGAAAACGGCGTCGCCGTTTTCTCAACAGTTCCACGGCGGAGCGAGCTTGACGGCGTCGGCGAGGCGGCGGCGGTAGTCCGCGCGCGAGACCGCGACGGCGCCGTAGCGCGCCGTGGCCGGCAACACCTGCTGGATGTCCAGGAGCGCGAAGCCGCGCGCGCGCAGACGTTCGGCGAGGGTGACCAGGCACGCGCCGCTCGCGTTCGACAGGGCGTGAAACATCGACTCGGCCATGAAGGCGCCCCCGATCCGGACCCCGTAGATCCCGCCGGCCAGCCGCCCGCCGTCGGCGGCCTCCACGGAATGGGCGTGGCCGAGGCGGTGGAGTTCCACGTAGGCGTCGCGGATCTCGGGCGAGATCCAGGTGACCGGCCTGGCGCACGCGTCGATCACCGCCTCGAAATCCCGGTCGATTGAGAACTGAAACTTATTCATGTACCGGCGCAGGCGGCGCGGCACGTGAAGCGTGTCGAGCGGGAGGATCCCCCGAGGGTCGGGGTCGCACCAGTCGATTCGGCCGTCGTAGGGATCGGCCATCGGGAACCGACCGCGGCGGTATTCGGCCAGGATCTTTTCCGGCGTGATCGGCAACAGGAAAAGAATAGCGAGCGGCCCGTAAAACGGCCGCTATTCTTGCGCCTCGGGTTCGCCCCGGCGGATGGCGCCCATCCTCAGGAGGGTGCTTTCGGTCCCCAGTTTCTCCCGGAGGACGGCTTTCGCCCGGTGGGCGAGCGCCCGGGCCGCGCCGGCCCGGATTCCCAGGACTTGGGCGATGTCCTCATAGGGAAGCTCGTCCTGGTAGTGCAGGACGAACACCTCCCGCTGGGCGTCGGTCAAAAACCCCAGGGCGACCTTCAAGATGCGGTTCGTCTCTTTCTGCGAGGCGAAGGTGAACGCCCCCCGGGTACGGGGCCGGCGCGGCCGCTGGCCGCGTTCGAGCTTCTGGGACGGCGTCATTTCGGCGCCGTTCTTCGAGGCCCGGAGAATGTGCCGGCAGATGTTGAGCGCGATCGAGTAGAACCACGCCTGGGGCCGGGATTCGCCCCGGTACGTGCCGACCGACGCAAGACCCTTGGTGAACGTCTCCTGCGCCACGTCGTCCGCCGAGGACGCGTCATGGAGGATAAGGTAGGCCGTGCGCCGCACCCGGTCCACGTGCCGCTCGAAGATGCGGGCGTACGCCTCGCGGTCGCCCCGCATCGCCTGCTCCATGAGGATTTCGTCCGGAGGCTGTACGGTGCTCGCGGTGCCCGCCCCGGGATCGCCGTGGGCCGAACCGATAGATGATTCCCCAACCGCCATCAATAAGGTTCTCCGCTCCACGGTAGATCCACGAGACGGCGGAGAGTTACGCGAACTTTGGAAAGATTACGCGGCCTCGCCCGGAGTCTTTCTCAGCGTCACGAACTCCATCTTTTCTTCCAGCACTTTCGCCGCTTCGGCGACCGTCGTGACGACCTGCGCTTTTCCGTCGGGCGCCAGCCGGTGGGCGACGGCAGCCAGGTCTCCTTCCGCCGTCCAGAGCCCGAAGAGAACGGCCATGTCCGGGAAGGCGCTCCGAACCCGCTTGTAGAGATATCGCGCACGGATCACGTTCGTCGGCGGAACGGCCGAGATGCAGAGGATCTGAACGCCGCGGCTCCTGATGATCTCCACGATTTCTCCGGCCATCTTTTCGAGCGAAAGGGACTCGGCCGCCAGGCCCGCCCGCGAGAGGCAGCCGACCAGGATTTCGGAGGCGATCTCGTCCTTCTCGTCGCAGGCCGGAAGGCAAAGGATCGGGACCCCCGGCCGCAACGGCCGGTCCGCCGGGTGATGATCGGCCAGGTCCTGGGCAAGTTCTTTCGCGCCCCGGAAGACCGCCGTCGCCTGCTCCGACTCAAGACGTCCCTGACGTCGGTCCTCTTCGGCCGAGCACAACGCCGGAAGCACCAAAGCGTCGAGAATCTCGACCGTCGTTCTTCCTTCCTTGATTTCCGATTCCAGAAGCTCGGCCGCCTCGTCGGACTCTCCCGCCAGGAGTCGCTGGTAGAGCGTCATCCGGAGATCGAGCGGGGGCTCGCTTCCGAGAACCACGGACAGGAAGCCCAGGCCGGGCACGTAGCGCCCCACCGCCAGGAGGCAGACGGTCAAAGGGATGGCCAGGATCAGACCCACCCCGCCCCAGAGCCACGCCCAGAACACCGCCGCCACGATGACCGCCAGCGGCGACAGCCCCGTCCGCTTCCCGTAGACGACGGGCTCCACCACGTTGTTCGATACCAGCTCCAGGACGACGATGAACCCGGCCACTAGGATGGGCCGCGTCCAGCCCGGGAACACGGCCAGGGAGAGGAGCACGGGCAGGGCTCCGCCGATCACGGGCCCCACGTAGGGGACGTACCGGAGGACCGCCGCCAGCGCGCCCCAGAGCACCGGATTCGGAACGCCCAGCGCGAAGAGGCCCAGACCGAGCGCGACCCCGTACGTCACATTCACCAACGATTGCAGGGAAAGGTAGCGGCTCACGCCGTGCACCGCATCGCTCATCGTGTGCGTCGTCACGTGGATCCGCCTCTGGCCTCCCAGACGGATGATCCGGTCGCGGATGTCGGCGTGGTAGATCAGGAAAAAGATGACGTAGAGGACCACGACCGCCGCGATCCCCAGGATCTCCGCCGCCGACCCGAGAATGACCCCCATGATCGGCAGAACGTCGGGCCCGGGTTCGACGACCTCGACCTTGACCGGCTTGTCCGGCGCCGGGGCGGCGGGACGTTCCGGCGGCGGGGCCGCCTTTCGCGAAACCCCCTCGATCGTTTCCTGGACCTGCCTGAAGGCGTTGGCCAGGGGGCCGTCGAAGACCTTGAGCTTGGCGCCGACGTTCTCTTCGTACTCGGGGAGCTTCCGCGTGAGGCTGGCAACCTGGCCCAGGAGGAAGTAGCCCGCGCCGCCCACCAGCCCGAACGTCAACGTCACGACCAGCACGACCGCCGCGACCTGCGGGACGCGGTGCCGGTGAAGCCATGCCACGACCGGGTGGAGGACCAGCGAAACAAGCACGGCCAGCGCGAGCGGCATGAAAAAAGGCCGCCCGAAGTAAAGGGCCGCCACGATCGCGACGACGCCGATGGCCGTCAGGATGGGAGGGCTCGAGATGGGGACCCGGGCCAATAGGGTCAGTCCTTACGTCAGGGGAAACAGAACGGCCCGGAGGGCGGCTCTGCCGGTCCGGAACCCCGCGATCCCGAAGTCGCGGCCGACCGCCCCGAAATCAGCGAGAGCGCCGCCTGAAGGGCGTTCGGGACCACTTTGGAAAGCCAGCGGATCATCTCAAGACGGATTCCGGAAGGGGGGAAACGTTATGGACCTACGCGTCGCTTTCCTCGCGCATCCGGCAGGCCAGGCAAAGACTCGCGTGGGGGATCGCCTCCAGGCGGGAGGCCGGGATGGAGGCGCCGCACTCCTCGCACGACCCGTAGGCGCCCTCCGCCATCCTTTCGAGGGCGCGATCGATCTCCTGCAGTTCCCCGCGTCGCCCTTCGAGCAGGTTGAGGCAAAGGTCCTGTTCGGACGCGTCCGACCCCAGGTCGCCCGTGTCGGCATCGGCGTGCGAGCCGTCGCTCCCGAGCCGGGAGGCCTCCTCGGTCAGGGCCTCCACGCCGCCCATGAGCTGGCGGCGCCGCGCCAGGAGCGCCTCCCGGAGCCGGGCGATCTCATCGCCCGTCAGGCCTCCCGCGCGCCATATTTTGGTATCGGACCGCATGCTCGCTCCGAACCCAAGGAGTGGCCGGGCGGCCGGCGTGTGACGCGCATTCTAGCGGTTCAGCGACTCGTCCCGATCGCTCGGACGACGCCCTTCGGCCATGGCCTCGGACATGCGCCGCGCGTCGAAGGCGTCGAGGCAGTGCACAAACCTGTCCACGCCCGCCGTCTCGCGCCTGATGTGGTCCAGAAGTACGGCCAGGAATGTGCGCCCGACTTCGTAAGCCCCCTCTTTGTCCCCGCCCAGGATTCGAACGGCCAAGTCGCGCGTATACGAATCGAACCGCCGGTGTTCATTCTTCAGCGCTTCGATGTCCTGCGCGAATCTCGGCTCAACCTGTCCCAGGGCCGGAAAAAGCGTCTCTTCCACATACCGCAAGTGCTTCGCGAGTCGTCCGACGAACCGGTCGGCCTCGTCACAGAGGGCTTCCTCCGGCCTTCCGTAGAAGCGCGCGTACGCGAATCCCCGGAGATGGCCGAGCAGGCCCGCGAGGGCATCGCCGAGCGCCCTGTCCTCGGCGCGGCGGTCCGCCAGGTCGCGCGTCAGTGCCGGTTCGCCCGTCGACGCGCCGCCGTTCACGGGAACCCCCCGGTCCCCGTCGCGACCGCGCGAGCCAAGGGTTTCTGGAGGAGTACGGCTCGATCCGCCCGCCCCAGAACTGTTTGGGCCACGCTCCCGAATGCCGTCCGCTCCCGTCCGACGCGAGCGTGCGTCGACATCACGATCAGGTCCGCGTCCAACGTCTTCGCGTGCTCCAAGATCTCATCAACCGCGTCCCCCTCACCGATCGTCTGCCAGAAAACGAGGTCGGATGTTCCAAGCCTGTCGGCGACGGTCAGGATTTTATGTTCCGGATCCTCGGCAATCCTTGACGCCTCAAGACCACCCCTGCGCGGGCCGGGCGAGTTCGCCTGCTCGTTCACGTGAAGCAGGACGACTTCCGCTCCGGTCTGGAGGGCCAGACGCTTTACCGCCGTAAGCATGGCGAACGACTCCTCGGAACCGTCCAGGGGAACCAAGACCCGCCGCAGGACCGAGCGGGGGGCGGAGATGCCCGGGCGCGTCAGAAGGACGGGCAACTGCGCCCGCTGAAGGACGGTTTCGGCCACGCTGCCCAGGAACCACCTGCCCAGGCCGGTGCGGGCGTGCGTGCACATCGCGATCAGATCGATGTTGAACTCCAACGTTACCTGGAAGATGGCGTCGGCCGGCTCGCCCGTGCGGATCAGGTCAAGTCCGCCCATCTCGGGGAACCTCCGGCGGACCTCTTCAAGGTAGCAGAGCGCCCGGTCGTGAAGCTCCATCGCCCCCAGCGACGAAGCATCCAGGCTCAGCGGCAACGACGGGACCACATGAAGGAGATGAACCTCGGCCGTGCCGACGGCGATCCGCTCCGCTTCCGAAAGGGCCGCTTCGGCCTCCGCCGAGCCGTCCAGAGGAACCAGGATTCTGAGAGTCGTGTTCATTCAAAGCAAGGTGCCGGAGGGATCCGGAATCCGAACTCAATCCAAACCACCCGTCGCGCTGAGGCGCCGACGGAAACTACATTACACTCAGGAGGGTCTTGTCATTCATCACAGGAGGATGAAGCAAGTCTCATGCCACGGGATTTGCATTCGCATCGGGGAGCGTCATTCATGGCCGGCGGGGTGCGATATCGGACGGCTGTTCTTGTAGGACTTGAGCTTTCGGTGGAGCGTTGCCTTCCCGATGCCGAGGGTCAGCGCCGCCTGGGTCCGGTTCCCCCCCTTGGATTCCAGGATGGCGAGAATGTAGTCCTGCTCCATCTCCCGAAGAGGGCGTTCAAATGGAGCGTCGGGGGATGGAGGCGAAGACCGCACTTCGGGAGGAAGGTCCTCCAGAGCAATTCGGCTCTTCTGGGCTACCGCTACGCCCCGTTCCATCACGTTCGCCAATTCGCGCACGTTGCCGGGCCAGGAATACCCCAGGAGATGATCGGCCGCCTGAGCCGAGAGGCCTTCGACCGGCTGCTTCATGTGCAGCGCCGCCTCCGCGAGGAGGATCCGCGCCACCCTCAAGCCGAAGGTGTCGATCAGTTCCTTCCGGAGAAGCCCCTGTGCCACTGCGTCGAAGATGAGCGCCCGCTGCCCGGCGAAGCGTACGAGGCCGCCTCCGGGATCCAATTCCAGCAATTCCCTCAGATCGAGCTCTTCGACGCGCACCCTACACCTCTGCTTGAACCACGCCATTCTAGCAAGGGGAGGAGCTCGCGGCGGCTGATTCCGCCCCGAGGATCAAAATGATCCCCTCCCGTCCTTCATCCGTGCGTGGGATCACGCGGCAAGAATTCCGCTAATGGATTCCGCTGAAAGGTCATTCCGATGGTCTGCCGTTTGCGCCAACGTTTTGCGGAAGGGGCGATCGGGCCGCCCGCCGGAGCGCCCACAGCTCCCGACCGGCATGCAATAAAGCGCGGGGTTTGAGGAGGTCTGGGATGAAGGCCGGGCGTGAACTTCGAGGTCCCGGAAACCCTCGGTGCTCGGCATCCCGATGACGATTACTCTTCGAAGATCAGCCGAACGCGCGCACGTTTCCCAGGGAGGCGGACATACGTGGACGACCTTCGCTCCGAAGGGTCCCGACGATGCCCCCCAGGGTGGCTTTGGGCTGCTGGAATCCCTCGTTGAACACGATCTTGCCCCGGGGATGGGGTTCCAGGTCCATGCCCACGGGGACCACGAGATGGTCACTTATGTTGAAAAGGGCGACCTGATCCACGCGGACTCGGACGACCCAACCTGCCGTATGCGGGCAGGGGACTTTTGTCACACCAGCGGTCGCGCTGGAATGATTCACAAGGGCCTCAACAAGTCCGGCACCGAACGCGCGCATGTCTTCCAGAGCGGCCTTGCGTCCGTCCGACACCCCTTCGACACCTGCGGCGAGCAAAAGCACTTCCCTCTCGCGGAGCGGAGAGGGGTCCTCTGCAGGGTCGCTTCCTCCGGCGGCCAGGAGGGGTCACTCCGCATCCACCAGGACGCTGGCATGGACTCTTCGCTCCTTTATCGGGGAACTCACCTCATTCACGAATTCATCCCAGGCAGATGCGGGTGGCTCCACGTTGTATCCGGACGGATTCTCTTTGGCGAACATCGACTGGGCAAGGGCGACGCCGTAGCCATTGCCGACGAGCTCGCAGTCTCATTCACGGCCGATGAACCGTCCGAAATCCTGCTTTTCGATCTTCCATAGCATCGGGGCGTGAGTCCCCGAGTGTTTCAGGATCAAAATGATGGCGCCCATCTCAGAATGATCCTCCCTTCAGGGCCCCGGCGGGCTTCTCCGTGAAGGAGCCCCTCATCCGGAGCGTGCTTGTGGCATTGGCCCAAAACTTGCACTTCAAGAGGACAATCCCGTGAGTAAGGCTGACCGCAAGAAGAGCAGATACGGCGCCGCCGAACGCCCGAATCCAGGCGCTGGAGACGTCTTCGCAACCATCTTGAAAACGGTTTCCGGCGGGATCGCCCAAGCCGGCGTAGGCACGGAGAAGGTCGGCGCCCTCTTCTTCGAAGCGGTCGCCGATGTCGTTCAAAAGGCCCTGAGCGGAGCCGTCGGAATGGGCGACAATCTGGTGATGGGGACAAAGGCGATTGTCGTGGGGGTCCTCAGCGGTATCGGGGAAAAGGATGAGGCGGCGCTCCGTGTTCTCTCACACACCGCCCGGACCATCATCCGTAACGCCGCTGGAATGAGGGGTGACCTGGCGGCTTGTACGAAGGGCCTCGTCTTGGGGGCGATTGCGAGCGCGAAGGATCTCGGCGTGGATCGGGACAAGGCGGCTTCCGCGGCCGCCCAGGGCGCCGTCGACGGGTCTCACGAAGCAGGCTCCGCCGCCGACGAGACGGTCCGCGGCGCCTTGAAAGAGGCCATTGGAGGAAT
>Ga0187892_10010459_pt1 | contig 11748 bp, 13 predicted proteins | sample MA1701073metaG_FD_139345 | JGI IMG/M metagenome (GOLD analysis project Ga0187892, IMG submission 139345) | Bio-ooze microbial communities from a basaltic lava cave in the Kipuka Kanohina Cave System on the Island of Hawaii, USA - MA170107-3 metaG ... | reverse complement strand
GAATCCGTGATCGCGATCAGCAGAATCGCTGATCGGAATCAGGAGAATCGGCGATCGGCTTGCCGCGGAATCAGTGATCGGCTTCAAGGAGAATCAGCGATCACCTTCCAGGAGAATCCGCACTCGGCCCTGGAGGTATCCACGCGGGGCTTTTGCGACTGGCGCAGACGGCCTGAATCCAATCGCAGCAGGAAGGATAGCCAGCTGCTGGTCGTCTAGCCTGGGCGCCGTCCCGTGTTGCGCTCTTGCCGGCGAACCCAGTTGCGCAATGTCTCCGAGGTACATCCGATCTTACCGGCGATGGAGGAGATTGCAGACCACTGCGATTCATGCTCGCCTGCGTGCTCGAAGACCATCCGGACTGCCCGTTCTCGAACCTCTGGGGAATACCTGACTCGTCTGCTCATGGCCCCATCCTCTCAAGATTTGGAGCCTCCTGTAAACCCGGGGCGGTTCAGTGGCTCGGTTGTGGATGAGTTGAAGCAGGTGCCGGAGGGGAACAGAGTTCGGAATGTTCTCGTCCAGGAGCGGGACTCGGAGAGCCGACTTTGTGGACGGGCAGACCGTGTCGTCAGCCCGCTCGAATACCGCCAGGAGGTGCTTCTCGAAGTCGACGGTTCGATTCGGAGGCTGGAGGGCTCAGAAGCCCCACAGCCGCCGGATACGAAATAGCCATGGAGCATGGTCAAGGTCATGTAGGTGCGTGATTGAATTGAGCCCCAACCGGTCGAGGGGCGGTTCAAAACTCTTACTTTGGCTCTCCGAAATGTCCCCGGGGTGTCGTTGTATCGGTCGAGGAGGGGGTCGATCCCCCACGAAGGGAGAGGACGATGAGGATTCCGGTCGCTGCAGGAGTCGCTGCGCTGATTCTCGGCATTCCCGCCGGCGCGGTCGCTACCGGAGCGAGCCCGCTTACGCTCCAGAGCACTATCACGCTTCAGGATCACCTCAAGTGGTATGCCAGGTCCGAAGCGGGGTTTCTTCACATTTATTCTGGCAACACGATCCGGTCCATCGACCTCCGGTCCAGGCGAATCGTCGGTTCACCGACCGAGATCGATGATGGTGTGGGCGCCACGAGTCTTCCGGGGACCGACCAGATAGTCGTCTGGTCGAATCGAGGTGACGGACAGTCGGAGAACAAGGTGAAGGAGCATGGCGGGAGTTGGCGCATGGTCCTGTACGACTTCCAAGCCGGCAAGATCGTGTGGACGCTGAACGGAGTCGGCGAACCAGCTGGTCTCGTTGCAGCGTATGCGGCATCCCGGCTCGTTCTGCTGCAAGCCAATGGCCACCTGCTGGGCATCTCGCTCACTGATGGAACCGTGAAATGGAGCAGCGAGGAAGAGTATTTCGCCATCACCATGATGGACGGCGTCCTGCTGGGAAAATCGCGCAACATGTTCGCCATCGATCCGGCTCGCGGGACAATCTCGGCCACCTTTCAGCTCCCGACCAAGCTGAAGCACGTCGAGCGCAGTCAGGTCGAGGTTCTTCCGGACTTTCGTCACGTGATGTATCGATTCGGCTATCAGGTCGCCCTGATGGAGGGTGCGGCGCTGAATGCCCCTGCCCAGCAGGCGGCGGAGCCGACCAGGATCGTCTGGAAGGCTGAGAATGTTCTCAGCATGCAGGAAGCAGGAAAGTCCTCCACGCTCATCGCGACGGAGAACACCTACCAACTGCGAAACAGGGTCTCGGGCCAGATCGCGTGGGAGCGGCCCCGACAGGACGATTGGTTTTCGATGATCGTGATGTCACCGGGGGCGTCGACCGGAATCGATCTCCGGCCGGACGACAAAGTCATCCAGGTCGTTGACATGCGCTCGGGGAAGACTGCGAGGCAATTCAGCTCGAGGCTCGTGGGCAGTGGTGCATTTGCCTGCAATCATGAATGGCGAAACAACACGATCGTCTCCGTGGAGTATTGCGAAGAGAACATCGAACGACCCGTCGTGGCCAAGGGATCGTATGACGTTGGAGCGGGGAAGGTTCTGTGGGAGACGGATCTGCCGGAGAACGCGAAGTACGACCTGACCGCTGGTGAGCGTGGAAAGGCCATCGGGAGGGCAGTCGGTTCCGCGGTGTCGATGGCGGGCGGGTTTGCCATGCAGATGAACGGGCTCGCAACCGGGAATCGCACGCTGTATGTCGTGGGTGGAGGATTGTACGGCGGCGGGAGGGGATCGATCGGGTACACGATGGATGGACTGGGGTTTGACGCAGCCGATCGGAGTTTCGTGAGAGGTCAGTACCCCTCGATCGCCAAGCGACTCTCGGAGAGGGAGGCGACCTACGACGGTCGCAGGAACTACGCGCTGACGGGAAAGAATGGATCCTACCGTCTGGTGGCTTTGGACCTGTCATCGGGAGCCCTGAGTGACGTCGCGCCATATGTCGCGGAAAAGGTGCATGGCATCGTGATGGATACGCCGTATGATGTCATGGTGACTTTCGAGAACAACAAGAAGACGCTGCGCATTCTGTCTTGGACGAGGTAAAGTTCGGTCGGCATGCAGACCCGCTATGTGCGCCGCCCGAGGCCGCTCGAGTTGCGTTGACGGGCACGGGCCGGCCGGCGTCCAGGGGGAGAGTCGCGGGGTCCAGGGACGAAGCGGGATACGCGGCAATCCTCCCGGAACGCGGTCCAGGCGGTAGTCCATGCCGGAGACGGGGAACAGCCCTTACGCTGGCACTAGTCTTGTCGGCGGTTGCTTCTGCCGCTTGAGCAGAGAAGCCCGGTGCAACCAGCACGGCGCCGCCGGACAGGACGTTGACAGCCGGCGGCGGACGCTTCTTCGCAGGCAGACGACCTTCCGTTCGAGGCCAAGAACTTCGAGTATGCCTGTCTGGTCCGATGGTCTGAGCCGACTTCAACTTCCAGCAAGGGCCTTCAAGCTCCCCAGAATCCACACGAGATCAGGAGAGTTCGTCCCGCGCATGTGCGGATGCGGGACAGATCCCCGCATCCGATGATAAGCTTTTTATTGTGAATGAGTTATCGTGGTGGAGGCGGCGGGAGTCGAACCCGCGCCTCCTCGAAACGCTAACCGGCTGATGGCGCGCGACTTTTCGTCACAAGTGATTGCTAATTCGTTGCCTTGTTGTCAACCTGCTGTCCTCCGCAGTGCTCTGGAGTCCTCCCCAGTCTTGGAGACATGTTGGAGACGGTCTTGGGCGCCGGGTCGCAGGTCGATGACTTGGATTCCTTTCTTCGCCCGCACTCTGGGATGCCGCGCATCCTCCGCGTCACTCCCGCCGCGGGGTTCGCAGACCGAGCGTGAGTGACCTGACCCCCATCTATGGTCCGGAGATTACTGGACTCCGGCCCTCCCTTCGAACTGCTCTGACTCTCCGCTCAGGGAAGCGCAAGGAGCCCGAGGCGAACGCTCCTGTTCTTTGTGAGCCTCGGGCGACTGGAGCGACCCTGAGCGGACCGCGAACTCCCGGGGCGTCAGCTTTTCAAGCGAGCCATGAGGCCGCACTTCGTTGTAGTGCTCCCGCCAGCTGCTGATCTTCTTGCATGCGTCCTCCAGGTCCAGGAATAGTTCCTCGTTGAGGCACTCATCGCGCATCCTGCCGTTGAAGCTCTCCACCAGCCCGTTCTGATATGGCTTGCCTGGTGCGATCAACTCGAGCTTCACTCCACTGCGTTCTGACCAGGCCGCCATGGCTCCGGCGGTGAACTCAGGTCCATTGTCCGAAAGGATCATCGCGGGCAATCCTCGCCACCGCGGTATCTCGTCCAGAAGCGCGGCCAGCTCCTGTCCACCGATCGAATAGGCCGCCTTCAGCCCCACCCTCTCCCTGCTGTAGTCATCCACAATGTTGAGAATCCTCAATCTTCTTCCACTACTGATCTGATCGCTCATGAAGTCCATCGACCAGCACTCATTCAGATGCCTCGGCACCGCCAACGGCCGCACCACGCGCCGCTGGGCCCGCTTGCGCCGGCGGCGCCTGACCTGCAGCTTCTCTTCGGCGTAGATCCTCTGCACACGCTTGTGATTGAGTTGGATGCCTTCACGACCCAACAGCCAGTGAATCCTTCGATAACCGAACCGTGGCCTCTGCTCGGCCAGCTGCACGATGGCCTGCCGATGAATGCTGTCGTCGGCCCGATTCGATCGATATCTCAACGTGGAGCGATGGATCGGAATCAGCCGGGTCGCCCGCCGCTCGCAAATGTTGTACCCATCCTGAGGGATGCGAGCTGCCTGTCTCGCGGCAGCGGCGTCACCACTTTCGGGAGACGATGTCCTTGAGGACCTGGTTGTCCAACGTCAGCTCAGCCACCGCACGCTTCAGCCGGCCGCTCTCTTCTTCCAGCTTGCGAAGCCTTCTGGCCTCGCTCACATCCAGCCCCCCGTACTTCTTCTTCCACGCATACAGCGTCACGCGACTGATGCCCAACCGCCGGCGCAGCTGACCAACGTCAGCACCTGACTCGTGCTCCCTCAAGGCACCGACGATCTGCTCGTCGGTGAACCGATTCCTCTTCATTCCTACTCCCTCCGGGCGTATTCTATGCCCGTCTGTACGGGTCCGAATGGACCAGTTTGAGGGGTCAGGTCATTTGTGATTCACCTTCCAGCCTTCCCGGCGAAGCAGAGTATGCAGCCGTCGGTAGCCGTAGCTGATCCGGTTAGCAGCCAGCTCGTGGAGGCGCTGCCTGAGCGGAGCCAGCATGGGCCTGCGGCTGACGTAGCGGACACTTGAGCGGTTCAGCCCGAAGGCCGAGCACGCTCTGCGCTGGGTCTGCAGGAACGAGCCCTGCGCCCAGCCCACCAGCGTCCGCCACTGACCCGGCCTCAGAGTTTTTTTGCGAGCGCCTCCCGCCGGATCTGCTTGTCCAGCGTCAGATCCGCCACAAGGTTCTTCAGCTTGCGATTCTCATCGCGCAGCTGCCTGAGCTCGCGCAGCTCGCTGACCCCCGGACCGCTGTAGCTCTTCTTCCAGTGGTAAAACGTCGGCTCGCTCACACCCAAATCCCGGCAGATCTCCGGCACCGGGGTTCCTGCCTCTGCCTGCCTCACTGCTCGAGTGATCTGCTCTTCCGTGAACCGGCTTGTCTTCATCCGCCCTCCAAAGGAGGGCTACAGCCTAACTCGAAAAAGCAACCTCGCGCGGGCTAACAAACCGGGTCAAGACCCATGGACGGGGCGATCGGCAGCATCTTGCAGATCGGCTCGACCCCATAGCGGCTCCGGTGCTCATCGATGAACGTGACCATCACTTCGGTCGACGGTCGAGCTCCGCCTGTGCGAAAAAAAACCAAAGCCTTGCGCAGTATCTCGTTGGTCCGCCGCAGCTCGCTCACTTCACGCTCGAGCTCCTTGAGGCGCTGTCGCTCTTCGGTCGTCTAGCCTGGGCGCCGTCCCGTGTTGCGCTCTTGCCGGCGAACCCAGTTGCGCAATGTCTCCGAGGTACATCCGATCTTACCGGCGATGGAGGAGATTGCAGACCACTGCAATTCATGCTCGCCTGCGTGCTCGAAGACAATCCCCACTGCCCGTTCTCGAACCTCTGGGGAATACCTGACTCGTCTGCTCATGGCCCCATCCTCTCAAGATATGGAGCCTCCTGTAAACCCGGGGCGGTTCAACTCGTGAACGGATTCCCGTGAGGTGATATCCGTCCGCGTCCTTCGCTCTCATTCCTTCTAACGGTTGCTGGACGGAACATCTGATCCGAATCCGCTGCCATGCCCTATGCCGATTGGTCCAGCCTCGTCACGCAGCCCAGTTGGCGGACACGACCGATGGAGGGATTCCACTCGCGAGTTTGTCGGGCGCGATGGGTGAGTCTCCGTAGACGAGAAGCTCATCCTGCGACGACGGCTGCCCATCGTCGAGACGTTCGTCCGCCACATGACCTGCGATGCGAAGAAGATCGAAGAAGACGAGGAGACTGGCGCGCAGAAGTACCGCTACATCAAGACCGGAGAAAACCACTTCAGCTTCGCGTCACTTATGCATGGATGGCCACCGCCGACGTGACGGGGTTCAGGATGTGGATGCGCTTCTGCCGCCAGCAGGCTATCAGCCGCAGCTGGCCCTGGCCTCCTCCGGCCTCACGCTAATGGGCATCGCCCTCCGGAACCCCCCGGCTAAGCGGCATACCCCTTCCGGAAACCCCCATTTAATGGGCAAGGGGGTCTGGGAAACCCCCGTCTAATGGGCATCGCCTCTCCGGAAAACCGCCCTGCAATGGGCATCGAAACGAGGGTCTTGGGCTTCCGCAGCCGGACTTTGCGATCTGCGCCGATCCCGTAAGTTAGGGGTTTTCCAATGGACAGGTGAGCTGCAGGTCCACCTGCAGTGGGGGCGAGGTGTGGTTTTGGGGGCCTGAAACGTGCCGTCTTGCTGCCCATTTGCCACTCGGCTGGACGCCGGAAGCGCCAGATCCTGCCGTCCGTTTGCCCCAGCGAACGTGAGGCTGATATCGCCTCCTCGGAACGAACTATTAGGGGCTGCGTCGTTCCTCGCCTAGGACGGATACTCCGACCATCATCTGGTCTTCGGGCCGAAATCCACAATGAGCCCGGTGCGCCGACTGCGTGCTCGCTGCCTCGGCCTGCGGCACTGCTCATCTGTACCCGACGCTCCATGACAATACGGTCTTGACAGGCGATATCGCACTGTGGCCTGATATCTCATCGCGTAACCGTGATCTGCCCACCTGTCCAAGGCCACAGTTGTCCTTACACCATCAAGAGGTGAAACAGCATTCAGCCCGAGAGGAGGCTCGATCCAATGTGGAGCTCCCGTGACCCCCGCAACCTAGTTCGGCAATCCCTCTCGCTCTGTTCGGCGTTCCAGCGACAGGCAGCCTGTGGCGGAAGTAACCTGTCGCCTATGGGCGGACGCCGCTCTCCCTTCACCGAGTACTTGGACAGAATTACCCCCAGGCTGCGCGACCTGAGTCGGATGTTTCCGCATGCTGAATCCATATCCGCTATCCTCCTACTCGGCCTCTTTCTAGCACTAGTCGCACATGTCCAGTTGCTGGCCCAATCCCCGGGACAACGTGCATCCGATCCCGGCGCTCAAGCTCCTTCTAAGAATCACTCAGACGAAGGAAAGAGAAGCACCCACGTGGTTACGCCAGCCCCGCGAAGCTTCGTCAATCAGCCGATTGTAGTGAACACTACTTCCGATGAACTCAATTCTGATGCAAACACGAGTCTGCGCGAGGCAATCGTCCAAGCAAATGCACAACCCGGTTCCGACACGATACTCCTCCCAGAAGGCACACTGGTCTTGTCGATCTCAGGGTTTGGAGACGCGTCTGTCGGGGACCTCAATCTAATCGATCCGAATGGAGAAGTGATTATTCAAGGTATCTCGCCCGCGAGGACAATCATAGATGCTGGACGTATCGATCGCGCTTTCAGCGTCGGCTTTGGCGTGACCGCGGTTTTTCAGCAGGTGAGTATTACAAACGGTCGCACCGATAACAGCAATGGTGGAGGAATCCTGAATCTCGGCAGCCTAACCCTAATCCATTGCAGCGTCTTTGGGAATCATGCGCTCTCAGAAGTTCTACCCGAAGGACCAGTGAACTCCGATCGGGAATCGACATCCGGAGCTAGTGCCACGTTCCCAAATCCCGAGACGGAACCGTACCCTTCGAGTAACCTGGTAGGAAACCCCACTGTTGATGGTGGCGGAGTATTCAACCTCGGAACACTCAGAGTGATTGCGAGTAGCATTCATGACAACGGGAGCGCCTATTCCGGAGGAGGCGTCGCTAGCGCCGGATTGCTGCTTGAAGTCGAGCGTAGTACGATCAGCAAGAATGTTGCGGGAATACAGGGCGGTGGCGTAGCTGTACTCCGTGGCAGTGCGCAGATTCGAAACAGTACTATCACTAGCAATTCCACTGGGCTCAATTTCGGGGGTGGGATTGGGGGAGTGGCGACGATCATCGACTGCATCATTGCCGATAACGACCCGTTCGATTGTTCTGGCGAGCTTTCCGTAGAAGGCCATAATCTCATCGAGCGTGTGCATCCGGGGGCCTGTTCATTGCATGGTGATCTTAACACGCTTGTCCTCGGAGTTGAGCCGCTTCTTCAGCCTTTGGGTGACTACGGCGGCCCGACGCAAACACACGCCTTGCAGGCAAGAAGTCCGGCGATCGACGTAGCTGATTGTACGGGATTAGATCAACGCGGTGAGACTAGGCCGTTCTTGAACCCGAGGACGAGACTATCGAGGACTGGGAATGGCTGTGACTTGGGCGCATTCGAGTTCACGTGCAAGGACGATGCGGCTGCCGGGACGCTTGAGGTTCCAGTTCGCTGGTGTGCGGTAAAGGGAACACCCGCACTCGACGGACTAACGGAATCAGAGCGGGACGAGGTCATCAAGAGTCGCACGGCGGATGCCAGCATTGTTCTCGTGACCGCCGGAAATACAGAATTGGTCTGCAGGCCGGCAAACGATGCTCTGCTGCCGCACATTCCTATGCTGGATGATCCCGACCCGAACATTGGCGATGAAGGGGACGTGTTTGTTGATGTAGGCCAACGCGATTTCGGTGAGTTTCTGACGCTGATGAACGAGTGCCGGCAGGCATGGAACAAGGCCAACCTTCCGGGCGGAGTCACTGCTGTGCTCATCAGCAAGTTTGTGGACGCTAATGGATTACCTACAGATCTAGTTGGTGTGGGTGGGAGAGCGCTTGAGGGGGACTGTGCGGGTCAGCTGTCGGCCGGTCGAATTATGGTTGTGGATCCCCGGGACGTGGGCTGTGTCTACCTCGATCAAGCTCATCTGGCGAAGACGCTAGCTCACGAAGCGGGGCACGCCATGTCTCTCAGGCACGGTGATGGACTAGATGATAACGGCGATTCCCTGATTGATGACCAGGAAGTGTGGGACCCTGATGGTCTAAATCTCATGGAATATGGCATTGACCCGAATACGCAACTTCCAGGTAAGGAATTGACCAGCGGGCAGACGTGTCAGGCGCGAGAACACTCGCTGCAGTGTGTTCCTGGGGCCCGGCCAAACGGCCAGACGCCGCTCGAGGCAGACTTGCAGCCCAGTACAACTCAGACTGCATCGGATCCGGGAAGGATCAAGATCCTCTCATTTGGAATTGTGCTCAACAACGGTAATACGTCTACACTCTTTACCGAGGTGGTGGAGTCTCCACTTCCGACAATTCCGCACCTGGGGAGTGGGAGCCCCTTGGCTTCTGAAGACTCTAGATATACGTTCTATGCCGATCTTGATCCAAATGGTCACACTGGAGGAAGCATCCCAAGCCTAGGATTGCAGGGTATCGACATGATCGGAGTTGTCTCCGTGGTGGGCGGTGGCATCGTCGCTGACGTCCGGGTGTTTGATCCGAATAGCCCCGGAGGTGGTTTTGTGTCACCCCCCGCTTCAGGTGGGATAAGCGCCAGGGTTAACAACCTCACTGTCGGCACAGTGACACTCTGCGGCCAAAGCATGCAGGATGATCCAGAAGTCGGTGCGAGCATCCAACTGACGATACCAAACGCGATCCTCGGAGACGCGGGATGGGATGTCGGACAAGTATTGCTCGTGGAGGCATCTGCAGAAGCGCTTGACGTGCCAGATCCGAACAACCCGGGAACTCCGCTGCGCGAAGACGCAGGCCCCAGCCCGTTGTTGAATGACTTTCTTGCGACTCCGGCTACTCCATCGTGCACTGTGACGCCACACGAAGTGTCTCCGGGCGACACGGTCGCAGTTAACGCAATACGGTTCCTGCCTTCGAGCTCGATTCGAGCAAGTTTCGACACGACGGACGGGCCGGTTGGCATAGCCAACACTGCAGGCGAACTGACCCTGCAATTGACCGTCCCGGTGCAGGCGACCACGGGATTCCATCTGGTGAGCGCTTCGGATCTCGATACTGCCCTTCAGGCAGCGTGCACTGTGATGGTCTCGAATGCAGTGCCTACGGCCCTCTGTCATGATGTCACGGTCCCCATCAGCGCCGAAAGCTGCAGCGCTCCCGCGAAGATCGACGCCGGGTCTTTTGATCCGGACGGCGATCCCATCACGCTGGAGCAAGACCCTACGGGCCCCTACGCCATTGGTATGACTGACGTCACGTTGATCGTCACCGATGACAAGGGCGCAAGTTCGACGTGCACTGGCAAGGTTACGGTCACGCCTGACCCGCAGACAACGCGAGACAGCGATCGGGATGGGATCGTGGATTGCTTGGACAATTGTATGCTTCGTCGCAATCCGGATCAGGGCGATCGAGATCGAGATGGAATCGGAGATGCCTGCGACAACTGCGTCCGTGTGGGCAACAACGGGCAGGATGACCACGATGCAGATCGCATCGGAGATGCCTGTGACAACTGCGTTGACATTCCCAATCGCGGACAGGGTGACCGAGATCACGATGGAGTGGGAGATTCCTGCGATAACTGCATGAGGGAATTCAATCCTGACCAGGCGGACAGCGATCACGACGGCCGCGGTAATGTCTGCGACCATGAGGGGGTCAAGAGGTCGCAGTTAAGCTCGACAATTGATGAGGCCTTCTACTACCAAATACCATGACACTGGTGCTATTCCTCTAATGTTTGGAAATACAGTAATTACCGGACACCCGGTCTCCGGAACATGGGTTACGCAGCTGCCGGCTCGGTGTCGGCGTGCTGTGTGAAGGCCGGCAGATCGTCGGCTCCCAGTGCCTCTCGAAGAGCCTGCGCCGCTGTTCTTCCGTTGAGCCGATGGCGCTGATGGCTCCGTTGCAGGTTGTAGCACTCCAGGAACCAGTCGAGATCTCGCTGGATTTCGGCCGGCTCGATGTATCAGGTCGTAGGGCCCGCCACCCTGAAGCACTCATCCAGCAGTGTGTGGTTCATCCTTTCGACGAAGCCGTTGGTTCTGGGGGAGCGAACTCGAGTGGTGCGATGCTCTAGCAGCTCCTAATTCAGAGGAGGAACCCGTGTGGCAGTACGTCGTTCGCGCGGGTGTCTCGAGGCTGCCATATGCACCTATGATGCCGGCGGGATTCCCAGCCCAGCCGTCCACGGACAATCCGCGCGTATGAGTGAATCAAGAATGAGCGATTTGGGACATCGGTGACACCTTTATCCCGAGACATGGGTAGCACTGTGTGAGCGTTACGCGCCGTGTCGTTTTAGTCGTCCATAAGCAACCTCGATCCGCATGTGACGCTCAAGGTAGCGACCGAGGTTGAGCGGGCCGGAATAGACGTTCCAAGCACCGTTGTGTATTTTCTCAAGCCTGACATGTTCACCAACGCACACGGTGGAGCCGCACACCCATTGGCTGCTCGAACGAATTCACCAGCTGGCGCTGACGTAGCGAGTGTCGCAGCGATCGGGATACTCGAGCGGGGGAAACCGTGCGGGCATTTCCCGAAGTGGTCTCTCGAAAAGAATATCTGCTTGGTCTGCCCACACACCACGGTGTTGGTGTTACGAAGCATCTCAACATTATCCACTTCGCCGGGCCTTGCCCACACCTCAACGTTCGTATCATCGCAGTCCCCCAGACACTGTGAGCGCGAGTCGCCATCGCGGTCATCCTCGTTGGTGTCGTCCAACAGGGGCCACAGCGGGTCATCGCAGTCATTGTTCAGGCCATCACACAGTTGGTGCGGATTCTCCTGGAAGGTGATCGCTGATTCTCCTTGAAGCCGATCACTGATTCCGCGGCAAGCCGATCGCCGATTCTCCTGATTCCGATCAGCGATTCTGCTGATCGCGATCACGGATTC
>Ga0187892_10010458_pt1 | contig 11748 bp, 10 predicted proteins | sample MA1701073metaG_FD_139345 | JGI IMG/M metagenome (GOLD analysis project Ga0187892, IMG submission 139345) | Bio-ooze microbial communities from a basaltic lava cave in the Kipuka Kanohina Cave System on the Island of Hawaii, USA - MA170107-3 metaG ... | reverse complement strand
GAAATTCCCCATTTTGATTCAGGAGCTTGACGCGGAGCGAGTTGGAGGGTCACGCTCCGTCGTGACCGTCCCGCGAAGCGGGAGACGCGACAGAGCGCGTCCCTCCAATTTGGGGAATTTCTGCGGAAAGAGCAGCGGTCTGGACAGAATTTTTGTTTTGTGCAATATGACTGACTCGACAAAGGCAGCGATGAAGAAAACCCCTCAACAACCCAGCGACGATACGCCGAGCGAAATCCTGCCGCCCGAAAACGCGACGTCCGACGCGACGCCGAGCGCGGCGATTTCGGCGGAGGAAATCGAAGCATTGCGGCAAAAAGCGCAATTGGCGGACGTGAATTGGGACAAGTATCTGCGGCTGGCGGCGGATTTTGAAAATTACAAGAAGCGCGCCGTGCGCGAACGCGAGGAAGTGGCGCGACGCGAGCGCGACCAGATGGTGTTGAAATTGTTGCCGATGATGGATGCGGTGGATCGCGGTCTTGAGGCGGCGTCGAATCAACCACAGTCGGTGACGGATGGTTTGAAGCTCGTGCGCAACATGTTCGCGCAACTGCTGGCGGATTGCGGGGCGCAGGAGATACCAGCGGAAGGGGTTCCGTTTGACCCCGAATCCCATCACGCGTTGACTCAGGAACATTCCGAAACAGTGGCGGAAGGCGTGGTGATGACGGTGATGCGCAAGGGGTATCGGATGGGAAACAGGGTGTTGCGCGCGGCGGATGTGATTGTGTCGGCAGGCGCCAAGAGTTGATGGGTTGATGTGGTTGCATTGTTCGGCGGGTTTTCCGATATGGCGACGAGACGAGATTATTACGAAGTGCTCGGTGTGGCGCGCGACGCGTCGGCAGAGGACATCAAGAAGGCATACCGCAAACTGGCGGTGAAATTTCATCCCGACAAGAATCCTGGCGACAAGGCAGCCGAGGAAAAATTCAAGGAGTTGGGCGAGGCATACGAGGTCTTGAGCAACGCGGACAAGCGCGCTGCGTTCGACCGTTTCGGGCACGACGCGTTTTCACGCGGTGGGGCGGGGGCGGGCGGTGGCGCGGCATGGTCGGGCGTGGGCGGCGGATTTCACGATCCCTTCGAGGTGTTCCGCGAGGTGTTCGGCGGGGCGATGGGGTTTGAGGAATTATTCGGCGGGGGCGGACGTCGGGCGCGGCGGGGAGCGGATTTGCGCTACGACATGGAGATTGGATTTGAGGAGGCGGTGTTCGGCGGGGAGCGCGAAATTCAGGTGCGCAAGCTTGTGAGTTGCGCGGAGTGCGGCGGTTCGGGTGCGCAGGAGGGTTCGGGGCGGGTCACTTGTTCGGCGTGTCGGGGGAACGGGCATGTGGCGAGCGGTTCGGGCTTTTTTCAGATGGTGCAGACGTGTCCGCGGTGTCGGGGCGAAGGCTCGATGCTGGAAAAACCGTGTCGAAAATGTCACGGCGCGGGAGCGGTCGAGGGAACGGCGAAAATCAAGGTGAAGATTCCCGCGGGCGTGGACACGGGGACGCGGTTGCGGTCGGCAGGGCAGGGGGACGCGGCGACGGGCGGAGGCGAAGCGGGAGATTTGTACGTGGTGTTTCATGTGCGTCCGCACGAGATTTTTCAGCGGGATGGACCGGACATTCTGGTGGAAGAGCCGATTAATTTTGCCGTGGCGGCGTTGGGCGGGGAAGTGGAGGTGCCGACGTTGGAGGGGACGGCGAAGTTGAAGATTCCCGCTGGAACGCAGAGCGGTTCGGTCTTTCGGTTGAAGGGAAAAGGCGTGCCCGATGTTCACGGGAGGCACTCGCGCGGGGATGAATTGGTGCGGGTGACCGTGGAGGTGCCGCAGAAGTTGAATGGAGAGCAGAAGAAGAAACTGCAGGAGTTTGCGGGATCCTGCGGCGAGGAGACCGCGCCGATCAGCGAAGCGTTCTGGAAGAAAGTGCGCGGGATGTTTGAATAGGCTTTCTTGAAATAAAACAGCCCCGACTGTTTCCAGCGGGGCTGTTTCAAACCAACTGTGTGTTGCGTGTGATTTGTCAGTAGGCAGGAGGCGCCCAGTAACGGCCTTGGACGTTGAGTCCAGGGAACTCCGAAGTGAGGGTCGCCCGACTTTTCCAGCCGCCGTGCCCATCGCTATAGAACACGTTGTGTCCAGCGGTGCCGTGGGGCGTTGTTGTGCCGACCGCATCAGCGAGGATCGGGGTGTCCGTGCCGCTGTCGTCCTTGGTAAGTGTGCCCGCCACGATGGAGTAGCTGTTGGTCCTTGCCGTGGGAAAGATTGCGGAGGGGGTTAGGTTTTTGTCGCTCGGGCATCGAAGGACCTTGGGGTCCTTGACATAATCCTTGGCTAGCAATGTGGAACTGAAAACGGCGTTTGCAGTAGTTGTTCCCGCCACATAGGGAAACACCTGGTTCTGGACATCGTCGTTCGCGTAAGCCTTCATCGCGAGACAGATTTGACGGAGTTGACCGAGGCAATTGTTGCGATTCGCCTTTTCACGCGCCAAGCCAAGAACGGGAAGAAGCATTCCCGCCAGAATTGCGATGATGGCAATCACGACGAGCAATTCGATGAGGGTGAAGGCTTTCCACTTGGTGGTAAAATTGGTTCTCATTTTCAAATTCCTGCTTTCCTTTTCTGTTTTCCCAGTAGTTGACTGCCCCGAATGGAACGGGGCAGTCAACAGTAAACCGCGATAACGCCGCTATTACGGGACGCGGAGCAGCCATTCGCGGGCTCCCTTGTTAAACCCAGGGAACTCGGAACTCAACGTGGCTTGCGACTTCCAAATGCCGTGTCCATCGCTGAAGAACACGTTTTGTCCTGCGGTACCATGAGGGCGGTCACTCACGCCCTGGTCGTCTGCAAGAATCGGCGTATCCGTTCCGCCGTCGTCCTTCGTCAGCGTGCCACCGACGACGGAGTAGCTATTGCCACCAGCCTGGCTCAGGGTTGCGCTGGGGCTCAGTTTCTTGTCGCTCGGGCACTTGAACACCTTCGTGTCCTTGACGTATTCCTTTGCACGCAGGGTCGTATCGAACATCGCGTTCGATGTCGTGGACGCCTGAGTGAACGGGAAGTACTGGTTTGTGATGTCGTCATTGGCGTATGCCTTTGCCGCGAGTGCGATCTGCCTGAGTTGACCCAGGCAGTTGTTGCGATTGGCTTTTTCACGCGCCAAACCGAGCACGGGCAAGAGCATCCCCGCCAGAATGGCGATGATGGCGATGACGACCAGCAATTCAATGAGGGTGAATGCCTTCTGGCGTCCCTTGATGAATTTCAGGAGCTTCATTTGTTTGCCTTTCCTTTCCTCATTGCCAAGTCCATTCTGCTTCGGCGCGGACTGGTCTGGGCAATTCTGTGTTTGTTTTGTTATCCCACCCTACTACTCAAACTCAAAACCCGTTGCCATCAGTTTCCCAACGACCCACGTGGCTTTGCTGACTGACCGTTTAGCAGTGGCAATGCCATGCGATTTTTACCTCAATTTGAGCTTAAATCTAGCGACCACTGGTGTCGGCATGCTGGTTTTTCACGCCTTTCAGCGTGAAAAAGACGCGCCCAGCATCGCGCGGGAGTATGCCTCCTTTTCAACGGCTCATCGGCTTCTACCCTCCGTTTGAGGGAGATGGCTTGCCGTTAAAAAAATCAAGATATGTGTAGTCTTTCAAACCCGCCTCGTAGAGGTCGAGTAATTTCATTCCCTCGCTGGGTTTGACGCGGTCTTCCTTGACCGCGGCGTCCACCTGCGCCTTCATCATGCGGATGAGGTCTTGCTCGAAATACTGGACGGATTCCAGAATCTTCCCGATGGGCGTGCCTTGAATCACTTCCTCGATGTAATAGCCGCACGGTTCGTCGGGGTCGAGGAACAGATGCACCTCGTTCACGCGCCCAAAAAGATTGTGCAGGTCGCCCATGATGTCCTGATACGCGCCGACGAGGAAGATGCCGAGGTAATACGGCTCGCCCGCCGACAATTCGTGCAACGGCAGCGTGCGCCGCGTCCCTTTGCTGGCGATGAACTGGTCCACCTTGCCTTCGGAATCGCACGTGATGTCCACGAGCGTCGCGTCGCGTTTCGGAGCTTCGTTCAAGCGATGGATTGGAATGATGGGGAAGAGCTGATCGAGCGCCCAGTGATCGAGCAGGGATTGGAACAGCGAAAAATTGCAGATGAACTGGTCAGAGAGATGTTCTTCGAGTTGCTCCAACTCCTTCGGCATATCGCCGTCTTCCTGTTTGCAGATTTCACGCAAGTCGCGGCAGATTTCCCAAAACAAACTCTCCACTTTCGCTTTCACTTCCAAGTCGAGGAAGCCCAGTGAGAATAACTGTTGCGCCTGCTCCTTGCGTTCCACCGCGTCGTGATACGCTTCGAGCCGTCCGAGCGATGGCAGCTTGTTTTTGATCTTCAACAGTTGCCGAACAAGCTGATGTTCGGCGCCATTTTTGAATTCAAACTTCGTCTCGCCGCGCCCTTTCTCCAGCGCGCCGAAAACTTCCACGACCAACACCGAGTGATGCGCCACCACGGCGCGCCCGCTTTCGCTCACGATGTTGGGATGGTCAACGCCTTCCGCGTTGCAAACTTCCGCGATGGTTGCCACCACATCATTCGCGTATTCCTGCAACGTGTAATTTGTTGAAGACTCATCCGCCGTGCGCGTGCCGTCGTAATCCACGCCGAGACCGCCGCCGCAATCAATGAATTCCAACGGACATCCCATCTTCTTCAACTTCGCGTAAAAACGGGTCCCCTCATTCACCGCGCGTTTGATGGAGCGAATGTTCGGAATCTGCGAGCCGATGTGGAAATGCAGCAGTTTGAACGACGAAAGAAAATTTTCCGCCTTCAGCAAATTCACCGCTTCCAGCAACTCCGTCGTCGTCACACCAAACTTCGCGTGTTCGCCGCCTGATTGCTCCCACTTGCCGCCGCCCTTCGATTGCAATCGCACGCGAATCCCAATCTCAGGCGTCACGCCGAGTTCCTTCGCCGCGATGATGATTTGACGAAGTTCGCTCAACTTCTCCACCACCATGATGACGCGCTTGCCAATCCGCTGACCAATCAGCGCCGTGCGGATAAACGCCATATCCTTATAGCCGTTGCAAATGATCAACCGCTCCGAACCCGTCAGCACTGCCATCGCCGTAAAAAGCTCGCCCTTGCTCCCGACCTCCAGTCCGTGATTGAACGGCTTGCCCGCGTCGAGAATTTCCTCCACCACCTCGCGCAACTGATTCACCTTGATGGGGAACACGCCCTGATATTTGCCCTTGTATTCCGCCGCCGTCACCGCGCGGTTGAACGATTCGTTCAGTTCCTCCACGCGATTGCGCAAAATATCCTGAAACCGCACCAGCAACGGAAACTTCAGCCCGCGTTCCTTCGCCTGCTGCACGACTTCATACAAATCAATCTGCCCGCCTTGCTCGCGCAACGGCGTCACCGACACATGCCCCGCCGCGTTGATGTCAAAATACTTCGCGCCCCACCGACGCACTTGATAAGTCTTGAGAGCCTTCTTCTTGTCCCACTGCGGAGTTGGGGGCGGAAAAGTCGGATGCGGCGAAACGGGCGCAACCGTTGGGGGCGCGACTGGCGCTAGTGTCTGAGAACTTTCTGCCATCTAATTATTTTTTACCAAACCTTGGCGACTCGCGCGCAAATTTCTTTGCGTCCCCACGCAAGTCTGCAAAATAAATAGCGCGTAGAAATCAAATGTAAAGATTTTCTTTGTGAAATTTTTCGACCGCTAAAAATCTTTTGCAAAAAAGTTGTAGCTCGCCAGTCTCATGTGCGGATTTTTTTAATTAGTAGTCGGGGGTCGTCCCTGACCCCGACCAAGAATCTTCCGCATTTCCGCCATTCGAATTTTCCTATTTCCTTCGGATTTCGGATTTCGATATTCGGATTTTTCTCTTGTCGCACTGCATCGTTGACATTTCCATCTCTCTGTCCGCTAATGACACTCCCCATGACCAACGACGAACGCAAAGAAATCATCCGCAAATTGCTCAAGGAAGGAAAACGCCTTCCCGAAATCCAAAATTTTCTCATCAAGGAAAAACAGGATTCCATCACCTACATGGAACTGCGCCTCCTCGTCGCCGAACTCGATGTCCAGCTTCCCGCCGAATCCAGTTCCACTTTCACCCCCGTCCCCGCAACTCCCGTCGCTTCCGCAAAAGGACAACCCGCGGCAAAAGGAAAAGCTGCCGCATCAGCATCACCACTCGTCGGCGGCAAAACCACAGTCGAAATAGATTCTGTAGTCCGCGCAGGCGCAGCCCTCAGCGGCAAAGCATCATTCAGTTCAGGCGCAAAAGCCGAATGGATGATTGACCAATACGGACGCGTTGGTCTTGACCCATTGCCTGGCTCGACCAAACCCACGCAACAAGACCTGCAAGAATTCCAAACTGAACTCCGCCGCATCATCGAACAAGCGCAAGGCAGTTTCTAAGTCTGAATCTGTAGCCGCACCCTTTATGGGTGCGTTTGGAATTCGGACGCAGGCTAAAGCCTGCGACTACATTTCCGCCATTCGAATTTCGGGCTTCCTTCGGATTTCGGATTTCGATATTCGGATTTTTCTTTATGGCAGCGACTCAATTATTTTGTAATCTCCCACTGTGATCGCACTCATAGATTACGGCATGGGCAACCTGCGCAGCGTCGAGAAGGCGCTCGTGCGCGTTGGCGGCGATGTCCGCATCGTCAGCGACCGCAAAAGCGTTCTCGCAGCCGATGCCCTCGTCCTGCCAGGCGTCGGCGCGTTTGGCGATTGCATGAAGAATTTGCAGAAGTTTGAACTAACTGACGCCATCCGCGAATTCATCCAGTCAGGAAAACCGTTTCTCGGAATCTGTCTCGGTCTACAAAGCTTGTTCGATTCGAGCGAGGAAGCCGTCGGCGTCGCAGGTCTCAAGATTTTTCGCGGCACAGTCCCGCGTTTCCATTTTCCGAATGGTGGCACAGGCGTCCCCGCCTGTGGCTCATCACAAAATGCACAGGCGGGGACGCCTGTGCCACCAAAACTAAAAGTCCCGCACATGGGCTGGAATCAAATCAAAATCCTGCGCCCCGATTGTCCGCTCTTGCGAGGCATTTCTACTGTAGGCCGCCCCGAAAGCTTTCGGGGCGGCGAGAAAGGGAACGCCGTGTCAGGGGACACGGCCTACAGCGAACCGTTTGTTTATTTCGTCCACAGCTATTATCCCAAGCCCGCCGACAAATCCGTTGTGTGCGCAACGACCACTTATGGCGTGGAATTTTGCTCGATAGCGTGGCGCGACAATGTTTTTGCTACCCAATTCCACCCCGAGAAATCGCAAGCAGTCGGATTGAAGATGTTGGAAAATTTTGTGAAATTATCGAAATAGCCACGAAGAAGCACAAAAAGCACAAAAGTTAAAATGGAGGGACGCGCTCCGTCGCGTCCAATCCCAAACGGTCACGACGGAGCGCGACCCTCCACAAAATCTTTTGTGACTTTTGCGCCTTTTTTTGGCTAGAAAAAACTCCGAATGAAATCTTTTACCATTTTTCCCGCCATAGATTTGAAAGACGGTCGCGTCGTTCGTCTGCGCCAAGGACAGAAGGACGCCGTCACCGTTTATTCCGAAGACCCCGCTGCCATTGCGCTTCGTTGGGCAAATGACGGAGCGCGCTGTTTGCATGTCGTTGACCTTGACGGGGCGTTTGATGGCAAACCAAAAAATTGGGAGAGCGTTCGCAAGATTCTCGCGGCGGTTAAAATACCTGTTCAACTCGGCGGCGGGTTGCGCACGGAGCAACAAATCGAATCCGCGCTCGCGATGGGCGTGAAGCGTTGTGTTGTCGGGACGAAGGCGTGTGAATCGCCTGCGTTTGTGAAAACGCTCGTGAAAAAATTTGGCGAGCGCATTGTGGTCGGCGTGGATGCGCTCGATGGAATGGTGGCGGTGCGTGGGTGGACGGAGAAAACTTCGTTGGTGGCGCGGGATTTTGTGACGCAAATCGCGGGGCTGGGAGTGAAGACGATTATTTTCACTGACATCTCGACGGACGGGATGATGATTGGGCCGAATTTGAAAGCGATGGCGCAGATTGCCGATGCCGCGCTCCCGCATGGCGGGATGGACATTATCGCGTCGGGCGGAGTGAGCGCGGAGAAGGACATCGCGGCGTTGAAGGCGCTTGGCAAAAAAAATCTCGTCGGCGTCATCGTCGGCAAGGCGCTTTATGAGGGGAAGATTGATTTGAAGAAGATGAATTGATTTTTGGACAGGATTAACAGGATTTTCAGGATTATTTCTCGGAGATTTTTCTTGGACAGAATTAACAGAATTTTACAGAATTATTCCGAAGTAATTTTGTGAATTCTGTTAATTCTGTCTTAAACATCATAAAAAACCTGTTAATCCTGTGAATCCTGTCAAAAATTTTCTGTCTCTGTTATCTTCGCGCGGATGACCAAAGATTACATTTTGCATTCTCCTTCGTTGGGACGCGATTTGCACATTGATTACGTGAAGGAGCTGAATCCGCAGCAGCATGAGGCGGTGACTTCGCCTGCGGGGGCTTCGCTCGTCATCGCGGGGGCGGGGAGCGGGAAGACGCGGACGCTGACTTATCGCGTGGCGTGGCTGGTCGAGCACGGCGTTTTGCCCGACAACATTCTGTTGCTCACTTTCACGAACAAGGCGGCGAAGGAAATGTTGTTGCGCGTGCAGCAGCTTTTCTCGGCGAGAGTAGGACAAGCTTCCAGCTTGTCCAATTCCGCAACCAATGATGGGCAAGCTGGAAGCTCGCCCTACCTTATCTCGCGGCTTTGGGGCGGGACTTTTCACAGCGTCGGCGCGCGTGTGTTGCGGCGGCACGCGAAGTTGCTCGGTTACGGGAGCGATTTTACGATTCTCGACCGCGACGATTCGAAGGATTTGCTCGACGCGATTCTCAAAGAATCGAAGGTGAGCACGGCGAAGGATAAATTTCCGAAGGCGAATGTGCTCATCGAGATTTTTTCGCTCGCGGTGAACACGGAGAAGCCGTTGGAGCGGATTCTCACGGAGCAGTATCCGTATTTTCTGGCGCTCGCTCCCGCGTTGGAACGGTTTCGCGAGGTGTATGCGGAGCGGAAACGCAAAAACAGTGCGATGGATTTCGACGATTTGCTCGCGTTGTGGCTGAAGCTCTTGCAGGAGCACGCGGAGGTGCGGGATTTTTACGCGCAAAAATTTCAGGCGATTCTCGTGGACGAATATCAGGACACGAACAAGATTCAGGCGGACATCGTGGACGCGTTGGCGTCGGCGCATCGCAATGTGATGGCGGTGGGCGATGATTCGCAGAGCATCTATTCGTGGCGCGGGGCAAATTTCCAGAACATCATTAGTTTTCCTGAGCGGTATGGGGGAGCGCACGCGCCCTCGCGTGCAATTTCCGACGCCTCGTCGGAAATAAATTCCCCAAACGCAGAAGCGATGGACGGGGCGTCCATCGCGGCACGCGAGGCGCGTGCGCTCCCCAAATGTAGAGTTTTCAAAATCGAATCGAACTACCGCAGCACGCCGCAGATTTTGATGACGGCGAACGCGGCAATTCGTCCGAACCCGAATCAATACCCGAAGGAGTTGCAGGCGGTGCGCAAGGCGGGAGCGAAACCCGCGTTGGTGGTGTGCGCGGACGGGCGGCAGGAGGCGGCGTTTGTGGCGCAGCGCGTGATTGAGTTGCAGGAGGAGGGCGTGGCGCTGAACGAAATCGCGGTGCTGTATCGCGCGCATTTTCATTCGATGGAATTGCAGATGGAATTGACGCGGCGCAACATGCCGTTCGTCATCAACAGCGGGATTCGGTTTTTCGAGCAGGCGCATGTGAAGGATGTGGCGGCGTTTTTGCGGTTGAGCGTGAATCCCGCCGATGAGTTGAGTTTCAAGCGGATCGCGAAGATGTTGCCAGGCGTCGGACCTGGGACGGCGGAGAAGTTGTGGCGGAAAATCTCGGATGTGTTGGGAGGGTCGCCGTCTGCGGCGACCGTTCGGGGAGCGCACGCGCCCTCGCGTGTTGTTTCCGACGCCTCGTCGGAAACTTCCGAGTTTGGTGTCCCGCCTTCAGGCGGAATCCGAGAAACAAAATCCGAACCGACTAAAGTCGGGACACTAAACGCAGAAGCGATGGACGAGGTGCCCATCGCGGCACGCGAGGCGCGTGCGCTCCCCAGTCAAATCGCAAAAATTCTCTCGATGAAATCTGTTGCGGACGCCGTGCCTGCAAAAGCGGCGAAGGATTGGCGGCAACTGGTGCACACGATGGAGCAGGTGATTGCCGAGCCGCTGGCTTCGACGAAAATCCGTATCATCGTCGAGGCGATGTATGATGAGTTCTTGAAGGAGAACTTTGAGGATTACGGAAATCGGCGCGATGATTTGCAGCGGTTGGCGGAGTTTGCGTCGTCGTTCGCGACGCTGCAGGAATTTTTGGAGCAGATGGCGCTCTTAACAAACACTGACACGGACGTGCAGAATCGCGACAGGAATGTCGCTCCCACGGGCAGAGATTCGATGTGGTTGAGCACGGTGCATCAGGCGAAGGGGTTGGAGTGGCACACGGTGTTCATCATCGGGCTGGCGGACGAAATGTTTCCGAGCGTGCGCGCGTTGGAAGTGCGCGGCGGCGAGGAGGAAGAGCGGCGGTTGTTTTATGTCGCCATCACGCGCGCGAAGGACGAACTGTATCTGAGTTTCCCGATGGCGCGGGGCGGACGCGGCGGCGATTTCGGCATGAACCGCCCCTCGCGTTTTATCAAGGACATCCCAACCACTCTGCTGCAAGCGTGGAAAATCCAGATAAGTATACCTAAACTACCACAGAATAATTTTCGCCGTCCCCCGCGGGACGAATTCGACCAAGAGCGCGAAGATGAATGATTCAGACAATCGCATCGCGGCGTGGGTGATTGGGTTTGGAGTGCTGTTTATTTTGGCGCTTCTGCTCGTGCCCGTGATTGGTCTCAAGAACAAGAAGTCGAACCGCCACAACTGCCTCGGTCAGTTGCGGCAAATAGCGTTGGCGATGAAGGCTTACGCGGGTGACAACGGCGAGCAGTATTTCCCGCGAACCGAAAAGCGGCCATCAAATTCCAACGAATTGTTTGAGGAATTTTTGACCGCTCAGGGCTACGTCAAGGATACCAAAATGTTTCGATGTCCGAGCGACAAGGCAGTAAAACCTCGCCTCACATTTCCTGCCCCTGACACCAACAGTTATTCCGTCGCGCACAACCTCAAGTAGATGACGGTGGAACGGATACTCCGATTCTGGCAGACGCAGTGCCTCACATACGTCCGTCGAATGGAGGCTACGCCGTCAGCTCTTCAGTCTTTTACATTGACGGGCATGGAGTCACTCTCCCCAAGCCCCCTCTTTTGAGGGAGCAACTCGATCCGTTGTTTTCCAAATCAATAACTGAACTAACGGCAACCAGCATCGCGGATTTTAGAAGACGTCAGCGGCAACCCTACTTAATTTGGGGCGGCGTGGTTGTCGCCATTGTCGCAATCATCGTGTCGGTGAAGGTTTGGCGACGGAAGCGAAAGCAAAAGAGTGAAGTGTAGTTTAGAGCCTCTCCTAAAACCCAATCCTAACAATCAGTGGCAGACATTCCCCATTTTGATTCAGGAGCTTGACGCGGAGCGAGTTGGAGGGTCACGCTCCGTCGTGACCGTCCCGCGAAGCGGGAGACGCGACAGAGCGCGTCCCTCCAATTTGGGGAATT
>Ga0187892_10010457_pt1 | contig 11749 bp, 12 predicted proteins | sample MA1701073metaG_FD_139345 | JGI IMG/M metagenome (GOLD analysis project Ga0187892, IMG submission 139345) | Bio-ooze microbial communities from a basaltic lava cave in the Kipuka Kanohina Cave System on the Island of Hawaii, USA - MA170107-3 metaG ... | reverse complement strand
GGCTCTCCAAAGCCTAAGATGTTGAAGTCGTGTCAGGAATTCACAAGTACCATTATCAAGGGAACTGGAAACTAGCGGCAGAAAATTCAATGGACGGCTATCATCCCATGATTACCCATGCGTCGTTCGGGCAAGCCCTCATGGACAAAATTCAGAAGAGCCCAGCCCCGGAACAACAACGTGCCGACCGCGATTTCTCTACCTTTCGTGGGGCGGCGAAAGATTTTGGCAACGGGCATGTGATGTTGGACTATAAGTTGCGGATTTACGACTCGCTCAATAGTGATCCGCTCCCACCTGTACGTGCGATCACACCAGAAGGTCAGGTACAGATGGAAGAACTTATTGACTGCTTTGGCGAGCAGCGCGCCGCTAATATGCTCCGGGAAGGCGGCACTCATACGTTCATCTTTCCCAATTTGATCTTGATTGGTATTCAGATGCGCGTGTTGCAACCACTCAGTGCTGACCGTACGGAAGTCTGTCTCTATCCCACTCTTCTCAAGTGGCTCGCCCCTGAAGTGAATACGATCCGTCTGCGTTCGCATGAGGCCTTCTTTGGTTCGGCGAGCTTTGGCGGCCCCGACGATTCGGAGATTTTCGAACGGGTGCAGGATGGCTGTGCAGTTGCCCTCGAACCGTGGCAACTTCTCTCGCGCGGACTCCACCGTGAACGGTATGAAGACGGAATGACCATCGGAGAACTCGACGATGAAGTCACGCAGCGCGGCATCTGGCGGCACTGGAAAAAAGTGATGCAACAGGGAACGGGAGCAGCGCAAACGTCACGCCGGCGACCAAGGAGCATCGTGGCGGGAAAGCGAGGGTAGTACCGAGATGGCTGTTGACCGTCAACAGGTGGAGCAGTTCCTTTATTATGAAGCCGATCTCATGGATGAGCACCGTTACGATGAGTGGCTGGCGCTATGGGCGGACGACGCGCTCTATTGGGTGCCTACTGGTCGTGATGAGATTGATCCTAAGCGCGAGATCTCCCTGATCTATGACGACCGGACGCGGCTTCGAGTGCGCATCGCGCGCTTGAAGAGCGGGTTTGCGCATGCGCAAGAACCGAAATCGCGCATGCGCCGTGTTGTCTCCAATATCGTGATTACCGAAACAGAGAACAGAGAGATTCTTACTCAGTCAAATTTTCTCCTGGCTGAGCTGCGACGTGGGAAACAGGATATGTTTGCTGGGCGCACGATTCACCGGCTGCGCCCATACCAGGGAAGTTTCAAACTGGTGTTCAAGAAGGTCTTACTGGTCAACAATGATGAGTCGATTGATAATCTGACTTTTTTGATCTGACCCGTGGCTGCGCTGAGTTTACCAAATCCCCCGCTCGGCTGCGCCTTCGCCGCCCCCTTTGCCAAAGGAGGCCGACAGACGCGAAGCGACTGGCGGGGGGATTTTTACCCTCGGACATGCCTCTTTACTGCTGCCCTTTGGCAAACGCCGCACGGAGTTGCGTGCAGGCTTCTTTCACTGCCTGTTTTCCCTGATCCATGATGTCGGTTAGGCTGAAAAATCCGTGAATCATGCCTTTATAATCAGTATGGACAACGGACACTCCAGCTTGCTTCATCTTGGTTGCGTATGCCTCACCCTCATCTCGCAACGGATCAAATTCCGCGGTAATCACTAGTGCCGGAGGAAGATTGCTCAGGCGTTGGCCGCGTAGCGGTGAGGCATAGGGATTCTGACCATCGTTTTCATTTTGCAGGTAATGGTTCCAAAACCACTGCATTGAGTCTTTGGTGAGCAGATAACCCTCAGCGTTGTTGCGATACGAAGCGGTATTGGAAGCGGAATCGGTAACTGGGTAGATCAGCAGTTGGAAAGCAAGCGTGGGTGCACCGCGATCAGTCGCCATCTGTGCGACGGCTGCTGCCAGATTGCCACCAGCACTGTCACCACCAACGGCGATTCGTTTCGGATCACCCCCAAATCCTGCAGCATTGAGCGCGGCCCACTTCGTTGCGGCATAGCAGTCATCTGCTGGGATGGGGAATTTGTGTTCCGGGGCAAGGCGGTAATCGACCGAAACCACAATACAGCCTGCGCCATTCGCCAACGACCGGCAGGGGGTATCGTGCGTTTCACAATTACCGATGACCCATCCGCCACCGTGGAAGAACACGAGTACCGGCAGCGGGCCTTTCCCTTCTGGAGTGTAAATGCGCACGGGGAGTTTTACCCCGCCTGCGTTGATTACCCGATCTTCAACACTCTTGACTGGTTCTCGTGGACCTTTAGGAGCAAACAGCGCACCGATGGCTTCACGTGCTTGTTGCACGGTCATCATATTGAACGGTGGTGCGCCAGAGGCAGCAGCTTGGTCAAGAAATACTTTGGCTTGTGGATCGAGGGGCATAGTTTCCTCCTTTCTGTGTGTTCATGTTTGCGGAGGCTGGTATAGCAAATTGAGGGGGAACGGCAAGGCCTGGGGAGGAAAGTGGCCAGTTCTCAGTTAGAACAGATCGATTGAGTCCATTCAGCCTTTCCATCCTTACTCAGTCTATCGAGTCTTCCAATAGACTCAGTGGGCGCGCACTAATACCCGAGTGCTCTCAGTTGTTGATCACTCATCCCGAAGTGGTGGCCAACTTCGTGGATCACGACCCGCCGAACCAGCTCCTGAATTTCACGGGGCCGCAGACCCGCATGCACGATAGGCTTGTAGTAGATTTCGATCTTATCGGGAAAATCCGATAACGGCGCAAACACGGATCGCCACGGTCGGGGAATGCCGCGGTAGAGGCCAAAGAGTTCGTGCGGATTGATTCGCCCGGTTTCAGCTAACACTTCTGGCGAAGGTTGATCTTCAACAGCGACAGCAACATTTGATAACTTCTCTACGATTTCGTCCGGCAACGAGTCCAACGCTCTTGCGACCAGTCGCACAAACGATTCCAGAGTAAGGCCTGACTCCTGAGTTTTCTCAGGCGCTCCGGTGAGCGGACATGGTTGATGCAGGCGTGAGATGGATTGAGAACGACCGGATCGTTTTTGGTGTCGCAGCGGAGTTCTCGACATACCACCCTCCAAGCGCAACCTAGCATGCATTTCATTGAACGCGAACAGGGGGGAGGAACATTCATTTCGGTGCTGGCGATGGAGGACGTCCTTCGTAGCCAGCGCAGCGGAGCACTGGCAGTGGGGGATATTTGCGATAGTGCGCATCTGTTTCAGAACGCAAACAGTACAGAAATCGTGAGCCCTTGCCACTTACGACCTCTCGCATATAGCGACAAGTCGCGCATAATCCCATCTGTGGATTCCCTGGTGTTGCATCTGCCATAGGCTGTCTCTATAAGAAGCGCAGAAGAAACGGAAGTCCAAGCGACGGGAAAAAGGGGAACCGGAATGCCGCTGACTACCGAACGGGTGAAACAGAAAGCCAAAGAATTGGGGGCCGATGCTGTCGGTGTGGCCAGCGCGGCAGTGCTCAACGCTCACCCGCCAGATCCCAAGTTTCCTCAAATACCAGAGCGTATTTCGCCGGAAATCAAAAGCGTCGTTGCTATTGTGAAACGTATTCCCGCCGGTGCCTTTCGCACCAAACGGCTCGAATGCGTTCAGTACATGGACCAACTCATTCTGCGCGAAATGGATAAGGTCTGTATGCGCGTGGCTCAGTTCCTCGAAGAGGAAGGCGCGTACGCTTTCCCGCTCGCCTCGCAAGAAACGAAGTGGGAATTCAAACGAGCCAGCTACGGTTATCTGTCTGGTCGTCATGTCGCAGTTGAGGCGGGATTAGGGACCCTTGGCTTGGAAGTCAATTTTCTCTCGCCGGAATTTGGTCCACGGTGTTACACGTCAGCCGTGCTGACCACCACAGAGCTAGAGCCGGACCAAAAACTGACACGTCAGGTGTGTATCGGCGAGACGTGCAGCCGATGCCTCTATTCATGCCCGGCAGACGCCGTATTGCACTGGGGTCTTGATAAACGTGCCTGTGCGCAGTTTGCCCAGGAATTTGGCTACAGTGTCATGCTCACCCAATTACAGAAATTCGTGCGCGCTCCCGATCCAGATGCACAGTTGCAAGCGTTTTGTACCCCGCAGGCATATGCTGTCTGGCAGGGGCTTCTCCGCGTCGTGGGTGCATTTGGCGACTGTCCACGCTGCTTGGAGGTGTGTCCGGTCGGGGATGATTACGTGCAATGGCTCTCTGACGCCCATCGTGAGATTCCTGAGAAGAATGAACAGAAAGTGACGCAGGCAAAACAGATGGTGGCCGATCGCAAAATGGGGAAGGACCTACCTGGTCTCTCACCCTGGAACATCCGCTGGGTCGGTGAGGACGGGTATGTGCCACCGAAAAAGCGGTCAGCCGTTAGCGAGCAGCTCTCAGCTTCTGAAAAAGGGTAGGGGCACGACGTTGCTCCGCTCGAAGTATTAACACATGACCGCTCTTACATCGGCAATTGCTAAGGCGAAAGCCAAAGAGTTCGGGGCTGACTTGGTTGGTATCGCCTCTGGCGCGGTGCTTGACGCCCACCCACCTGATACCAAGCATCCGCAAACGCCATCTCTGGTGAGCCCGCGGGACAACAAGAGCGTTATTGTCTTAGCCAAGCGCCATCTGACGGGGACGGGGAGGCTGAAAGACTGGAACGAACGTCACAAGCAGTATGCGGCTGAACTTACGCTCTCGCAGCTTGAAGAAGCCTCGCTCAAACTGGTCTATTTTCTCGAAGATGAAGCTGGCTACCCTGCACTGATTATTCCTCCGGTCCATACCGATGCCGCGCGCAATTTTGGTGCCTATATGGAAGGTGGAACCTATGGAGCCTTGTCGTTGGTTCATGCGGCGGTTGAAGCCGGGCTCGGTACGTTGGGATTGAATTTGATGTTGCTTACGCCTGAGTATGGACCACGGGTGATTTTGACGGCAGTCCTGACCTCGGCTGAACTCGAACCGGATCAGCGTCTTACTAAACCGCTCTGTTTGGGGGAAGACTGTGGGCGGTGCCTTCTGGCTTGCCCTGGTGATGCCGTCCAGCAATGGGGGTTGGAAAAGAAAGCATGTGCCCCATACGCTTCGCCACATGGCTTCGCGCATGTCGTTGCCCACGTTGGCAATGTCCTGCGTACGGAAAGCGTGGACCAGAAAGTTGAGTTATTGCGCAGCGGCGATTCGTTCAATATCTGGCAGACTATGCTGCGTGGCGTTGGAGCGTACACTGGCTGTACCCGTTGTGTTGATGTCTGTCCGGTCGGGCAGGATTATGCCCGCCATCTTCAGGATGTCCAGGACCATATTCCAGAAGCCACTTCGGAGAAAATGACGCGACTCGCTGAGATGCAACGCAAACGTGCCGCTTGCGAAACGATCGAAGGGCTGGAACGCTCCCGACGGTGGATTGGGGACGGAGGCAATGAAGAATGAAAAATGAAGAATGCAGAATGATGAAGGAAAAAAGGAATGGAGGGGCGGCGAGGCATTTTTCACTCTTCATTCTTCATTGTTCATTGCGGAGCTAAACATGGAATTCCGTGCAATCACCCTACAACTAGATGACATCAACGAAGTTGCCTGCCTTGCTCGTCTTGCAGAAGAGGCGAGATTCGGTCTGGCCTGGGGCATCGATACGCCACGCTCCAATGCATTCGTGCAGCTGGCGGCGATGGCGGCGAACACGAAGACGATACAGATTGGTTCTGGCATCGCGCGTGCGTTTGTCCGTGGTCCCCTACAAACGGCCTCAGCGACGGTTGATCTCGACCGGCTTTCGCACGGACGTATGGTACTCGGACTCGGCAGCGGTACGCGCAAACAAAACCTCTTCGAGCTTGGGGTGCCGATTGACCATCCGGCCTCACAGATTAAAGAACTGATTCAGATTATTCGCCGCGTGTGGGCATTGAAGGGCGAAGGCGATCTAGATTTTCCTGGCAAGTTCTATCGTTTGAATGCACGCGGATTTACCTTGACTAAGCCGATCCGCGACGACATGCCGATCTATATGGCAGCGGTGAATGCGTTCATGTTGCGAGTCGCGGGAGAGGTGGCCGATGGCCTCGCCGGTCATCCGTGTTTTTCGGTGAAGTATATCAAAGAGGCCGTGCTACCCCAGCTTGAGATCGGTTGGCAACGCGCTGGAAAAAATCGTAAGGACTACACAATAACTAGTTGGATCATTACCAACATCGCCACCGATCGGAAGCAAGCGCGACGTGAGGCGGCCTACCAGATCGGGTTCTATATGTCCACACGTTCGTATGGTGGCATGATGGATTTTCACGGCTGGCAAAAAGAAAAAGAAGCGATTCGGGTCGCCTTTTTCGAGAAGCGTGATATGGAAGCAGTGGCCGATGCGGTATCTGACGAAATGATCGACACACTGGCGTTGGCTGGAACGCCAGACGACTGCCGCACACAGCTTGAACGGTATCGAGAGGTGCTTGATTTCCCTACACTGTACACGGCCGGTGTTGGCCCAGCGCGCACCGTTCCGCAAGAGCGCGTCCGCGAAAACCTGGAGACGATCATCAACACTTTTGCACAGTAGGGGAACAGTTGTCAGTTATCAGTGATCAGTTGTCAGAAAAAAACAAAAGGAGAAGGTAAAAGGAACCGCTCGTATCTTTCCCTGACTGTTCAGGCTGACGGCTGAAAGCTGACGGCTGGCCGCTTTTTCGAGGAGGACGTGTGACTTTTCCCGATGGGCCGATTCCCGATCAACTGAATATCACCACGTATCTTGCGGATCGTCAGGTTGCCCTTGGTCAAGGACAGCGAGTTGCCTACCGAACCGATGAGGGGCCACTGACGTACGACGAGCTTGCGACGTTACAAAACCGTTATGGGAATCTGCTGACTGCGAACGGGGTGGAGATCGAGAATCGTGTAGCGCTGATTCTGTACGACTCCGCCGATCTGGTGGGTGCGTTTCTTGGTGCCATGAAAATCGGGGCAGTGCCAGTAGTTCTCAATCCTTACGCTTCTGTTGACCTCTACACCTATTTCCTTAACGACAGCCGCGCCAAGACGTTGATCGTCGAAGATGTCATCTGGCAAAGTCTCACGGTAAAACAAAAAGAGTTTTCTACTCTCAAGAATGTGATCATTCGCGGGTCGCCCCCTTCGGGGCAGACCTCACTAGCTGCGCTGCTCAAAACGGCTTCTCCCTCCTTAGCGCCAGCCGACACTCATAAAGAAGACATGTGCTACTGGCTCTATACCTCTGGCAGCACAGGGTTGCCGAAGGCCGTCATCCATCAGCATCACGACCCTTATTCGTGTCTACAGTTTGCGATTGCCCTCTGCCAGATGGACGCTCAGTCTGTGTCGTTTTGTTTTAGTAAGATGTTCTTTGCGTTGGGATTGTTCACCACAGTTTTTCAACCGTTGGCGGCGGGGGCGACGACAGTCATCACGCAAAAGCGCTTGACGCCAGTAGAGACGTTTGCGCTCCTGCGCGAGCAACGGCCCTCACATTTCTATTGTGTCCCAACTTTTCTCAACGCAATGTTACAAGTTCCTCCAGAGGCGAGCGGCTCGGATTTACGCTTTCTCCGCTACTGTGCCTGTGGAGGCGAAGTGCTTCCTCCACGAGTGCATCACGAGTGGCGCGAACGCTTCGGGGTTGAATGGCTCGATGTGATGGGGCTGACCGAGACGACGTTCATTATCTTTGCCAATCAGCCTGGACACTCGCGGCCAGGAAGTTCCGGGAAGCTGAGACTAGGAGCGGAAGCCCGCTTGCTTGATGATCAGGGACATGAGGTGCCGCTTGGACAGGAAGGACATCTGCTCGTCAAACTTGATAGCCTGATGTCGGGGTACTGGCATAAACAAGAAAAAACCCGTGCGGTCCTCGAAGGGGAATGGTTTCGCACGGGCGATCTCTATAGACAAGATGAAGACGGCTATTTCTGGTTTTGTGGCCGCGCCGATGACATGCTCAAAGTTTCAGGCATGTGGGTGTCGCCATTAGAAATCGAAAACGTCTTGATGGAACACCCAGCGGTGTTTGAATGTGCCGTGGTTGTCCGGCAAGATGTTGATGGTCTCGATAAAGCACGAGCCGTGGTTGTGCTCAAGCCTGGTTATGCGGCGGGAGTCGTCGATGAATTAGAAGCGCACCTCCAAGCGAGGCTGCCACGCTATAAGGTGCCACGGTGGATCAATCTTTCTGATACCCTCCCCAAGACGGCGACCGGAAAGATTCAGCGTTTTGCACTACGACAAGCAGATAAAGCGAATTCTTAAAGTAAGAAAGGAGAGCAGACACATGGCTGCACGAGTGGTACAGTTCAATGAAGTGAAGTCGTTGGTGGGACAAGAACTCGGAGTGTCAGACTGGCATGCCGTGACGCAACCGGAAATCAATACCTTTGCTGATGCTACCCACGATCACCAATGGATTCACATCGATGTGGAACGGGCAAAGAAAGAATCTCCGTTCGGGGGCCCTATTGCGCACGGGTATTACACGCTGTCCCTCGCCCCGTATTTGATGGATCAGATCTGGTCGGTACAAGGGGTGAAAATGGGCGTTAATTATGGGCTGAACAAATTGCGTTTTCCTTCCCCGGTGCCAATCGGCAAGCGGGTACGCGCACGGGCGAAGCTCGAAAATGTTGAAGATGTCCCCGGTGGTATGCAAGTCACCGTGGGGATTTCCTTCGAGGTTGAGGGTGGTACCAAAGCTGTCTGCATTGCTGAAGCATTATACCGCTATTACTCCTAACTCCCTCCGCCGATTCCTGGCCCCACAACTGACGGACGAGGAACTCCGGGAGACGCTCGCCCGTCTCCGTCACGATGTTCCACCACCCGTCGTCTGGTTATTTGGCAAAGTGCAGGCGGGGAAAACCTCCATCATCCGCGCATTGACCGGAGCCGAGCGCGCCCAAATCGGCTCCGGCTTTGCACCTTGCACGCGGTGGTCGTCGCGTTACGATTTTCCCGATCCCGATTTTCCTTTGGTGACCTTTCTTGATACCCGCGGATTAGGCGAAGCTGGATACGATCCGCACGACGACATCGCTGCTTTCCAAGATGAAGCGCACCTGTTGTTAGTCGTCTTGAAAGCAAAAGATATGGCGCTGGAAGGGCTCTTGCAGGCACTAGCTGCCATCGTCCGAGAAAAACCGGGCTGGCCGGTTATTGTTGCGCAGACTACACTTCACGAAGGATATCCACTGGGGATGCTCGATCATCCTGTGCCATGTCCGTTTACGCAGGACCCCTTGCCGAGCAGCGTTCCTGTGGATTTGGTTCGGGCGCTGGCATTTCAACGGACACTGTTTGCTGACATTGCGGTGCGCCGGTTTGTGCCCATAGACTTCACGTTGCCTGAAGACGGGTTTGCCGATGTATTCTATGGTCGAGAGGCATTGCTTGATGCTTTGGCGGAAGCTCATCCTCACGCGCTATACCAAACGTTCCGCCAGTTACCGAGGCTGACCCGTGAATTGAAAGGACTACATTTTCGTCGTGCCCAGCCGTACATTCTTGCGTACGCGCTGGCCGCGAGTGCGATTGCGGCTGCTCCATTGCCAGTGGCCGATCTTCCCGTGCTGAGTGCTCTTCAACTCAAATTGCTCCATACTATTGCTTCGTTGTATCGGCAACCCCTCGATAAGAAGACGCTCCTGGAAGTGGCAGGCACCCTGGGGATCAGCATCCTTTTCCGTCAAGGCGCACGGAGTTTGCTCAAAGTCATTCCTGGGTTCGGCAATGTGATTTCCAGTGCCTATGCCGGAGCTGCCACGTATGCACTCGGTTGCGCCTTATGTTTTTACTACCAAGAAGTTTTTGACGGCCACCTGCCACGACCAGAGCAGCTCAAGGCGTTCTATCAAGAGAAATTTGACGAGGGGACAACGGCATTGCGGAATGTTGATCGCGGAATGCGGAACCATTAAATTGCGGAATTCGGATTTCAGATTGCGGAATGAAGAACGGAAAATGATGAATAATAATCCACAATCTAAAATCCGCAATCCAGAATGCGCGCTGCGCACTCCGCAATTAGGCAGCTGGCGGGTGTGGACCATAGTGGCGTGCTTCGCCATTCCATTCTTGGGGCTTGGAACCGTGGGGGGATTGTGGCTGTATGAGCGGGGATGGCTCGGCTGGGCAGGGCTTGCCTTCCTTTGCGGAGAAACGCTGGCATTGCTGCTGTTTCGTCGCTGGGGCCGCCGACGCGAAGGCGTGTTGCCGCAACCCTCTTCTGCACTGCCGTCTACGTTTGCGCCACGGGACGAACCGGCATGGGCGGTCGTGCAAGAGTATCTGGCACGTGTTGACCGACAGGAGACCGTTCTGACCTCAAAAGAGCAACTCCTCACTTTGGGACAAGAGATTCTTGAGCGGGTGGCGAAATGCTATCACCCACACACGACCGACCCATTGCTCGCGGTACAGATACCACAGTTGTTTCGGGCGATTGAAGAAACCGCCCGCGATCTGGCAAATCTCACGCGCGATGTCCCACTTGCTCACAAAATCACCATAGGTGATGCCGTGCGCGGGTACCAACTCCAGCAGCAACTGAAGCCCGCTTATAATGCCTATCGACTGCTGTATCCGCTCTTGAATTGGCAGAATGCCCTGTTTCAGATGATTATCACCGATCGGTTGTTCGATATTGCCAGGCAAACCCTCGCGCAGTGGCTGCTCAAATGGTACGTCGATCGGGTTGGGTATCATGCCATCGAATTGTACAGTGGCAGATTGCCACTTACTCGCCGAGTGGACAGTGAGGGGTATTTCGCCGCGCCAGTCCCAACTGCACAGAGTGACGAACATCAACCAGCACCCTCCGGGCCGCTGCGAGTCCTCATCTTAGGGCAAGTCAAAGCTGGGAAGTCGAGTTTGACCAATGCCCTCTTTGGTGATCAACAGGCTGTTACGGACGTTTTGCCTGCAACAGCACAATTGACTTCATACATGCTCGAACGTCCTGAACTGGGGGCGACACTGATCATCTCGGATATGGGCGGATACGAAGATCCATCTGTCCCACAAGAACGCCTTGAAGAAGCGTTTGCTGAAGCGCTTCAGTCCGACCTCATTCTGCTAGTGGTATCTGCGGTCAATGTGGCCCGTGAACCAGACCGGCGACTGTTGGCCCAATTGCGCGAGCATTTTGCCGCGCGGCCAGAGTTGCGACCACCACCGGTAGTCGTCGTCCTGACCCACATCGACCTTCTCCGCCCACCACGCGAATGGGCACCACCTTACAATGTAGTGACTCCAGACTCGCAAAAAGCGCACTCCATCCGTGGAGCGATCAATGCGGTCGCGTCTGATGTGGGCTTGCCACGGGAATGTATTGTCCCGGTCTGCCTCCTTCCGGAGCGACTGTACAATGTCGATGAAGCACTCGTGCCATTGCTCATCGAGGTACTTCCCGACGCCAAACGTACGCTCCTGGTGCGCAGCTTAAAAAATCTGCGCGACCAAGAACAATGGGAAATCCTTGGCCGCCAAGCGCGTGCCACTGGACGATTTCTATTGCAGTTTGGGGGAGAAGTGCTGAGGAAGACGATCGAGCGCGTGTTCATAGAGGGGCGGGTATAGGTCTTTCCAGAGCACAGGCAAGGAATGACCAATGCCCTATAAGAGCCATCAAGACTTTGTTCGGTGGAATCGCAACTACCAGCGGCAGCGCTCTGCCCAGATACCTGGACAAACACTGACACTCACTAGGACAAATTTGTCCTAGTCATTAGTTTCGCACTTTTTAGACCCCCCGGAAGCCCAGTATTACTGGGGTTTTCTGAG
>Ga0187892_10010456_pt1 | contig 11749 bp, 5 predicted proteins | sample MA1701073metaG_FD_139345 | JGI IMG/M metagenome (GOLD analysis project Ga0187892, IMG submission 139345) | Bio-ooze microbial communities from a basaltic lava cave in the Kipuka Kanohina Cave System on the Island of Hawaii, USA - MA170107-3 metaG ... | reverse complement strand
GGAGGCCGCGCCGCCGGTGGGCGGCAACGGCGATGAGGTCTCCGGGTTCCCGCAGATGGTCGGCGTACACGGCGGCCTGTCCGCACTGCTGCTTGCCGTGCGCGAGGGCCACGCGCGCGTCGTCAAGGCCTTGCTCGATGCCGGCGCGGACATCAATCAGCCACGCCCCGGCGACAACACGTCGCCTCTGCTCCTCGCCACGATCAACGGCCACTTCGATCTGGCCCTCGACCTGCTGCGCCGCGGCGCCAATCCCAACCTGGCCAGCGAAGCCGGCGCGACGCCGCTCTACGCTGTCATCAACAAGGAGTGGGCGCCCACTTCGCGGCACCCGCAGCCCACCTACAACCAGCAGCAGAAAACGACGTACCTCGAGCTGATGGATGCCCTGCTCAAAGCCGGCGCCAATCCGAACGCCCGGCTCAAGCGGTCGCTCTGGTACACGACGTACGACCGGGACAATCTCCGCGTCGACTTCGGCGGCGCCACCGCCTTCTGGCGCGCCGCCTACGCCACCGACGTGCCGGGCATGAAGCTGCTGCTCGCGGCCGGCGCCGACCCCACGATCCCTACCCTGAAGCCGCCGGAGCGCGCGCGCCGGTTCGGCGGCGACGGGAGTGAAGGCGGGGGCGGCGGTGGCCGGGGCGGCCAGGCGCGCCAGGATCCGTCCGGCCTGCCGCCCGTACCGGCCGGCGGCCCCGGTATTCCGCCGATTGTCGCAGCCGCCGGCGTTGGCTATGGCCGCGGCTACGCGGCGAACGACCACCGCCATGCGCCTGACGCCTGGCTTCCCACCATGAAGTTCCTGGTCGAGGAGCTGAAGGCCGACGTCAATGCCCGGGATCACGAGGGCTTCACGGCCGTCCATTACGCCGCCGCGCGCGGCGACAACGAGACCATTCTGTACCTCGTGAGCAAGGGCGCGGATGTTAAGGCCGTGACCCGCAACGGTATGACCACGGCCGACATGGCGAACGGGCCGGTCCAGCGGATTTCGCCATACCTGGAGACGGTCGCGCTGCTCGAAAAACTGGGCTCGAAGAACAGCAACCGCTGCGTGTCCTGCTGAGGCCTGACCCGCCTCGGTTGACGCGGCTGCAAGGACCGGATACTGTCACGAAAAGTCGCATAAAAACGTCGTGTATTCGTGAGGCGTAACTGATGATGGCGACCGCGTAATCGCCATCCCATCCTTCCCGTACCGATTCATGATCAGGCCCGATCCGGGCCATGGCTGAATGCAGCGAATTCGGTGACTCAGTCGTCCCCGCCGGGGCGGCTTGCAGTGCTGTTAAAACCGAGTAACCGGGAGAACTGACGATGAACGTCGGGAAGAGGCGTGCTTCGGCCTGCCGCGAGAGCGGCGTGCGTTCGGGGGCGGTCCTGCGGACCTTCCTGAGTTTGTTGATGCTGAGCGCGGCCCTGTCGACGGCTGCGCAGGCGCAGCAGACGGGTCGCGTCATCGGGCTGGTCCTGGATTCGCTCTCCGGCGCGCCGATCGGCGGCGTGCAGGTTTATCTCGAGCGTTCCACGATGGGGACCGTCACCCGCCAGAACGGCCGGTACGCGATCGCGAACGTGCCGCCCGGCACGTACCAGGTCCGCGCCGAGCGCATCGGCCTGACGCTGGCCTTGCGCGAAATCACGGTCGCGGCGGGCGAAACGATCGAGGCGAATTTCACGCTCGCGCAGAAGGCACTGGGCCTGGACGAGATCGTCGTGACAGGCACGGCGGGCGCGGCGCGGCGGCGCGAGATCGGCAACTCGATCTCGCAGATCAACGTCGCGGACATTCCGGACCGCCCGGTCGACGTCACGGACCTGATCCAGTCCAAGGCGCCGGGCGTCGAGGTGACGGTGGGCGGCGGGGGTGCGGGCCAGGGCTCGAAGATCCGGCTGCGTGGCGCCAAGAGCCTGACCATGGGCAGCGACCCGATCATCTACATCGACGGCGTGCGCATGATGACGGGCGGGTTCCCGGTCCAGGCGGCCAAGGACCAGGGCAACCGCGCGGCGAACGTGACGCAGAGCCCGCTCGACATGATCAACCCGGCGGACATTGACCGCATCGAGGTGATCAAGGGCTCCGCGGCCACCACGCTGTACGGCACGGAAGCGTCAGCCGGTGTGATCCAGGTGTTCACCAAGCGTGGCTCGCAGGGCGCGCCGGTCTGGTCGTTCGAGACGCAGCAGGGCACGATGTGGAGCCAGCGCTTCGGCGCCGGCAGCGCGAAATACATGTACATGGATCCGTGGATCTGCACGGGCTTCCTGAAGTGCGGCGAGTTCACGCACAAGGCGCACACGCAGGTCTATTCGGCCTCGGTGCGCGGCGGCGGCCAGACGCTGCAGTACTTCACGTCCGGCGAGCTGCACGATGACAAGGGCAACACGCCCAATGACGGGCTCGAGAAGTGGACGGCCCGCGGCAACTTCACGTACACGCCGCTCGACCAGCTGACCGTTCAGTGGAATACCGCGTACATGAACCAGTACCAGACCAACACGGCGCAGGGCAACAACGCCGAGGGTCTCGAGCTGAACGTGTTCCGCCAGAACCAGAACTACTTCACCAACAGGGACACGGCGCTGATCAACCAGGTGCTGGATCAGACGCTGGAATCGACGATCGAGCGGTTTACGACGGGCGGCACCGCGACGTATTCGCCGCTCGAGAACATGACGAACCGCCTGACCATCGGTTACGACTTCTCGAACCAGGAAACGCGCAACATCCGGCCCTTCGGCTTCTTCGCGCACCCCGAGGGTATCATCCACGTCTCCAATTACGAGCGGCGCATCCTGACGTTCGACTACGTGGGCTCGTTCGGATTCGACCTGCTGTCGAACGTGCGCTCGAACTTCTCGTGGGGTGGCCAGGCCGTGGGTGATGACCTGCGCCAGATCGAAGGCTACGGCCGCGGCTTCCCGGGCGCCGCCGAGCCGACGATCAGCTCCGCAGCGACGGCGCTCGGCTACGAGAACCGCCGCAAGGTCTGGAACGCCGGTTTCTTCCTCCAGAACATCTTCGACGTCAGCGACCGCTACTTCATCACGCTGGGCCTGCGCGTGGACGGCAACAGCGCGTTCGGTTCCGGCTTCGGCCTGCAGATGTATCCGAAGATCAGCGGCTCCTGGGTGATCAGCGAGGAAGGCTTCTGGAATGAGTCGTGGGGCCAGCTCAAGCTGCGCAGCGCCTACGGCCAGTCCGGCCGCGCGCCGGGCGCGTTCGATGCGGTTCGGACGTGGACGAACACGCCGCTCGCCGGCATTCCGGCGTTCACACCGTCGAACGTCGGCAATCCCGACCTCGGTCCTGAAGTCACGGGTGAGTTCGAGGCCGGCTTCGATGCATCCTGGCTGGATGACCGGATCCGCAGCACGTTCACCTACTATCGCGCGCTCACCAAGGACGCATTGCTGGATCTCGCGCAGATCCCGTCGCTTGGTTTCACGAACTCTCAGCTCACCAACGTGGGCGAAATCGAGAACAAGGGCGTCGAGCTGAGTCTCGAGGTGACGCCGATCCGTCGCTCCAGCTTTGGCTGGGATGTGGGCGTCAACGTCTCGACCAACCACTCCGAAGTGCTCTCGCACGTTCGGGCCGAGGATGTCGGCCGGCCGATCATCTACTCGCTGCACACCGTGATCCGGAATCCCGACGCGGTGCCGGCCACACTCGGCGTACTGCCGGTCTGCACGGATGCGACGCCAGCCGCCGACCCGTGCCGCCAGACCAATACGTTCCTGGGGCCGAACCTGCCGACCACGACAATCAGCGGATTCACCATGGTCCGGCTGCCGGGCAACATCACGGTGTCGGCGCGCGGCGAGTATCGCGGCGGTCATTACACCACCGGTGTCAACCCGATCGCCATCGGCCGCTCCGTCCGGTCGCCGGTCTGCGAGCCGCACTACGCCAACTCGGAGAACGTACAACTCAAGGCCACGACCCCCGCGCTCTGGGTGGCGCGTTGCACGCCGTCGCTCGCGACCGGCTACAGCGGCAAGGCCGACTACTTCAAGCTGCGCAGCCTGAGCGCCACGGTTCCGGTGGACTTCCTGTTCCCGGACCGGTTCCAGAACGCGCTGCTCACGCTGTCGCTCGATAACTGGTACACCTGGTCGCGCACCAGCATGTTCGGCACGTTCGGCATCGAGAATTTCTCGAACGCCGGCATCGAAACCGAGCAGACCGGCATCAGCAGCAACGAGCGGATCCCCGCTCCCACGCAGTTCCGCGCCTCACTCCGTGTCACGTTCTGAGGAGGCCATCGTGAACACGACCTGGAGAGTTGCGATGCTTGTGAATCGAAACATTCGCGCGCGCGCCCTCGGCGCCGCGGTTCTCGGTATCATCGTGGCCGCAGGTTGCGAAGTGACGAACCCGGGGCCCGTGCAGGACGAGTTCCTGAGCCTGCCCGCATCCCGCGAAGGGTTCGTCAACGGCGCACAGGAGCGGCTCGGGCGTGCCGTCAACTGGATGGCCTACAGCACAGGCCTGATGGCGCGCGAGATCTTCCCGGGCGGCCAGATCGGTTCCTACGGCCACGACGTGACACACCAGGCGGGCAGTCATGGATGGAGCAGCAGCGGCCCGAACGGTGAGTACAATCTCTCGCAGCAGGCACGATGGGTCTCGGAAGAAGCGATCCGGCGGTTCGTCGAAATCGGCAATGTCGCACCGGCTACCATGGCCCGCGTCTACAACTGGGCTGGCTTCGCGAACCGCGTGCTGGGCGAGAACTATTGCGAGTCCGTGATCGATGGCGGCCCGCTCGAGGCCGGCAGCAAGTACTTCGAGCGGGCGGAGAAACACTTCACGGATGCCATTGCGATCGCGCCCGCAAACAGTGCCGACCGTACCGCGGCCTATGCCGGCCGCGCGCAGGTCCGCGTCTGGCTCAAGAAGTGGACGGAAGCCTCCGCGGATGCGGCCCTCGTGCCGGATGGCTTCTCCTTCACGGTCGAAACGGACATCACCGGTGGCAACACCGGTCAGCGGAACCACTTGTACTTCGCCGCCGCAAGCGCACCGTACCGCTCGTACAGCGTGAAGTACACGTTCTTCGAGGACTATTACACGCAGTCCAATGATCCGCGGGCGGCATGGATCAAGTACACGGCGGCGAATGACACACTGTGCGTGGGTTCCCTGCAGGGCCTGGGCCGCGTGCCGTGTCTCCGCATGTGGAAGTACAAGACGGAGAACGACAACATCCGGCTCGCCAGCGGGCGTGAAATGCGATTGGTCGAGGCCGAAGCGCTTCTCGTTGCTGGCAACTTCACCGCGGCGCTCGCCAAGATCAACGCGGTTCGCGCAAGCGTCAACAATGACAAGACGAACCAGCCGCTCACACCGTGGACTGCCACCACACTCGAACAAGCCTGGACCGTGCTGAAGCGCGAGCGGGGTATCGAGCTGTGGCTGGAAGCCCGCCGCCTGGGCGATCAGCGGCGCTGGGCGGACAACAACACGCCCGGCAGCGTCGAGCTGCCCAACTTCGAGGCGCGCTCCAATCTGTTCACGCAGTATCCGCGCGGCCGGGAGGCCACCGATGGCGTGCCCAATCCGCGCCTGCTCTGCTACAACATCTCGAATGCCGAGCGCAACTCGAATCCGAACATCCCGGATGTGAGCTGACGGCTTCACCGCAGTGGACGCGGAGGGCGCGGAATCGGTCCGTGCCCTCCGCGTTTTTTTCTCCCGATCGCGAGCAGGCTCCGTTGGCTCGCCGGTCGATGAACCGGGCCGCAGCCGCCGACGGTGTGCAGAACTCGACATTGGCCGTTGCGTTTCCCGCCGATGTCGAGTTTACCCCTCCTGAACAGCCGCAACTCGACACTCACTGTGCGTATTGCGGCTCGATGCAGAGTTTGGTCTGTTCAGGTGCATGCTTCTCGACATTGGCTCGGTTTCTGACCGCCGATGTCGAGTTCTGCGCACCCCAGCGACCTGCCGAGTTCACTCCACGCCGGCCCGCCAGCGATGTCGGGGTCAGCGCTCGGCGGCGCGGTGCGGGGCTTCACGGAAGCGCGAGGTAGTCGAAGCGGCCGCCGTGGCGTGCGGCCAGCAGGAAGCCATGGCGCCGAACGAGCGCTTCGAGATCATGGAAGTCGATGCGATCGGGCGGGCACGGCTTCGTGCACGCCAAGGGTGCCATCGGTTGTGGCCGCGAAGATTGGCGTCGAAGCGGCGCTCATTCGGCAGCCAGTGCCTGCACCGGATCGATGACGGCGGCACGCCGCGCGGGCACGAGACAGGCCACGGCGGCGACGAGCAGCACAACCGCGCTGACGGCCGCGTAGACCAGGGGATCGAACGATTCGACGGCAAACAGCTGGGCTGCAATGGCGCGCTTGAGCGCGAACGCGCCGCCCATGCCGATCGCGACGCCGATCACGGCCAGCTGCCCGCCACGCCATGCGATCTGCGATGCGACGCGTGCGGCGCGCGCGCCCAGCGCCATGCGCACGCCGATCTCACGCGTCTGCCGTTCCACTGTGTACGAAAGCACGCCGTAGATGCCGACGCACGAAAGCACGAGCGCCGTCAGCGCGAAGACACCGATCAGTGTGAGCTGGAACCTGCGGCCTGCAAGCGACGCGTCCAGGATCTCATCCATCGTCTGGATCCGGATCAGGACAATGTTGGGATCGACGTTGCGAGCAGCGCCGCGCAGCAGCTGCGCGATTTCGCCGGCTGGCCGCGTCGTGCGAACCAGCAGATTCGAGTTCACGGGCGTGGGCCGGTACATCATCGGGCGAGGCGGCTGGTCCGGGCTGCTGTCGCGGATGTCGCGCACCACGCCAATGATCTGCGGCTGGCCATCAATGGCCAGCTGCCAGGCCAGTGGATCGCCATCCGCGAACAACTGGCGGGCAAGCGTTTCGTTGATGACGACAGGCAGGTTCTGACTGCGCGCCTCATCCATGGTAAAGAGCCGGCCGCGCACCACGGGCGTGTGCATCGTCTCGAAGTAGCTGGGCGTGACCCAGCGCGATTCCACGAATGACGCTTTCGCTTCGCCGCCAACCGCGCCAACCTCCGTGTAGTTGTTGCCCGTCTCCCGGATCGGCACCATGCTCGACATGGCAACGCTCATGATCTCAGGCCTCACCTCGAGCGCGGCGACGATCTGCTCGAGGACCACCTGCTGCGATGCATTGTCGGGATAGCGCGAGGCCGGGAACCAGTAGTTGGCCGTGATCAGCTGGCTTGCGTCAAAGCCCAGATCCGAGACCATGGCCCGCGAATAGCTCTTGAGCAGCAGCCCCGCACCCGTCACGAGCATGAGTGCAAGCGCGACCTCCGCCACGACCAGTGTGCGGCCCAGTCGCGAGAAGCGCGCGGTACCGCCGCGCCCGCCTTCGCGCAGGATACGGAAGTCAATCCGGCTCTTGAGCGCCGGCGCAATGCCGACCAGCAACCCCGTCGCGAGCGAAGCGAGCAGGGAAAAGCCCAGCACCGGCAGATTCAGGCCTACCACCGTCTGGCGCGGGATCGCACTGCCAAAAACGGCAATGAGTCCGCGCAGCCCGGCCCACGCCACAACCACGCCGAGCAGGCCGCCGGCTACCGCCGTCAGGACGCCTTCCGTCAGAAACTGCGCGGCCAGGCGGCGCCGACCCGCACCCAGCGCCGCGCGCACGCCCACCTCGCGTTGACGCCGCTCCGCGCGCACCAGCATCAGGTTGGCCACATTCGCGCACGCGATCAGCAGCACGAACGCCGCGGCACCCGCAAGGATGTAGAGCGAGTTCCGGTTCGATGATACCGTCAGCTCGCGCAACGTCCTGGCCGCAAACCCCGTATCCTGGTTGCCCGCCGGATTCTCCTCGCGCAGCGGCAGCCACGCCGCCTGAAGCTCGCTCGTAGCTGTCGCCACATCCACGCCCGGCGCAAGCCGCGCGTACATCCGCAGGTAGTTGCTGTTCCAGCGCGATCGCTGATCGTCTGTCAGCTGCAACAGTGTCCAGAGCGTCGACTGATTGAACGAGAACGATGGCGGCATGATGCCGATCACGGTGAATGGCGTGTCATTCAGCCGGATCGTCTGCCCGATAATGCCCGCGTCACCACCCAGCTGCACCCGCCAGAATGCATCGCTCAACACAACCACGGCATTCGCGCCGCTCACGCCATCCGCTTCCGTGAACGTGCGGCCGCGCGCCGCCGGTACACCCAGCAGATCGAAAAAGCCCGCCGTCACCAGACTGCCGCGATGACGGCCCGCGTCGCCACGGTCCGCCAGCACGAACTGCTGACCCGTCTCCGCCTCGAGCCGGCTCAGCGAACGCGCACTCTCGCGCATCGCGTAATAGCCCCCGTTCGACAGCGGCAACACGAACAGGTTCGGTATGCTCGGGTGCGTCCGCCCTACTTGCACCAGCCGCTCCGCATCACGCCACGGAAACGGCGCGAACATCACGCCGTACAGCACACTGAAGACCGCCGTGTTCATGCCAATGCCCAGCGCCAGCGTGAGCAGCACCACGGTCGTGAACGCCGGATTGCGGCGGAGTGACCGGAGTCCGTAACGAATATCTTCGCCCATGTGTGTTACCATTCCTCTCCGTCGCCTCCGCTCATGGCCACCTTCATCGTGCGTGCCGCCAGCACCGCCACGCGCCGCTTCCAGCCGCTCGCGCAACGCCGCCGCTATCACGTTTGTCAGCGTCTTTCCAAGAAAAACCGCCGCCCGCACCGGGCGCGCTGCACGCTTCTCCTGCCACTGTTCCTCGAACGTCCGCTCCATCTCCTCGCCGTACCGCGCCCGGAACTCCTCCGGGTACAGCCGCAGCAGCAACCGCACGAGCCCCGTCGCCAGGCCGGTCGAGCGGTTCACGGCCGCCTCACCGTACCACGCGCGGAATCATCGACCGGCCACCCGCCAGCTCCAGAACCCGCCGCAACCGGTCCAGCTCCGCCGCCACAACCGCCCAGCCGAGCGTCGTGATCCGGTAGAAGCGCCGGTCCCGTCCCGGCGATGGATCCGCCGCGCCGCCAGACGACTCCGCGATCAGACCGTCCCGCTCCAGCCGATGGATCATCCGGTAGAGCGAGCCCAGCTCCACAACCAGCGCACCGCCCGATTGCTCTTCGACCGCCTTCATCATGCCGTAGCCGTGCAGCGCTTCCTTCGTCACCGCCAGCAGCAGCTGCAGATCGGCCGGTGCGAGCGGCAGGAACGCCTTCGGCTCCGGCGTCTTCTTTCGAGGGGCCACGCGCTCTCCTATCAGGTGTCTGCATATATGTAATCTGCTCATATACGCCCGTCAAGAGGGACGATCGGCCAGGCACGTAAATTGTGGCGGGCGGCGCGGCGGCGCCGTTCAGCGAGCGGGGTCCTTGCGGAAAAGCGCGGTATAGCTGAACCGATGGCCGTGGCGCGCGCTCAGCGCGAAGCCATGCTTTCGGACGAGCGTGACGAGATCATGGAATTGAATGCGGTCGGGATCGGGCACGGCTTCGTGCACGGCCAGGATGCCGCCGGGCGCGAGCAGGTGAAAAAGTGCGGCCAGGCCCTCGTCCTGCCGGCGCACTTCGCCCAGCACACTGACGAGCAGGGCGAGGTCGAAGTGCGCGGGCGCGAAGGGCAAGGCGCCGCCTGCATCGGCCGCGACGTATTGCACATTCATGTGCCCGCGGGATTGGAGACGCCGTTTCGCCTTGACGAGCATTTCCGGCTGGAGATCGATCAGGCAGAGCAGGCCGCGTGGGAGGCGGCGGGCGAGCGCGTCACTGAAGTAGCCGGAACCCGGTCCGACCTCGAGCACGCGGCTGGTTTCGAGGAGCGGCAGTCGTGCCACGAGCCGCGCGGGCGAGACAATCAGCCGGCGCAACGGCACGTGCAGCAGCCACGAGAACTGGTGCGGGAAAACGCCGCGCGTGAGCACAGCCGTGGCGCGTTTCATCGAATTCGCAAGCGCGCGTCAACGCGCATTGCGCAGTTCCCGCAGGCGTGACTATACGGCTGCCTGTTGCTGCGCGATTTCCGGGTCCGCGTTCTGCCAGGACCGCTCGACAATGGCATAGTGCGCAAGGGCGCTGTCACGTTGTCCGGCGTTGTCGAATGCGCGCGCCAGCAGCTCGTGCGCGTCGGTGCGTGTAAGGTACAGTCCAGCTCCCTCGATACCGCCGCGTAGCGGAGCGCGCAGAATCGGGATCGCCTCCGATGCGCGCCTCAGTGCCAGCAAACTCTTGCCCAGCTCGTAATTGATGCGGGTGTACCCCAGCGCCGGTGCGTGCATGGCGGCCTGGAACGCCTGTACTGCCGCCTGGTGGTTGTTCGCTCTGGCCAGGATGAGACCATGCAGGAAATGATGGAGCGGAGGATCGCGGGGGGACGGACTGCGCCGGCCCGTCGCGGCAACCGAGTCGATCAACGCGCGCACGCGCGCGGTGTCGCCCGCCAGGGCGAATGCCGTGCCTGCCAGGGTCAGGTTCCAGGTGACATTCGCGGCCTGACGCCCGGGGATCCTCGCGTAGTAGACTTCACGCTGCCTTGCGAGATCGAGAAACCTCGAGGCCGCAGCGCGTGGCTGGCCCATCTCCATTTCAAGAATGGCGGCATGCACGGCATCCCTCGGTCCATCCGCACCCGCAATCGCAGGACCGTGCGCAAGCGCGTGCGCTTCCCGGAATCGACCCTGCATTCGCAACGCGATCGTGCAGTACCAGCGCATACGCGGCGCAAGGCTGTCACGGGCCGCCAGGTACACGCGACACAGTTGGTCGGCCCGCACGAGATCATCGCTTCGGACGGCCCAGACCATGCTTCTGATGACATCGTCATCATCTGTCGTCGGCATCCCCAGCGCGATGGCTCGACGGTGTGCGCTGTCGGCCTGGCTTCTGCTGCCGATGCCCACGGAATAGTCTGCCAGCACCGCCCAGGGCGTGAAGTCGGCGGGGCGCATCCGTCGCCAGCGCTCGAGCGTTCGAAAAACCGCATCGCTCGAGTCGGCCCACACGTATTCTCCCACGAGCGCGGCCAGGGCCTCACAAAGCCGACAGATTGCGCCTTGCGTCACTCCGGCCGCGGAGTCGATGGCAATGGAGCGATTGACCAGCTGGATGGCGCGAGACAGTTCTGGCACGACCTGACCCGCGCGCATGAGCGCCTCCGGATCATTGGGAAAGCGCGTCGCCAGGGATTCGGCGAGGATTGGAACTGCCGAATCGCCATACGTGCCGCCCACATGAGTGCGGATCAGAAGCCGATCGCGATCGTGCGCGCGGGCAGCCAGCGCCAGCATGCGGTCCGGTGGGATATTGGCCGATACGACGCCCGCCGCGATTTCAGACAGCCACGCGTAGTAGTGCGCCATGGCAAACATCGAGTCTTCCGCGATGGCGGCGGTGAACAGCCGCAGCGCAGACCTTGCGTCGTGCTGGGAATAGGCGCGCAACCCCTCTTCATACAGACGATACGCGATGGGCGAGGCGGTGCTCATCTGGGTGAGCGAACCCGTCGGACGCGGGACGCGGAGGTCGGCGGCGAGGAGCACAGTCGCGCTATCGAAGACGGCCACACGGTCGCGGCCATCGATGCGGTAGGCGCCTCGCACGAGGCCTCGCCGCAGATCCACACGGCGCAGCTCGAGACGGAGGCCCTGCCCGGGCAGCGCCATGATCTCGCCTTCGAGCACCTCCGTCGCGCCGGCCCGCCGCGCCGCGTCGCTGCGCGCCCGCTGTGCGGTATCCACACCGCTCGGGAGCAACTCGAGGATTCTGGAGTTCGCG
>Ga0187892_10010455_pt1 | contig 11752 bp, 10 predicted proteins | sample MA1701073metaG_FD_139345 | JGI IMG/M metagenome (GOLD analysis project Ga0187892, IMG submission 139345) | Bio-ooze microbial communities from a basaltic lava cave in the Kipuka Kanohina Cave System on the Island of Hawaii, USA - MA170107-3 metaG ... | reverse complement strand
TCGTTGCGGTACCACGCCAGTTCCCCGCCGGCGCCATCCGGCGCCACCAGATCATCCCGGCCATCTCCATTGATGTCGATCCAGCTGACTCCCGGGCCGAGCTGGCTCAACCCATGATCGAGCAGGGGCTGACGGACATAATCGTTGTAGAACGCTTCGGCATGGCGGGCGCCGAGCCGTTTCGACACGTCTTCGAACAACACCGGAGTCGCCGGTGCCCCGCGGGACGGAGCGTCGGTCGCCCGGCTCTCGTGGATCTCGTACAACCGGCCCGGAACGGCGTCGGGAACGCGGCTGACTCGCCCGGAGCGCCAGCGGACCTCGAGCGTGAGGGTCTCTGCCGTTCCGCTCGCGAAGGTCAAAGCCTGGTCCGAACCGGCGAGGTACAGGCCACCGGCGGTGACCTCTCGGGCTTGTTCGGCCACCGCACCTCCGACGACCCGGATCCGGGCTCCGATCGCCTGGGTATTGGGAGGAAGACCGATCGCGCGAACCGCAATGCGGGACGCGGTGGCGTCGTTTCGCATGATCGCGGCGATTGCGTTGAGCCGGTTCACCACCACGTCCTGGTCGCCATCGCCGTCGAGGTCACCCGCGGCAATACCGTGGGAAATGTCCTCTTCGACGCCCCAGCGCCACCGGGTTCCGGCCTCTTCGAAGGTGCGATCCCCGCGGTTCCGGAAGGCGACATTCCGGAGCGCGAGGGCCGGAAAGTATTTGCGCTCTTCCCGCCAATCGATACCCGTGAATGTGCTCTTCAGGCGCTCCTGGGTGTCGACATCCATGAGGTCCCAGGTATGCCCGTTCCCGATGAGCAGGTCCTCGTAGCCATCGAGATCCACATCGAGGAACAGGGTGGACCACGACCAGCCCGATGCGGCCACACCCGCGAAGTCCGCAATCTCGGCAAAGGTCCCGTCGCCCCGATTGAGCAGGAGGGCGTTGCGTTGCCACTGGGCCCGCTCGACGTAGTCGCCGACGATTTTCGCGAACGTCGTGTGGGTCGGGATCTGGGTCTTCCGCCGCCGGTCGTTGGCAAGCATGTCGACCTGGAAGAGATCGACCGTGCCGTCGCGGTCGATGTCGCCAAAATCCACCGCCATGTTCGAGTTGGCGATGCGACGAAGGGCCTGCTTGGGAATCAGGCGAAACCGGCCCGCACCATCATTGATCCAGAACTGATCGGGATCTTCGAAGTCATTGGCAACATAGAGGTCCGGAGCGCCGTCAGCGTTGACGTCGTAGAACCGTGCGGCCAGGCCGAAATCCTCGGGCTCATCACTCAGTCGGTTGCCGTCTTCATCGAGAAACCGCGGGTTCCTGGCGATCGCCTCGCGCCGGAAATGCCCCTGGCCATCATTGAGATAGAACCAATCGGGATCGGCCCGCTGCACCAGCATGACCCCCCGGATTTCGGGCCGGGGCACCAGGCGGTAGTCCGCCCGCCGCTCCGGAATGACGTCGAACGCATTCCGGTTTCGTTTGACGATCTGGTCGAAGGCCCGCTGCTGCGGCGACAAGGAATCCAGCATCGTGCGGGTCTTGTAGTTGGCGACATAGAGATCGAGGGTGCCGTTCCCGTCGATGTCGGCGAGCGTCGCCGTGGTGCTGCCGCGCTCCTCCGGAACAAAGCCCGATGCCTCCGTCGCGTCGGTGAACCGTCCAGCGCCGTCACCGAGGAACAGGGCATTCCGGCCACCCATGGACGTGACGATCAAATCGAGGCGGGAGTCCCCGTTGACATCGGCGAAGACCGCCCCGGTCGAAGGCCGGTCTTCCAGCGCGACCCCGGCCTCCCGGGCCACCTCCCGGAAGCGCCAATTGCCCTCGTTGAGATAGAGCGCGTTGGGCCCTTCGATGCGGGCGAGGTAGACGTCCAGCCTGCCATCTCCGTTGACGTCCCCGATCGCGACCCCCGAGCCATGCATCAGGTGCCGATTGCGAAACGCCGCCGAATCCGAGACGGTGTTGGAGAACCGGATCCCGGTGGTAGCGGGATCCAGGCGTGTGAAACCGGGGGTTCCCCCCCTTCCCTGCCCAGGCGCGAGGTCGCGCCACCGGTAACCCGCCTCCTCGTGCCATGCCGCAGGAACGGCGGGAGTGGGGGGAGGCGAGGACGAGTCGGAACAAGCGGCTACAGCGAGGAGCAGGCTCAGCCGGCCGAGGACCGCGGGGCGAAGCGAAGTCAATCGGATCGTCGGGTGTGGACCCGGGTCAGCACGGACTGCCCGACGCACCGGCCGGCGCGAGCACCTTGCTCGTTGTCGGCGGGGTAGTGGATTCCCCCGTACAGTCGCGACATGGCCGCCTCGGCTGCGGCCGCACGGAACGATGCGAGTGGCTTCGGGGGGTGGCCAAGATTCACGTGCGTGGCGTCGGTATAGGCCGTGCTGTCTCCGAGCAATGCGGTCAGGACCTCCCCGGCCGCCCCCGATTGGGTCGAATGTCCCGCGGTGTAAGAGGGAAACGGCGGAGTCAGCAGGAGCGGCTGCCAGGTCGGATCGATGTACCGCTGGATATACGTCACCGGACGGAGAAGGTTGTACCGGTACTTCACCCGCCAGCACTGGACAAAGGCATCCGCGACCGCGATCGATGTGAGCGCATAAAGTTCCACGGTGCGCTCCGGGGAGAGCCCGCGCTGATCAGCGAGCTGGCTGATCACGCTCATCCAGTGGCCCGCCGGCGTTCCCGATTCACCGGGATTGTCCGCCCAGAAATAGGCGATCGCCCGCTGCTCGGGGGTGAGATCCCGGCGGGCCTCGACCACCGCCAGGGCTTCCTGGTAAAAGGCGGATCCCTTTTCCCGGGAGAACTGGATCGGCGCCGGCGGTGCGCAACTGTCCGCCGACCGAAGCGCGAACGGGCGCAACTGTCCCCATTGCGGTTCGAGCGCGACAGTCAGGTTGATTCCCGGGTTGGTCGTGTTCCCTGGGCGTTTGGGCCGATCCACCGCGACCGAACGATCGCTGATCACTCCGGGCCGGGCGGCGGCGGTCGGATTGTCGAGCCCCACGAAGTCGCGATCTCCCGAAAGCATCTGCGACCGATACTGGGCTTCGGTCGCCGTCGGAACCCATTCATGGTCCCCAGTTCGGGTTTGATATGCCTGGCTCCTGCCTGCGAAACCGTCCTGCTGCGACCACGCGATGATGGCTTCGCCCAGCCGCCTTCCGTACTCCCGGGAACGGTTTTGCACGTCCTCGGGAACCCCTTGGTCGGCACGCACCGCGAGCAGCGAATCGTGGAGCGCCGCGATGGCAATATCGGTCGACGCAAACCCTTCTTTGTAAAGCTCGCCGAGCACGACGGTCTGGGCTTCCATGCCCACCAGCGCGGGATCGAAGCGTTGGCCTAGCGCGGGGCGCGGGAGCGAATCGAGGCCGTTGAGCTGACCGGAAAGGCTGACCAGGCTGTCGGAGAACGCCGCCCACCCCTCGTACAACGCGACTGCCGCGTAGGCGGACACCCGCGCGGCAACCGGCGGTGAAAGTCGCTCGGCGCGGGCGAGGGCGTAGTGGGTTGCCGTCCATTTGGCGACGAAACCGGCATCGGCCGGAGGAAGAGGGGGCGAGCACGCCGCAGCTCCCCAGGCGGCAGCGGCAAGGATCAGCATGCGCCCGTCCTGAACGCGGCGGGTGGATGGCTGGCGGCGTTTCATGGAATCCGGAACCCCTCTGGCGTGTACATCACCGATGGACGAGGTATAATAACGAACCTGGCGGGCTCCGGAGGCCCGGCCGGGGGCGACATTCCCCCAAACGGGCGACTCGAAACCGGGCCGCCGGAAAGTGAGACTGTCCATGTTGCGGAGCGGGATCATCGCGGGGCTGGTCTTGGCGGTAGGAGTCGGAGTTGCTGCAGCTCAGCGACCGATCCGGGAGGCGACCCTCCAAGACGGGACCGGGAAAGAAGTCGGGCGAGTGCGGATGGAGCTGAAATCGGGTGAGATCGTCGTCGAGGTGCGGGCCCGAGGCGTTGCGGCCGGCACCCACGGCCTTCATCTCCACGAAGTCGGCCTGTGCGAAGGCCCAAGCTTCGAAACCGCCGGCGGCCACTTCAATCCAGGCAACAAGGAGCACGGCCGTCAGAACCCCCGGGGCTCCCACCTGGGCGATCTGGGGAACATTACGGTTGCCGGCAACGGCAGCGGAGATCGGGTGGTCACGATCACCAGTGCGGAAGCGCGGCGCGGCATCGAGAACTTCCTCGGCGAGAAGGGCCGTGCCATCGTCATCCACGCGAACGAAGACGACGACAAGACCGACCCCACCGGCAATGCGGGAGCGCGGGTTGCCTGTGCGGCCGTGATGCCGTAACGGCGGCTATCGGCTATCGGCTATCGGCTATCGGCTATCGGCTATCGGCGGTAGCCGATAGCTGATAGCCTATTTCCCGCTCCGCGCCATCATCCGCTTGATGGGCTTGATCGTCAGCGCGAACAGCAACGCAAAGAACAGCGCAATCAGCGTGACGGTTCCGAAGATCCCCGTGAGGGAGAAGGTCTCGTAGAACCCCGCCACGGTGCCCGCGATCTTGTTGCCGATCGAAGCCGCCAGGAACCACACCCCCATCATAAGACCCGTGATCCGCACCGGCGCCAGTTTGGTCATCGCGGAGAGCCCCACTGGACTCAGACACAACTCACCGACCGTGTGCAGAAGGTACGTTGCCACGAGCCACAGGGGGCTCACCTTGACTCCGCCTGCGGCGGCCTGCGCGGCCAGGACCATCACCGCGAACCCGGCGCCCAGGAAGAACAGGCCCAGGGAAAACTTGGCGGGGGAGGAGGGATCGCGTTTGCCGAGCTTGATCCACACCCACCCGGCGACCGGGGCCAGCAGGATGATCAGCAGCGCGTTGACCGACTGCATCCAGCTCGCAGGATAGGTCCATCCAAGAACCGAGTTCCGTGTTTCGCGTTCGGCGAACAGGTTGAGGGTGCTGGCGGCTTGCTCGAAGGCCGACCAGAACACCATCGCACCGAGAAAAAGAAGGCCAATGACCAGGAGCCGCCGGCGCTCGTCCGGGGTCCATCCGGACGACATGAAGAGCCAGGCGAAAAAACCGACCACCACAGCGAGCAGCACATAGTCCATCGCCCGGCTCACCCCGACGGGCGTCAAGGTAAGGGCCCCGGCCATGACCAGCATCGCCAGCACAACAATGACGGCCGCGATCGCCCCAATGGCCAGCCAGAGCTTGCGTTTGGCCTGGGCCACAGCCTCGGGCGTCGTTGCGCCATAGACCTGGACACCCGCATTCCCGAGCCGCCTGCTCGTCGACAGGTATTGCAAGAGGCCCAGCGCCATACCAAAGGCCCCAAATCCGAAGCCCCAGTGCCACGAGGTGGCGGGGTCGATGCCCCAATTGGTCAGCATCCGCTGGAAGCCCTCGCCTTGAGCCAGCCAGCCGCAGATGAGCGGCGAGAGGAACGCCCCCAGGTTGATGCCCATGTAGTAGATGGAGAACCCGGCGTCGCGCCGGACATCACCCTCGGAATAGAGCTGACCCACCAGCGCGGAAATGTTCGGCTTGAGCAATCCGGTCCCGAGGGCGATGGAGATGAGGCCCGGAAAGAAGAAGGCTGTCGTGTGCGGAACCGCCAGAGCAGCCTGTCCGAGCATGATCAGAATGCCACCCCAGAACACCGACCGGCGGAGGCCGAGAATCTTGTCGGCGACCCAGCCCCCGGGCAGCGACATCAGGTACACGGCGGCGGTGTAGGTCCCGTAGATCGGGCCCGCCTTCTCGACGCCCCAGCCCAGGCCACCGACTGCCGCCGGCGCCGTCATGAACAGGATTAGAATGGCGCGGCCGCCGTAGTAGCTGAACCGCTCCCACATCTCGGTGAAGAAGAGAGTGGAGAGGCCGGACGGGTGGCCAAAGAAAGCGGTGTCAGGGTTTCGGGACACTCGGGGCTCCTCGGGTTAGGGGTGCGAGACCGTCGGTGGGGGGGGCCTCACTGTTTCCCAAGCTTCTTCTTGAGCGATTCCAACTGGGCTTTCACCGCCAATTCGAGCGCCTCGCGATCGGCGCGCGCCTTCATGCTGCTCAGCTCCTGGTCCAGCTCATCCGTGACCGGTGGCGGCTCGACCGGAGAGACGCCACCGCCATGACGCGCCGTCTGGTATTCCGCCGCAACATCGTGATACTCTCGTTCGACGAACGCCAGCTCATCGCGGATCACCCCAACCTTTCGCTCCAGCAGTCCGATCCGTTCCCGATGCTTCGCGGCAAACTCACTCGCGATCGTCGCCGTCTCCGCGTCCCCAATGTCCTCGGCCAGCTTGCCGCGGCGCTCGGCGTCAGTGAGCTGGAGCTGTTGTGAAGCCAACTCTCGCTCCGCGGTCGCCAGCGCGTCCCGACTCTGGCCCGCCGCCACTTTGAGCTCGATCAAGGCTTCCCGAAGCCCGGCGGCGCGTGATCTCGATCCCTGAAACGAGAGCAGCCTGTCGAGACGCGCTCGAAGCTCGTCGAGTCCCATCGGCCAATGTTATCGCTGTCAGGTATCTTTGGGAATGAAACTCGTCCCCGCCCTCTTGGTGCTGCTGCTGGGCGGCTGCGGCCAACGAGGCGCCAGCAACTATGCGTGCGGGTTTGCCGCTATGGCCGGCCTGAGTCTCGTCCTGGAGCAGTTTGCCACTCCAGCGAGCATCGTGGCGCGCGTGCCCGACGATCTTCCCAATCAGCTACCCGTTCGCATGGTGCTCGGCCCGGCACTTCGGTCCATCGTGGGCCGGGCCGATACCACACTCGTTATCGGGGTCGAGGGAGAACTGCCGTCGGTTCCTTCGGCGGGGTTCGGGGTGCTCATTGTCAACCGGGAGAACCGGCCTCAGGGCGTCCTGCTGTACGAAGGGATACCGGTCCAGGGAGCACCGCTGCTCGGCAGCGTCAATATCGGCGCTCGAGACGTTCCCTTGCTGGGACTCCGGCTGGACATTACCCAGTTCGAAGACCAGTCCTGCCCCACCTTTCCGGATTCGCTCCGATAGGCTGTCACCGGCTATTTTGAAGCCGAATGATTTACGTCTGCATTCCGAGCCACGATGAGGCCGAAACCATCGGCCTTGTCCTGTGGAAGATTCGCAAGGTTTTCGAGGAGTTCCCCCGCGAATATCAGCTTCTGGTCGCGGATGACGGCTCCAGCGACCATACCGCCGAGACCCTCGAGCGGTACGCCAAGGTGCTTCCCCTCACGGTATTCCAGAACACCGGTCGCCGAGGGTATGCCCGAACGGTCGAATTCCTGCTGCACCACGCCCTGGAGTGCTCGGACCGGACCAAGCGGGATTGCGCAGTGCTCATGCATGCCGACTTCACGCACAACCCGGAATATCTGCCGGACTTTGTCCGCCGGCTGGAAAGCGGCGCCGACCTGGTGGTTGGCCAGGGGACCATGGCCGGAGCGGTTGCTCGGTCCCAGCGGCTGGCGCGGCGGTGGGCCCCGTTTCTCCTTCGGCGCGCGGTGCGAGTTCCAGGTGTTCCCGACACGGTGAGCGGGTTCGTCGCGTTTCGACTCATGGTGCTGCGACATGCTCTCACATCCGGTCAGCAGGGCCCCGAAGCGAATGGGGGAGCGAAGCCCCTGCTCACCGAAGGCTGGGCAGCGAACGCCGAGTTGATCGCGCGAACCAGCCGCCACGCGCGCCGGATTGAAACCGTGCCGGTCGTCGAGCGTCATGATCTCCGGACCCGGCCGAGCCGACGCCGGCCCTGGGCAACCCTCGGCGACGTTTGGCGCGCCGCGGGAATCCTCCGACGTGCAGGCGGTCCAGCCGGAGTGCTGTCGTGAGCGTACTTCTTGTGGTTCTGCACGCCGCACAGGCGGCGGCATCCCCCGCGCTTCCCTTCGGGGTGGGAGAGCGTTTCGATTACGGCGCCAAGTGGAACTTCCTCACGGTGGGGAAGGCTTCCATGGAGATCGCCGGGATTGATACGGTACGGGACCGCGAAACGTACCATCTCCGGTATACCATGGAAGCCAGCATTCCATTCTACAGCCTGGTCAGCACCCTGGAATCCTGGAGCACGACCGACAGCCTGTTTTCTCTCCGCTTCCAGCAAAACAACAAGGAGAAGGAGAGGCAGTTCTTCCGCCGATTCGAGATCTTTCCGGATTCTGCCTTCTACCGACAGATCGAGCCGCAGCCGGCGGATTCTCAGCCGACCGTTGCCGAGCCCCTGGATGATGCCTCGGTGATGTATTTCATCAGGCGCAGCGTCCTGGAAGTCGGGAAGACCTACCGGTTCAGCCGGTACTTCCGGGCCGATCGAAATCCGATTCTCCTGTCAGTCCTGAAGCGGGAGACGATGGAGCTTCCCGACGGAACCAAGGTGCCTTGTCTGGTCATCAAGCCCTCCGTCGGGGAGCGCGGCCTCTTTGGCCCCCGAGCCGACGCCCGGCTGTGGTTGAGCGATGATGCCCGTCGGATTCCGGTACAGATCCGTTCAACCCAGCCCTACGGAACCATCACCCTCCGGCTGCAAAAGATGAGCATCCCGGGGTAATCCCGGGATGTTCATCTCATCGTTTGATCGAAAAACTTTAGCGCGGTGATCGCTGCGGAGTTTGCGGCGGCTCAGGTCGAGGCCTTGGGGCCCCGGATGATCTCCTTGACCCGGCTGGCCAGGCCCGGCGCAAAGACGCGCAACACCAGGTAGACCACGAAGCCCCAGAAGGCCAGCCAGAGCAGCATCACGATGATGCTCATGGCAAAGCCGAAGATCGCACCCAGGATCTTGAGGGCCACGAGGGACAGGATCGCGAACCCCGCAAAGCCGACAATGCTCCGGACCATGGTATCCTTCCTCTCCGAGTAAACCCAGACGGCTAACCGTCGTCCGATTTCCTACGGGTAACGTTTCAAAAAGTTTCGCCGAGGCGGGGATGAGCCAAGCTCCAGACGTCCTGGTTATCGGCGGCGGCGTCGTCGGGGCAGCTTGCGCATGGCACCTCGCCGGTGCCGGACGGCGGGTTCGTCTCATCGAAAGCGAGGGGCCGCCCCGCGGCGAAGCGTGGCGGGCGTCGGCGGGGATGCTCGCCTCCCAGATCGAAGTGGAAGAAGGCGATGTTCTATTCGAGCTTGGCATCGCCGGGAGGGAATTCTACCGGGAGATTGCAGGAGGCCTGGCCGAACGAACCGGCATCGCAATCGGATTCCGGGATCCCGGCATTTTGGAGACCGCGGCGACGGAAGCCGACGTCGAGACCCTCAAGGCCAGGGTCGCGTGGCAGCGCCAGCATGGCCATCAAACCGAATGGCTCGACGCCGACGAGGTCCGGCGGGAATGGCCCTGGCTCGGGGAATCCCTGGGCGGACAGTTCGCCTCGCACGATGGGGCGGTGGATCCGGTCTCGGTGGTCGCAGCGTTGCGAACCGAAGCGGCCCGGCTGGGAACGGAGATCGTGGCCGACACCATCACGGGCCTAACCCGGTCCAGGTCCCGGGCCACCGGCGCGCAGGGGCGGGAGTGGCACCCGTCGGACGACGTCGTGCTCGCCGCGGGCGCCTGGAGCGGCCGAATCGGAAACCTGCCTCGGCCGATCTCGGTGGAGCCGGTCCGCGGCCAGCTGGTCGCCTTTCCATGGCCGCAGGACGTCGAGCCGGCAATCGTGTTCGGGCACGGAGGATACGTGCTGCACCGAGGATCGGAGTGCATCGCTGGCTCGACCATCGAGCATGCCGGGTTTGCCCCGGAGGTGACGGAGGACGGTGTCGGACTCATCCAGACCCGTGCCGAGTCCCTGGTGCCGGGACTCAGGGGTGTCAAAGTCCTCCGCGCCTGGGCGGGACTGCGGCCGGGGACGCCTGACGGGTTGCCGATCGTCGGTCGCGAGCCCGAGCTCGACGGACTCTGGTATGCCACGGGCCACGGCCGCAATGGCGTACTCCTGGCAGGGGTCACCGGGCGCATCATTCAAGACTTGATGGGGGGAGAGTCCACGTTCGATGAGGCGCGCGCCATTCGTCCCGAACGGTTCTGGAGCCGGTAACGTGTCCCATCCCGTTCTTGGTGCGTTGCTGGTTCTGCTCGCGACGCCCGGTTGGGCGCAGGATCGCCGGGCGGTCGAACAAGAGCGACAGGAGTTTCTCAGCTGGGTTCGAGCCTCTCCGATTTCTCCCCTCAAGGCAGTGGCAGTCCGGGAAATCGGTCCCCCCCCGGGACTGAGCCTGGGTCCTCCTGATGCCGACATCCCTCTGGCCGGAAGCCGGGTAGGCCGCTTGACCCAGGAACCCGGGCGAGTTCGACTCGAGTCCGCCCAAGGCGCGACGACGATCGTCCGCGGCCGCGCCTTCGCCCTTGCTCCATCCTGGCAACTCCTGGTGACCGGGCCTCCGGGCGGCGCCACCGTAACGGTGTTCGGCCCTCGCCTGATCGCAACACGGCAGCCGGACTGGTTCACCTACGATTCCACGCTCCGCGTCCTCGTCACACTCGCGCCCAGCAAAACATCGAACGTGATCCGGCTTCTCGCACCGGACGGGGTCGAGGTCGAAGCCACGGAGGCAGGCGTTGTGACGGGCCGGATCGGCACATCGACGTTTTCGCTCCGGGTGTTTCGCTTCCCCGGAACCGTAGCCGAGGAAACCGAGCTGGAGATCTATTTTCGGGATGAGACCTCCGGGCGCGGCACCTATTCCGCGGGGCGGTTCGTGTCGCTGATTCCCTCACCGGGAGGTCGCCATGTTGTGGACTTCAACCGGGCGCGGAATCCGTTCTGCGCTTACAACACGGTCTATCCGTGTCCCGCGCCATGGCGCGGAAACGTCCTGCAAGTGCCGATTCGTGGTGGAGAGAAATACGTTGAGTAGGAGTCGGGGCACCTGGCAAGCCGGGGGAGGGTGACATGGAAATGACGAGACCACGATGGCTCATGGCGGCGGCCATCTTCCTGGCCCTGACGACCCCTTCTCAGGCTGCGGCTCAACTCACCGGTCGATGGCGGGCCATGCTCGACCTGGCCGGAACCGGACTTCCGTTCGAGCTCAGTTTTACCCGCGAGAACCGACAGCTCATCGCCCGGATCTGCAACGGTCCGTACTGCACCGACCGCGCGGCGGTCACCGTGCGAGGCGAGGAAGTGGAATTCGACATTGCCGACTACGCGGCGCGCATTTCCGCCGAGCAGCGAGGGGACTCCCTCGAGGGGCGCTATCACAACGTCGGACGCGGTGGACCTCGGTCGATTCCCTTCCGGGCGAGTCGTGGGGAATGGGCCACCGGGCAAGGGCCCGAGCCACTCCTGGGGGAGTGGGATGCCTGGTTCATCACCGAGGCTCGCCGCAGTCCCCGGGTGCTGGTGCTCCAGAACGGCGAGTCGGGTCTGGAAGGCGGAGTCATCTCGAATACCGGTGACCTGGGCCGCTTCGTCGGGCGGGCCGCCGGTGACAGCTTCTTCGTCGCACGTTTCGACGGAATCTCGGTGTACGTCCTTGCCGGTCGTCTATCCGGTGATACCCTGCGGGGAACCTTCCACGCCGGCTTGCGGACCCAAACGCCGTTCGTCGCGGTGCGCAGCAGCGGCGCTGCACATCTGACTCCCCCGACAGTACTGACCTCCGCCGATACCACCAACCCGTTCCGATTCTCGTTTGCCGATCTCACCGGGCAGGTCGTCACTCAGGACGACCCCCGGTTCAAGGGGAAAGTCGTCCTGGTCGACATTTTCGGGAGCTGGTGCGTGACCTGCCACGACGCCACCCCGGACCTCATCCGTTTCTGGGAGCAGTACCGGAGCAAGGGG
>Ga0187892_10010454_pt1 | contig 11753 bp, 8 predicted proteins | sample MA1701073metaG_FD_139345 | JGI IMG/M metagenome (GOLD analysis project Ga0187892, IMG submission 139345) | Bio-ooze microbial communities from a basaltic lava cave in the Kipuka Kanohina Cave System on the Island of Hawaii, USA - MA170107-3 metaG ... | reverse complement strand
TGCGGAAAGCACACGATGTCGCGGCCGCGTAAAATTTCTTTGTGTCCGTTCGTCTTCATTTTCAAATTATCTTTCGAGCAATTTTCTCGTCGCGCTCACATAAATTCGCCCGCCGATTTTTTTCGCGATCTTTTTCGAATTCCAAAAAGCATACTGCTGAAATTTATCCATCACGTTACCGCGAACAATTTTTGCAAACGCCGCCGTCGTCGTGTTTTGCTTTATCGTGTAACGGCCAAAAATTTTGCAGCCGTCGATCTCATATACTTTCGTCACCGGCTCGGAGTTGAACAAAAACCTGATGCCGCACTCGGCTGCGGTCTCAGCGACACGTCGCGAAAAATATCCGCCCGGCACCGACGCCGTAGTCACAGGTTCGCCGATGATCTCTGACAGTGTTTCTACGCTCCGACGCCACTCAGTTCTCATCTCGTCGGCGGTGCAATTAGACATCCGCGTCGGGTGCGACGCCGAGTGGCTACCGATCACATGACCGCGTGTGGCAAGTTCGCGAATCTGGTGTTTTTTCAAAAACGTCGGCGTGTCGATAAAGTCGGTCGCGACAAAAAAATGGCCGCGAAATCCATGCTCTTCTAACAAATCGGCGGCATGTGTAAACGCGCTTTCACCGCCGTCGTCAAAAGTTATCGCAACACAATTGTCAGCACTTATTTCATCGACCGCATTGATCAAGCACGAACGAGTATCACTCGCAGCAAGCAGCTTGAGATGCTCTTCAAACGTCGCCACGTTGAGCTTGTAAATGTCAGCATGCGAGCCGGTAAAACCGCTCGACGCCTGCTCGCCGTCATCGACGATGTCATGATACATGATGCTGGTAAGCTGCATTTCTCTCCTGTCTCGCACGTAATTTCCAACCGATATATTTCGTCAGCCACGGGTGTCCCCACGCGCCGGATTTGCGGCCATTGGTCTCGATCGGCGTCGCGTCACCGTTTACGATCTCTATCAACTTGTCTCGAACACGCTCGAGATTTTCGGTGACGACTCGCGTTTGAATTTTGATGTGCGACTCGCCTCGCGAATCAAAATCGTAACTGTAATATCCGTAGATCGGCCCCGTATCGACTCCCTCATCGACCTTGAGCAGCGTCATCCCGACATTCCTATCGTCGCCGTTTGCGAGCGCCCAAAAGCAGCCGTGCGCGTTGCGATATTCGGGGCAAACACCGGGATGCATGACGAACGTTCCGTGCTTGGCGAGCGAGAAAATTCGTTTGTTCAATATCACCTTGCAACGCGCGATCACGATGTCGGCTTTTGCATTGTGAATAAATTCCTCTGCCTCAACCGAATTCGGACTATGTGTAAAGAGCGTCGGCACATCGCCAGAGTCGCCATATTTTTTTTCGATCTCGCCGATCAGATCGCTCTCAAAGTCCGTGTCGCCGCTTGCTAAAAACACCTTGTAATAAAGTCGAAACGCCGAAACATCAAGAAACCTGAGCAGCCCGACGCGTCCGATCTCACGCTTTACGCGCTTGAATTTTCGCCCGCCTTTTTCTCGCAAAACAACTAAGCCTGCAAGGTCGGAGAACGACGCGAGCCATCGCGACAGGCCGTCGCGGTCGATCAGGTTTTCATCGTGGCAAATGAGTACGGTCTTCATCGAGAATTTATGCGGTGACTGATTTAATTCTTTTGCGCAATTGTTCTGGCAACGATAAATATGTCCGCACGGCAAGACGCGTCGCCCGCTCGCGCACAACATGTCGCTTCAAAAAAGTGCGGTCAAATTGGTATCGATGCGATGCTAAAAGCTCGCCGCCGTAGCGCGCCAGGAACGGATGGGACGCGCCCATGCTAAATTTTGAAAAACGGTTCTCGCACGCCCACTCGATCGCTTTCCAACCGAGCAACTCGTTCGGTCGCAGCTTTTGAAATTCGGCGAGCGAGTTGTTCGCAGCATACTCAACGACAGCTCCCTCGCAAAATCTGAGATAAGTGCCCGCGACGATTTTTCCTTCGTTGATAGCGATAAACGTCGCCCTATGCGGCGAGTTGAGCATCGCACCAAACGACTCAAACGCGTCGGGCATGTTGCCTTTACGAGCATTCCAGTCTTTGTGAATTTCGTAAAGCTCGGCAAGTTCGCTTGCGGTTTCGAGCAGCTTTACTTCGAGCTTGCCCTGCTTCATCGTCTTGCGCAGATCGGTGCGGCGACGCTCGGAAAATTCTTTGAACAACGCGTCGGCGCCTTTTTTAAGATCGAGCATGATAACGCGAGCGGCTCCCGTCGCAGCCTCGTGCGCATAGCCGAACGAAGCGAGAGCCTCAATCGGCTCCCAACTGTGAAAAGTAACTAGCTCGACGGTTTCACCCGCGTGCGACGCGAGTCCACGCACGAGCGCGTTAGCTGCCGAGGCTCGATCAATGTCTCGCCGAAAAGCCGTTTGCGGCCTCACGGCCATGCCGGAAATCAGTTTGTTATTTGCTCTCACACCGGTTAAAACTGCGTCGATCTGCTCGCCGTCGAATGCGAGAATCGCGAATCGCTCACCACGTCCTGCAAACGGATCGACAAAAAAATCCGGCGTGACGTAATGCGTTGCGAACGGAGCGTTGCGCAAAAAATCTTCCCAACGCGCTCGCAGGTCGCCATCCGGAAACGTCGTGATTACAAGGTGATCGTGTGTTTTGTCAGTCATTTTCGCCATCGGTAAAACGTCGCTGCCAGATCTCGAAATTTACGAGCGACCACAAACGCTCGTCGTGATTTTCGCCGGCGTCGTGTTCAGCCACGAGTTTTCGCAAATATTCGCCGTCGAAAATCTCGCGATTCATCACGCGCTCGCTCAACACATATTCATCGACGATGTGTTTGAACTTGCCGCGAAACCATCGTCCGACCGGCACAGGAAAGCCCATCTTTGGCCGCGTCAATATTTCGTCGGGCAAAATCCCTTTCATCGCCTCGCGCAGAATCCATTTTGTAGTTCCGCTGCGCAGTTTCATCTCACGCGGCATGCGCGCCGTGAATTCGACCAGCTTGTGATCGAGGAAAGGCACGCGGCTCTCGATCGACGCGGCCATCGACATCTGATCTTGTTTCATCAACAACTCGTGCAAGTAAGTTTTTGTGTCGGCGTAAAGCAGCTTGTCGAGCACGTCGTCGGCGTCTGTCTTTTTTCCCCACGCATTTTGACGAGTGTATGGGTTGAGATCATCCATTCGCTCACGCGTGTGACGCTGAAAAAGTTGTCGCTGCATCGCTCGCGGAAAAACCGCGAAGTTGTCGAAGAAAAGATTTTCGATGTCGGTGTCGCGAGTCAAAAAAGTGCGATTGAGTTTACGATTCAGCACTGACGGCAACGTCGCGACGCCGCCGCGAACAGCGTCGCGCAGAAATGTCGGCGTTACGTTTTCGTATTTTTCGCCGTAATTTAGGAGCTTTAACGTTTTTGCGTAACGACCATAGCCAGCAAGCGTTTCGTCGGCGCCTTCGCCGGTGAGCACGACTTTTACGTGATTAGCTGCGAGTTTCGACACAAAATACAACGGCACGCTGGCGATAAAACCGATCGGCTCGTCTTCGTGCCAAACGAGATTTGGCAGCGCTTCGAAAAACTGTTCGGGCGTGATCGTTATCTCGTGATGATCAGTTTTGAATTTGTTTGCGACGAGCCGAGCGTATTCAAGTTCGTTCGCTTCGCGCTCGTTGAATGCGACTGAAAATGTTTTGATCGGCTCGTCAACTATTTGTGACATCATCGCCGCAATGGCGCCGGAGTCGATGCCGCCCGACAAAAACATTCCGAGCGGAACATCGGCCATCAGCCGAAGCTCGACGGATTTGCGAAAAATCTCGCGCCATTCTTCAACGTATTCGGCATCGCTGCGCTCACCGTGCTTTGGTTCGAATTCGAGATCCCAATATTCGCTGAGTTCGATACGGCCGTCTTTCCATGTCAGCGTATGGCCGGGCAACAGGCGTTTGACGCCGGCGAAAAGAGTTTCGTCGCCACTCGTGCCGTGATTTGCGAACTGATCGGGAAGAGCGTTGAAATTTATTTCAGGTGTGACCGCGCCTATTTCTAAAATCGATTTGATCTCGGATGCAAAATACAAACTGCCATCGTCCGTGTGAACGTAGTAAAGCGGCTTTACACCAAAGCGGTCGCGGGCGATGAAGAGTTCGCGTTTTGTCTTATCCCAGATCGCAAACGCGAACATGCCGCGAAGATATTCAACGCAATCGCGGCCGTGCTCTTCATAGAGATGAAGAATTGTCTCGGTGTCGCAATGCGTCGCAAATTTGTGTCCGCGAGAAATAAGTTCGTCGCGATAGTCGGCGTGGTTGTAGATCTCGCCGTTATAGACGATGACAGTTTCTGAATGTGCGCGCAAAGGCGTCCGCGTTCCCATCATCGGCTGTGCGCCGTGCGCGACATCGACGATCGAGAGACGGCGATGACCGAGACCGATATTGCCGTCAATAAACACACCACCGTCGTCAGGCCCGCGATGATGAAGAATGTCGCGCATGGCGATCAATCTTTTTTCGTCCACCTTTCTGCCGGAAGTCGGAGAGTATGCAATGCCGTTAATACCGCACATATCGAGGTCATTCGCGGGGCGGCGAATGAAGTAAATTAAAGACTGAATAGGCCGAATTTCGTAGAAATTTTGCTGTTGCAGAGGCACTCGCTTTGCAGAAGCCCGCACGGAGTAAGGGCACCTGTATGAATTGAAAACGGTGTTCTCCCTTGAAGATAAGTAATCGGTGCCCTTACTTCGTGCGGGCTTCTGCAACAATCGCTTCTGCAACATCGCTTCTGTAGCATCTGTGGATTCGGGCCGTGTTTAGGCATTTATTGTGATGTTGGCTTTAGCTGTGGCAAATGTAATGGCGATAAATTCGGTGCGAGCGAGCGATAAGTGGCTGGATCGGCCGCGTCGGCGAATGCGCGTTTTCAAACGCACGATGCTTGTGCTCGCGGCGGTGACGGCCGTCGGCTCGCCGCTCGGGTTTGATTATTATTCGGGCAAGCTCGGCGTGATCTTGCCGCAGCCCGAGATTGTTGAGAGCGCGAAGGGCCGCGTCATAAAAGTTCCGCCCGGCGGCAATCTGCAAGGCGCGATCGAGAAAGCAACAAGCGGTGACATTATCGAACTGCAAGCCGGCGCCGTTTATTCAGGTCAGATCACGCTGCCGAATAAACCGCTCACGGACTTTGTCACGATTCAAACTTCGGCGATTGCGAATCTTCCCGAAGGCAAGCGAGTTTCGCCTGCGCAACGCGCTTCGATGGCGACTATAAGTGCCGGTTTGTTGACGCGTCCGGCGATACTTGCAGCAAACGGCGCGCATCATTATCGTTTTATCGGCATCGAATTTACGCCGACGACAAAAGGTTATTTCAACATCATTCAGATCGGCACGGCGAACGAGACTTCGGTAGATCATCTGCCGCATCACATCGAATTCGACCGCGTGTATGTTCACGGCGACCCGAAGTTCGGGCAGCGTCGCGGCATCGCGGCAAACGGCCGTCACATAAAAATCGCGAACAGTTACTTTTCAGATTTCAAACGCGAGGGCGAAGAAAGCCAGACGATCTGCATGTGGGCTGCCGACGGCCCGATCGAGATCGTCAACAACTATCTCGAAGCCGGTGCCGAGAATATTCTCTTCGGCGGCGGCACGTCAAAACTCGGCTTAATTCCCGGCAACGCGATCATTCGCGACAACTGGCTAAACAAACCGCTCGAGTGGCGCGCCCAGAAATGGACGGTCAAGAACCTTTTTCAGATAAAAGCGGGACGCAACATCAAGGTCGAAAACAACCTGATGACGAACAACTGGGTGATGGCTCAAGAGGGCACGGCGATCGTCATTCGTTCGGCGGACGACAGCGGAACCGAATCGCTGATCGAGGACATCGAGATTACGAACAACATCATTCGCGGCACGGGAAGCGCAGTCAATGTTTTTGGCGGCGAGGCTCGCGGAGGCCGTCGGATGACGATCCGTAATAATGTTTTTGAGGACGTGAGCGAAAAAAATTGGGGCGGAAATGGCTATTTTCTAAAATCGTGCTGCTGGGACACGCTCATTATCGAAAACAACACAGCCATCCACGACGGCAATATCACTGTCGCGTGGGGCAATGCTGTAAAGGGTTTTATCTTTCGCAACAATATCGTTTTTCACAACGAATACGGCATCTTTGGTGACGGCACCGGTGTAGGTCACGCACCGATCGCAAAATTCTATCCCGGCTCGACAATCGTAAACAACATTCTTGTCGGCGGTGACGAACGCGATTACCCGCGTCCAAACTTTTTCCCTCGCTCTATCAATGACATCGGCTTTGCAAATCCACTAGCAAACGATTATCGCTTGCGCAGTGACAGCCAATATTTAAAACGCAACATCGGAGCAACCCTCGATCCGAAAACTGTCGGCGGAAGATAAAAAAGGCCCGATCTTTCAACCGGGCCAAAATAAATCACAATTATCGAACGTAGGTTGAAGGCGTAGGAATGTCGCCACTCAGCCCAAACTGCTGTTCCGTAATTCCCTCTGTAGAACGCATCATATACCAGACGCCATTCGACGGTCGGAAGACAGCTGGGTCTGCCTTTCCATCTCCATCGAAGTCGGCGGGAGTCGGAAGATCTCCACTTGAACCATACGAAAAAGCCACATACTGACCGTTCGAAGAGTTCAACCTGTGCCAAGTATTGTCCGACGGTCGGAAGACAGCTAAGTCTGTTTTGCCATCACCATCATAATCGGCCGGCGTGATCTTGTCGCTTCCTAATCCAAACGAACTTGCGATGCTTGTTCCGGTCGAGCTTTGCAAAATCCACCAATAGCCGGTGGACGGACGGAAGATAGCAAAATCAATCTTGCCATCGCCGTCATAGTCACCAACTGCGGGCCGATCTCCGCTCGTTCCGAATTGAACCGCTGAGGTTGAGCCATTCGAGCTGTTGATCACATACCACACATCGGTCGAAGGTCTCCATACAGCGGTGTCCGCTTTGCCGTCGTTATCGTAATCTCCTTGAATGGGAATGTCGCCGTTCAATCCCCACGAGGCGGTTACGACTTGGCTATCCGAGCTTCTTAGTATCCACCATATTCCAGTCGATGGACGCCATATCCCCACATCAGCTTTGCCGTCTCCGTCAAAATCGCCCGGTGTAATGACATCGCCGGAAGCTCCGAATGTGACTGCTGCAAATCCAGCCGTGCTTTGCGATAAATACCAAGTATTTCCCGACGGGCGAAATACCGATACGTCCGCTCTGCCATCATTGTCGTAATCGAACAATGTAGATTTGAAAAGGATCGCATCGAAATCGGCAACAACACAGTTGCAGCCACCGGACGAATTGGTAACCATCACCAATCGCAATGTGTGCTGTCCGGCAGATAACGTGACTCCACGTTTTGTGACCACGCGAAACGTATTCCACGCGGTTGGATGAGTCTGCGGTAGTGTCATCAATCCCGTTATGTCGGTGCAGCTGTTGTTGTTTGGATTTGAGCCGCAATCTTCAATACGAACCTGTCCGTTATTGAACGCGTTGGCATATCGAATGCCGATGTCATACTTCCTCGTGAAAGGAACGTTGACGGTATATTCAATCCATTCACCCGCCGTTGCCTCGAAAACCTCGAAGCCATTACTCGCAGTTGCTCGTGACTGAAGATCGACTGCCTCTACAGGATTCGAACGATACGCTCCGCTTCCCGTGCTGCCGGTTATCTCGTTGTATGCAAGCCCCTGCCCGCCTTTGTCGAAATTTTCGGCTTCGAGAGTTACTGGAATCGTCGGCGCATTCGGCCCCGGATACGGTGTCTGAACTGGCGGCGTAGTGCCTCCCCAGCTACCGCTTACTGCATTTGCAGAAACTACGTCGATCTCATCCATGTTTACCCCAACGTCGGTTCCGTCCGATGCACCGTTTTTGCCGGGCGTTCCGTTTGCGATCCTGTAATTTCCGGCAGCTCTATTTACAAAATGGTTGTTGATATTTGCAAACCCCGTGGGATTATTTGGTGTTTGAGTGGGAAAATAGTAATTAGTCGTCTGATAGGGATAAGGCGCGTTATTGGTGTATCTGGTGTCGTAATCCGTTCCTGCAATTACATTCTTGTCGAAAAATGAACCTTGCAGATAAGGGATTCCAGTCTGAATATTGTTGCAACCGGGCAGAGCGGGATCAATGCTTGAACACCCAACACCCGCGCCGTCACCTTTGATGCCGTAACCCCAACCCTCGCCGTATATCTCACCATGATTGGAAATATTGTCCTTATAGGACATTGCTTGTTGACTGGTGCCGGACATCTCTATAAGTGTCTTTCTGACAAGTACGGTATTATGACGAACTGTCAGATTAGTCGGCACGGTGCTGACTATGAACCCTTGACCCTCGCCTTCGCAGCTCGAGGATTGACACCCCGGAGTTCCGTAGATTTGTCCGCCAAGTTCGGTGAAAAGATTATTCGAAACAAGAAACCGCCCGAACAGAGAGGTGTCCGGTATGGCATCACGGCCTATAAGCAACCCGCCAGGTCCATTTTTAACGACATTTCTTGTAAATTGATTGTCACGATCCGCAGGATTAGAGTTAGTGTCGAGAAACGCCACGAAACTAACCAAATATCTCTGATTCGAACCGAGCCAGTTTCCGTCAAATAGATTCTCGTCTATCGTCCAATAACGGCCGCTCTTTATCTCGAAGTTAATTTTTGCCGACCAGCGTTGGTCGTTGGGTAAATCCCTTTTTGAGAGAGGTTTATGACATCGATTTCGACGAAATTCCACATCGGTTACAATCGCGCCCGGAATCGACGGAAAAGCTCCGCCAATAAAGAAATTTATAGCCCCGGCCTCAAAGTAATTATTGATCACACCCCAAACTCCCGTTGAGTTGTAAGCTGTCATTCCGTGAGACTCCACACCTGGCGCGTTTATTCCCGTAAAGTTCGAGTCGATTACCGACAAATTCTTGGCATTACTTTCGAGACCATTTTAAACCTGTTGCGGATTCAGATTAGAAGCAGAGTAATCCTCTCTGTAAACTAGACACCTGTCCATTATGAAATGGTGTGCCTGTTCCGCGTCTTCATTCTGAGTCGGATCATCCGTCCCAATCGCCATGATTGTTTCGTAAATTCCATTCAAGGTTCCCGGATCGACCATGAACTGAATCCCCTGCAACCGATAATGATGTGCCGGTGAACAGGTTTGACCGGTTCCACACGCACCGCCATCCGGCCCTTTAAGTTCAGTACTGAGTGCGGGAAGATTCGAGCTATTGAGAGGCGATTTGATCGTTGCAAAATTCGAGAGGTTTGTGCGAGTAGCACGTTGTCCGACAGGCAAATTACCCAATGCTGACGACCGCAGCGTAATGTAATTATTGCCCACTGGAACTTTCAACACCAGATTCTCGGAAAAAATAGCTCCGGCAGGGATAATAATTTCGACCGTACCCGAGCCGTTAAGCGTTGCCGCCATATTAACGGCAGCCTGAACTGAATTGAAAGTCGTAGTTCCGTTCCCCGAACCGTTTGTAACCACCGTCAGTATATTGTTGCCAGTTGCTGACGGAATTGCCGCGATTGTCACCTGTGTAGTGGTAGTGTTGGGTGTTCCTGCGTTGTTTCTGACAGTGAGTGTAACAGTATAAGTTCCCGGATTTCGATAGACGTGTGTTGCGCGACACATTTTGGCCTTAAAGCCGTCGCCGAAATCCCAATCGATCGGCTCCTTAAAAAAATCGCCGATGCCGGTCGAGCCGCTGGCATTGAAAACAACAGGTTCGTCAACTTTATCGGCGTGAGAAACCTGAATATTCGCCGAGATCGTTCCTGCCTGTGAAAAACAGGAACCGGATTGAGCTTTTGCTGTAAACGAACACGCAAAAACCATTAGTAAAACAAAAATTATAGATGGACTTTTTCTCATGTCTTGCCTCCTTTTTGAATTCAGTCGAATTTACGCCCGCTTTTTTCGGGCTAAAAGGCAAGGTCGAGGAAGACTAACAATCCAAATCAAAGAAGACTGTTGTCTTCTTCGGCGCTTGCGGGATTTAATGTTCCAGTCAGAGGAAATTCGTCAGAAAATCTTACCTACTGAAACAAACTTTTATTAGCAATTTGACTTTAGCATAGGTAGACGAAAACAGTCAAAAAGCCTGGAACGCTAGCATTATTAAACGTTTTACATCAAGAGAAATAGATATGGAAGCAACTGCCAACAATATCAAAACATGGGAAAGCGTTGAGGTCGAAAGGAGCGCGAGCGAAGCGGGCAAGGCAAATGCCGACGATCTGCGGCTAAGCGCCGAGACTGTTAACCGCTATACCAAGACGAAGCCCGACACGCCTTATCCTTTGGAATACGCCTATCATTTACTGAATGATGTTACCGGCAAAACCGTGCTGGATTATGGTTGCGGTATGGGCGAGAACAGCGTGTTGATCGCGGCACGGGGCGGCAAGTCAATCGGAATCGATATTTCACCTGAGTTGCTCGCTTTGGCGAGAAGACGCGTCGAACTCCATGAGATAAGCGATAAAGCGGAGTTTCGAGTGGGTTCGGCGCATGATCTGCCGCTGGAAGATGAATCGGTCGATGTAGTTTTTGGCATGGCAATTTTGCATCACTTAGATTTAGAGCTCGCCGCATCGGAAGTTTACCGCGTCCTAAAAAAGGGCGGCACCGCAATTTTTCTCGAACCAGTGAGGAACTCCAAAGTGGTCTGGTTCGTACGGAATCTCATTCCTTACGAAGCACCTGACATATCGCCTTACGAGCGTCCGCTAACCGATACGGAACTCGAGCTTTTCTCGACAGCGTTTTCCGAATACAGTTCGAAAGCGTTTTCACTGCCGTTTGTAAATCTGATCGAGGTAACAGGCATTTCCGATAAACTGCTCCACTGGGCTATCAGGCTTGATGGGAAAATACTCAGAAAGCTCCCGTTTGTGCGTAGCTACGCAAGCATCAGAGTCATTCGCTTGACAAAATAAACACCTTACTTTCGCTCGTAGATTTTGAACGCGGCGTTTTCGTTTAACGGCAACTGCAATGATTTAGCTGGCTCAGCAGCGGCATATCTTTAGCCCCACGTGAAGCAAGCGGAACGTGGGGTCATGGGCGGGGCTATGTGCCGCTTCGCGGAAAAGAAGGCAGAACCACAATCTTAGGACAACCCATTATTTTCGCTCGTAGATTTTGAATGCGGCGTTTTCGTATGCGACGCGGTATTCGTCGTTGAGTAGTCGCGGAAAGTATTCGTAAAATTCGGGGAAGAATTTTTGCGAATGCTGCCATGAATTTTCGACGGAGCTGTCATAGACGATGTAACGCGGGCGTTTGCCCGTGTAATAGCCAAAGCGGCCGTCGGCGATGATGTTTGCTTCGAAGCCGAGCCCGAAAGCGAGATCGGCTCCGCCCATCACGAAATCATCGTCACGCATATTCTCTTTCAAAAACGCGATCGCCGGATCGTAAAAATTGCCGTAGGTATTTTGTTTGATCTTGAGCGCCATGCCGCCCGCGGGCAGAACAACAAACGCGAAAATAGCGGCGACTAAAATAACGCGCGGCAATTTTCGTTGCCTCCAAAACCAACCGATAACGCCGGCCAGTAAAATTATGTAAAGCGGAACGATATGAATTAGATACGTCGTCTGCTTTTGCCCGTCGATGATCGCCATCATTAAAAAATATGCGAGCGTGACGGTCATCAGCATGCGCCAG
>Ga0187892_10010453_pt1 | contig 11754 bp, 10 predicted proteins | sample MA1701073metaG_FD_139345 | JGI IMG/M metagenome (GOLD analysis project Ga0187892, IMG submission 139345) | Bio-ooze microbial communities from a basaltic lava cave in the Kipuka Kanohina Cave System on the Island of Hawaii, USA - MA170107-3 metaG ... | reverse complement strand
TGCTGGCCTGGCGTGAGCGCGACCGATCCGGAATTCCCGACCCAGCAAGTGATGTTGGGTGTACTCTCGGGCGGTATGAGCGGGCGCTTGTTCACCGAAGTCCGCGAACGATTAGGCCTGGTCTATTGGGTTTCGGCTAGTCACGAAACGCCTCGAGGTCATGGAATGATCTTCCTGGGGGCCTCGACGACGCCCGAACGGTGCGATCAGACGTTTCAGGTTCTTCTTCGAGAGGTCGACCGCCTGACCGACGACTTGGAACCGGAAGAGATTCAACGCGCCGTCACGGGTATCGTGGCCGGCCAGGAAACGCGCGGGGACAGCACGCGTGCGCGTTGTGGCGACCTGGCCGGGGACCTGTTCCACTTCGGCCGGCCGGTTCCGATCGAAGAGAAGATCGCCAAAATACAGGCGGTTACGGTGGACGACGTCCGCCGCTACTTGGCCTATCACCCGCGCGATCGGGTGTGCGTGGTGACTCTCGGCCCTCGGCCGTTGGACGGATCTTCAAGAGCAGAATATGCGCTGCACGGCAACTGAAATGATGGCATGACGGGCGGTATGGCCAGGGCCCCAGCGCGGGCGCGGCCATATGATCCGGCTGGGACATTGCGAAGATGACGAGTCCTTACACGCTTCACACCATGGCAAATGGCATGCGCGTGGTCATCGAACGCATGCCCCATGTGCCCAGCGCTTCCGCCGGTTTCTTGGTTCTCACTGGCGCCCGCGACGAGATCGCCCCTCTGGCCGGCGTCTCCCACTTTCTCGAACACATGATGTTCAAAGGGACGGCCAAGCGCGACTGGCGCGATATCACTCTGGCATTCGACCGTATCGGCAGCACGTACAACGCCTACACCAGCGAGGATCGCACCATGTATTACGGCTGGGTCCGGGCAAACGACCTACCGGCCCAACTCGAATTGCTGGCCGACATGATGCGGCCGGTCCTTCCCGAGGAAGAGTTCCAGACCGAACGCAAAGTCATTCTCGAGGAGATCGCCATGTCCAAGGACCAGCTCGAGCACGTGGCCTTCGATTTCCTGCAAGAGAAAGTCTTCGCCGGTCATCCGCTCGCATGGCCGATCCTGGGTTACGACGCCACCGTGGCCGCGCTGACCCGCGATCAAATGTATGACTATTACCGCCGACGTTACACGGCGGACAACATGATGCTCGTGGTGACGGGCGACGTTGACCCCGCCCGAGTCATCGGCCTCGCCGAGGAACTTTGCGGAAGCTGGGGCCGCTCAACGGCATCGGCGCAGCGCGTGCCGCCCCGCATGCACGGCGGCGTCGATGTGCTCGTGCTCGAGCGCTTCAAGCAGCAGATCCTTGCCCTGACGTTTCCCGCGGTCAGCGCCGCCGACCCCTTGGACGAGACCGCCTCCGTTGCCGCGACCATCCTCGGCGGCGAGAACTCGCGGTTTTTCTGGAACATCATGCAGGCGGGTCTTAGTCCCCGGGCCGGGGCCGTGCATCTGGCCTATTCCGATTGCGGGGCCATGCTGCTCTATGCGAGCTGCCAACCGGAAAACTGCGAACAGGTCTACACAGCCATCCGTAAGGAGTCCGAGGCGATTGGCAGGGAACTTGTGCAACCGCACGAGGTCGAACGGGTAAAGAACCGACGGCGGACGAGCCTGGCGGTGGAAAGCGAGGCGCCTTTTTCTCGGCTCACCCAGATCATGGATGACATGGAGCACCGTGGTTACCCGCGCACCGTGGAGCAGATGCTCGCCGACGTGGATGCAGTCACGGCCGAGTCCATCCGAGATTATTTGGCTCGGTACCCCATCAACGTCGAGGGCCACCTGGCCAGTGTCGGCCCGCGCCGCTGGCCCGAATCCAACGGTCGGACGCGGTGAATCGGCAATAGGAAAAAAAAGCGGCGTCAATGGCGAGCACCCAATCTCTGGATATCAAGGTAGTTTATAGCGCCGCTCAGCGCCGGCGTCCGGGGCGGACCGTGCCTATTGGTTTGGGCGCCGCCGCCTCACCTGCCAAAGGCTGGTTGCTGTTGGGCGTGGTCAATTCCGCAATGGCCTTGGGTCTTTATTACGTAACCTGGTGGCGCGTCGATCCGTTTTTTTACATCACCACGATCATGCACACACCCATCAAGGAGGAGGAAATTGCCCGGCTTATCCCTGTGACTCAGGAAGGCGTTCGAGCTCTTCCCATTGACTTGAAGCAACTGACCTCCGGAGAGAAAAAAAACGCGTACAGTGCCGACACCACTCGCATCATCCTCGGCGCAGTGAGCTATGGCTGGCTCGCTCTGGCCACGTTGAGTTTTGGTCTCGTGGCCCTGGCGGCGGGGGCCTCATGGAGTCGCGCGGGTGCCAACCGCTGGCAGAGCATCTGGATCATACTGGCGCTTGGCACGCTATTGGCGCTGTTGTGCGCCGCCGCTCTGACGTGGCAGAAGTACGGGGCCAAGTATCCGCCCAACCATCTGCGTTTCGGCATGGCCGGGCTCGGGGGCTTGGCCCTTTTGGCCGGCCTGACGGTGCGGCGTTTCAGCAAAGGGGTCAACCGCATGGCGGGTTTGGGCCTGATCCTTTCCGCTGTCGGCAGCGCCGTGGGACTGTATCTACTCGGCCGCTGCGCCGCTGTCGAACCGGTGTATGCGTCCCTGCCCGTCATTGTGATGGTCTTCGCCGTCCATTCCTTCTACGGCTGGCTCCTCTTGCTCCCCCTCACCACCCGCCTCGGGCGGCCCTGATCCAACGACATGTTCCTCACCGCTCCGAGGATTCGACGTCCACGGCGGCTTCGACTCCATTCTCGAAGGCGGGCGCCAGGTTGATTGCCTCGGTGGGAACTTCCGGCGGAAGGATGGCGCATCGAGCCATATTGTGCACATCGGCATGGATCTCGTTCGGCCGCATCAGCTTCGCGAGCATGTAATCACGAAAGGATTGGTGCGTTTTTCGCGGCCGATGGTCGTCTCGGGCCCGTGGCCGGACAGCACGCGGGTTTCGTCCGGCAAGGCCAGCAGTTGCTCGCGGATGTTGCGAATCAGCCGCGGCCCGTCGCTATGCGGGAAATCCGTCCGGCCAATGCTCCCCGCAAACAATGCGTCACCCACGAAAGCGAGGCCCAAATCCGGGCAATACAACGTCCGGCCACCGGGCGAGTGACCGGAAGTGTCGAGAATCCGCCAGCGAGTCTCCTCCAATTCGAGCGTGCCTCCCGCGGGCAGATCGAGCGGGTCATGCACTTGCGTAACCAGCCCGGGGCCGAACAGGCCGGAGAGGTTTTGCATCGGATTGGTCAGGGCCGCCCATTCCTCGCGGGCGAGATAAACCGGCAGCAACCCTAAGCCGTCGCGGACTTCGTCAATACCGCCGATGTGATCGGCATGCGCATGGGTCAGCACGATGGCGGCTGGTCTCAGCGAGCTCGATCGAACATGCTTAATGATCTTTGCGGCTTGCGGAGGCAGGCCGGGATCAATGATCCAGCATGTCCCGCCGGGGCGCACGTAAACCGTGTACCCATTCTCGGCGTACATGGGATCGTTGGTGATATAGATCTGCAGTCGCGGCTTGTCCATCGAAGATGGACTTATTGTAGCAGGGGGTCCATCTCCAGGACATTGCGCAGCTTCTTCAAAGCCCGGTTCTGGATTTGGCGAATCCGCTCCTTGCTCAGGCCGCATTCCGCCCCGATCTGCTCCAATGTCTGACGGCGCTCGTTTTCCTTGGGAAAACGGTGAATCAGGATTTCGGCTTCGCGCTCCGTCAGATCGCCTAAGTTGTTTTGCAGGGCCTGCCGCAAGCGGTCGACGTATAGTTCGGTCCAAGTGTCTTCGGCCTCCGGTTCCTCAGCGCCGCTCTCATAGGTAGCCGGGAACGCGCGGCGGTATTGATCACTTCGCCGGGCCACGCGGGCCAGCGCCCGAATAATGGAGTTGTATGCGTACGTGCTGAAACGCACGCCGCGCCACGGATCGAAGCGGTCCACGGAGCGCAGCAAGGCCAACATGCCCTCACTGGACATATCGTCGCGGTCCATGCGCACACCGCGGAAGCGCCCGATGCCGTGGTAGATCAAACCCAAGTTCTGCGTGACCAGCCAGGTCCGGATCAGGCTACGGCGCTTCCACCATGTGGAGGCATCCGAGTGCGCCTCGGGATCCTGCTGGCGCTCGGCCAATTGGGCGCGATACGAGCAAACGTGCAGAGCGATAAACACCGTCTGCTCGTCGAACTCGGCCATTTCGCTTTCCTTGTTCGCGGCCAGCAATTCGGCAATGCGCACGGCCGCATCGGTTGCCTTGCGGCTCCGCAGACGTCGATCGTTCGGAAACCAAACCCGATTCGCCCCGTTGGTGCCCTTCACTATCGAACTTTCAGGTAACTCTAAAGTCTTCATTTCATCACCGACAATAACCCGAGCAAAATCCGGTCCATCGGATTTATTCGGCATTCACCCTATATAGGACTAAAATTATTCTATTTCAAGCACCTTGGACCGATTCTTACAGGCGTGTTTCAAAGATGGCCGTTTTCTGGCCAATCTGCCCAGGTTCTATGCGATCGAGTCGGCTTTCTTCGGGTGCCATGAACGGCTTGAGACAGTGATCTGGGAGGAACTTTAAGTGCGGAAGTTGCCGTAAAGGCGCGGCGGGGCCGGCGCCGGCATATCTCTAAAAATGAAGGGCAATAGTCCAAGCATCGTATGCTCAGTACGACAAAAAGTGCGGGTGCCTCTCTTGCCCAATGGCATCGATGTCGGCAGTTTGCGCCACCGGCACGAAGGATTGACGCACTTTTCGTCAGGCGGCCGGTCTCGTCTCCCTCGACTTGGGCTTGTTCTTCTCGAAGCTCTCCCGCACTTTTTTGATCATTTCTGCTTCGTCGTCGTCAGAGACGCGCGCCCTTGTCTGCGTTGTGCCGCTCTCGTGCTCGCTAGCGAGGTTTCGCAGTTCTCTCCGTTTTGGCTCAAGTGCAACGACCAAATCCCTCTTAGGTCGTTCGGCCGGGGCTGAAAGCTGGACCACTTGCTTGCTTCCATCGTCGCGATAGCACAAACATGATTGCGTATCACGCTCTCGGACGATTACCCGAGCCCAAACTCACCCACGAATTCTGCTGAGGAGGCGAAAATAATAATAAGCGCATTAAAGATCACTGCGGACAGAATCGCACTATTCGGCGTTGCCAACTTCATCACGTTCAGCGAACCCAGCGCCGGATACGTTCCCATGAACGCGGCCGGGATGATGGCAAAATACTTCGATACGTCATTGGCAATGCTGAACGTGGTGAGCGATCCCCGAGTAATGAGTAATTGTTTGCCGATCTCCACTACCTCGATGAGCTTGGTCGGGTTGCTGTCCAGATCGACCATGTTCCCGGCTTCCTTGGCCGCCTGTGTGCCGGTGTTCATGGCCACCGCCACGTCGGCTTGAGCAAGGGCTGGCGCGTCATTTGTCCCATCGCCGCACATGGCCACCAGCCGCACGGTCCTCGCCCAAGGAAAACGCCGCGATTCTGCGCCCACATTTGAGTGAATGGCCCACCGACCCACCCCGCAGTTGGCTGGCGGAACTGAATCGCCCGATGGCCGAGGATCAACTCAAGGAGGTGCGTTGCTCGGCCGTACGCGGGGCGCCGCTTGGAAGCGCTTTATGGAAAGCCAAAACCGCCGCCCGGGGCCTGAACCTCACCCTCCGCCCCCGCGGCCGCCCACACGCAAAACCCCAGAAAAATCATCCTGACACCTTTTCTTCGACGCAAAATAAAGAGCGGCGGGGAAAGACATCGCTCCCCGCCGCCCAACGAACATCGTTCTCGCCGTAGGGTGCGTGCCCGCACGCACCAATGACTCTTCAAAAAAGGTGCCTCGGCGCGCCGGGACACGCCTACGCGCTACGCTCGCCGAATCTTCCGCCGATAGGCCACAGCGACCCCGGCGACCAGCACCAACGCGCCCATCGCCGCCATGCCCCATTGCGTAACCGTGGGGCATTCCGCGGTATCGCAAGTTGTCCCATCGCCACGGTAGGCGCCATTCAACGATTCACAGTGTGCCAGCGTCGTAACCTGACACTCTTTGGGTGCAAGCACGCAGCATCCCACGTCCAGTGTCGTGCAGTTGGCCGCGGCGCAGTCAACGCCGATGCCAAGGAACAGCCCATTTTCGACGGCCGAGCATTCGGATTGCGAGATCAAATCGTCTCTACACGGATTCGCGATGTTTCCGCAACAAGCGCCGGTTTGTTCGAGCAAGCACTGTGTCTCGTTTTGGGCGGCCTGCGGGCAGCGCCTGCGGCGTGGCGGAGGCTGAGGCTGCTTGGCCACGCACCACTTGCCCAGCTTTTGGGGTAATCCAGGGAAGGCCACGCAGAGGTCGTTGGGCAGATAGATGCCGCCCGGCGGGCCGCCCGGATGACGAGCCGCCTCCTGGGAACAGTGCACGGGACCGGCCGTGTTGATACACTCCAGGAAGCCGTCCCCATCCACGTCGTCTGTAAAACAACAGTTGACGCCGGTTTGATTGGGATAAATCCCGTGCGCAGCCGCCCGGGCTTGCTCCTCGGTGAGGATCTTCTCGGGTTTTGGCGTCCCCCCGCCGGCGCATGAACTGCACGGAAAAACGCGGATGCCCATGATAAAGTTGCTCGTGGCGGCAAAGGTGTCGTCGGTCATGCCGTCGCAATCGCCGTCGACCGTACCGCCCGGCGAGGAGACAACCCCGTAGGTTCCTCCGGTATCGGCATGGGCCCAGTAACCGTCGGTGATGAAGACCAAGGGATCGATCGCCGGCGTGGCCGGATCGTCGTCGGCAGGGTCCAGTACAACCATCGGTAAACCGGGTCCCGGGCCCACCTCGGTAAACGTCAACTTGGGAATCACCGGCAGTTCGGAATGAACCGTCCCACCCTCCGGGCATTCGTGGCTGATGGTCATCGTCCCGGTCGGCTGGGCCAGGTTTTCGGCGAGGCAGACTTCCACGTCGTACATCGACGAACCGCCTCCGGAAAAGTTGACGATAATCGGCTCCGTACTGATCAGCCGCAAGGCCCGGATTTGGATATCGACCGTGTCGGAGCCGGCGCAGGGCAGCGTGGCCAGGTCCAAGCGCTCGACGATCGTGTCCGCCCCGCTGGCTCCGGGAATCGGGTCTCCCGCGAAGCAAATCGTGCCCGTAAACGGCAACGACCCCGACCCAAAGAACCCGGCCGGTATGACCCGCGGCGGATCCAACGCGGCATCGAATAATTCATAGGTCGAGCACCCCTCCTCGCGGGTAATGAACATGTCCGACCCCGGGGTGACGTCCGTCGCCCGAGCGGGCAGGGCGTTAAACTCTGCAAACCAAGCAACCGATACAACCAGTGCCGCACAACGGCACCGGGTCTTTGACCGAATTTCTTTCAACATCGCATAAACTCCATTATTCGAATGTCATTACATTACCTCGTATCACCTGCAGTTGTTCGCGAACCCGCCGGACAAATGGCCGGCGGGGATTTCGCATCGCTGCCCCGCCGCCCAACGAACATCATTCTCCTCAAAAAAGGTGTCCCAGCGCGCCGGGCACGCTACGCGGCTACTTTCCGCGGGTTCCGGCCAAAACAAACTTTCGCACCTGTAAGCAGTACGAGCATCATTGTGATCCACCCCCAGGTGGAAACGGTCGGGATTGCCCCACGACACGAAATTGCGATCGCCGTCTGCAAATTACCATTTCTTATCGACGTTCCCGAATTTGCCGGAATCGGGTTCCCCATTGCATCGTTGGCGCAGTTCCCATGCGTACCTATGGCAACGACCTTGTCGTCATTCGTTCGCACCAGCGGCTCACCGGAATCCCCGCCACAGTCGTGCACGTTGTGGCGTACCAACGAACCTACGCGTGCCGTTATCATTCCGCTCGAGGTTTGTTGGGTTGCGTTAAACGCAGCCAATACATCCCCAGGATGGCAAACGCAATGACGATCTAACGGCAGGTTATCGCCAGCTTGCGGGTTACCATTTGCCCCGTAGCCGAATTTTCTAACTGCTGTACCAGCGACGGGGTGTGCTGCCGCGAGGGCAAAGGCAGCTCCCTGTTCCTGAAACACCGTTTTTCCCGTCAAAGCATTCTTAAAGCAACGGAAAACGGCCCAGTCGTCGCCCGGCCCATTGTTGGCCGCCCGCACGGAGGCTGGATTGATCGCAAACTGCTTAGCGACGGGTGGATGCCGTATATTGCAATTCGCTTGAGAAAATGGTATGGGTTCAAACTGTGCAACGTTTGAGACGTTGTGCGGCTTCACGCCAGCGATGAAACAATGCCCCGCGGACAGCATGCAACGGTCGTTAGGATCGTCGGGCGGTGCTTCATCGATTATAAAACCCGTGCAAAAGGGAATGAATCCGGCCGCATCGCCGGCTGGATACGAACTGGGATCATTCCGATTGGGTAAGGCAACTTGCAGCAATCGTGCCGTACGCGCATCAATCGAAATGGCCCGGGTATCGATCAGTTCGCATACACGCGCGACACCGCCCTCCGCCGCGTCGGGGTCGTTTACAGCGCCACTCGGATCGCCAACCAGAACGTATTCGACAGAAAGATAATTGCCAATTGTTTCCTTACCAGCGATTAACTCTATTGTAATCGTAGACCCGTTGAAAAACGCGGTCGTGTTCTGCCATTCTTCGAGCCTTCGTCTGTCCAGAATCTGGATCTCGCCGTCGAGCCGGGATACAACCCGCACATAACTGTCCCCATCGAGCCGTACTTCCTTAAAGATTGCCCGAACCCAGGGTGCGTCGGGAATTCGGATCACCTCCGAAAAGACGACGCGAGCCTGGCCTGATGGGTTTGGCTGCATGCGTGAATCGACGGATACCTGTTCAATGCGGCTCGGCAAGAGACCAGGTGCCGCAGACGCAGGGTCGCTGTAGAACCCGATACTAACCAGACAAACAAAAAATCCTCTTACAGTATTCGTTCGCTTCATGTCCTTCTCCCCGAATTCTCGAGTTTTGCCCACCCGTGCGCGTCGAGAATCATCAGCATAGAGTAACCTTTCGCAGTGAGGCGCGGACGATCCACAATCCCATGTCGCTCAAAAGGGGCGGCGGGGGATGAAAGCGCGCCCCGCCGCCCAACGAACATCATTCTCTCCGGGATGCACGCTCTCTTTCCATACGACTGAATTTATAAATCACGCCGTCGCTGTGCCACGCTTTCGCAGCCAAAGTACGCCAAAAGCGAGAGACGTTAACGAGCCCGCCATGAGTACTAACCCCCATGTCGACATCGCGGGTACGCATGGGACTCCTTCGATGCGAAAGTATACGTAACCGTTACGTACAGTGTCACGTGCATAAACATCGAATCGCCCTTCTTTGTTCGAGGTTAATGCCGTCGACATATTAAACGTTTCAGCCGCAATAAGACCGCCAGGCGGACCGGATCTGTTCCATCGAACACCACCATCCGCTCTCATTCCTCCATCCGGATCCGTAGATACAATGGACGCTGTCCATGTTCCATTGTCACCCGTCATGAAGCTGTGGGCGGATGGTGAAGGGTTAACGACGTCACCGTCCGGGAAAATCCACACTTCGGTGATATTCATGTTTTGCGGGACAACGCCAAAATACCCATCACGTAGCTCGAAAATATTAGCTGGGGCGTTGTCGCAGTTGAAGCACATGGTATCTTGTGCTATGGTCGTCGTGGGGCCTTGGGCCTCTTCCGCTCCATCGAAGACGGCGATACGCGTAAACTCGATCGTATGCCAATCGGGTTGGGGTATTAAGGTAACGGTCACAGTAAACATTGCCGGTGGCACGCCGCCGCCGCCTGCAGGTGTTTGAACCGCTGAAGTAATGGCTGCCACTTTTGTTGTTCCGGGCGGCGGCGGTGCGACACAAAACGTCTTCACGGCTGTCGCGCCGAACTTTGGCGCTAACGGGCCAGTAATCTTGTGCGTGGCCACTTTGACGTTTGTATGGACTTTCAGATTGGCTTTTCCAAACCAGATCTTTCCGCCAACTGCCCCGGGCCATGGAATGGGTCCTCCCCCGCTTATTTTTACCCAGGGACTCATTCCTAACGGGGTACTGCCAGGATCGCTTGTCGCGTAATAGTCAACGCTATTTGCTGTTGCTATGTTCGCGGTCGCCAGGCAGGCAATGAAAACGACGATTAAGAAAGCTAGCTTTCGCATCTCAATTCTCCATTTCGAAGTGCTTTGCCGCCGTCAATTCTGGTAAACTCAAGGCCAACAAAGCTACGCCATGCTACTCATTTGTGTTTCCGTACAAACGGCGCTTAAAGCGCAAAAGTCAATCAGTCAAGCAGGCACGGGATAGGGCAGGGCGGGGCCCGGGGGTGGCAGGGTTCGAGGGGTAGGCGATTGAAGAATTCCAGAAACTCGAATCTCAAATGGAGGATTGGTGCGTTGAACAACCGCACGATGCGCGGGCGGGGTTTGGGGAGTCGGATTTTGGCCGCGACATCGACCAAGGCGGCGTTGACGTAAGCGATGAAGAAGCCTAGGAAGACGCAGCCCAAGGCGTGGGCCAGCCAGTGGAACACGCCGGCGTCGGTTTGCTCGGCGGCCAGCAGGCCTAGATTGAGGTTCACCGGCGCGAAGGCCAGTTCGACGCCCATCCAGCCGACGCCGAGCACGAAGGGGCTGAAGCCTATTGCGCGCCTCAGCCACGCCGCCAGGCCGGCGTAGATTGCGGGAACGGCAATGATCAGAGCCGCGACCATAAGGGAGCGGTAGTAGAAAGCCACGAAGGGAAACGTCGAAACGTCAAAATGTCGAAACGTCGAAACGCCCCATTCGGCATTCGTGGGCGACACCCCAAGGACGGCGAAGACGTAGAGGCACGCGCCCCAGAAGGCCCCGGCCAGCGCCGCCCTTGCAGGGGCCAGAACGCTGATGCAGACGAAGAGGGGGAACAACGCCAGCCAAGCGACGGCCGGTACGCCGCCAGGTTCATGGGCCACGGCCATCAGGTAGGCGCTACCCACCAGCGAAAGAGGCAAACTTACGGCCTCAAATGCCGAAGGGCCTAGACGCTGAAGTGAAGGCACAAAGGCACGAAGGCACGGAGGCACGGAGCCGCGACCGTGAGGGAGCGAGTGACGCGTAGCAGCTATTGCGGATTGGGGATTGCAGAGTGGGGATTCGCGATGCGGAAGGGGCTGCGTTGAGTGCGGCCTGTTCTCTCCCTTTCCCTCCCAAGGAGAGGGCAGGGGTGAGGGTAGGGACCACCGGTTTGAAACCGGTGCCACACCGGTACACCGGTTAAAAACCGGTGCGACAGGACCCCGTGCAACGGAAGCACTTTGGCTTCTTGCCCGCATCGTTTCGGCCCGTCCAAAAAATGCCAGGCCTTGTCATTTAATGGACGCGAAAAAGCGCCGTTCAGCGGAAAGGCTTTTCGATGGTGTCTTAGGGAGTCTGTCGTGAGCTCCTCATCCTCCCTCTCCGAGGGAGGGAGGATGACTCGGACGGGCTCCATAAAAACATGCGCCGTGGTTTGCGGGTAACTTATCTCGCTCCCTCACGGTCGCGGCTCGGAAAAATGCCGCTTTCCCTGGCCGGCTTCGCTCCTTTCACATCCATCGCGACGCCCCCTCCCCTTAGGGCGATCGCCTCACTTCAGTTGAAAAAGGCGTAACACGTCGAATGAAAAAACGCGTTATCGCCAAGCTGATAGGCCGCAATCTAACCAGTCCTGACAGAAACCGCAACAAAAAAATAAGAAAACTAAGAAAACT
>Ga0187892_10010452_pt1 | contig 11755 bp, 16 predicted proteins | sample MA1701073metaG_FD_139345 | JGI IMG/M metagenome (GOLD analysis project Ga0187892, IMG submission 139345) | Bio-ooze microbial communities from a basaltic lava cave in the Kipuka Kanohina Cave System on the Island of Hawaii, USA - MA170107-3 metaG ... | reverse complement strand
CGATCACTGAATCATAACTTCGGAGAATGAACCACCGCGCCCCATTGACCTGGACGGCGATGGTCCCGAACTCGGCTTCCGGCTGAAGGTCAGGTGTGCCGGGGGCGGCGACGTGAGAATCGCAGCCGGCCATGATGGCTACGGTAAGGCCAAGGGTGAGAGCTCGATGCATGAGGCAGTTTTCTCCTCAGCGCGCGGGATCGTCTACCTACCGGATGCCGCCGACGGATGGAAGTGCCTGACACCTACCTTCGCCAAGGCGTGGATCGCAGCGCATGGAAACGTAGGATTCGTAAACGGTGCCGTCCGTCCAAGTGATGCGATACTGATAGATGCCGGGCGCTGGGAACAGCACAGGGCCGCCACCGGGCCCAATCCAATCGCCGATCTGGAACCGCTCGATGTCAGCCCCAGACGGAACCACGAACGCAACATGCCCCTCCACGAACCGTCGCGAAATGGGCGTACCGATCGGTTTGGCGTAGGCATCGAGCGAACGGCGACCCATTGGAGGGGTCCTCCATCCCGGCGCGCCGAGATCCACCTGCATCCGGACTGCTGCAGAGTATCCTATCCCCCACGCGTAGTCGCAGGAGGAGGTGACCAACCCGGCCTGCGGATCAGCGGTGGTGTCCGCCAGCACCAGATACCGCCTACCGGCGACGTAGTCGGCGCACGGGGAGTTCCGACCGACGACCAGCGTCACCGTGTCTCGCATAGCGCCTCGCCAAGAGGCCTCAGTGACGAAGCGCACAACCTGGCGGCTGGGACCGGCCGGGGTCGGATCGACCTCGAGCACCACTCCAATGAAGATGCGGGGTCGCTCCGACCATGAGCGCACCCGAGCTCCCCCGGCAGGGGAAATAATCTCGCAGAGACACGCAGTTGCAGGCTCGGCCATCATGGTCCAGAGTGCGATTACTAGACCTGGCGCCCTAACTCGCATTCCACCTCCGTTTGGCCTCAAGTCTTTGCCGCTTGAGCTGCCGGCCCTGTCGCCCTCACCGGAATTCACGTCGTTACTGCCGCGCGACGGTTACCGAAAACGTGTGCGAAAGACCCTGAGGCGGCGGCTGGATGCAAGCCACGTCACCAGTACCGGTCCGCAGTTCATATCCGAGCCGCATCTGGCCTTCGATGGCGCCGAGGGGGACCCCTGAGAAGTGGTCAAAGGTGGTCGGGCCGAGAATCTCGAGCGTGTCGGTGCGCGACGCACCGGGGCCAAGTCGGAGATGCTGATCATGGCCGCCGCACGCCCAAGCCGGCCCATACCCGCTGTCGTCCTTCAAATCGGCGAGTACCACAAACCATTTGGGGTGTGGTGAGTTGGGTGAGCAACGGCCGAGGTAAAGTGGTTGCCGGGTGGTGTTGGTGAATCGCGCGATCAGGGTAAATGAGTACAGAGTGGACTGCCCGGAGCCGGCGACCGGGTGCGCGATGTATCGGTCACGATCGGTCATGAGCAGGGGCCGCCCGGAAGGGTCCAGAATCCCGCAACCCGACGCGGCGATAAACGCCCCGACCAGAAGTACCGCCTTGCGGATGCTGGTGGCCAGGGTGACCTCGTCCTGTTGGATCTGGATGACTGCGCTGCAGGTCGTGGGCCAAACCACCGAGCCTCCGGCTGAGCACCGACCCAGCTCCCCCGTGTCAGACTGCTACGGAGCGTGTCGATTCGTCTGGTCAGCGTGGCAAAGGGAAGCGCTGAAGGTGCTCGAGATCGTCGCTATCCACCCGCGCGAGGTAGATCCAGCGCGAATCGAAGGCGACCAAACGGGATCCGGCCGGAAGCTCGATCCTGGTAACCAGATTGCCGGCCCGGTCGAAAACGTCGAACACGGGGGCCTTCGACTCGGCTGGGAGGTTGCGTTGCACCCACAAGCGACCGCTCTCGTCCAGCACGGGCCAGCGACCGCTCCGCAGATTGACCGGCGTCTTGATCTTGGCAAAGAGGAGGTCCTCCACCGGAATGGGTGTGGGCGTCCCGGACCCGGACTGCGGCGGCAGGCCGCCTGCGGGCACCAACCCCATCGTCACGATCGTCCTGCCCCGCGACCCCGCAGCGCCTGAGGCAATGAGCTCCTTCTCCGCCTGAGAGATTGGAACGGGCTGATGGGTGATTACGGGTCCGGTAATGCCTGGGCCGGCCGGCGGGATCCACTCCACCCGGTATGGCGATGCCCGCATGACCGCGATCCACCCGTCGGGCGCTACGGCCCACGCATCTTCCGGTGAAAAGAGCACTTCCTGGTACGTCCCCGCTCCACTCGGGCTCGCGTTGAAGGCCTCGGTCAGAGGCCTGAGAAGTTCGGTGATCGTGTCCGGGCGCACACCCGGACGATAGCGCACCAGGACCGAAGTCGGGGCGGTGAAGCCTCCGAATCGCCTTGCCGCGTACGTGCTGCTGAGGGAATCGAAAGAGAGGACATCAGGCCCACGAGCGGACCACGTGTCCGCTCTGCCACTGGTGGGTAGGCCGAGGACATCGTGCAAAGCGCCCGACGGCAGCACGGGGAGGATTCGCCGCAGCTCCTGGTCGAAGATCGCTACTCCACCGCCTGGTCTCCGGTAGAGTCCCCCTGCCCTGCGGAATTCGCGCGGGCCTTCGCCCACGCGCCCGAGCTGCCGGCTCGTGCCCTTCAGAAAATCAATCAGGGCCACCCGGTTTTCCTGGGCGTCGGAAACAACGAGGCGGCCATCGGGGAGTGCCATGACCGCCCGAATGACGGAGAAGGGCGACGGGAATTCCACGGGCGTCTGGAGCAGGCGTTGCGGGGGGCGGTCCCCATCGGTGGCCGGGCTCGTCTCGGTTGCCCCGCATCCGGCTACGATGAGACAGAGGCCTGCTGTCACCACCATTAATCGGGGCTGCCGCATCAGGGCTGGGCGGCAGCGTTGCGGAACTGGAAGCGCACGACACTTTGCGTCCCAAGGCTATCCAGGCTGACGCCAATGCCGGCTGTGCCCCGGACGGCAAACAGGTTGAGCCTTACATTGCTGGGCCACATCATGACGGCCGTGAGCTGTCCGTCTCGACTGTAGATGTCGGCCTCGTTTGGAGCCCCATCAGGTACTGCCCTCACGATCCAGAGCCGTCCATCGAGGTCAAATCCCAGAGCCCGGATCGGGGCCTTGCGGCGTGGAACAGAAAGGGGCAGCACGCCGCGTCCGACCCCGGTGTTGCGGGCAATCGCATCGAGCGTCCTCTCTGCACTCGCGCGTTCGCGAGCGCTGAGCTCCGGACCCTCAAGCTCACGCTGTATCAGCGCAATACGGCGACCCCTCGAATCGCTCCAGAGCACGGCATACCGAGAGCTTACAGCTCGGGCCAGATCTCCTCGCGGTCCGAACGCCCGCAACGAAATGGCGCCGAATGGTTGGTCAAAGACGCTGGCGCTACATCCCTGTGTGGTGCATCGCTCATGACGCCATTGGCTAAGGCTATCCGATGGGGGATGGGGGATGGTGTCGCGCCGGACCGCGGCACCGGTGGAGTCCAGGAAGGCGCGGACGAACCCGGCCCCAACGGTGGTAGGCGAGGTAGCATCGATCAGGAGTCCCTGTGGGTCCCAGGCGATCCGGTCCATCGCGCCGATGGGGTTCGAGCCGCCTCGGATGCTGTAGAGAAACACGGCGCGGCCATCCTCCAGCCGAAAGCTGGAGTATCGGTGATTGCCAAACTCTTTGACCCAGAGGTCGTCTCTCGGTGACAGGGCAAGACAGCAAGGCTGGCGAACGTCCCCGGGTCCTTCTCCTGACCTGGCGAAGGTATAGAGATGCTCCCCCACAGCCGAGAAGACCCGAATGTTCTCGTCCTTGTTATCAGCGACGATGATCCTGCCTTTTGGGTCGAGGATGAGTCCTCGAATGTCGCTGAAGACATAGGCATCACGGTTCTCCTCGGGTCCCCCGATGGTCAGGTCAACCTTGGCCACGAGTCGTGGAGCCGCAGTTTGATGCGCAGAGGAGAGGAGGAGCGGTGAGCTCACCAGAAGCCAGCGAATCGCCTGCAGTCGCATCGTGCCTCGTCGAAGTAGAGAGCCTTTGGCCCCTTGGGTGGGCTGCGCGGGGAGCTTCCCGAGGGGCTAATCAGATGCTCAGCGGCTCCAGGAGTAGCCCGCGAAGAGCATATGAACATCCAGGCCGGGATTGAACCGGCTGATATCGCCATTGGAGATGTGGAGGTACTTATAGCCCACCGTGATGCTTCGGCGCGAACTCGATGAGTAGTAGGAAAGGCCTGCTTGTGCATCAAGCGCAAAGTTGAAGCGGGTTCCGCCAATCGAGTCCACCGGAACCGGACGCGCCGAGATCAGAATCCCGGCCGAGCTGGCGACGAAGGGCCGCCAGCGACCTCGCGAGAAGAGTTCGAGCTTGAGGCCGATCGGATTGAGCCCGACGCCATACACGGTCTCGCGACCCTCCTGGCAGCGTTGCTCCACCCCATCTGCAAAACAACGAGTATATGCAGGCTGCCGGAAGAGCTGGACGGGAAGTGCGTCGGCGAAATAGAACAACGAAGCGGCGTGGCCGGCCACCAGGAGTCGAGCAAACCGGAGGCCGACCTGGACGACGCTTCTGTCCCTGGTGCCACCAAGAAGTTGACTGTTTCCGACCGAGGCTGCGGTCCAGACTCCGAGTTCGGCCGTCGGCGTCTGCCGAGCCACACTCACTGGTGGCGCGAGGGTTGGCAGGGCTGACAGGAGCGCAAGGCTCCTGACATGAGGCATCGTGACAATCCCCAGGTGCTCCGTAAGGATCCGGCGAACGCCGTTCGGAGAAAGGCTCCCTATTGGATTACTATGAAATCGGCGTGAGCGATCGGTGGACAGGATAGCGCCACCGCGCCGTAGACCCACACTGCAATTGAAATCCCAGGCTGCAGCGCATCAGTAGGTGCTCGGGTGCCCGCCCTGTCGTGGACTACTGTGCGATCGGATAGGTTCAGACGTGCTGCTGCCGAGCATGAGTGGTCCCCAGGCTCCGGCGTCCCTTGCACGAAGATCTGTTGAGGCGAGCGTGAGACGATTGTGCCACGCAAGAAGGCCCTGTCGCCAGGGTGAGTCATGGTGTGACAAGCGCTGGCTATAGCAAGGAAGCCAAGGGAAACAGGCAGCCGCATTGGAGCCGGGTCTCTCGCGACAGTTCCAACTTACCCCGTTTCACGTGAGGCGGCAAGGATGTAGTTGACGAGGACGACGTGCCCCACGTCCGGGTGTCTCGTCTGGTGAAGAAGAGCGGTTAGGCGCTCTGCACCCGGTTAGGCTTCCCGGGCTGCTTCACAACGGCTTCAACGAAACGTTGAGCCTGGCTGCGTTGGTCTGGCCGCAATGGTTCTCGCCGACGTGAACCCCGATACGACGCCAAGGCTCGTACCCATTCGCGCGGACTTCTACGCTGTAGGTGCCTGCGCCCAATACCCGTGGGTACAGGTTGATCGCCCTGGGTGGCGAGCCGGGTTGCGGCGCTTGGTGGGTAACAGAATCCCTTGCCGTGGAGTTGTAGGCTACAATGGTGACCGGTTGAAGAGGGGCCGCACTGGTCCGGGAATCCCGGACGGTCGCAATGATCATGGGGCGTAACTCTGCTGTGCAGTCTCCGTCGAACGCCAGGAGGTTGCAGGCGGCGAGCGCAGATAGCATCACCAGCGGGCAACGGTGAGCGAAAGAGTATGCGGCCCTGGGGGAACGAATTCTGATCATCGAAACTGGGCTCGGTAGCAACTACCTCGTCCTCCTCGGGGAGGGGGAGGCGCCTACCGGCGTGGCAACCGCCAGAATTCCTGCGTCTCAGGCACCGGAAACCGATTCCGAAGGCCTGGGTGGTTGTCAAACCACCGTTGCAATCGCACGGTCACGGTCGTCCCTTGGTCCGGAAGGGCAAGGAGAAAGTCGGAATACTAGTCAGCGCCATGAGCCCACGGTACCACCCAGATCGTACTGTCGCCCGCCGCCTGAACAACTCGGTCCACAACCTCCGGGGCCCCGTCGAGCCGGACGATGCGAACGAGCTGCGCAGTTCCTCGGCTGGTTGCTCTCGTTCGTTCATTGCCGCGGCCAAGGACGGTCGCGATGCCGGGGCTGCGAAAGAGGACTGGACTGAGCGTACAGACGGGAAGGGGGTGAGCCGTCACGCCGAGGAGGAAAAGGTGAACGAGGATTGAACCGGTCATCCAGTCTCTGCTGAGCTTCGACTTCCTAGCCCGCCTTTTCGAACACCGGGACGTCCCGCTTGATCCGATCCCCGAGGCGGTCGCGTTCGACATCCAAGTCGTAGGCCGCCTGGAGATTGAGCCAGAATCGATCTGACGTGCCAAAGAACCGCGCCAAGCGGAGGGCGGTGTCGGCGCTAATGGCCCGGGTCCCGTGGACGATCTCGTTGATTCGGCGCGCCGGAACCTTGAGACTCTTCGCCACCCGATACTGGGTGAGGTCCAGGGGTACCAGGAACTCATGAAGCAGGATCTCGCCGGGGTGAACCGGGGCTAGCCGCTTCCGAGACATCGAGTTCCTCCCTCAGTGGTAGTCAACGATCTCAACCTGATAAGCATCACTGCCCTTCCACTCGAAGCAGATCCGCCACTGTTGATTGATGCGAATACTCCATTGGCCAGCCCGGTTTCCGGCCAGCTTCTCGAGCCGATTGCCAGGCGGCGATTTCAAGTCTTCAAGTATGGTCGCCGCATCCAGCACTCGCAGCTTTCGGAGCCCGAGACGCTGCACGTCGGAGCCCCACTTCCTGACGGGCTCCCGCTCAAACAGGCGTGCGGTGTCCTTGTCGCGGAAGCTCCGGATCACAGCGAGTATAGTAACGCGCCGCGTTATTATTGTCAAGAAGTCGAGTCACGCTGGCTAACGTGGAACAATGCTGCTCAGAAGTTGGCGGACCTGGCTCGCACGAACCTGCTCCCCACGATCTGGGTGGCCGCCCCCGAGATCCGCGCCTGGCGGCAGCTCGTGCGCGGGCGGGCGGTGTTGGTGCGCTGGCGGACGCGAGCGAAGAATCGGATTCATGGTGCGCACCCATCGCAGCGTGTTTGCCGATCTCTTCGTCGCCTCGTGGACCGACGTGCCCACCCTGCAGGCGGCGCTGGATGCGCGCAGCGCCCTGGTCCAGGCCCAGCGCCGCTGCCCGATCACGGGGACGTCGATCGCCGAGGCGCACCTCGCGGAGCGCGCGCTGCTGCAGCCCGTGCCCGACCTGCACGAGCTCTTCGACTGCGTCGTGGCGCGCCGGGTGAGTCGCGATTGCCTGGTGAGCTTCGAAGGTCGGCGGTACTCGGTCCCCTTCGCGTGGATCGGGCGCCAGGTCGAGGTCCGCGGCCCGGACCCGCTGGCGAATACCTCGAAGTCATTGACGTCAACCCCGCCAGCGGCGTCCTCTACGACCCGGTCAACCTGAACGACGCCTCCCTGCTCGCCCAGGACGGCCTCCGCCCCTCCGAGTCCAACCCCCAGTTCCACCAGCAGATGGTCTATGGCGTCGCCATGCGCACCATCCGGCAGTTCGAACGCGCCCTCGGCCGCCTGGCGCTGTGGTCGGATCATCGGATCAAACAGAAAACTGGGAAATGGCGGGGTTTGGCGGGAGCGCTACATACGGGTCGCACCACCGTTCGCGACGCGCAGGTCATGTACCACAGCGCGATTAGTCGAAACGAGGCTCTGGCACGAAGCGCACGACATAGACGTGCTCTTCGCCATTCGCGTCCATCATAGCTGCAACCAATCCTTCGCGCGTTGCCACCACCGCTACATGGCGCATCACCTCATAAGGCAAGCGCACCGGGCCTCGAAATCGTCCCGTCCCTCCAAAGAGATCCATTACCCGATCTTGATCCTCTGCGGCGACTATTGGTAAAACCCCCAGGCCGCCGTCCGTCAGCGGCACGAGACCATGAAAGTATGGTTTGCGGCGCGGTAGGCTGCCGAACCTCATTGGAGCAGACCCTCTTGCACCACCGCTGGCGATCTCCCCTACGCGCGAGCGCCACCTCACATAGGCAGTATCTCGTTCCGCCGCCGTTATCGGTTGGGGATCACGAAAACCAGTAACCGTCTCGGTCGTGTCACCATTCATGGTCACACGGAGGAGCCTGTAGTGTTCGCTGGTTCCGAACCATATCGCATCGGAGCCGGAGCGGAAAACCAAAGCTGGCGCAAAGGGAACGTGAGTGTCGGGGTCCATTGGGAGAGGAAGGCGAACTCTCGGTAACCACGTGGAGTCGGCTTTGATTGCGATTGGGCGCATTCCATTTGCAACAGGTTCTCGGTCGAAGTCAATAAACCCATCCCCAAATGAGCCACCCGGCCATGGGACAAATAGGGGGGACAGTTGCCGAGGGCGGCTCACCATGAACCTGCCCTCACCGTTGAAAAACGAATACCGTCGGTTGGCATAGTCCACCGCCCAAACGCCACCACCGACAACTCCCACAAGTCCAGTGACCCACAATACCTCCCCTGGACCCCGTCCCGGTGGAGCAATCCGGCGAATGTACTTCCCATTCGAACCGGTCATGTGCAACCCATCCCGATCCGCAACGAAGAAGTGACCTAAAGAGTCTCGACCAATTGCTGAAATCCCCTGAAAACCGGAACCGTCCTGGGGCCCTGCGATTTCCATTGCTACTCGGGACCGCCAAGTGGTATCAACAGGCTGTTCCTTCCCCGCTCGCCAATTCGCGCGGGTCGTTACAGCTGCCTTGCTCAAGCTCGATTGAGAACCTAGCCTCTGATCGACAGGAATAATCGTCGAAGAAACGGACACCACGACCAGGAGCCGCGCAACAAGCATTGGAGACATATAGCCCACGTTATTCCTGGCCGCACTGCCGGCGATGGGATGGGCTTCGCATAACGTGAATCTGGACGCCGGGTTTGGCGAAGTCAAACGGTTCTTGTGCTATGGTTCCATCCTTCTACAGGAATCCGTATCAAACAACGACTTTCCTGAATTCGGTGCTTTGGGACCTGACTATAACATCCTATAGACTATAACATCTTATTGTTGACACGTCGGCAGTATCCCGTAGCTTCGGATTATCCGGTTTCGGTTGTACTCAATGCCGCTCGGCGATGAAGGACCTTCGGCTCCGTCGTTGAAACGAAGAGCGCACCTTGTCTCTTGGACTCTGCTCCTCGGAGCAGCTGGAGTTCTTGGGCTCGTGCTGCTCCGACGGGTTGCTCACTCCGGAGGTGATTGGCAAGACGAGAGCCGGGGCTTCCGTTTTGCAAACGTCACCTTGACAGACCCGGATGCACACGCGGTCACCCTTCAGCACCCGGCTGTTATCTACTTCTTCAAGGAAGAATGTAGTCCGTGCAGCGATGCTCGGACTCGCTTGAATGCGTTTGTACATCGATCAGTCGGGGCTGGTCTTGCAGTCTATGCAATAACCAATGACAGCACGATCTTGCGGCGTGACGAAGCCCGCTTTGGGCCTGGTATTCGAGTCGCTCGCTTGACAAAGGCCAATGCGTTATTGCGTTTCTTTCGATACATTCCGGCGCTGGTGCGAACAGATTCGGCTGGTCGGGTGTTGAGGACCTATGTCGGGATTCCCAAAGGACCAGTCTTCAATGAAGTGTGGCACCCTAGGGAGGCCAACTTCTCAGACCGGTGATGCGCTGAGCAGGCAGCCTAAACAATTGACCACAAGGAGGAAACATGTCGAGGTCGTCACTGCGGGTTGCCGTATCAGGTGCTATGCTTGCGCTCGCCGCAGCGGTGTGGACCACCACTCCGGCATATGCCTGCCATGAGCCGACTGGGTGGTGTTGTGTCACGGACGAACACGGGCATGGCGCCTGTTGCTATTTCATCAACAATCAGTTGATCCTCGAAAGCTGCTTCGAGATCTAACCCGGAGCGAGTTGTTGGATCCCTGCGCTGAGGTACCCCACTTCACCTCCGCCGCAGCGCGGGATCCACGAGTCGTGCTTCACACAACTGTTCAAGCCGCGGATCGGTTCTCCTTGAGGTTGCAAAACTACTGTTAGAAATGATCCTTGAGGTAGGCGGATGCGTCTTAAGACACTGGGTATTCCAACACTACTGATGAGCCCGTTTCCGGTCGTTTGCTTCGGACAGGAGCCCGTTAGGCCTACGGCAGCTCAAGTCGCGGAGATAGTGGGACATTTTGACTCGACAAATCCTGGATCGGTTCTCAAGCGGGCATTGATCCAGCAAATCATGCATCGAAAGGCACACGGCCGTTTTGCGGATCAGCTATCCGATCTCAAGCTGAATGCCGGAACTGTCGTATCAATAGCGGTGATCACAGCGGATTCCTCCGGCCTGGCGATGGTGGCAACCAAGCGTGAATCCCGGGACGAATGCGCGGTTTATGTAGGCACCGCGCCGCCGCCCCGAACGTACTTGCGCAAACCTGACACCATTACCTGCCGCGCTGCGGGACCCTAGTGCACAGTCTATTGGGGTGAGGTGGGATGAGTGGCCGCCCCGGGAACCAATGATGGCCGGAGGCAAGCCCGCTGAAGACTTGTGAAATGAGGGACAAGCCCGCTAGTGAGGCCCATTGTTGAGGCCCACTGGGCGATGTGATAGTCTCGACATCCCCCCTTGACGCTACGCCTGGTAGGGCGACCTTCTGCCGGGTCCACCACTCGCGGCACCAGACACAGATACCCTTATGTCCGACCGCCCCCCCTCCCACCGCCTCCGGATCTTCGCCACAGAGTTACTGCCGCTGGATTGGTTGTCAAGCCGTCTTTTGATGCGGGTTAGGAATTACTATAACATGTTATAGCACTAGAAGGTGTTCTAGTGCGACATAGTGGACATTGGGTCGAAGATAGCACCGGTGACGTACGGACTTGTGAGTGAGAGGGGAGGACTGTGGCTACAGCCGAATCGCTATGATATGTTATAGTCTCGCGCCCCGCGTCGACCATGAGATTCTGGCTCCATCCTGGTGACGGGTCCTCGAGGATCTGAGAATTGGGTCCCCGGGTCAAGGTCCGCAGCGAGGGATGCCTCCCCTGCTTTCCGGATCAGGCGTGATGCCCTCCTGCGCCCTGTCGAGTTGCTCCTATCCGATTGCCCTTCTGATTGCTGCGGTGACCAGTGCGACACCCCATCATGTCGATGCCCAGACCTGCCGCGGGCAGGAGCAAGCCGGCACTGCCTTGAAACGGCTCGGAGGCCTAGTCGAACTTGGGGACCACTACACCTCCTATCAGGCCACATTGGGGTTGGGAAGCCAGCGCCGATTTTTCGGCGGCGGGGGTGCCGGGGTGACGCGTTCAAACGGCGGTGGCGCAGTAGTCATCTCTGTCGAGGCGGGGTACGGTGGGTTTCGTGCCATTGAAGATCGCCTCCACATCTGTCCCAGCCTGCGGGTCAACTATGATCGGGCCTTTGGGCCCGCCACGGATTTTTCCTTCGGGGTAGCAGGTGGCTACCGGTTAGGCTCAGCGGGCGCGAATTCGCGCCTCGTCGTAATGGGGTCGGTCGCCATCGTCTTACAGCTGTATCAACTTGGCGGGGGTTATGTGGTGGCAGAGTGGTATGGGACTTTCGATGCTGGATTCGGCATACGGATTTCCCAACCTGCTACCCTGACGCTGTCAGGCCGGTTGTATGAGGGCTTCGGTGCGGGACGGCATCCTTCTTTGATTCTTCGGGTGAGTAGCCGTATTTAGGGATCTGCGGACCTGCCCCATCCGGGCTCGAAGGCACTATAACATGTTATAGTGAACAGGTCTTGGATATTGCGCGTGGCTGATTGCCT
>Ga0187892_10010451_pt1 | contig 11756 bp, 10 predicted proteins | sample MA1701073metaG_FD_139345 | JGI IMG/M metagenome (GOLD analysis project Ga0187892, IMG submission 139345) | Bio-ooze microbial communities from a basaltic lava cave in the Kipuka Kanohina Cave System on the Island of Hawaii, USA - MA170107-3 metaG ... | reverse complement strand
TTTGGTCGAGGTAAAATCCTTCTCTTTTCTCCGCACCCCGAGTTAAGCCGCGGGGTAGACGCTGCCGACATTTTCAATCGTGCCGTTCGCTGGGTGGCCCAACGTGAACCTGCAATTTCTAAGAGCTCACCTCCTGCCAGCGGCTTGGCGACAGGGACGAAGTAAAACCATTCCAAAGATGTCGAGCTTGGAAAAGGCCAAGGCCCCGAGAAACGCCCTTTCCTTAGGATGGCCACAAACTTCCCTTTCAATTTCAATAAACTGATCCGTAAGTCTGCGTAGCTCGCCTGCCCCGTAGGTTAGAAGGCCATCCCTCGCGTTCGCCACGACATCGGGATGATCCAGATGATACCTAATCTCATGATCGGCAAGATGCCGAGTACTTTCCAGGACAATCCGATAAAGCATCCCAGGATTGTGCTTGTACTGCGGATTGTAGTTGACCATTTCTAAATTGTTCGAAAAACGCTTAAGAACGTTAAACACAGTCTCTGAGCCGCGCGCCCTCTCGAACACAGCTTCTCTGGCCAACGCTTCTTGGATTCTCCGGTGCATTCCCTTCTGTGTTTCCGTTGGATCGCGCTGGTAATCTCGCACCAGCTCCACGAGCTCGGTTATCTCGGCTCTGGGATCCAACGTATGAACTCTGAGCTCGATATGCGATGGGTCGCTTTGTTCTTCAACCAGTTTCACCATTCCCTTCGTATGAAGCCACCTGGGCTCCTGATAGCTTGTGAGATGATCTTCTCTGAAAAGACCTAGTCCCTTGCCCTCGACAAGAAAGCGGGTGAGCATAAGGTCCTGGTACGTTCGCAAAAATGATCGCAGTTGCACTTGCCCTTCAAAGCTCAGATGCAGGTGATAGACGACGCCTTTTCCTTCCTGTGTTTTTCTTAAGTGATTTAACTGTGCCGGATCGTAGTCAAGAAGTCGCAAGAAACCCTCCAAGCTTTGGATGAACTCTTCCGTGGTGCGCCTTTCTCGATTAGCCATTATTAATGATTCTTCTCTCCCCTGAGGCCTCCCGAGGGTGTCCTCGGTCGCAGGCGGCTCGACATCCCAAAGAGACAAAGGCTCGGGACCCTTAAAAGGCTCTCGGTGCTTAAACTCAAAAACATCCTGATCCACGTGATAGTGGTACAGTCTCAATACTTCAGGGGCATCTCTAGTTAATGGAACAAATTGAGTGACGTGATTAGGATCGCTTGCGAACATAGGGACGGAGCCTCCCGGCAGGCGCACTAGAAGCTGCTCATTGCTGATGTATTTTAGGCTCGCGATCAGACTCTGAGCCAGACCAACTTTGGCCCTCCCTCGCGACATCCGCTCAAGATCAATCAGTTGGCGCCGAGTGGCTTCATCGGTTTGCGTCCAACTGATGACCGGTCGCTGTCCCGCGGGCCTTCCCACCTTTTCCCACATGAAATTAGAGATCTCTTGTTTGGCTTGGACACTAAGATCTCCCCAGTTTCGCCTTCGGCTATTGCATTCATTAATCTGAGTTCTCGTCTCCGCCGAGGGGGTTCCAGTTGCAAGGAATTCATTCGCAAGGAAAATATAAGCCAAGGCTCCACGATCACCCCTTATCGTATAATCAGCCAATTGTCTCAAATCCAGGTACTGGATGATTTTAGCGAGATGCCGCCGATGGAGCTCAAACTCGGCACCTGCCCTTACTGGTGGGTCGGCGAAAGCTGGAAAGAAGCTGGTAAACATTGATGCAATTAGCAAAAGATATTTCATCGGCTAAACACAGGCTTTTTTTGAGGTTTTTAGGGAGAGCTATTTATAAGGATAACAAATGTAACACGTAAAATACAGACTTCGCTAAGCGGCCAATTGTACCAAGAGCCGATAAAGAAACTCCACGCCCGAGCGAAGGCTCCTGACAGGAACTCTTTCGTCTATTCCGTGCGCACGTCTGGCATCCTCGTCTGAAATGGCGATGGGATTGATCCCGTAACAGGGAACTCCTTTCATTCTGAAATAGCGAGAATCGGTGGCGCCGAGGGAAAGAAACGGGATCATCGGGACTCCCGGCCACATTTGATCCGCGACACTATGGATATCGTCGGGACCGTGCCCTCGCACGGGAGAGGGAGCACCGGCTCCGAAATCCCCCAAGGGCTTGATTTCCACCTCTGGGTCGGCGATGACACTTACCAGTTGCTTCATCACTTCGTCGGAAGTCTCGTCAGGCAGAATCCGGCAATTAATGTTAGCACGAACCTCCGCGGGAAGAGCATTCACGCGTGTGCCTCCATTCAGCGTTGTCGCGACACAAGTGGTCCGAAGCATCGCTGAAAGCATGGGCTCCTTCTCCACTTCGGCAAGTGCTTTCTTAGGAAGCTGCCCGCCTTTGGCGGCGACTAACGCCCTCATGGCAGCGGCAAGTTTTGGTGCCTCGAGCTTGGAGCGCTCGGTAAGATAAACCTGAGTCGCCGGCAGAAGTCTCGCGGGTAACTGATAACGACCCAAGCGATCCAAGGCGCGTGCAAGTTTGTAGATGGAGTTTTCCTTCAGGGGAACGGAGGAATGTCCCGTGGGCCCCTTGGCGGTGAGTGTAAAGTCCTGATAGATTTTTTCAGCCACTTGAAGAGCAACAAACCCTACTTTCCCATCCTTTCGTTACCCGGTGGATTGACGGATTCCGCAGCAATCATTTTTTCCAATGTCCCACGTAAGGAAGGCATGGCAGTATCGAACGCGGGAAAGGCCACCAAGGCGCTTGCAAACGTGAGTTCGGGAAGTTTCTTTGATTGAAGTAAGTAATAGCTGATACCCGAGACAGCAAAACCCACAAACCAAGCATAATGGTAAAGGTGATTAATGAATGGAGGAATTAAGTCAGGAGGCAAAACTTTAATGGTAGTCAAAAACCCGGGCACATTTGGCAATACGCCGAGCAAAAGAGCGATGAGCGCTGCGGGATTAAATCCATTAGAAAACCAATAGCGCCCGTCTTTTCCATAAAGTTCAGAAACCTCGAGACTTTGTGAACGAACGAGAAAATAGTCGACGATCATGATTCCCCCTATTGGACCCAGTAAACTCGAATAGGCAATAAGCCAGGTAAAAATATAACCATTCGGGTCCGCCATTAGTTTCCACGGGCAAATAAGAATGCCAAATAGTCCTGTCAGATAACCACCCCGTTTGAAGTCAATTTTATCTGGCATCAGGTTCGAAAAGTCATTCGCGGGGCTGACGATATTGGCGGCAATATTCGTCGCCAGAGTGGAGATGATGACCGCAATCATGGCTACGGTAACGAGGATCGGAGAATCAAACCTTCCGGCGAGCACGACTGGATCCCACACAACGGAGCCATAAACAATGGCGGTGGCACTGGTCACCACCACGCCGATAAAGGCAAAGGCCGTCATTGACGGAGGCAACCCAATGGTTTGACCGACGATTTGAGCGTGCTGGGATTTTGCATAGCGAGTGAAATCGGGGATGTTAAGCGACAGTGTCGCCCAGAAACCGACCATCCCCGTGAGCGCCGGAAAGAAAAAATTCCAGAAGTCCGCTGGCGTTTGAAATTTGGAAGGTTGCGCCAAAATAGGCCCGAGCCCTTTGGCCGCCCACAACGCCCACCCAAGAAGCGCAAACGCCGCTATGGGTAGAAACACGGCCTTAAAAAGCAAAAGCTTGCGGATGCTTTCTATCCCCTTGTAGACGACGAACATGTTCAAACACCAAAAAAGAAAAAAGGTGATGGCGGGACCTGTCTCCAGACCGAGAGAGGCGGGAAACATCGCGGAAAGCGTCGTGATTCCAGGAAGCCAAATCTTAAGCATTTGATAAAGCGAAAAACCGCCAATCCACGTTTGAATGCCAAACCACCCGCATGCGACAATGGCGCGAAGAAGGGCGGGGATATTCGCCCCGCGGATTCCAAAACTGACACGCGCAAGCACCGGAAAAGGAATCCCATAACGTGCGCCCGCATGGCCATTTAATATCATCGGCACAAGCACGATGGCGTTGCCCAGGAAAACGGTAAAAATAGCCTGCCACCAATTCATGCCACCTTCGATCAAAGAGCTTGCCAGCATGTACGTCGGAATACACAGACTCATGCTGATCCAAAGCGCGGCGTAGTTCCACACGCCCCACGTGCGCTTTTCGATCGGAACAACCGCTAAGTCTTCATTTGTGTAGGTGCCCATAGCTGAAAAGGTAGCGGGTAAATTTTACCCGCTACCTTTTCAGCTATGGGCACCTAAAGTGTTTTTGGCGTAGCTGGGATGCAGTTCATAAGGGAAAGGCTCGTCAGAGTCGTACAGAGTCATGCAGTTTGGTACCGGGCAGACGGCAACGCAAAGGTTACATCCCGTACACTTATCGTAAATAAGCTCTGCCACCTGACGAGAGCCCTTGGTTCGCTCCTGCGCCGGGACTTTCTTCAACACAAGGGCATCGTAGCCGGCGTCGTGACAGCTGACGACACATAGATTGCAACCCGTGCACACATCTTCATTGATAGCGATTTTCTCAGAAGCCGATTGCTTCAACAAAAAATCAAAGCTTGTGACATGCGTGTAGAGATCGCCGACGATGTCGTTCATGGTCCTGAAGCCCATCTCGTCCATATATTTTTCAAGACCTTTATTCATCCCGCCGATGATCTTAAACCCGCGGAGCATGATCTCCGTGCACACCTGCAGTTGGCTCGCTCCCATGAGCAGGTACTCCACGCCTTCCGACCAGGCTGTAATGCCTCCCACCCCTGAAATGGGAAGACCCGTCGCTTGCTTGCACTCGGCCACGCACTTCAAGCCAATGGGTTTCACGGCATTTCCCGATATTCCGCCCACTGCCGTATAACCGCGAACCGAGAGATGCGGCCGCTTTTTGTAAATATCAACGCCGATGATTCCATTGACCGTGTTAATGACGGTGATGGCATCCGTGCCCGCTTTCTTTGCCGCCGTTGCCATCATCCTAATATTCGTCACATTGGGCGTGAGCTTCGTCATGATCGGTACTTTGCTCGCCGATTTCGCCGCACTCACGATGTTAAATACAATTTCCGGATCCTGCGAGCAAATGGCTCCCATGTCTCGTTCCGGCATCCCGTGGGGACAGCCAAGATTCAATTCAACGGCATTGCAGCCAACCTTGTTCATCGCCTCCACAAGTTTAGCCCACGCATCCATGTCATGCCCCGGCGCCATGACCGATCCAATGATCATTTTCTTGGGATAGCGCTTTCGTAATATCTTAAGCTCCTCGAGCCAGACCGAGAGCTTTCGGTCCGTGATCAGCTCGATATTCTGCATCGCGATCTCACGGTTCCATTTCTTAAAGGTTTGAATCCGGGGAGCCACGTTGACGATTGGCTCTTCCGCTGGGCACACCGTCTTGATGATCGCCGCGGCCCAGCCCGCATCGAATGCATCGGCCATGAGCTTTCCCGTCGCAGCGGGAGGAGCGGAGGCGACACACCACGGGTTTTCCATTTCAAAGCCCAGAAAATGAGTCGCTAATTTAGCTGAGTCCATGGAGACCCTCGTCCAGAACACGGAGAACTTGGTCACACTGACCGCGATCGATCGAGAGAGGCGGCGCAAGCCGGACGACATTTCCAAAGAGACCGCCTTTGCCAACGAGAACGCCTTTCTCCCGACAAATCTCCATCAGTTCGGATGTTTCAGCGGTGGCATATTCTTTCGTATTTCTATCTCTGACAAGCTCAATGCCAAGAAGAAGTCCCCGGCCACGGACATCGCCGATAAGCTTACGGGTGTTCGTCATCCCCATGAGGCCTTGCTTGAGATATTCCCCCATCACTCGCGCATTTTCGATGAGCTTCTCCTCACGGATAATTTCCAGCGTCATCTTGGCTTGCATCGTTTGATAGGGATCGCTCCCGAACGTATTGAAATAAAATTTGCCTTTCATGCTATCCGAAATTTCCGTGGTCATTAGAGTCGCACCGATGGGGGCACCGTTTCCCAACCCTTTCGCCATGGTAATAATATCGGCATCAATATTCAGCGTCCGAGTTAACAAATAATCCCCACCGCACCGGCCCGCACCCGTTTGCACCTCGTCGCTGATATATTTCCCGCCATATCGATGGACGATCTTTGCGACCTCGGTGAAATATTCTCTCGGAGGGCTAATAAAACCACCCACTCCCATAACGGGCTCCGCAATAAGAGCCGCTATTTTTCCGTGGGTCGTTGTCTGAATGGTTGTTTCCACGTTTTTGGCGCATTCCAGAGCACAGCTCTCGGGTTTTTTTCCAAAAGGGCACCGGTAACAATAGGGCTCGAGTGCGGAGGTCACGGAGGCCATGGGTTGCGCCCGAAAGCGCCACGTATTATGCCCGCAGTGCGCCAGCGGCCCGGAAGTACAACCATGGTAACTGTGCCGCAGATTGACGATAATAGTTTCCCCTGTCGCTTGGCGCGCGGCCAGAAACGCGAGCTCGTTGGCCTCACTTCCGGAATTGGTGAAAAAAACCCGGTCGATTTTCTCGGGAGATTCCTTGACCAGATCTTCCGCGAAGTCGGTTGCATGAGGATTGAGATACAACAAAGTCGTGTGCTGGATCTCGTCGTCATCGAGCATCTTTTTTATCTGCTCTTTGATGCGCGGGTGATTGTGTCCCGCGGAAATGCAAACAATTCCACCTACGCAGTCTAAGTACTCACGGCCCTGTTCATCATAAACGTACTGGCCCTTGGCTCTGACAAGCTGCAAGGGCTTCCGATAGTAATGGACTGCCGTGGATAAAAAATGTTTTTGCCTGCTGGAAAAAATTTCTTCCGTCGATTTCGACATCTATGGCTCCGTGATTTGCCCGTAGGTCTCCGGCCGCCTGTCGCGGAAGAACTGCCAGAGCTCTCTCGCTTCTCTGACCTCATCGAGATCAACATCGACGACCAGGAGCTCGTCTCTGTCCCGCGATGCTTTTTTGAGGATTTGGCCACGAGGATTGGCGACATACGACGAGCCATAAAACTCTCCGATATTCCACGGCGCCTCCCGGCCCACCCGGTTTATCGCTGCAATGAAATACCCATTGGCCACGGCATGGGCTGGCTGTTCGAGCTCCCACAAATATTCCGAAAGCCCCGCCACCGTCGCGGATGGATTGAAAACAATCTCGGCATCATTTAACCCTAAACACCGGGCACCGTCCGGAAAATGCCGATCATAGCAAATATAAACACCCACTTTTCCATAAGCCGTATTGAAAACGGGATAGCCCAGATTGCCGGGCTTGAAGAAAAATTTCTCCCAAAAGCCCTTAACCTGTGGAATGTGGTTCTTGCGATACTTTCCCAGGTATTTCCCATCGGCATCGATGACAGCGGCGGTATTGTAATACACGCCCGTCATGTGCTCTTCATAAACGGGCGCGACGATGACCATCTTATACTTCTTGGCAAAGTCCTGCATCCATTTTGTCGTCGGCCCTTCGGGAACCTTCTCCGTCAGTCCATACCACTTTGTTTCCTGCGAGGGACAGAAATACGGCCCCGTGAAAACCTCCTGCATGCAAAGCATGTTGACGCCTTTCAGTCCCGCTTCTTCGATATAAGAAAGGTGGGCCTCGGTCATCGCCCGGCGGTGCTCTTCACACGGGCGCTCCGTCGGCAACTTGCACGCCATCTGTATCAGACCAACAGTAACTTTTCTTGCCATTTTAGACCTCTTCTCCATGAAACGGCTTACGCGGCAGGTATTTTCCAAAGCCCTTTCCAACCAGTGCCTTTCCGCCGTCCACTGCGACATTTCCTCGGAGAATCACCGTTCTCACTTTTCCAGTCACCTGCCACCCCTCGTACGCCGAATAATCACAATTCATGTGATGGGACTGGGACGAAATCGTGTGGTTGATTTTCGGATCAAAGATCACTAAGTCCGCATCCGATCCGACAGCAATGGTTCCTTTTTTGGGGAATAGACCAAATATTTTTGCGGGAGCGGTACAGTTCAGATCCACAAAGCGATTCAGATTAATGCGATCTTTGGCGACCCCCTCGGAATAGAGCAGTTCCATACGGTGCTCAATCCCCGGCGCTCCGTTCGGAATCTTCGAAAAATCGGTTTTCCCCATCTCTTTCTGGTTCATGCAAAACGGACAGTGATCCGTAGCGACGACCTGAACCAAATGCTGATCGATACCTTTCCACAAAGCCTCCTGATCCTTTTTCTTGCGAATGGGCGGGCTCATCACCCACTTTGCCCCCTCAAATCCGGGGCGCTCGTAAACGGAATCATCGAGCAATAGATATTGAACACAAGTTTCAACCAGTACCCGCTGATTGCGCTTGGTCGCTTCGCGCACTCGGTTCAGCGCCTCTTCACACGTCATATGGACGATGTAGAGCGGGTGCCCTCCGGAATAAGCAATATCGATAGCCCGACCTGTCGCCTCCGCTTCCACGATAGGGGGACGGGAAAGCGCATGAAACTTCGGACTGACATTTCCGGCCGCACGATTCGCCTGAATCAGGGAGTCTGCCAGGTCGCCATTTTCAGCATGCACCGTAACAATGCCACCCCATTTTTTAACTTCATTCATGAGACCTATCATCTGGCGATCGTCGATCATCAGGGCGCCTTTATAAGCCATAAAGGTCTTGAATGAAGTTACCCCCTCTTTTTCGACAAGGTCTCGAATTTCCTTCCGACTATTTTCATTGAAATCCGTCACCGCCACGTGAAATGCATAATCAGCCACCGCTCTGCCCGCTGCCTTCTCGTGCCAAATGCTTAAGCCTTCCTTGAGGCTTCTGCCTTGTGTCTGGAACGCGAAATCGACAATGGAGGTTGTCCCGCCGTGAAGCGCGGCCAAAGTGCCCGTCTCGAAATCATCACTGGAGGAAGTTCCCATAAAAGGCAGATCGAGATGGGTATGCGCATCGATACCTCCCGGAAAGACGTAGCAGCCGCCGGCATCGATCGTTTTTTCTGCTTTTTCCTCCAAGTGTGCCGAAATTGTCTGGATTTTTTCGTCTTCGATGAAGAGATCCGCTTGAAACGTGTCTGTCGCTGTCACGATCGTACCGTTATTAATTCGCACCGATTTCATTTTTCACCTCACCAAATACTTGAGTTCTTGTTCCACCGCTGGATGGTCACTTTCGTGTCCGTAAAAAACTGAATGCTCGAAGCGCCGTGAGCCTTGATGTCACCAAAGAAAGAATCCTTTGCCCCGCCAAACGAGAAAAACGCCATGGGGGCAGGTACGCCGATATTTAAGCCCAGCATCGTCGGCGCCACGTCGTATTGGAATTGCCTTGCCGCCGCACCGGATGATGTAAAAAGAGAAGCTGTGTTTGCAAACGGCGAACGGTTAATGCAGGTAATCGCCTCTTCCAGAGAGCTCGCGCGCGAAAGACACACCACGGGGCCAAACACCTCTTCTTTAGCTATCTTCATCGCCGCTTCGACTTCACCCAACACCGTGGGCTTCAGGAAGAATCCCTTTCCGGAATAGTCTCTCCCATCGAGCAACACTTCAGCGCCCTCATCTATGGCGGACTGGATGAGCCCATTCACGCGATCCACGGCTGCCCGTGAAATCAGGGGCCCCATCTGCGTGTGAACATCCGCGCCGTCCCCAACCACAATATCCGAGGCGTACTGGACAATTTTCTTTTGGATTTCACCGTAAGTGTCGCCTACCGCGATGATGACCGAGCCCGCAAGACACCGTTGCCCCGCACAGCCGATGATGGACTCAAGGCAGGTTCTTATCGAGTGATCCATCGACGCATCCGGCAGAACCACCATAAAATTCTTCGCTCCACCGAGAGCCTGCACCCGTTTCCCGTGCGAGCAGCCGGTCTGGTAAACGTATCTCGCGACGGGAGTCGATCCGACGAAGGAAATACCTTTGATACCCGGGTGGGTGCAAAGGGCGCTCACTACCTCTTTGCCACCGACGACGAGATTCATCACGCCCTTCGGAAAATTCGCTTTTTGAATGAGCTCAAAAATTCGAGCCTGAGAAAGCGGAACCCGCTCACTGGGCTTTAAAATAAAGGTATTGCCAGCCGCCACGGCGAACGGCCAAAACCAAAAGGGCACCATCGCCGGAAAATTGAAAGGGGTAGCGGCGGCAAATACCCCCATCGGTTGTCTTACCGCCTGGCAATCGATTCCGGAAGCCACATCTTCAAAACTCTGTCCCATCATGAGTGAAGGGATGCCGCATGCCGTTTCAACCATTTGAATCCCGCGACGCACATCCCCTCGAGATTCGACGAGAGTTTTTCCATGCTCGCGCGTGCAAAGTTGGGCGAGCTCCTCGAAGTGTTGCTCCAAGAGCACCTTTAGGCGAAATAGGTGCTGGACGCGATCGATCGCTGGCGTTTTCCGCCAGGGTTTGAAGGCTTCGGTGGCGGCGGTCACCGCTCGGTTAACGTCTTCCGTATTTCCCAACGGGCATCGATCAAGAATCTCTTCGGTAGCCGGATTGATAACTTCGACAGAATCGGTTCCCAGCGAGGCAACCCATTCACCATTGATATAATTTCTAACCATGCCTTACCCTCCGGGGAGATTAACACCACTCCGCTGGAAATGGCTAGTCCATCGGCTTTTTGACAGGGTGTCACTCAACTTCCGGGCCCGAAAAGTATCGGTCATGAAGGTTACCTCTGGCACAACAATTGAAGAAGATTGATGCATGCCGCGAAAAACTTTGATTCGCAGTTCGGAGCTTGTTTACCATGTTACCTCACGGAGCAATAACCGTGACTGGTTTAGCCTTCCTTTAGGTGAGGTCTGGCAAATTTTCTGTTGTGGGCTTCTGCCCTCAGTCGAACGCTATGGGACCGAAATCCATACCCTGTGTTTGATGTCGAACCATTTTCACCTTCTGGTATCAACACCAAATAAGAATTTGGACGAGATGATGCGAGATTTCATGACGGCAGTGAGCAAGACAATCGCGCGGCGCTCAGGAAGAATCAACCATGTCTTCGGTGGCCGCTACAAATGGAGCGCTCTCTCCACCAGTTGGTCAGTTGCCTTCGTCTACAAGTATATTTGCCGCAATCCCATTCGAGCCTCCCTATGCACACAAGTCGAAGAATATCCTTATTTAACCATTGGCCAACTTTGGAAAGAAAGACACCCTTTGCCTATATGTGAACGAACGGATGCTCTATGGAGACAGTTACGAATGAACGAGAAGACGCGCCTAGCCTGGCTCAATCAGCCAACTCCCAATGAGGTGGAAGCACTGATTGGCAGAGCGCTCAGGCGCTTTGAGTTCAAGTTTACAGCAAGCAATACAGTTCGAAAGCAGTGGAAAAACCTGTGTACGAGCTACGGAGTAACGGTCCCACTGACCGATACCTTTTGAGCCCGAAAGTTGAGTGACACCTTTCGCATTGACACTTCCGAGCCAACTATTAGATTTCAGCGACAGCAATGAATCCACGAATCGCTTTCACGGTTGGAATTATCGCGATCACATCGACGTTCAGCGATGCCCGATGCGCCGATTCCATTTCCCCCAAAGAATTTTTAGTACTCAAGCAACTCATCAAGCCAAGTCCCAACGAAGATAAGTGGGCGCAAATCCCGTGGAAGATAAGTCTTTGGGAAGCCCGCAAGGAAGCTGCACGCCTTGGAAAACCCATTCTTCTATGGGAAATGGACGGTCATCCTCTCGGTTGCACCTGAAACAATGGAATTGCGGGCCGGGCGCTCGCCTTTTCCGATCCCGAAATCATTCGCATGGCCACACACGATTACGTGCCCGTTACCAGTAACGA
>Ga0187892_10010450_pt1 | contig 11757 bp, 9 predicted proteins | sample MA1701073metaG_FD_139345 | JGI IMG/M metagenome (GOLD analysis project Ga0187892, IMG submission 139345) | Bio-ooze microbial communities from a basaltic lava cave in the Kipuka Kanohina Cave System on the Island of Hawaii, USA - MA170107-3 metaG ... | reverse complement strand
TTCTGAATGCTGATGGAGACGGCGATACTGGCATCGGCGGCCGCGATCTCCTCGAGCGCCAGCAGATAGGTGACGGTATCAAGTCCCATGCCGTCGTACGCCTCGGACACCGTCATGCCCAGGAAGCCGAGCTTGCCGAGCGCGTCGATCGTGGCGCGGGGGAACGACTTGGTGCGGTCCCACTCCGCTGCGTGCGGCTCGATGTGCTCGCGCGCGAACTCCCGCGCCAGCTCCACGATCTGGCGCTGGGTGTCGGACAGGCCGCCCGAGGGAAGGTCAGCGACTGTAGTCATAGAATCCCCGGCCGCTCTTGCGGCCCAGGCGGCCGCCGGCCACCATCGTGCGCAGCAGCGGGCAGGGCCGGTATTTGTCGTCGCCCAGGTCTCGCTGCAACACCTCGAGAATCGCGAGACAGACGTCGAGCCCGATCAGGTCGGCGAGCGCGAGCGGCCCGAGCGGGTGGTTCATGCCGAGCTTCATCACGGTGTCCACCGCCTCCGGCGTCGCGACGCCCTCCTGAACGCAGAAGATGGCCTCGTTGATCATCGGCATGAGCACGCGGTTCGAGACGAATCCCGGCGCGTCGTTCACCTCCACCGGCGTCTTGCCGAGTCCCCTGGCGATCTCGAGCGTCCGGGCCGTGGTCGCGGCCGAGGTCTCAAGTCCCCGGATGACCTCGACCAGCGGCATCACCGGCACCGGATTCATGAAATGCATGCCGATCACCTGCGCCGGGCGACTGGTGGTCGCGGCGATGGACGTGATCGGGATCGACGACGTGTTGCTGGCGAGGATCGCCGCCGCCGGCGCGGCCCGATCGATGTCCTTGAAGATCGAGAACTTGATCTCCGGATTCTCCGTGGCGGCCTCGACCACGAGCTCCGCCTGCCCCGCGCCGTCCAGCGCGGTGGCCGTGGACACCCGCGCGAGGGTCGAGTCCTTCTGCTCGGCCGTGAGCGATCCCTTTTTCACTTGACGGTCGAGATTGCCGGCGATGGTCCGCTGCGCGCGCTCGAGCGCCGGGCGCGAGACGTCGACCAGCAGCGTGTCCCAGCCATGCTGGGCGAATACGTGGGCGATCCCGTTGCCCATCGTGCCGGCGCCGACCACCGTCACCCGGCTCATGCCGGAGCCTCGACCGGCGTGAGCCAGCGCCGCGGATCCCGCAGCCGCGGTCCGAGCAGCAACGCGATTCCGGCCAGCAGCGCCACGGTGCCGACGGCACCGCCCTCCGGTCCGAAGGCGCCGCCGCCCACCCAGGCGTGCTTCCCGACCAGATAGTCGACTCCGGGAATGTCGAAGCCCACGCCGCTCATGGGCGCGTCGAACAGGAGACTCAGCGTCACGTTCCAGCCGGCATGCAGCCCCCACGCGAGCCCCATGCCGCCCGCGAAAAACGCGATCGAGAACCAGATGCCGGCCAGCGCGATGTTCACGAGTCCGAAGGCGCCGATGTTGGGATTGTGCAGGTGCGCCGCCGCGAACCCCACGGCCAGGAGCGCCGTGGCCGGCCACCGGCCCAGGGCCTCCGCCAGCCGGCGCAACGGGTAGCCGCGGAACATCAGCTCTTCCGATAGCGCTGCCGCGACGAGTCCTACCGCGAACGCGCCGGCCACGGGAACGTAGGCGCTCATGCCGCTCGTCAGCGTCACTCGGGCACCGTCCGCCAGCGTGATTGCTATCGCCGCGGCCGCCGCCACCCCTCCCACGGCCAAGCCGAGCGTGAAGCGCAGCCACCATCGCCTCCCGCCGCTCCAGCCCAGTGCCGGCCAATCGTGGCGGTCCAGCCAACGGCCGACGATGAGTGTGGCCAGGCCGAATCCGATGGCTTGCGCGAGGCCGTTGCGGGCCAACCACCACCGACCCCCCATCGGCAGCCCAAGCGCACTGATGGCGATCGAGAGTCCGACGCCGACGAGGAGAAACACCACGAGCCATAGGAGCGCCATGCCGACGCGGCGCAGGCCCGCAAACGAAACGCGCGCCATCAGAGGCGCGCGCGAACCGGGCGAATCGTGAGGCGCAGGACCAGGACCGCGAGGACCAGCTTCAGGAGATCACCCAGCAGGAACGGGATGGTCCCGAATCGCGCGGCGACACTCAGGTCGCCCGTCAGAATCGATAACTGCGCCAGGCCGCCCAGATGGATCAGCACGAGACCCGCGAGCGGAGCGAGCGCCAGCCGGGCCAGCCCCGCGTGCGCGCTCGCGATCCGGCCCACCGCGGCTGCCGCCACAGGATAGGCGAGCAGATAGCCACCCGTCGGCCCGAGCAGCCGCGCGAACCCGGGGAGCCCGAACGGCGTGAACACCGGCAGGCCAGCGGCCCCCAGCCCGAGATAAAGGATGAGGCTCAGGGCGCCGAGGCCGGGCCCCAGCAGGCCGCCGACGATGACGACGGCGAGGGGTTGCAGCGTCATCGGCACCGGCGTGCCGGGGAGCGGGACGGCCACCTGGGCGGCGGCGGCGACGAGGGCGGCGCCCAGCACGACGGCGATCGCGCGGCGCGCGACCAGCGACGGCTGCTGCAGAACGAGGGTCTGTTCCATTACATCGCCTCCACGCTGAGCGCCACGGCGTTGCCACCGCCGAGACACAGGGTCGCCAGACCGGTGCGCTTGCCCCGATCCTTCATGGCGTACAACAGGGTCGTCAACACGCGCGCGCCGGAAGCCCCGATCGGATGGCCGAGCGCGATGGCGCCCCCGTTCACGTTGACGCGCTCCCAGTCCCACGCCAGGGCCCGGCCGTCCGCGAGGGCCTGGACCGCGAACGCTTCGTTCGCCTCGATGAGATCGTAGTCGCCGATCTTCGTGCCGGCTTTGGCCATGAGATTCCGCACGGCGACAATGGGCGCGAAGAACAGGTCCTTCGGTTCGCCGCCCCCGGTCGCGTAGGCGGTCACGCGGGCGAGCGGCGTCAACCCGTGAGCCTTCGCGAACGCCAGGGACGCGACCACGAGCGCCGACGCCCCGTCATTGAGGCCCGGCGCGTTGCCGGCGGTCACCGAGCCGTCCTTCTCGAACGACGGCTGCAGCGCCGCGAGGGCGTCGAGGCTCGTGTCGGCCCGCGGTCCTTCGTCCGTGTCGACCACGGTCGGTCCCTTTTTCCCGGGGATCTCGACCGGCACCGTCTCGGCCTTGAAGCGGCACGCCGTCATGGCCGCGACGGCTTTCTGGTGGCTGCCCAGGGCGAACGCGTCCTGATCGGCCCGGGTCACGCCCGCCTTCTTGGCCGTGTATTCGGCCAGGTTGCCCATGTGCTGATTCGAGAACGCATCCCACAGGCCGTCGTGGATCATGCCGTCCACGAGCGCCTGATTGCCCGCCTTGATGCCGTTGCGCATGCCGTAGACGTAGTGCGGCGCATTGGACATCGACTCCATGCCGCCCGCCACCACGAGCTGCGCGTCGCCCGCCTTGATCGACTGGGCCGCCAGCATCACGGCCTTGAGACCGGAGCCGCACACTTTGTTCACGGTGAGGCTGGGAATCGTGCCCGGCAGGCCGGCATGGATGGCCGCCTGGCGGGCGGGCGCCTGACCCTCGCCGCCCTGCAGCACGTTGCCCATGATCACTTCGTCCACGGACGCGGCCTCGACCTCCGCGCGCCGCACCGCCTCGCGGACGACGAGGGCGCCGAGCCTGGGTGCCGGGAGCGGGGACAGGCCGCCCAGGAACTTGCCGACGGGGGTGCGCACGGCGCTCAGGATGACGGGGGTGGTTTGATCGGTAGCCATTCTGTCAAACTAAGGGGGTCAGCGACCGCGTGCGAACCTCCTCCTGTAACCGCTGCACAAAGTCCGACACCGGCAGAACCTCCTGCTTCTTGCCCGCCCCGCGCACCCGTACCGCAACCGTCCCGGCCTCCGCCTCGCGCTGCCCCACGACGGCCAAGTAGGGCACCTTCTGGATCTCGCCGTCGCGGACCTTGTAGTTCAACGTGTCGGAGCGCTCGTCCAGGTGCACGCGCAGGCCCGCGTGGCGCAGGGACAGGACCACCCGACGTGCCGCCTCGAGCTGGGTATCCGCGATCGGGAGCACGCGCACCTGCTCGGGCGCGAGCCACAGCGGGAACGCGCCCGCGAAGTGCTCGATGAGAAATCCGACGAAGCGCTCCAGCGTGCCGTAGATCGCGCGGTGGATCATCACGGGGCGGTGCGGCTTGTTGTCGGCGCCCGTGTACTCGAGCTGGAACCGCTCGGGCAGCTCGTAATCGAGCTGGATCGTCGCCCCCTGCCATTCGCGGCCGATCGCATCGTTGAACTTCACGTCGATCTTGGGCCCATAGAACGCCCCCCCGGCCGCGTCCAGGCCGTAGGTTGCGCCGCGCCGCTTCAGCGCCTGCTCCAACCCCCGCTCGGCCACCTCCCACATGGCGTCGGTGCCGAGCTTCTTGGCCGGCCGCGTCGCCAGGTCGAGCCGGTAGCTCAAACCGAACGTCTTGCCCAGCACCAGCTCCACGATGTCGAGCAGATGGAAGATCTCTTCCTCGATCTGATCCTCGCGCAGGAAGATATGGGCGTCGTCCATCGACAACCCGCGCACCCGCAGCATGCCGTGCAGCGTGCCGGAGCGCTCGTTGCGGTACACGTTGGCGATCTCGGCCAGGCGAATCGGCAGATCGCGATAGCTGCGCTGCTGGCTCGCGTACACGAGGATGTGCATCGGGCAGTTCATCGGCTTCACCCGATAGCGGACGTCTTCGGCTTCCCCTTCCCCGGCCGCCATCGGCGGAAACTGGTTCTCCGCGTACAGGGGGAGGTGCCCGGAGCGCTGGAACAGCTGCTCGCGCGTCACGTGCGGCGTGTACACGAGCTGATAGCCCCGCTCCAGGATGACGTCCTCGATGAAGCGGCGCAGCTGGAAGTTGACCATCGCCCCTTTGGGATGCCAGAAGATCAGTCCGGGGCCGACATCCTCCTGCACCGAGAACAGGTCGAGGTGCTTGCCGATGATGCGGTGATCGCGCTTGCGCGCCTCCTCGAGCCGCCGCAGGTAGGCGTCGAGGTCGTCCTTGGTGAACCAGGCCGTGCCGTAGATGCGCTGCAGCATCTGGCGGCGCTCGTCGCCGCGCCAGTAGGCGCCGGCGGCGTGCAGCAGCTTGAAGTGCTTGATCGTCCCGGTGGCCGGGACATGCGGCCCCCGGCACAGATCCACGAACGGCCCGTCGGTATAGACCGAGATGACTTCGTCCTGCTTGAGGTCGTCGATGCGCTCGAGCTTCAGGGGATCGTCCGCAAAGCGCCGTTTGGCCTCGGCGCGATTCACTTCCTCGCGCACGAACGGATAGTTCGCGGCCGCCACCTCGCGCATCTTCGCTTCGATCTGCTCCAGGTGCTCCGGGGTGAACGGCGTCGGCACCTCGAAGTCGTAGTAGAAGCCGTCCTCGATCGGGGGCCCGAAGCCGATTTTGGCGTGCGGGAACAGCTGGCGCACCGCCGTGGCCAGCACGTGCGCCGATGAGTGCCGCAACACGTCCAGCGCCTGCGGGTCGCGGTCGGTGAGCAGCGCAACCGCCACGCCGTCGGGCAGCGGCCGCGACAGGTCGCGCACCTCGCCGTTCACGCGCGCGGCGAGCGCGGCCTTGGCGAGGCCCGGACCGATCGCCACCGCGAGATCACGGCTGGTGGCGCCCGCCGGCAGCACCTTGGCGCTTCCGTCCGGGAGCGTGACCCGGATGTCCGTAGCCGGGGCAGACATGATCAGCGGGTGGTGTCGGCGGGGGGTGTGGCGGACCCGAACGCCGGGAGCCGCACGCCGGTGCGGAAATACAGGGCGACGCCGGCGGCAATCAGGATCGCCAACAGGAGCCACCGCATCAGCCGGATCGGTGGAACGACGTTCGGTTCCTCAGGCATACAAAAAGATAGACGGGTAGACGGGTAGACGGGTAGAAGACGGAGCGAGGGTAGACGGGTAGGGGCACCGTTATTATAAGGAATGCCCGCGCGCGAGTTCACGCTTCCCCCGCAATACAACCCGCACGACGTCGAGGCCCCCCTCTACCGGGCCTGGATGGACCGCGGGGCCTTCACGCCGCACCCCGACGCCGCCCGCGAGCGCTACGTCATCGTCATCCCGCCCCCCAACGTGACCGGCGTGCTGCACCTGGGCCACGGCCTCAACAACACGATCCAGGACGTGTTGATCCGCTTCGAGCGGATGCGCGGGCGCGAAACCCTGTGGCTTCCCGGCACCGACCACGCCGGGATCGCCACCCAGAACGTGGTGGAGCGGTTGATCGCCGCCGAGGGGAAAACGCGCTTCGACGTAGGCCGGGAGGCGTTCGTCGCGCGGGTCTGGGACTTCGTGCGCACCACCGGCAGCACGATCCTGGAGCAGCTGAAGCGCATCGGCGCGTCCTGCGACTGGAGTCGCACCCGCTTCACCCTCGACCCGGCCTACGTCCGGGCGGTGCGCGAGGTGTTCGTCCGGCTGTGGGAGGAAGGCCTGATCTATCGCGGCCACCGGGTGATCCATTGGTGCCCGCGCTGCCTCACCGCCCTCTCCGATGAGGAAGCCGAGTTCGGCGAGACGAACGGCACCCTCTACTACATCCGCTACCCGCTGGTGGACGGACCCGGGCACGTCACCGTCGCGACCACCCGCCCCGAGACGCTGCTCGGCGACACCGCGGTGGTGGTCCATCCCGAGGATCCCCGCGGCGCGCCCTACGTCGGCGAGCGGGTCCACCTGCCGCTGACCGGCATCGCGATCCCCGTGCTCGCCGACGCGAGCGTCGACAAGGAATTCGGCACCGGGTTCGTGAAGGTGACGCCGGCGCACGACGCCAACGACTTCGAGATCGGCACCCGCCACGGGCTCGCCATGCCGCTCGTGATGCGGGAAGACGGCACCATGGGCGACGACGGCGGCGACCGGAAAGGCGACACCACGCCCCGTGTGCCCGCGGAGCTCGTGGGCCAGGACCGGTTCGCGGCGCGCAAGCACATCGTGCGCCTGCTCGAGGCGCAGGGGCTGCTCGCGAAAACCGAGCCGCACCAGCATGCGGTGCGGCGCTGCTATCGCTGCGATTCCATCGTCGAGCCGCGGCTGTCCGACCAGTGGTTCGTGAAGATGAAGCCGCTGGCCGCACCGGTGCTCGCCGCCTACCGCGCCGGACAGATTCACTTCGTCCCCGAGCGCTGGCAGGCGACGTTCGAACAGTGGATGGAGAACATCCGCGACTGGAACATCTCGCGGCAGCTGTGGTGGGGGCACCGCATCCCGGTGTTCACCTGTACCGCGTGTCACCAACAGTGGGCCGACCGGGAGGACCGGACGGCCTGCCCCACGTGCGGCGGCGCCGTGGAGCAGGATCCCGACGTGCTGGACACGTGGTTCTCGTCCTGGCTGTGGCCGTTCGCCACGTTCGGCTGGCCCGAGGACACCGCGGACCTGCGCCGCTACTACCCGGGCCATACGCTCGTGACGGCGCCCGAGATCCTGTTTTTCTGGGTCGCCCGCATGCTGATGGCCGGGACCCACTTCATGGATGGGCGGCTGCCGTTCACTACCGTGTACCTGACCGGCACGGCGCGCGACACGCAGCATCGCCGCATGTCCAAGTCGCTCGGCAACGGCATCGATCCGCTGGACGTCGTCGAGCGCTACGGCGCCGATGCGCTGCGCTGGACGCTGGTCGCGGGCAGCGCCGTCGGCGCCGACCTGATCCTCGATCCCGACGATCTCGAGACGACGTTCGCGCCCGGCCGCAACTTCGCGAACAAACTGTGGAACATCGGCCGCTTCATCCTCGCCCAGCTGCCCGAGCAGGTCGCACCGTTCCAGCGGCTGGACCCGGCGGCGCTCAGCCTGTCGGATCGCTGGATTCTGGCGCGCCTGCAGCGGGCCACGGCCGAGGCGTCGGCCGCGCTCGAGCAGTTCCGGCTCGACGAAGCCGCCAAACGGTGCTTCGAGTTCGCCTGGGGGGAGCTGGCCGATTGGTACGTCGAGGCCGTGAAGCCCCGGCTCGAAGCGAACGACGCCGGCGCCGCGGCGGCGCAGGCGGTGCTGGCGCATTGCTTCGATACCGTGCTGCGGCTGCTGCACCCGGTGGTGCCGTTCATCACCGAAGCCCTGTGGCAGAAGCTGCCGGTGGGGGGCCGCGCCGCGGGCGCGATGCTGATCACGGCCGCGTGGCCGCAGGCCAGCGCCGCCTGGATCGACGAGGCGGCGGAACGGGAGTTTCGCCTGCTGCAGGAAACGGTCTCCGCGGTGCGCAACATCCGCGCCGAGTATCGCGTCCCGCCCAAGACGAGCGTCGGACTCACGATCAAGGCGGGCACCGCGACCGTGCGGGCGCTGGAGCGCCAGCAGGAGACGATTCAGCGGCTGGCCAACGCGCGGCTCAACGGCGCCACGAGTCGCGCCGCCGCCCACGCCGTCCTCTCGGACGGATCCGAGCTGGTCGTCGATTTGGGCGGCAGCATCGACGTGGCCCTCGAGTGCCGGCGCCTGTCCGACGAGCTGGCGCGGCTCGAGAAGCAGCTCGCCGGCCTGACGGCCAAACTGGGCAACGCGCAGTTCGTCTCCCGCGCCCCGCCCGAGGTCGTGGCACGGGAGCGCGAGAAAGAGCAGGCGTGGCGCACCCAGCGCGACGCCCTGGCCGGCAAGATCGCGACGCTGGGTTGCTCCTGACGAGACCGATGCGGCCTCTCCCCCGCCGCTGGCTCACCCTGGTGGTGCCAGGGGTGCTCGCGTCGATCGCGTGTGCCAGCACCGGCGCACCGCCGGGCGGCCCGCCGGACGAAAAACCACCGGTCATCCTGAGCGTGTATCCGGAGTCGGGAGCCGTCGTCCCCAATCTGCGCGGCGACGCGGTGATTCAATACGACGGCGTCATCGACGAGATGTCGGGCGGCGCCTCGGGCGCGGCCGCCGGCCTCGCCTCGCGCGTGCTCCTCTCGCCCACGCGCGGTCCCGTGAAGGTGTCCTGGCATCGCAGCTCGATCCACGTCAAGCCGGACGAGGGCTGGAAGCCCGGACGCGTCTATCGCCTCGAGGTGCTGCCCGGAATCGCGGATCTGCGGCGCAACATCAACAAGGAAGGGCTCGTCCTCGTGTTCAGCACGGGCCCCGAGATCCCGACGGCGACCCTCACCGGCGTGGCCGTGCAATGGGTGGAGCAGCGCGCCCTGACGGGCGGGTTGATCCGCGCCGTGCCCCTGCCCGACACGATCGCGTACCTGACGCTGACGGATTCGAGCGGCGCGTTCCGGCTCGACCGCCTGCCGCGCGGCCGCTACGCCGTCTACGCCGTGGCCGATCAGAACAACAATCGGCTGCGCGACCGGCGCGAGGCCTACGACTCGGCGCTCGTCACCCTCGACTCGACGTCCAACCTCGTCCTGTGGGCCTTCAGCCACGACACCACGGGCCCGCGGCTGCGCCAGGTCGACCAGATCGATTCGAGCACCGTGCGGCTCACCTTCTCGCAGCCGCTCGACCCCGGGTGGCCGATCGATTCGCTGCGCGTTCGCGTGCTGGCGCTGCCCGAGTCCTCCGCCGTGCGGGTCCAGGGCGTGTTCACGCCGGCGGCCTACGATTCGCTGGTAGCGCGCGCCCGCGCCGCGGCGGACTCGGCCCGCGCCGCGGCCGACACGTCACGGCGCGCCCAGCGCGACACGACCCCCGCCCCCGGCGGCGAGCGCAAACCCGGCGTCCCCGGTGCCCGGACAGAAGACACATCGGCTGTCCGCCTCATTCTCCGGCAGCGGCCGGTGCCAACGGACAAGCTGGTGCTGCGCGTCGATACGACGCTCACTCCGGGCCGCCGCTACGTCGTGCAGGCAGCGGGCGCGGCCAACCTGAACGGCGCGCGGGCGACCAGCCAGAGCACGTTCGCGGTGCCGAGAGCGCGGGCGCCCGAGCCGCTGGTGCGCCCCGATACCACGGGCTTCCGCGTCGACTCGCTGCGCCGCAAGTCGGATACGACGCGCGCGCCCGCGCCACGCGATTCGACGCCATGACCGATCCGCGGCGTCACCTCCCCTCGGTCGATTCCCTGCTCGCCGATCCCCAGATCGCGGGCCTCTCGGCGCGGCATCCGCGCGGCCTGCTGGTCCGCGCGGTCCGGGCGGCGGTCGATGCCGCGCGCGCCGGCGGCGGCGCCGCGCCGGCCACGGGCTGGGCGGCGGCGGTCACCGAGCAGCTGGAACGCGCCGCCACCCCGTCCCTGCTGCCCGTGATCAACGCCACCGGCGTGGTGCTGCACACCAATCTCGGCCGTGCCCTGCTCGCCCCCGCCGCGATCGCGGCGATGACGCGCGTCGCCGAGTCGTATGCCAGCCTCGAGTACGACCTGGGACGCGGGGCCCGCGGGTCGCGCCACGCCATCTGCCGCGATTTGCTGGTCGAGCTGACCGGCGCTCCGGACGCGCTCGTGGTCAACAACGCCGCCGCGGGACTGGTCCTCGCCCTCTCCGCGCTCGCCCGCGACGGCGAGGCCGTCGTCTCGCGCGGCGAGCTGGTGGAGATCGGCGGCGCATTCCGCATCCCCGAGATCCTCACCCGCTCCGGGGCGCGCCTGGTCGAAATCGGGACCACCAACCGCACTCACGTCGACGACTACGTCAAGGCGATGACGCCCGCGACCAAAGCGCTGCTCAAGGTGCACCGGTCCAACTTCCGCGTCACCGGCTTCACGGCCGAGGTCGATGCCGCCGAGCTGGCCCAGCTGGGGCGAGCGGGCGGGGCGGCGAGTCTCTACGACCTGGGCAGCGGCCTGCTGCTCGATCTCAGTCCGTGGGGGGGGGGGCTCACGGGCGAGCCGCTGGTACGCGACGCCGTCCTGAGCGGCGTCGACCTCGTGGTGTTCAGCGGCGACAAGCTGCTCGGTGGCCCGCAAGCGGGCATCGTCCTCGGCGGGAAGCGCGCCCTCGATGCCTGCCGCGCCGATCCGCTCGCCCGCGCCGTTCGCGCGGACAAGTACACCCTGGCGGCCCTCGAAGCGACGCTGGCCTTGTATCGAGACCCAGAGACGGCTCGCCGCGAGATCCCGACATTGAGAATGCTGACGGATGAAACGTTGACGATACGGCGGAGAGGAGAAGCGCTCATGAAGGGTCTCGAAGGTCGGGTGGCCGTGGAGTTGATTGAGGGGTTCTCCGAAGTGGGCGGCGGTTCGTTTCCCGAAGCGAAACTCCCCACCTGGTTGGTACAGCTGAAGGCTGACAAGCTGACGGCTGACAGCCTCTCGCAACGCCTCCGGGCTTCCAGTTCACCCGTCATCGCCCGTATCGAACGCGACTGCGTCGTGCTCGATCCCCGCACCATTCTCCCGGACCAAGTCCCCGCAACGGTGCGCGCCGTGGTCGATGCCCTCGGCGGGTGAAGGAGGGGGGGGAGCCGGTCGGGGGGGCGGCGCGGTCTTCCTGGATCGCGACGGGACCATCATCGAAGACTCAGGCTACCTGCACGAACCCGAAGCGGTCCGGCTGCTGCCGGGAGCCGCGGCGGCGATCCGCGGCCTGAATCAGGCCGGCTGGCCGGTGATCCTGATCTCGAATCAGTCGGGAATCGCGCGCGGGTTGTATGCCGAGTCCGATTACCATCGCGTGCAGCAGCGGCTCGCCGAGCTGCTGCGCGACCAGGACGCCCGGATCGATGCGGCGCTGTTCTGCCCGCATCACCCCGACTTCACCGGGCCCTGCGAGTGCCGCAAGCCCGGCACCAAGCTCTTCCGGGATGCGGCGACACGGCTCGGTGTCGACCTGGAACGGTCCTGGTTCGTGGGCGACCGGGTGAGCGACGTC
>Ga0187892_10010449_pt1 | contig 11758 bp, 12 predicted proteins | sample MA1701073metaG_FD_139345 | JGI IMG/M metagenome (GOLD analysis project Ga0187892, IMG submission 139345) | Bio-ooze microbial communities from a basaltic lava cave in the Kipuka Kanohina Cave System on the Island of Hawaii, USA - MA170107-3 metaG ... | reverse complement strand
CAGTGTGACCGAGTACGTCCGGTTCGAGTGCAGATCCCGGATGTTGAGCGTGTCCGCGGTCGCATCATCGACGTAGGCGCCGCCAAAGCCGACCCCCGTAACCGACGCCGCAACCGCGGCCGTCGTGATGTCGACGGCATACGTGCCGGGCACCGTCTTGCTGGACGAATCGATGTACGAGAGACCGCTGCCTGTGGCCGTGCCGAAGCGGCCGAAGAGTCGGGCCACCGCGTCCGGCTGCGTCTCGACAGCCGTCTTCAGTTTTGCCGCGTCCACCGTGTAACGGCCTGCGCGGTCGATCTCGATGCCGATTTCGGCGAGACGCGCCAGTCCGCCCGTCACGGTCGCGTCGAGCGAGACGCCCAGCGAGTTGCGCAGCGCCGCTCGCATCGTGCGCAGCACACTGTCGTTGTAGAGCGGCTGGGCGGCCTTGCCTTCGGGAGGCGGCGCGAGCTGCGCGTTCACCCAGTCGCCCAGCTTGTTGTACGCGTCGATCATCCCCTTGATCGCGGCTACGGACGCCTCCGTATCGCGCGCAATGTCGACCAGCACGGTGGTCGCCGGATCCGCCGCGGCCAGATTCAGCGTGAGGCCGGGCACTGCATCGATCACGGTGTTCGTCGACTGGCTCAGGTACGAGCCGTTGATCTCCAGCTCCGCGTCCGCGCCCGCACTGATCACGCGCGACCGGCCCGCGATACTCGTCTGGAACGTGCCGAAGTCGAGGCTGCCGCCGCCCTCGTTGTTCGCAACAATGTCGAGCGACAGCCGGCTCTCGCCGCCCACGTCATCCGTGATCGTGATCTCGCCACTGGCCGAAAGCGACGCCGTGGCGGTGCGCGCGCCCGCCTGGAACCCGTCGACTGCGCTGTTCAGCCGGTTGAGCAGCGTCTGCACCGTGTCGCCCGCACCGATCGTGACATCGAAGGCGAACGTGCTGCCATCGCCGCGCATGCCGCTGATGTTGAGCGTGTCGCCCGCCTGCACGTTGGCCAGCGCACCGCCGGTCCAGACGCCGGTGAGCAGCGTGCCCGTGGTCGCCGGCGTGCCGGCCGCGCTCTCGAGCGCGCCGGAGTGCACGACTTGTGCGACGGCGCTCCTGCCGCCCTCGAGCACGCCCAGCGCCTCGAGGATTCGGTTCGAATCCGTGTACGACGTGGCGCCGCGAATGTCGATGCGCTTGTCCGTGCCTTCATCGACCACAGTGGCCGTGACGCCGCGCCCCGCCAGTATGGCGGCCGCATTGATCGCATCCGCAACATCGGTCAGCGACATCACGCTCAGGTCGAGCGCGACGTTCACGCCGCCGATCGTTACGGTGCCCGCCGCGGGCGGCGTGGTATAACCGAGCAGTGTCGCCACTTCGGTCACGGCATCGTCCAGCGCGTCCGTCATGGCGCCGCTCGACGTCGCCGTCTTGATCGAGACAGTGGTGTCGAGCAGACCGAGCGTGCGCAAAACGCCGTCCGCGCCATCGACCAGGTCGATGCCGGCCTTGCCCGTCTTCGTGCTGGACAGCACCAGCCGGTGCGCGTTTGCGCCCGTCGTCAGTACCGACGCGGTCACGCCCGTCGCGCCGCCGCTGTTCGCATCGTTCAGCTTCTGCACGATCGCGTTGAGCGAGTCCGTCGCCACGATCTCGATGCGCTTGCCGTTGATGCGGAACTCGCCGGCCGCGCCCAACGCCGTCGTTCGCGATCCAAACACCTCGCCGCTCAGCGATTCCGCTCGCGCCAGCGCCAGCACCCGAACCGCGTGTGTGCCCGGCGACGCATCCGTCGATGCCGTGGCTGCCGCGACGGGATTGGACGCGCCACCGGCAAGCGACATCGTCACGCGGTTGCCCTTGAGCCCCGCGCCCTCGAGTGCCTTCGTCGCCGTGCGCAATGCCTCGACGTGCGTGCGGAACTCCGCCCACTTCGTCGACTTCAGCTTCGCGGCGTCGATCTTCTCACGCAGCCGCACTGCCGGACGCGACTCCAGGCTCAGCATCTCATCGATGAGATCCCGCCACTGGACGTTGCTCGCCAGGCCGCTGAACGATACGATCGCCATGCTGCTCGCTCTCTATTTTGTGCGGCAGCCCGGGACCGGCTTTTCCCCGGCCCCGGGCTTCCTCACCCGATTCCTTCGGTAACGCCTACTGCAGCAACGCGAGCACCAGCTGCGGCGCCGCGTTGGCCTGCGCGAGCATCGCTACGCCGGCCTGCTGCAGGATCTGCTGCTTCGTGAACTCCGCCATCTCGGCTGCCATGTCGGCATCGCGAATCGTCGATTCGGCTGCCGCAATGTTCTCGATCGACGTGCGGACGTTCGCCGTCGCGTAGTCGATCCGGTTCTGCGCCGCGCCAATCGAGCCGAACGCCGTGTTCACCGCGCCAATCGACGCGTCCAGCTGCGTCAGCGCCGCCTGCCACTCCGCCGCCGTGCCGTTGACCGTGAAGGTCAGCGACGTGAGGTTCAGGCCCGAAGCACCCGTCGACAGATCCACGCCCGAAATCGAGACGAGGTCGTCGCTCGAGTACGCGCCGCTGGACCGCACCAGGAACGAACCACCGCCGCTCCCCGCCACCACGTCGACGGTCGTGCCGTCGAGCGAGCCACCTGCGGACTCGTCGAAGTTGGCATCGAGCTGCAGCGTGATCGCGAAATTGTCGAACGTCACCGTCTGCTTGCCAGCCACCAGGCCGGTCACCGTCTGCTGCACTGTGCCGTCATCGATCGTCAGCTCGCCCGCCGCACCCTGCGTGAACGTGTACGTGCCGGCCGCTGTGCCCTGAATCGTCACACCGTACAGACCCGTGCCCGCCGCCAGCGCGGTGCTGTTCGTCGGATCCTCGTCGACCGAGTTGCCGAACGATCCATTGATCAGCGCCTTGCCCTGGAACTTCGTCGTGTCCGCGATCATCTGGATTTCCGTCTGCAACTGATCCCACTCCGCCTTGATTCGGCCACGGCCCGCATCGTCCACGTTGTCCGAAGCAGCCTGCGTCGCAAGCTCCTTCATCCGGTCGATGATCGAGCTGACCGTCTGCACTGCGCCTTCCGCCACCTGCAGCAGCGACGTCGCCTGCTCGGCGTTGCGGGCCGCCTGACGAAGCGAGCGCACATCCGCGCGCAGCTTGTTGGCAATGCCCAGACCCGCTGCGTCATCCGCGGCCCGGTTGATCCGGTAACCCGACGACAGGCGGCCGATGCTCCGCGCCAATGCGGCGCCGGTCATCGAAAGGACGCGCTGGGTGTTCAGGGATGGGACGTTCGTGTTGACACGCATGGAACTGGCTCCTTGCAAAACAAACAACGATCCTGTTGGCGGGGCGTCGTACCCCAGGTCTATGTCCCGGTCGAACTCTCCGGCCGGCGCATCGCGATTATCGGTCAGTATCCCCCCAACTTTAGCCCCGATTGTCTTTGTTATAAGTCTTTATAATATAATCAGTTACGTCGTGTCGTAACGCAGGAGATCCGGAGATGCGCCGGGGCGATACGGCAATGCCATCACCAGCATCGCCTCGTTATCGCCCCTTTTCCTGTTCCGTTAAAGAACGCAGGGAGCTACGAACAGTCCGGGAGCGGCCTTGGTGTAGGCCCGCCCGGCGTTGGATCCGGGCCCTCGTAGGGCAGCAGAATCGAAACGCGGCGGTTAGCGGCGTCGAACGGTTTGCAGGGATCCCGCAGGTGGCGGTCGGCCAAGCCGCGCACTTCGAGCACGCGGTTCGGGACGATGCCACCGGTCACGAGGAGCCGGCGCGCAGCGTTGGCACGGTCACCGGACAGCTCCCAGTTGGTGTAGTTGACGGTGCCGTACTGTTTCGCGTCGGTGTGCCCCTCGATGATGATGGGGTTGTTGATGCGCGTGAGCTCTTCGCCAATGATGGTAAACGCGCGGATGGCGAGCGGCCGTGGGACGGCGGAGCCGAGCGCGAAGAAGGCGTCGCTGGAGCCGGCATCGGTCATTTCGATGCGCATGCCTTCATTGGTAACGGTGATCTCGAAGTTGCCGGAGAGTCCGGTGAGCTGAACGTCCTGTTCGATGCGTTCGCGGATGCGGTCGGCCGTTTCCTGGAATCGGTTGCGCTGGGCCTCGCGTGGCGCGACGGCGACGGTGCGCGGACCCTCGTGGCGCAACGCGTTTCCGGACGACAGCGGGTTCTGGCCTGCGCCGAAGCCTTTCTTGAAGCCGACCGGATTCTGGAAGTAGCCCTGGATGGAGTCCTTGGTCGTGGGATCCATGCCCATGATCCACATGACCATGAAGAACGCCATCATGGCGGTAACGAAGTCGGCGTAGGCGACTTTCCAGGCTCCGCCGTGATGTCCGCCATGGCCGCCGCCCACCTTGCGGATGATGATCGGGCGTTTGTCCTTGTCCTTGGCGTCGCTCATGCCGCCGCCCGGTTCTTCTTGCGCGTCATGTCTTCCAGTTCGGTGAACGATGGCCGGTCCGCCGGATCGATGTTGCGGCGTGCGAATTCGACCGAAGTCATGGGCGGGTCGCCGCGCGAGAAGGAGAGGATCGCGGTCCGAATGCAGCGCATATAGGCGTCTTCGGCGTGGACGCGGCTCTCGACGGCCTGGGCCATCGGGTTGAACACGCCGTAGGCGAGCAGCACGCCGAGGAACGTACCGACGAGCGCGGCGGCCACGCTCTTGCCGACTTCTTCGGCGGCGCCGCCAATGTGGCCCATCGTGATGATCACGCCAAGCACGGCGGCGACAATGCCGAAGCCGGGCATGGCATCGCCGATTTTCGAGAGTGCATTGGGCACGGCCATGGCTTCGTGGTGGTGCCGTTCGAGATCGAGATCGAGAATCTCGGAGAGGTGATGGTCTTCGACGGTGCCCGTGAGCATCACCTTGAGCGTGTCGCTGAGAAAGCTCATGGCGTGGTGGTTCTTGCAGAACGCGGGATACTTGCCGAACAGGTCGCTCTTCTCGGGATCCTCGATGTGGTTTTCGATGCCGACCAGCCCATCGCGGCGGGCCGCGTAGAACAGCTCGTACAGGACCTGCAGCAGCTCGGAGTACGCCTTCCGGCCGTAGCTCGGCGGCTTGAGCAGGCCGAGCGTCTCGCGGATCATGCCAACCACGACTTTCGGCTTGTTCGCCAGGATCGCGGCACCGCCCGCCGCGCCCCCGATGATGATGATCTCGGAGACCTGGATCAGCACCGCTACGCTACCCCCGTGCATCGTGTAGCCGTAGAGGATGCTGCCGAATACGATGGTCAGGCCGATCGCAAAAAACACTTCAGATCCCGGTTCCACGTTGCCTTTGTGCCGCACACGCGGCCCGCGGCATTATCGGCACACATCTCCCCGATTTGAGGGCGCAGGTGTGTGAGAAAGGGATCGGGAGGGGCTCACGGCACGACGGGGTGGTTCCCATCCGCGTGATCCCCTTACTGATTGTCACGTGCGTATTTCCCCGACGCTCACCCGCGCAGGCTTCTGACGTTCTGGCAATCGGCCGGGCGAAGGGCCCGGGACCGGCCCTTCGCACCTGTCGTCACGGATCGGTCAGTTCCCGTCGTCGTCCGACTTCTCGACTTCGAGGACCTTGCCGTCGCGCGCCAGCTTTACCTCCCAGAGGACGGGACCGGCGAGCACCTGAATCTCACGCAGGCAGTGGTCGTCGTCGTCCGGTTGGGCCTGGACCGCCGTTCCGCTCACGCGGGCCTCCGCGATCGCGATCGCATCCACGAGCGGGACGGACCCGGGGCAGGGATCGGCCGCGTTGCCCACAATGCGAGATGTGCGGACCGCGCCGCTGATGATGTCCAGGCGAACGTCGTGCAGGGTGCCCTTCTCGAGAGCATCCACCGAGTACTCGGGATTCGCTTCCACGAGCAGTCTGGCCTTCACGGCCTTGGCACCGCTCACGCTGGCCTCACCCGCGAGCACGGACTGCGCCAGCGACACTTTCGACCGAGCAACCGCCTCGCGCAGCTTGTCCACGCGCGGCCCCATTCCGTCGGCCGAGCATGATGCCAGCAAAGCCGTTGAAATCGTCCCAACCAGCAGAGCAGGGACTCTCATGAGAACTCTCCTTGCTGAAACGTGGCTGATTCCCGTCGCATCAGGAGCAACTCGTGCCCGTGTCTTGTGACAAACGCGGCCGAGGCACCCGACTCCATTTGGAACAACAAGGGGCGTGGTCTCTCTGTGCGTTACCCGGGTCGGTTATGCGGCCTCTGGAGAGCGGTCTTCGAGGAGGATCCGGGCGGCGGCGTTGTTGGTAGCGCGGCGGTTCTCGTCCGCGATCTGGTTGGCAATCTCCTCGCGGACAATGCCGATTTCGGCGGGTGCCTCAATGCCGATGCGGACGCCGCGCCGGTCGCAGGCGAGCACGACAATGCGGATGTTGCCGGCAATGACGACGGCTTTGCCGGGGTGTCGGTTGACGACCAGCATCAGCGCTTCATCTCGAGAATCGTCTGCATCATTTCGTCGGCTGCCGTCACGAGGCGGGCGGCCGCGGCGTACGCATTCTGGAACTTGATCAGCGCCACCATCTCCTCATCGATGCTCACGCCGCTTACACTGAGCCGCCGCGTATCAACGCCGGCCGCCAGGCTGCCGTGGACGTGCGCCTTGTCCAGCGCCGTGCGCACGTCGGTCCCGATTCGGCCGACTTCTGCGAGATAGCCATCGCTCAGGCTGCGCCCGCCGTACGCCGCCGTCGGTGCATTGCGCAGTCCGGCCACGAGCAGAGCCACGTCGTTCCGCGCCGCGCCGTACACCGGCAGGCCGCTCACCGGATCGGTCGCCGGCGAGCCTGCAGCGATCGCCATGGGGTCGGCCGTGACTGCAGCAGACAGTGACAGTGTGGCGGCCGTGATCGTGGCCGGGTTCCCCAGATCGTCGAAGAACAGCACGTTCGTCTGGCCTGCCGCGTTCATGCCCGTGGCATGCGCCGTGTTGACGGCAATCGCCAGCTCGCGTGCGAACGTGTCGAGCCCGCTCCGGGCCGCCGCTATGTCCGTGTTCAGCACGCTGAGCCCGGCGCCGATCCGGCCTTCGCGAACGCGGATGTTAGCGCCGCCCGCACTGACTACGGACCAGGTGCCGCCGGCCGCCGAGAGCACCACGTCCGAGGAGTCGCCGCCATCCACGAGGTTGATGCCATCCACATTGATGGCCACCGTGCCATCGGGCCGGTCCACGACCTGGATATCGGCGAGCCGCGCCATCTTGTCGATGGCGAGGTCTCGGGCGTCACGGTGATCGCCGGCCGTATGGCCGCCCGCTTCCGCCGCGAGAATGCGCGTGTTCAGCGCCGCGACTTCCTGCGCCAGCGCGTTCAGCTGGAGCACGTCCTGCCCCATGTCCTGCACGGTCGTGGCGGCCAGCCGATCGAGGCCGCCGGACAGGCGGCGCAGCTGGTCGACAACGTTGCGGCCGGCCTGCTGCACCAGCGTATGGGCGGTCCGGCTCGATGGATCATTGGCCAGATCGCTCCACGCGTTCCAGAACCGATCGAGCGCAGTCGGCAGGGCAGCATTCGTGATGTTGCCGTGCAGCGCCTCGATCTGGCCGAGCAGGTCGCCGCGCCGCTCGTGGAACGCGGCACTGGCGGTTTCCGCGCGGAACCCGAGATCGAGCAGGGCATCGCGCACGCGCTCGACATCGGTGACGCGCACGCCCGTGCCCACCACCCCGAACGGCAGGTATTGCGGCGTACCCGGCGTCAGCTGGACGCGCTGCCGCGAGTAGCCTTCGGTCGCGGCGTTGGCCACGTTGTGCGAGACCACGGCTACAGCCGTCTGCGACGCCTGCATCGCCGTCTTCGCCGTCGACAGAATACTTCCAATCGAAACGGTCATGTCAGACGCACCGGTCGAGGAGGGTGCCCGCGGATTCCGGCGCGATGGGGGCCGCCGGTTCGGAAGCTTCGCTGATTGCGCCCCTCAGTACATGGATCATGCGGCTGCCGTGCTCCATGGCGCCCTGCAGCACTTCGCGGTTGATGCGGATCTCGCGCGCGAGCGCGCGCGCGTGCTCGTTCAGCTCGTCGCGGAGCGCCCGGATCTCCACGGTCATCGCATCGCCCAGCGCTTCGTCCAGCTGATCCAGCCGCGTCGTGGACGTGCCGGTCAACAGCTCGAGCAGCGTATGACGCTGCCGCTGCGCCTCCTTCAGCGTGCCCATTACGCGGTGCGCGGCCACCACACTCTCATCGACCATGGCGATGTCATCGCGCGTGATGCCGTCACGCTGGCGGCGCAGCACGCGCGTGAGCTCGTCGAGAAGGCGGCTTTCGGTCTGCAGCGCAGCCGCGAGCCGGGCCGTGTCGTGCGCGGCCGCGGCGCCCGACGGAGCCGCACGGGATTCGAACGTGATCACGGCGTCGGTCCGGCCGGCGGGCGGAGCGAGTTCGCGAGCTGGCGGTAGAGCGCGTCGCCCAGCCCGTTCTCCTGGCGCGCCGCTGCCGCATCGGCCACGTGCTGATCGAGCAGCCCCGTGAACATCGATTCGGCGGAACCGCCATCGATCAGGCCATCCTGCGGCACGGTCTCGCGCATCGCCTTGAACAGATACTCCATGAATACGCCTTCCAGCTGGCGCGCCGTCTGCCGCAGGCGCGTGTCATCCGGGGTGTCCGCGCGAGGCGTGGCGCTCGCCGTCGGTTCGATCATCGGACTTTCACCTCCGCAGCCAGCGCGCCCACCTTGTGCAGCGACTCGAAGATCGCCGCAATCACGGTGGGCGGCGCACCTACCGCGTGCAGTGCGGCGGCGATGTCCTGCACGCTCGCGCCGGTCGCCACGCGTACCTCGCCGGGCGTCGGCGCCTCGGTCCGCGTCGCGCCAACCGTCAGCGTGAGACCGCCGTGACTCACCACGCCCTGGCCCACGGCCACCTCACCGCCCACGACGACGGTGCCATCGCGCGTGTCGACCATGACCTGTGCGACCGTGCGCCGCTCGATGCGCAGGTCCGCGATCCGGCCCAGCACCGCCATCGGCCCCGCCGCCGTGTCCGTGACAGTCAACGCAATCGAGCCCGGGTCCTCGACCCGCGCCGTGTTCGCGCCGATCTCCGTATTGATCGCCTCCGCGATCCGGAGAGCGGTGCCAATGTTCGGTTCACGCAGCAGCAATCTTGAGGCTGGCGTGACGGTCGTGGCCGGCAGCGCCGCGAGCAGCAGTCCGCCATCGGGAATGCGTGCGCTCGTCTCGACGCTGTAACCACCTCGCGCTGCAACGCCTTCGCTCAGCAGCAGCGGTCCCTGCGCCGTCGCGACGGGTGGCTGTCCCGGATCGGAGACGAGCGGCGTCGCCCACAGCACGCCGCCTCGCAAGGATGTCGCATCGCCCATCGACGCTACCTGCACTTCGATGCGTCCGCCCGGCCGCAGGTACGGCGACGCTTCCGCCGTGACCAGCACGGCCGCCACATTGCGCGTCCGCAGAATCTCGGCCGGTACCTCCACGCCGAAGTTGCGCAGCAGGTTGACCACGGACTGCACGGTATGGCGCGCACCGAATCCGCCAATCGCGCGGTCGCCCGTGCCATCGAGACCGACGACCAGGCCATAGCCCACCAGGCGTACCGGCACGTTCGATTCGGCAATCGTCAGGTCGCCCACGCGCACCTGCTGCGCGTGGACTCCGCTTCCCGCTAGCACAGCGGTTAGCGCGAGGATCGCGCTTCGTGTCCGCGTCCTCATGGCCAGAGCATTCCCAGGATGCGGGTGATGATGCCCTTCTTCGGATTGGCCAGGTCGCCTTTCGATTCGTAGAACAGCTCGGCGTCCGCCATGCGCCAGGAATCGACCAGGTTGCGGGCCGAGATGTCCTGCGCGCGCACGAACCCCGTCAGCGTCAGTTTCTGCTCGGTCTTGTCGATACGCAGTGTGCGCGAGCCCTGGATCTTGAGCAGCTCGCCTTCGACGCTCAGCACGCGCGCGGACAGCTCCGTCGTCAGCACATCGCGCCGCCGCGCCTGGCCACGCGCCATCGATTCGTTGTCCAGCCGCGTGCGGAACGCGACATCCGTGCGCGATCCGTTGGAGCCGCCGCCCAGCCCGCCCGTCGTGCCACGGCCCGCCTGATCCACGTTGCTCTTGTCCGCCGACGCGATGGTCAGCTCATCGACCAGAATCGTGACGACGTCGCCCGGCTTGAAATCGCGGCGGTCCGTGGTCCAGGACCCGAGTCCCGGCCGCCGCTGCGTCCGGTTGGCTGTACTGTCGCCGGTCTGCGCCGCGGCAGGCGCGCCGAGTGCGGCCGCGAGCAGCGCCGCCATGGCGATTCCTCTTGTACGATTCATCGATTCGCTCCCGTGTGCTCCAGCCGGACCACGCCCGGTCCGACGACGATGCCTTCGAGACGTTTGCCGGTCTCCGCACGCACCTGCAGTCGTTCGCCGAGGGCGGCCGAACCGATGGCCTTGCCCGTGAGCACGAGCGTGATGCTGCCTCGCTCGAGAATGATGCGGACGGTCTCACCCGATTTCACGGCGCGCGGCGCTTCGACCAGTGGCGAGCGCAGCGTTTCACCCGCATTGATGCGGCGTCGCGTGACCCAGCCGGCGGCCACGCCAGCCTCGGCCGGGCGTGGCGGACCCCATTGCACTTCCAGATCGAACGCGAAATCCGCTTCGCTCAACGCAACACCTCGCTCGAGGACGCGGGTCGCGCGCGCGACGCGCTGCATGGTGCCCGCACGTACCGTGCGGCGGCGCGGTCCGGCCGAGTCCTCGGTGGCGACGATCCAAATGCCGCCGGCGCCGTCGCCCATGAGCGTAAACGGCGTGTCAGCAGACGGCCACGGATCCGGTACAGCCGATTCGATGCGCACGGTTGCGGGATCCACGTGCCAGTGCTTCGCCACATTGCGGGCCACGGCTTCCTGCTGCGAAGGCGCGGTTGCGACGAGTCCGTCGCGCTCCGGCGCCTGTGCCGCGAGCGGCCACGCCACCAGCAGGACGAGCAGCTCAGCGCAGCAGCGCATTCGTCATCTGCGACATTTCTTCGCCGGCCTTGACCGCCTTCGAATTGACTTCGTAGGCGCGGAGCGCGGCGATCATGTCGACCATTTCCTGGACGACCTCGACGTTGCTGGATTCGAGCGATCCCTGGATCAGCCGGCCGAAGCCATCTTCCTGCGGGAACCCGCGGGTCGGTTCACCGGACGCGACCGTCTGGGTGAACAGGTTTTCGCCGATCGCCATGAGCCCGGGCGCATTGGCAAAGCGAACCAGCTCGAGACGCCCGATCTCCGTCGGCTCACCTGTCGTATCGACCACGGCCGTAATCACGCCCGTGCTCGAGATGGCCAGCTGCTGTGCTTCCGGCGGAATCGTGATGCCGGGCTCGAGCACGTAGCCGCCGTTCGTGATCATCAGGCCCTGATCCGAGATCGTGAAGCTGCCATCGCGCGTGTACGCGTGCGTACCATCGGGCAGCGTCACATTGAAGAAGCCGTCACCATCGACGGCAATATCCAGAGGCCGGCCGGTCTGCTCGATCGCGCCCTGCTGGTCAATGCGCTGCACGGCGGCGAGCCGCGTGCCGCGCCCGATCTGGATGCCTTCCGTCGACTGGGCCGCCTGCCCGACCGAGCTGGGCGCTTCCACCATCTGGTACAGCAGGTCCTCGAAGTGTGCGCGGCTCCGCTTGAAGCCGGTGGTGTTGACGTTGGCCAGGTTGTTCGCGATGACCTCGACGCGCATCTGCTGTGCTGTCATGCCCGTGGCCGCTGTACGGAGTCCCGGATCCATGCTCGTATCCTCTCGTTATGAATGACGTGCGT
>Ga0187892_10010448_pt1 | contig 11762 bp, 12 predicted proteins | sample MA1701073metaG_FD_139345 | JGI IMG/M metagenome (GOLD analysis project Ga0187892, IMG submission 139345) | Bio-ooze microbial communities from a basaltic lava cave in the Kipuka Kanohina Cave System on the Island of Hawaii, USA - MA170107-3 metaG ... | reverse complement strand
CCTCCACCCCCCGGACGAAACGCGCTCCGTCGTGTTCGACCGAAAGACAGTCCGAAAACTCCCGGGTGAAGGCCTCGGCGTCCCGGCGGACCCATCCGAGCGTCCTCAGGATGCCGTCGAGTTCGGCGTCGCGCAGCAGCCGAAGCCGAAGCGCCTCGTCCTTCCGCAGGGCTTGCAGGAGCTCGTCCTTCTCCCCGGCGGTGAGGGCTTTGCCGGACATCAGGCGAAGCCACATCTCGGTCGTTGCGTCGGCACTCATGAGGCATCCGTTTCCGCGAGACGCGCCCGAACGCACGCCTCGAGCGCCTCGCGAATCCGCAACATCGCCGCCCAGATGGCCCCTTCCGACCTGCCCGTTTCGCGGCCGATCTCCGCGGCGCTTCGCCCTTTGAAATAGTAGTCGTTCACGAGATCCAGGTTTCCCCGGGGAAGGCCCTGCATGCACGCCTCGAGGGCCGTAAGTTCCCGCTCGTGGCGCGTGAGCGTCTCGTCGGAGTCGGCCATGTCCGTCCACCATCCCGCCAGGGCGAACTCCAGGCTCTGCGACTCGCGAGCATGCCGATGTTGCTCCCCACGCAGGTGATAGAGGGCGCGGTTCTTCCCGATCCGCAGGAGCCATACGGCCAGCGGCACGTCCTCCCGGTAGGCGGAAAAGCTGCGATAGGCCGTGAGGAAGGTCTCCTGGGCCAGGTCGTCCACGACGTCGCGGTCCCGGGTGAAGCGCCCCAGGTAGGCCCGGACGCGGGCCTGGAACCGGAACACGAGCTCGCAGAAGGCCTCCCGGGACCCTTCGCGGGCGCGGCGGATGAGGTCGATCACCTCTCCCTCGTTGCCCGCGATCAAAAGACGCCTCCGATTCTCATTCACTCTGCGGCTCCATAGAGGAAGTGCACCCCATCCGGAACCTTACGGAGGAAACCGACCTCCAAATAGAGGGCGGGACCGCGGCGCCTGGTGTATAAGGTAACGAGGATGCCCCCGGCCATGACTCCCTGCGGCTCGCCCGCCTACGCCCGGATCCGCCGGCTCGTCGCCGAGGGCCAGTGCGTCCTTCTCGACGGCGGGGTCGCGACGGAGCTCGAACGCAGCGCCCTCCGCGATTTCCGCGTGAGCGATCAGGGCCACTGGGGCACCGCGGCGCTCTACCACGCGCCGCACGCCGTGCTCGACGTCCATCGGAGGTACGTGGCGGCCGGGTGCGATCTCATCTCCACCAACACGTGGGCCCTCATCAGCGCGCCGGAGATGGAAGCGCGGCGGCCCGAGGGAACCGGCAGCCCGTCCCACTGGATGGACGCCGCGAGGCTGGGAATCCGTCTGGCGCGCCAGGCCACCGAGGAGGCGGGAAAGACGGGGCAGTGCGCGGTCGCGTTCAGCATCAACGGAGACGTCGACCGGTCCCAGAGGCAGGACACGCTCCAGCTCCTGGCGCGGGTGTTCCAGGAAGACCCGCCCGACCTCATCCTGATGGAGACCTTGTCCCTGATCCGCGACAACCTCACCTTTCCGGCCGTGGAGACGATGCTCAAGACGGGGCTGCCGGTGTGGCTCAGCTTCCGGCGCTGCCGCTACGGCGTCTGCAGCGTCTACGGCCAGCACTGGGGCGGGCCGGAAGGTGACCTCTTCGGCCGCGCCGCGCGCGAGTTCGAGAAGATGGGCGTCGGCGCGCTCATGATCAACTGCCTCCCGGTCAGCCACGTGCGCGGGATGCTCCCCTGGCTGAGGGACTTCACGGACTTGCCCCTCGGAGTCTACCCGAACCTTGGGCGGTATCTCGACCCCGGGTGGAAGACGGACGAGAGCGTGGGGCCCGAGAAGTACGCGGCCCTGGCGCGCGAGTGGCGGGAGGAAGGGGCCCAGATCGTGGGCGGCTGCTGCGGCGTCGGTCCCGAACACATCGCCGCGGCGCGCAAGGGCCTGGCGGGGACCCGGCCCGGCCGGCGGCCGGCGAGCGACCTGAGGGGGGCGGCATCACCCTCCGCTCCGGGAAAGGCTTCGGCCCTGGGGGAGCCTTGGAAGGACGAGAAGGGACGCGTCCTCTACCCCCTGCCCTTTCCTAAGATCGTCTGCGATCCCGGCGTCTTCCGGCCGACGCAGGGCAGCTACCTGGTCTGGAAGCACCTGTTCCGGTCCGGCGCGGGAAAGGGAAAAAAGTGCCTCGACGTCGGATGCGGGACCGGCATCCTGGCGATCCAGCTCGCCCTGAACGGCGCCGAGCGCGTTCAGGCCCTCGACATCCAGCCCGAAGCCGTCGCGAACACGCTGACCAACGCCTTCCGCAACGGTGTCGCGGATCGGATCGGGGGCAAGGTCACCGACCTCTACGCGTTCGTCCCGGAGGAATCCTACGACCTGATCGTGGCGAGCCTGTACCAGATGCCGGTCGATCCCAGGGGCGAGCTGACGGGGCACCGCCCGGTCGACTTCTGGGGGCGGAACCTCTTCGATCAGATGATCACGATCCTTCCGGACCTGCTCAAGGAGGACGGCGTCGCCTACCTCATGCAGATCTCCATCCTCGGCCAGCTCCGCACGGGGGAGCTGCTGTCGGAGAAGGGCCTGGAGGCCAAGGTCATCGACTACAGTTTTTTCCCTTTCACGCCGGTCTTCCAGGAAAACCTCCCTCAGATCCGCCGGATCGAGGAGATGTCCGACGCCTACCACCTCAGGATGGGCGAGGACGACGTGATGGTGATGTACCTTCTGGAGGTGACGCGTCGAAGGGCAGGAAAGGGGCCGGGATGAGAACCTGCGACGGCTGCGGAAACCGCGAGGCGACGTTCATCCTGACGGAGGTCGAGTCGGGGCGCGCGGAATCCCGGAGGCTCTGCGCCGCCTGCGCCTGAGGGGCGGGCTGGCAGCCGTCCTCCGCGACCGCGCCGTGCGGGGCGTGGGACGGCTTGCTTTACGAGACGATCGGGCGTTGTCTGAGAGACACCGGCGCGCTGAGGATGGAGCTGGAAGGGGACCCGGGGCACACTCGCTAAGCGAGTCCAGGCGGGTTCGTGAGGATCGATCCACCGCTTGAAGGCTGCATCGAAGGGTGGCGTTCCCGGAGTTTCCCGACCCCGGAGGAGACCCCCGCGGCGATCCGGAAGGCCTTCTCGGAATACCCCTTCTCGAAGACGAGGGCGCCCTTCTCCGTCTTGGAGTTGGACCGGGTCGACAGCGCGAGCTCTCCCCCGCCGAAGTCCCCGGCGACCGACGCGTCGAAGGACGCGTAGAACGTGACGGCCTTGCGCAGGTCGGACTCCTGGGCCGCGAACGTGAGGCACCCCGCTAGAAACGCAGTCTTGAGCATCATCGGTTCAAACCTCCGGACTGAGGGACGGCTTCCGCGAAGGCCGGCCCAGGCGGTCCTCGATCGCGCTGAGGATTTCCACGAGCGATTCCAATAGCGGAAGCGCGTGACCGTGACCTCGCCCGCCCCCGCGTCGAGCGAATTCTGGACGAGCTCCGCCGCGGCCTTCCGCGGGTCGTTCTGCGACCGCGCGAGCAGTCGGATGAGGTCGAACGGATCGGCGGGCTTCAACCGGACGCGGAGCGACCGGCGCGGCGCCGCCGACGACGGGGACATGGGCGACATGGTACCGCCGGCCGGACCCGCCCCCAAGAGAATTGAACCCGGCGCCGGCTTCCGATAAAATCCGCAGAGGAGGGGGAAACCATGTCGCAGACGCTGGAATACACGGCGCTTTCAGACCAAGCTCTTATCGACCTTCTCTTCACGGAGGCCGATCGCCTCCCACGCGCGGCTGCGGACGAAATCATCCGGCGAGGCGTTCCCCTAGCGCCGGCGCTCGTCCGGATCCTCGACGACGAGGAGTTGTGGACGACCGACTCGTCCCGTTGGTGGGCGATCGTCCACGCGACCTATCTGCTTGCGGCGATGCAGCCGCCCGGCGCCCTCGAGACGTTGATCCGCACGCTTGAAAGAGCCGACCGACATGACGTGGATTGGATCACCAACGACGCCAGGCACCTCTTGAGCGCGTTCGGGCCGACGGCTGTCCCGCTCTTGAGGTCGGCGGCCCTGGATGGAAAGCTGGCCCCCTACGTGCGCGTCTACATCGTCAAGAAGATTCTCCTACGGCGGCTCCTTGCGCAAGGAGAAGGCCGTTTCTTCGCAACAAGCGTAATTCACGGATGATCGGGCGCCAATAGGCTGCGTCCCGTGCCTGAAAGTATTGGATTTCGGCGGCGATCTGCCGCCGGCACTGAGCCGTCGAGGTGCGACGTCCCAGCCCCCGTAGGAATTCCGCGCGGTCCTCGGCACGGAAGGACTCCCTTGCGGCCCACGCCAAGAGACTCCGCGGCGGGCGCTCGAATTCGGCCACTCGGATCCGCACAAGGTTTGAGATCACCTCGTAGTCAAAAAGCCGCCGCGTCTTCTTGAGGGCAACCAGGTCTTCGATGGAGACGACCGGCAATGAACCCCAGCCGGTCTTCATGGTCCTTGCCCTGCGGCGCGAAGCCGCGAAAGAACCCACCCTCGGGGGACGCCCCATGATGTCCAGATAAACGGGGTCCGGCCGAGCCGGCACCGTGAAATGAAAACCGTGTCCTTTTCGAAAGTGGCGCAGCTTCAGCGCCGGCGTTAGTTTGTACACCCGCGACCTGCACGCCGCCAGCGCCCGAGCGAGCTTCGCCACGTTAGCCTCCGTCGGGCGGACCCACAGATCGATATCTTCAGAGAACGTTGCCGCCCCGTAGAGGACGGAGGCTTGACCGCTGATCAGGAGGTACTCGAGGCCGAACCGGTCAAATCTTCGGAAGAGACTTCGCATCGTGAACGGCCTGGAGGTTCTTGACGCGCGACCTCATCCGCCAGGATCTGCGGAGCCGCGCCGCGGGGGAAAGCTCAAGCCACATTTCACGGTAGGGATCCGGAAGGGATTCCGCACGCTGGGCCTTCCTCCGCCCCTTGCGCTTCATCCCCCTATGGTGCCCGGCCCCCGCGCTCCAAGCAACAGTTTCGTTGGCGCCGGACTCGTTACCGGCTAGCCCGTGCGCCCTCCCGGTCATCCTTCACGGCGAGGCTGATGTCCTCCACCCCCAGCGACTGGGCGCACTGGACGGCGAGGGCCAGGTGCTCGTACGGGGTGTCGCGGTCGGCCCGGATCACGAGCATCGACCAGCGCTGGTCGCCCTGGATCGTGCGGAGGGCGGTCCAGAGGTTCTTCCCTTCGATCGCCTTGGGCTCCTCCTCGAAGTAATAGCCGCCGTCCTTCTTGACCGTGAGCGTGAGCGCCAGATTCATGTCGCGGTAGGCGATGTTCTCGGCCGGCGGCAGCTTGACCTCTTCGAACTTCGACTCGCCCACCGACGTCATGAGGACGATGATGAGCAGAACGAGACAGATGTCGATGAACGGGATGACGTTGATCTCGCCGATCGTCTCTTCGCCCGACTCGTCGCGCGGTTCGTGCATGGCTCACTCCGATAAAGCGAACGCCAGTCTGCCCTTGCCCGCGGCCTTCACCTGGTCGGCCGCGGCGACCACGTGGCGCGACGGCACTTTCGGGGACGCCCGCAGAACTACGTCCGGCGCGCCGAGCGCCTGGAGCTCGGCCCGCAGCGACGCGACGTCGACCGGCTTGCCGGCCACCGAGCAGCGGCCGTCGGCGCCGACCTCCACCGTCACGCCCGCCTGCGATTCGACGTACTCCGTCTTCGCCGCCTGAGGATGATCGAAGTCCAGGAGCTGCGTCGAGAACGTCGCCGTCACCAGGACGATGATCAACAGCACCAGGCAAATGTCGATGAACGGGATCACGTTCATCTCGGCGATCGGCTCGACTTCGCGATCTTCGTCGGGTCCGCGCATGGCTAGATCCGCCCCAGCATGATGAGGATCAGGGTCGCCTGCGCCTCCGTCTCCCTGAGCGCCCGGTTCGCGCGGCGCGTGAAGAAGTTGTAGAGGATCACGCAGGGGATCGCGATCGCGAGGCCCGCTGCCGTGGCGATCAGCGCCTGCGAGATGCCCGCCGAGACTACCGCCGGGCCGCCGAACCCTTTCTGGGCGATCGCCGAGAAGGTGTGCATAATGCCGAGCACCGTGCCGAAGAGGCCGATGAAAGGCGCCGTGCCGGCGAGCGTCGCCAGGACCGCCAGGAAGCGCCGGAACCGCGCGCCCGCCTCGTCCAGCCCGTGGCGGAGGAGCATCTGCGTCTGCGTCGAGTTCAGCTCCTTGCCGCCCTCCCAGACCGCGGAAAGGACGCCCGCCAGCGGCGCGTGCGGCCGTTCGCAGACCGAGCGGATCCGCTCCTCGTTCCCCTCCTTGAGGAGCGTCTTGAGCTCGTCCTTGAAGGTGCTCGCCTGCCGGCCCAGCTTCCTCCAGGCGACGAACCGCTCCAGGATCACCGCGAAGGCGATGACAGAACAGATGACCAGGATCACCAGGGTCGCCACTTCCGCATAGAACAGCATGAGCACCTCCGTTCCGGGCCTTAGGCCCTAGGCCTTAGGCCTTAGGCCTTAGCAGAATGTTCCCCCTCCGGGGGAATCCACTCTGGCTAAGGCCTAAGGTCCAAGGCCTAAGGCCTTCCACTTGAATTCGATCTTGAGCTCGGTCGTCTCATTCTCCTTGATCACGATCTCGACTGTCTTCGCCACGGGCTCGACCTCCGGGTGCCAGATTTCCAGCGTGTGGCGGCCGGCCGGGAGGGCGTCGAGCGTGAATTTGCCGACCTGCTCCGGGTCGTGGTGACCCGGCACGACGCCCGCGTAGGGGCTGTCCCAGACGCACAAGTACGCCCTCTGCCACGGGTGGCGCGCGCAGGCGATCTCGACCATGCCGCTCTCAAGCAGCGGAGGGCTCTGGGCCATCTTCGGACGCGCCGTAAAATGCAGTCCGCCCCCGCCGAGCGGCTTGACCGTGTCCTTGTCGAACGCGCTGACCTCGCCCTCTCCCATCTTCTTCTTCGAGGTCAGGTTCGTGAACGCGATCAGGCAGGAGTACCCGTCGTACGTGCCGATGTTCGCCCTCTCGCCCACCGGCGCGAAGGAGAACGGTCCCCACGGGCCGGTCCCCCAGCTCGTCGTGATCTGGCCGTTCTTGACCAGGTAGCTCGGCCGGAGCATCGGCGCGCGCTTGCCCTTCTTGATCCCCGGGATCGTCAGGACCGCGCCGTAGACGCCGAACTGCCCGCCGCGGTTGAGGCGCTCGCCCATCCACCACGGCACCCCGCGCGTCTTGAGCTTGAGATTTTTGAAGTAGTCGAGCTCGCCCTCCCGCGGCTCGACGAGCTTCACGTCCAGGAGCTTCTCGGACGGCGCCTGCGTCGTCCCCTTGGGAGGCGTGACCACGCACAGCCCGCGGAGCGCGCCGGAGGGCATCTTTTCGTCCTGCACATACTCGTCGCGGCGCCGCCGCTCGGCGTACGTCGCGTCCTTGACGAGCACCTCCGTCGCGGCGTCCAGCTCCTCTTCGCCCGGGAGCTTCGGCGTCTCGGCTTTCCTCTCTTCGGCTTTGGACTCCCGTTGCGGAACCTGACGGTCTTCGCCGCAGCCCAGGAGAATCACCAACCCCGCCGGAAGCCAGCGCATCGCTACTCCTCCTTCGAACCGTTGGGGCGGACGGCCATCAGGCTCGACACGACCGGCAGCTTGAGCTCGCTGACGACGCTTCGCTCGCCCTTCGCGTTGGCGAAATCGACGTACCCGAAGCGGACCTCGTGACCGGGCATGAGCTCCAGCGCGCCCTGCACCTCGCGGCCCGCGCCCGGCTGCGTGTTGAGGTAACCCCGGAAAATCCCCGTGTTCTTCCCCGTCTCCTTCAGGACGAAGACCTCGACGTCGCTCTTCCCCCCCTTCACCTCGGCGCTGACGAGCACCGTGTCCTCCAGGCCCGCCGAGACGTTCCGGTCGGGGTCGATCACGCTCAGGAGATAGGAGTGACCCGGCACGACGCCTTCGCTCACCGTCCCCTGCTCGTCGGCGTCCTGAACGACGACCCGCGGGTCCGTGCCGAGGAGGAGCAGGTCGCCCCACTGGCTCGGGTTGAGCCCCATGCCCTCCGCGTAATGCCCGGAGGACGAGGCCCAGTGCTGCCCCACGAAGCGCGACCGCCCGTTCTCGGACCTCTGGTAGCCCCCGGCCACCCAGCAGTCGAACCCGACGTACCAGCCCGGCGCGAAGACCGGGACGCTGAAGAGCGAGCGCGGCACGAAGACCTCGACTGCGTACCCCTCCTCCTCGAACCTCGTCACGCGGTAGGGTCCCGTGCCGTCGGGACCCTGCTCGGGGGGAGGCTGCTGGAGGTAGAGCTTGCAGACGCCTTTGACGCCGCGGTATTCCTTGCTGCGGGCGTCGCGCTGCGATTCGAAGAGGCGTTCGACGCCGGGGACCTGCGGGTCGCTGTCGGTGCCGCGGGGGAAGACGACGAACTCCTGGTTGTGCGGCTCGCCTCGGTTCTGGTTGCGCGCGTCGAGCGTGTCGAAACAGACGCGGAAGGAATCGCCCCGGTAGGCCCAGTCGACCCCGTCGCTCTTCACGTACCCGACGTCGCCCGTGTTGTGGTTGAACGTCTGGCCCCATTGGGACGGGTAGTAGAACTTCTCCGCCGCCTGCTTGAGGCGGTACCCGAAGAAAAATCCCTGGTAGTTCCAGGCCGCGTACACCAGGACCGGTTCCGACCCGCGAGGCGCCTGCAAGATGAGCGGGCGCACTTTTCCCCAGTCGGTCAGGTCGCCGTCCAGGCGGGGGAACTTCGAAAGGAACGGGATCGCCTCCGACCGCGCGGTCTTGAACGGGGGCTTGGCTTCCGCCTGCTCCTCAAAGCCCCACTTCGCGGGCTTCGGCGGCAGCTTCGGCAACTGCCACCGCAGGGCCGCCGCGGGGTGGACGCGCGTGACGTGCGCGGGCTGAAGCGTCGTCGTCACGGGCTCGAGGTTCGCCCCGTGGCCCTTAGACGCGCCGTAGAGGAGCGCGACGAGCGGCGCCGACGTGTCGGGCACCCCGTCGGCCGTCAGCTTGGCCAGGTCCTGCCCGCGCCCCTGCATCGCCGCCTGGCGCGCGTCCAGCTTCTCCTGCACCTTGTCCGCGTAGTCCACGCCTTCGACGAGCTTGCTCATGTCGCGGAGGAGCAGCCCGCCGGTCAGGACCGCGTTCAGGATCTCCTCGGTGACGTTCATGACGGCGGCCCGGAAGTTCCCCTCGTGGTGCCGCCGGCGCTTCTCCACGTACGCCGCGTGCTCGGGCCTCTGGCGGATCACCTCGCGCTCGGCCTTGGCGTCCTCCGGCGAAGGTACGCGGGTGGTCTCGCCGATGCCGGGCGTCCGATACTGCTTGAACGGGTAGCTCGCGTCGAAGACGAGCCGGGCGAAGACCTTCTTGGGGATCATGCGCTCGATGTCGCGCCGGAGAAGCGGGACGACCTGGTTGGCGAACTCCTTCATCGCCGCGTCGACGCCGTCCTTGTGGACGAGAATGCCCTTCTTGAACTGCCCCCGCGCGAAGGTCCGAATCAGGGGCTCGAGACCCTTCGTCAGCTCGTCCCCGAAAAGGGTGTACATTTCGTCGAGCCTGGGGCCCGTGAGGACGTCCACGCGAACGGCCCAGTTCAGGGCCTGGAGCGATTCGTCCGCCGGCTGGATCAGGGCGGCGATCGCCTGGCGCAGTTCCCGGACGGCCGCAAAGCAGCGCTCGGGCGCGCCGGCGACCTCGGTCGCCGCCGCCAGCGCCTTCTCCCAGAGCGCGTCACACCTCCTGGCGACCTCCGCCATTTCCTCCCGGTGCGGGTAGAACTCGCGCAGGATGCCCTCCGACATGTGCGTCTGATAGGTCACCGTCCCCTTCTGGTGCGAGTCGACGCCTCCGTGAACGCACGACTTCCAGGAGGGCGACGGGTACGTGCCGTTGTTCTGGATGTGGCCCTGGTGGAGGGTCGTCAGCGCGGCCAGCAGCGCATTTCCGGGTTCGCCGTTGGTCCCGGGATCCGTGGCCGGTCGCGCCGCGCGATCCAGCGCGTTCAGCTTCTCCTTCAGGAACGAAAGCGACTTCGTGGTGCTCCATTCGAGGAACCGGTTCCAGCCCGTGTACTGGCCGCTCCACATCTCGTGCCAGCGCATCCGGCCGTATTCGCGCCGGAAGAGCTCGTAGTGGATGTTCCCGAAGAGGGTTCGCGAGACGTTGTTCTCGTACCACTCGGTCGTGCTCATCGTGGCGCGCTCGACCTGCGTTTCCACGCGGTAGTCTTTCAGCGCGGCGACCGCCGTCTCGTGGGCCTTCTTCTTGAAGCGCTCGTGGAGCTCCCGGATCTCCTCCTCGGTGAGCTTGCCCGCGGCGATGTCCTTGGCGGCCTCGGCCAGCTCGTCCTTCAGGCTGGCCGTCACCTCCCGCGTAAGCCTCTGGGTGACCTGCACGTCAAGGAGCTTGCCGACCACCTTCTCGATGTCGCTCGTCAGGGCCTGGTTGAGCGTGTTGCTGACGACGCCCTCGGGGTCCGGCGGCGGCGGGGGCATGGTGATCTTGCCCGCGAGCTCGCGCGCCACCTGCGCGGCCTTCTTGGCGGCGGCGACTTTCTTTCCGTACTCCGTTTCCAGGCTCTTGAGCTGCTCCGCCGAGAGTCCTCCCGACGCGGACTCCTTGAGCGGCCAGGCGAGCACCAGGTGAGCGAAGAGGGAGACGACCAGCGCGACGCGAAGGAAGGTCCGCACTCTGGAGCCGGGCCGCGTGATCCGCTCGATCCACGCCGGAACAAGACGGACTCGGCGGGGAGTCATGCTACGGCACTTTCTTGGATCGCTCCAGGTTCGCCTGGATCTCGTCCGGGGTGAGGGCGCGATTATAGATGTAAAGCTCGTCGCGGCACGTCCCGCTCCAGTGGCCGTGGTCGGTCGTCAGGATCTCCAAGGGGTGGCCATAGCTCCCCGCATTGTCCCACGGCACCGGGTACCACTCGGCCTCATTCGGGTCGGCCTTGCCCGCGAGCTTGCCGTCGAGGTGGATCTCGAGGCGCTTATCCTTCACGCTCCAGACCAGCGCGGCGTGGCGCCACTCGAACATCGCCGCCTTCGCGTACGGCACGGTCACGTGGTGCAGCCGCCGGCCCAGCCCTTGGTAGACCAGCTCGAGGTAGCCGTCCTTGCCTTCCCATCCGGGGAACCGCCGGAGCGCGAGGCCGCCGTTCGAGTAGCCGCGCCGCTGGACCATGCCGACGACGATCATCGACTCGCCGGCGTTGCCGCGGTTGACGCCCTGCTTCCACGTCTGGTCCGGGTCGCCCCTAACCTGAAGCTCGTTGCGCACCTTCGGGTCGCGCCGGAACCAGAAGCACATCGTCCCTTCCTGCGCGTCGATGTTCTTGAAAGTCGCGTAGATCTGGCACGACCGCGCGGTCTCGAGGCACCAGGCCTTGACCCCCTCGTTGGAGTAGCCGGGCTGGTGGCCGGGGTAGTAGTGGGACGTCGGGCGGCCCACCGACCGGTCGAAGCTCCCGCCCTTCTCCCGGTCGTCCCAGCCGGCAAACACGAGGAGACCGCTTTCGTCGAGCGGCCTGGCTTCAAGGTGCTCCCGGTCGCGAATCACGGTCGTCCCGGGACAGAGCACCTCGACGGGCTCCGTCTCGCCTTCGAAGCGGACGCGCGGGCGGACCTTCACGGGATCTTTGCCCCATTGGGTGTTGGAGACGAGGAAGACGGACGTCACGTCGCCGTTCTCGGCGAGCTCGAACTTCTGCTCGGGGGGGTCGGAGGTCATGCCGGCGGGAAGGTCGAGAGAGACGGCGCCTCGGCAAGGCCCCGCCTTGTGGCTGACGAACT
>Ga0187892_10010447_pt1 | contig 11762 bp, 9 predicted proteins | sample MA1701073metaG_FD_139345 | JGI IMG/M metagenome (GOLD analysis project Ga0187892, IMG submission 139345) | Bio-ooze microbial communities from a basaltic lava cave in the Kipuka Kanohina Cave System on the Island of Hawaii, USA - MA170107-3 metaG ... | reverse complement strand
CCTGCGTCCATCTTCCCTGCCGCCATGAGGGAGCCCACCGGCCCTATGCCTAACGCGCGCAGCACCATGAAGCCGACGACGAGCGCGGTGAAGGCTCCCACTGCAATCGCGCCGCCGAGCCAGGCGCGACGCCAGGAGAAGTGCGGACTGGCTTTGATCGCGAGCGCAGCGAATGTCCCATGGCCAGACTCGGAGCCTCCTGGCGTGTACGCCGGGGTCGCCGTGAACGCTTGGCGCACCGTGCGCTGCACGTACCAAGTGAGCAGGATCACCGGAAGGCCGGCCAGCATGACGCCTAACGAGCCGGGCAACACCCAATCGGGGATCCCAATCGCCGCGGTCGCCGCCCACGCCGTGAGCGCGACGAGCGCCGTCGCTCCTGCCCAGAGGCCGATCGCCCGCCCAAGACGGATATGTCCCCCGTGCAGGATCGCGGGAGCCAGGTCTGTCGCCCCACTCGAGGAAATGGAGTCGAGCACGCGCACGAGATCCGCGGCTGTTTGCGGCCGCCGCGCCATGTCCTTCTCGAGACAGCGCATAACGAGATCGGCCAGTGCCGCCGGCGTGTCGCCACGCAATTCCGTGACCGGTCGCGGTGTCTCGGTGAAGTGCGCGCCGAGAACTTTCCCTGTCGCACCGATGAAGGGCGGCCGGCCCGCCAACATCTCATAGGCCATCGCGCCGTACGAGTAGATGTCGGAGCGATGGTCAACGTCGCTATCGCCCGATGCCTGCTCCGGCGGCATGTACGCCGGCGTGCCGATGATCTGCCCGGTGACTGTGAGCTGCGTGCGCTGGCTGCCGTCAGTGCGCGCTGCCGAAATCGCCTTGGCGATCCCGAAGTCTGTGACAGTAGCGCTGCTGCCAGCGAGCAGCACGTTGTCCGGCTTGATGTCGCGATGCACGACGTTGTGGCCGTGCGCGAACTCCAGCGCGCGAGCAACGTCTTTGAGAATGCCGGTGATCTCGCTCATGCGCAGCGGACCGCGCGCGAGCCGAGTGCGCAGCGACTCTCCTTCGACGTACGGCATAGTGAACCACGGCAGTCCATCTGCGTCGCCGGATGTCAGCACTGGGACAACGTGCGGATGCTGCAGCTGCGCTGCGAGCAGCACTTCGCGCTTGAAGCGATCGACCGAAATGCCGGCGAGCAGCTCGGGCGCCAGGATCTTCACGACGACACGACGTGACAGTGCGTGCTCCGTCGCCAGGTAGGTGCGCGACATGCCGCCGCCGCCCAACTCACGCTCGAGCGTGTAGGCCGATCCTAACGAGGACTGCAGTTGGTCGCGCGGATCAGTCATCGGACTCCGGTTTGTGCCGGCGCGGTTCCCGTTGGCCCGCTGGCAGCCCCCAAGCTAGCCCTCGGCACTTGGGCAAGCCATATCGCGACGCTGGAATGACTTAGGCCCGGACGGCTTCGTGACGGGTCGCAATACTTTGGTACGCGGCGAGGCCGTCTGCAGCATACGTTCGGGTAGCGAGCAGCGATTCTTCTGTCGAGCTACTCAATGGGCCTACACCTCAACTACGAGCTAAGCCTCGCGTCCGACATGTCACCGGGCCACGCGGCGGCGCTCGTGTGGCAGCTCCATCATTACGCCCTCGACCTGCCCTTCGACGCCGTCTCCGACGTCATCCACCTGAGAGACCACGAGCTTGGAGAGCGTCCGGAACTCCAGGGTCTTGGCTTCCGTCGGCTCGAGGATGTTGCGCGCCTCACGGCCTTCTTCACGCGCGAGGAGTTGTACACTCGCGCAGCTGGCATTCCCGAGTCCGAGATTTTTGAGCGAGTGGGAAACGACATCTATGTCCACCCAGTCGATGTGCCGGCTGATTTACCAGCTGAAGCATACGGTTTCGGGATAGCGGTCGGACACGGTAGCGAGCCGGCCGCGTTAGGCATCGTCCGTGTTTCGCCGACAGGTTACGCGCCGTCACCGTGGTGGTGGCGTTGCTACTGCAAAACTCAGTATGCGTCCGTTCACGGGGACGACAACCTTGTGCGCTGCCATCTCGCTCTCGTCGCGGCGCTGGAAACAGCCCAGTCGCTCGGCTTCGCAGTCACCGTGCACGACGAAACGGGCTACTGGGAATCGCGCGATGCCGCTCAACTCGTGCGCGCGGTGACGCACATGAACCGGCTCATCGCGTCTTTCGCGGGCCAGGTCACTGATGCGGTGCGTGATGCCGGCGCCGACAGCCGTGGCATCGAGGCCGAGATCTTCAAACATCCAGATTTCGAGCGTCTCGAAATGCCGGACCGAGACTAACCATGCAAACACCGAGCGGCGGCGTCCTGGATCTCCCCTTGCGTGAGGTAGCTTCTAGAAGCTACCTTTCTCTCATGCGAACCGTAGGCCTGAAGGTCCTAAAAAATCGCCTAAGCGAATACATCCGGATCGTCGGTGGTGGAGAGGTTGTACTGGTCACCGACCGCGACCGAATCGTCGCCGAGCTACGTCCGCCGCAGGGTCGCGGTCCGCTCACATCGGATGCGCTGCTGGCCGAAGCGATGCGGCAGGGTTGGCTCGCCGCTCCGCTTGTGGTGCGTGAGGGAGCCCCGCCCCGTGCGCCGGTCGCGCCATTGGCTGAATTGCTGAGTGAGCTTCGAGCCGATCGCGAGGACCGTTGATCTATCTGGATACGTCGGTCGCGCTTGCGCACCTGCTCGCCGCGGACAAAAGCCCGCCGCTGTCGCTGTGGGACGAAACGCTGGTTAGTAGCAGGTTGCTCGAGTACGAAATGTGGACTCGGCTGCACGCGCGTGGCTTGGGAGCCTCGCACAGTGAGCACGCGCGTGAGCTGCTCCAACGTGTGGCGCTCCTCGAGCTCGCGCCGCCAGTGCTCGCGCGTGCGCTCGAGCCATTCCCCGCCAGCGTCCGCACTCTCGATGCGCTGCATCTCGCGTCGATCGAGTTTCTGCGCGCGCAGCGACAGGATGTCGCGTTGGCCAGCTACGACGCCCACATGCTGACTATCGCGCGCAAGCTCAAGATCCCCACGTTCGCGTTATAGTCGTTGCCCCACCGAAAGGGGCGCCGTCATCTATATGATGCGGCGCAACGTTTCAGGCCTCGAACTTTCGCTGGGCTTCGGCGTGCTGGCACTCGGCGGCTTCGTCGCAGTGCTGGTGTTCGCCTCCGACAGCAATCGCAGCCCAGAGAGCGCACGCCTCTCTGCGGCCGACAGTATTCAAATCGCCGCTCAGTACCAGAGCCAGCTGGCGGCACGCGACCAAGCGTACGTCGCCCTGAAGTGGCTTAGCGAGGTCCACATCGCGAGGCTACAAAACGCGGCAACGCTTGTCGAACAGACCGCCGACGTCCCTCGGATTCCCCAGGATTCCATAACCGCCGTGCTGAACGCGGCCAGGGGCAGCTATCTCGAAGCAATGCTCGCAGCGGATGGCGGCACGGCCTCGCGCTGGCGTGGCAGCGAGGAGCCGATTCGCGTTTGGGTTCAGCCGTACTCATCGGAGCCAGGCTTTACGCGCGATCTGGTCAGCCCGGCGCGACGAGGCTTTACAGCGTGGAATGAGCTCGACCTTGGCGTGCAGTTCGCGATCGTAGAGGATTCGACGGACGCGGATGTTCATGTCACGTGGTCAGCGACGATGTCCAGGCCGGAACAGGTCGCTGCGACGTTCCGCATAACGACTGGCGACAGCTGGATTGTTCTGGCGCACGTTATCCTCTCGACGGCGCGCGACATCTATACGGTGCAGAACGCGGTGCGACACGAGGCGGGGCACGTGTTAGGTCTGGGCCATTCGCCTAACGTGGACGACATCATGGCGGCCGCGACTGAGGGCCGGCAGTACAAGCTCACCGATGCCGATGCGCGCACCGCTGCGCTGCTCTATCGGTTGCCGGCTGGGTCAGTACAACGTTAAAGATCAAAAGCGGGAGCGCGATGCTGTAAGCGCGTTCGTTAGGCGACTGCGCTTGACTCTACGGAACGCGATGCACGGGCACCGGCGTAAGCGCCCATCCGTGGCCATTGCCAAGCTGGCCGGCGCTGTTCGAGCCCCAGCAAAGAGCGGCGCCATCTCCGCGGACGCCGCATGTCGCGCCCGTATTCCACGAGGTCGAAAAGCCTGCCGCTGACAGAGAGACGAATCGATGACCACCTACTACTTGTTGCGGCCTCGTGACGGAAAAGGATTCGTATCCGAGGCCAAGCTGACCGTGGATATTCATGCCCCAGCAGTAGGCTTGACCGTCATTCGCAAGTGCACAGAAATGATAGGTTCCCGCCGTCACGCTCACGAAAGACGCCGACGACGGTATACGTCGAGGCAATTGACTGTTTTGCAGTGTGCCATCGCCGAGCTGGCCCCAGGAATTGTCTCCCCAGCAGTGTATTTCGCCTAACGAGGTTACGGCGCATGTCGCTGTGCCTCCTGCGGCAACGGTTAGAAAACTCTGGGCGCTTTGGACAAGAGTCGGTGTTGCACGATTTGCCGTCGATCCATCACCTAACTGTCCCCAGCCGTTGAACCCCCAGCAATACGCGGCACGAGCAATCGTCACTCCACATGTGAATCCCCATCCGCTCGAGATTCCAGAGTAACTGAAGGCACCGGTCACGAGCGTCGGGACGCGGCGTGACACAGTCGTCCCATCGCCGATCTGGCCAGCGCTGTTATCTCCCCAGCAATAGGCTTCGTCAGTCACGGCAATTGCGCACGTCCCTGTACCCGCCGACAACTGTTTGAAGGCATGGCCTCCTGCGACTTCCCTCGCTTGGGCGCTGACCCACGCTGCACCGCCGTCGCCAAGTTGGCCGCTCGCGTTGTTGCCCCAGCACCAGGCGCTTCCGGCACTCGTTAGGCCGCAGCTGTGGATTGCCCCGGAGACTGTGGTTTCAAATCGCACGCTGAGACTGAAAAGCGCGGGTCGTTGTCGGGACCTGATACCCGGCAGGTAGGTCTCGTCATTGAAACCCCAGCACCACGTTGCTCGAAGACCGTCCACACTACAACCGAATACGGCACTGAGGGACGCCGATATTGATGGTCCGATGTCCGGGACGACCTCAGGAACCGACCGTGGCCCCCCAACTCCATTGCCGAGCTGGCCGCCGCCGTTCGCGCCCCAGCACTGCACATTGTCTCGTGCACTCGCCGCGCATGCATGGGCCCACCCGGTAGCAATTTGCGCAAATGAGTCGCCTAACGAAACACGCGCAGGTGACCAGCGAATGTCCGTGGTCCCATCGCCAACCTGCCCGAAAGAGTTTCGCCCCCCAGCAATAGATAGCATCACCAATGTCGATAGCGCACGTGTGCCCTGCGCCTGTAGCGATTCCCTTCACCCGCCCAATCCGTGAGGGTGAGACCGGAGACAGTGAGCGCAAGAACACCTCGGCTCCGAGAGCGCCTGTCCGGTTGTCGCCCCAGCACAATAGCTGATCGTTGAGAGTGACGCCGCATGCATGGCTCGATATGGACATTCGCTGAAAACGGTTACCTAACGCCGAACGCACAGGACGCGACCGCGATTGCCTCGTGCCATCACCGAGCTGGCCGTGATCATTCGCGCCCCAGCAATAGGCCTCGCCGAACTTTGTAAGTGCACAAGTGCTCGACGCTCCCGCGGTGATCGCAACAAATGGTGCAGTCGCGCTGACGTTGACCGGCGTGGCGCTGATGCTGGTCGTGCCGTTTCCCAGCTGGCCCGCCTGATTGTCGCCCCAACAGGAGGCTGCTCCATCATCCAGCAGCGCACAGGAGTGCGCATCACCGCTGGCGACATCTGCTGCCGGTCCGGGCAATGCAACACTACTTGGAACAGGGACTGTTGACGCCCAGAGCGGCTGTCCACTCTGGCCATATCTATTGTCGCCCCAGCAGTGTACGGAGGCACGCGTAGAGACGCCACAAGTATGGGATTGTCCAGCCGCAATGTCCGTAAAGCGATCGGCCCCGAAAATTACTGCCGGCTCCACGCGTCGCATTCCACTCGCGCCAAGCTGTCCAGAGAGGTTTTCACCCCAGCAGTACGCTTCTCCGCCAGCGCCTAACGAGCAGGAATGAAATCCAGCCGGGAGGGCTGAATGCCGAGCGCTGGAATCGCTTGTGCGCGAAAAACGGCCGCGGGCAACGTCGCGACTGCGGCGTACAGCTCGTGCTGGCCAGCCTTCGCACCGATCGTCCAGGTGGTCCGCGCCTCGCCGCGGTCGTCCGTCCGCACAATCGTATCGGTTAACGAGCCGCCGTCTGCCGAAAGTGTGAACGTCACTGGCACTGCCGGCACAGAATTCCCGTAAGCGTCGATAACGCTCGCTGTCGTCGGCAAATCGAGAACGCTGCCGACCACTCCGGTTTGCTGCGAACCAGCAGTGCTGTTCACCTTCGCCGGCGACCCCGGTCGGGCGAGCACAGTGAACGTCACGGAATTGATGTTGGCGGCCGACGCAGTGAGTTGTTGCATTCCCGCTCGAGACCCGAGCACCCAGGTGGTTCGCGCGACGCCGTTTCCATTGCTTAGCGCAGAGTCGGGCCTTGCTGCACCGCCTCCACTCAGCGCCAAGAAACGCCTCCAGACGCGCGCGACAGGATGCCCGCTTCGGTCGACCACGCGGACCGCTGGCTGAATCGACGCAACGCTCCCGACCGCTCCACTCAACGAAGTGTCAGCAGCAGCCCTCAATGCCGCGGGTGCAGTCGCGGCACCCGGTCCGCCTGCCCCATCTGTCCCACACGCCTGCACGATCGCTACCGCCGCCAGACCGATTCGGCCAGAACGCGATCCTGCTCGCGGTGACAACTTTCGGTAGCTAAGCAAACTCGAAGACTGGTGTTTAGGGGACCGTCTGCGTCGTCGACGTGAGGGCTTTCGTTAGGCGATACAGGTATTCCTGACCTTCGTAAAACGACTTCACGCTCATGCGTTCGTCGCGCCCGTGCGCTCGGGCATCGACGCTCGGATCGCTGAAGAGACCTGACACGCCGAACGCCGGTACGCGCAGCGCGCGGAAGAAGCGGGAATCCGTCGCGCCTGTCGACATCACCGGAATCACAGGTATATCACCGAAGAGATCGCGCGTGATCTGCCTAACCGGATCGATGACTTCGGGAATCAACGCCGACGGCGGCGACGCTGGGCGCTGCGAGCGAATGACCACCTGCACCGTCGTATCGCCGATCACTCGCGCCAGCTCGGCGCGAACTTGCTCAGCAGTTTCAGTTGGGTAGAGACGGCAGTTGATGTTCGCTTCCGCGAGTTGCGGGAGCGCGTTTGTCGCGTGCCCGCCGCTCAGCATTGTGGCGACGCACGTTGTGCGCAGCATCGCGTTGTAGCGGACATCTTTGGCAACCGTTGTCGCGGCGCTTGCATCGTTAGGGTTCGCCACGAGCGCTTTCATTGCGCGACCCAGCGCGGGCTCCTCGAGATCCGCTGTCTTGCTGAAGAACTCGCGCGTGATCTCGTTCAATTTGATCGTGAACGTGTGGCGGCCGACTTTGGAGAGTGCATCCGCGAGTGACGTGACTGCGTTGTCGGCGCGCGGGACCGACGAATGGCCACCTTTATTCATTGCGCGCAGCGTGAAGTTCGTGGTGATCTTCTCGCTCGCCTGCACCGAATTGAAAAGAGGCTTGCCGTCACGAAGCGTACCCCCACCGCCTTCATTGATCACGAACGCCGCATCGACTTTGTCTTTGTGATTCTTGATGAGCCAGTCGACACCGTTGGCCGGTCCGCTCTCTTCGTCTGCTGTCAGCGCGATGATTATGTCTCTGTCCGGAACATATCCCTCGCGCTTCATGCGAAATACATTCGCGACGAAAATCGCGGCCATCGCTTTGTCGTCCGCCGTGCCGCGGCCGTAGTAATAGCCGTCGCGTTCCGTGAACACGAAAGGATCGAGATCGGGCGACCAATCGCTCTTGAGCGCCTCGACGACGTCGAGGTGCGCCAGCAGCAGAATGGGCTTGCGCGCGTTAGGCTCACCTTTGCCGCGGATGCGCGCGACCACGTTGTGCTTCTCGGGGCGCGGCCCACCGACGAAGATGTCCGACTCGGGAACGCCCGCCTCACGAAAGCGCTTGGCCATCGCGAGCGCGGCGGTCGTGATGTTCCCGGTCTCGACGCCGGTCTTGATCTCGATCAGTTCTTTATAGATGTCGTGCGCGATCTGCTGGTTCGGCGTGAGCTTACCCGCCGTGTAGATCGGTGATCGCGCTTGCGCAGCGAGTGCTTGCGCTAGTGACAACGTCGCAATGGAAACAGCCAGTAGTAGTCGCATGCTATCGCTCCCTTCGTGGGTCGAGGATGGCGTCGATGCGATCGACGATGTCGAGCCAATGCGCGCGTGTCACAGGATCAGTCGTGCCGCTGGCCTTTTGTCGCGCATCGCCTTGAATAGCGCGCAGCTCGCGCCGGGCCAGCGCGGGGATGTCGCTGCGCTGCACGTTAGGCGGTAGCAGCAGCGGGAACTGCGGTCCCTGTTGTTGCGGCGGACCAGCGCCGGCACCCGGCCCCGCCGGTGGCGTTGGCGGCGTGACGATCGCGCTCAGACGTTCGAGATAGACGCGATGCAGCAAGCGGCGGTTGGCGTCCGGTGCGCCTGGCGCGCCCCATACAGCGCGACGCAGCTCGGCCAGATACTCCGCGGCCGGATATGCGTTTGTCGGGTCGAAGGACTCGGCGTCGCTCAGCCGCGTGAGGCGCCCGACTTGAAGCAGTTGCGTGAGCACACCCGCCTGACGATTGGAAATCGATGTCGCGCCTAGTGGGGGCCCGAGGCGCACCAGGATCTCGCTAGTCGTGAGCCACTCGGGCGTGCGGAACGCGTTGTCGCTCAGGAACTGCAGCGCGGCTTTCTGCCGGGCCTTTGGGACGACGGTAAAGACCGCCCCATCCTGGTCCGCGGACTTGAAGTCGACCTGCACGCCGCCGATGACCGTCGTGACGTGTCCCATGTACAGCGACCACATGCCGAGCGTCTCGCTGTATAGTTCGTTGAGATCCTTGTAGTCCTCGCCGGCGCGCGTCGTCCACTCGACAAGGTTCGGCACCACGCGCTTGAGATTGGCAATCGCGAACGTGCTTGCGCGCACCGGATCGTCGCCAACGTCCTCGGTCTGAGAGCGTGGGTCTATGCCGCCGATCTGCTGCGGCACGTAACGATACTTCGGCCAGCCGTTCTGCTTCGTGATCCACTCGTTCAACGTTTTGCGCTCGGCTTCCGGCGTTGCCGCGTTAGGCAGAACGCGATAGCCCCAGTTGATCACCCAGTCGTCGAAGGGCCCCAAGCGCCGCACGAAATCCTTGGGCTCGAGGCCGTCGCCCGGCTGGGCGACGTAGTTCTGCCGAGCGTAGTCCATGATCGTGGCCGAGACGCCGTACTTCTTGGCGAAGGATGCCTTGCGCAGCGAGTCAACTGGGAAGGAGCTGGACGCGACCATATTGTGCGGAAGACCGATCGCGTGACCGACTTCGTGCGTGATGACCTTGCGCATCGTTTCACCCATCAGGTCTTCCGGGATCTCGAGTGAGCGGGCCACGGGATTCGCCGCAGCCGTTTCGATCATGAGACGGTTGCGATAGGAACGCATGTGGTTGTGGTACCACGTGATGTCGCTCTCGATGATCTCGCCTGTACGCGGGTCCGATGTGCTCGGGCCAACGGCGTTGCGCACGAGGCTCGCCGCCCACCTAACGACAGAGTAGCGGATATCTTCTGGATCCCACTCGGGATCTTCCTTCGGCGACGGCGGATCCTTGGCGAGAATCGCGTTCTTGAACCCGGCCTTCTCGAAAGCGACTTGCCAATCCTGCACGCCTTGGCGCACGTATGGACGCCACTTTACCGGCGTCGCGGGGTCGATGTAATACACGATCGGTTTGATGGGCTCGACAAGCTCACCGCGAGCGTAGGCCGCCGGATCTTGCGGTTCGAGGCGCCAGCGACGGATGAAACTCTGTGAGGCTGCCTTCTGCTCATCGAGTCCGTAGTTCACGCGCTCGATGCTGAAGAAGCCGACGCGCGCGTCTGCATAACGCGGACGCATCGGTTCTTTGGGCAGAAGCACGATCGACTGACTCATCTCGATCGTCATCGTGGAGCCGCTGCGATCGGGAGGCGGCGGTTCCGCGGCGTCGTACGTCTGCGTGTGGCGCACTTCGATGTTGAGCGGGAACGAGCGCACGGCGTTGATGTAGCTCCGTGCCGGGTCGAGGCGGCGCACTTGGTATTGACGGCGCTGCGCCGGGGTCATTCCGGAGATCGCAGGCGTGTCCCCGGCGAAGAAGTCCGTCACGTCCAATACGTAACTGGCACTATCGCGACTGAAGGCCTGAATGGGTAAAGCCGCTAGTATGGGGCCGACGTTGTTGTTGTGCACCGACAGCGCGATCGGCAGCGAGTCGTCGGCCACGGCATCGAACGCGATCGCACGCAAAAGCACGCGATCCAGGTGTCGTTCCCAGCGTACGACGCGCTCTTCGATGGACGTTCCCGCTGACGTAAAGCCGCCGAAGTTGGACGGCACACCCGCAACTCGACTCACTAAAAGAAAGTCGCGCCTAACGAGCGAATCGGGGACCTCGAAGAACCAGCGGTCGTCGACGCGGTGGACGGTTATGCCGCCGGCGTCCGTCACCGCCTTATCCGTGATGACCTGCGCGTAGGGCCTGGGCGCGCGTCGCTGTGGCTGCCCCGGAGCTTGCTGCTGTGGCGGCGCGCCCGCAGGCGGGGGCTGCTGTTGTTGCGCCACGAGCGGAAGAGCGGTCGTCGAAATGAGAGCTAAAACGGGGGCAGAGAAACGTCTCACTCGCATGCTGCAGCTCGGTCTCGAGGGAAGACCAAATGTTGCCGCCCGTGCACGGCCTGGGCTAGCCGCTTTTCTTGGCGCGGAGGACGGCCACTCTCTGCGCAAGCTCCTGTGAAAGGCGCCGTGCGATGGAGTCGCCGTGTGCATAAGAGCGTTGCGCGGCCTCATACCACGCGATAGCGCGCTCAACCGCTCCCGTTCGCTCTGCGGCGCGCCCGCGAGCGACGCGCCAGTGGAAATCCGCCGCTGGGCTGCGCAGCTGCAACGCAGTGAGCTCTCGGCGGAGGATCGAGTCTGCAAGCGCCTCGCAACCGGTACCGAGCAAGAGTTGGCTCAGCGTTAGGCGGTGCGCGTAACATGTCGGGCAGAGTGAATCGGGCAGCGCCATCAGCGCCGCTACTGCTCGCGATGTGTCGCCCCGCGCCAGTGCGAGATACGCGTCGGCAGCTCGCAGTTCGAACGTCGCAAAATGGCGCTCGTAGGGAACGTTGCTTCGCGCGCGAGCGCGGGCGCGATCGGCAGAGCGCCGGATCGCCGCACTATCAGCGCGAGCAGCCGACCACGTGAGCGCGATGTGAGCACTAGGATTTCCTTCGCGTACCCAACGATCGAAAATGCCGTTCGCGGAGTCGGCAGGGATGATTCCCATGGCCGCGAAGTACGGAAGCTCCGGATCGAGGTCGCCGTGGCGGGTGCGCAGTGCCTCGTTGAAATGCCCGCGATCGATCAGCGACTGCACGAGAAACCCACTCCGGAACGCAGGGTCGTTGAACCTTGTGTTGCCGCTCGGGCGCGCCGCGACGAAGGCCCGACCCACTCTGATAGACGTCTCCGCCGAGTCAAACCATTTCGAGGTCGAAGCCCAGACCTGGAAGATCCCCTCCAGGGACAACGTCGCGAGTCGCCGATCGAGCTGCGCGGAATCGGCGAGATGGCCGGAGAGGATATCACTGAGCACACGCACCCAGTCTTCGCGTCT
>Ga0187892_10010446_pt1 | contig 11762 bp, 6 predicted proteins | sample MA1701073metaG_FD_139345 | JGI IMG/M metagenome (GOLD analysis project Ga0187892, IMG submission 139345) | Bio-ooze microbial communities from a basaltic lava cave in the Kipuka Kanohina Cave System on the Island of Hawaii, USA - MA170107-3 metaG ... | reverse complement strand
TCGGCGTCGGCGCCCCCTCGCCTTCGCCAAAGACGTTCGACACGTTGGCGTTGACGGTGTCACCGGAAATGACGAGGCCCGCGAACCCGCCTTGGATCAGATTGTTGTTGACGAACTCGGCCCGTGCGCCCTCTCCGGCCTCGCCTTCGAGGAGCGACAAGTCCGTCAACCGCACGCCACCCCCACCGCCGATGATCACGCCGGTGTTGGCGAAGTTCCCCGCGTAAGACCCCGAGAAATCAAAGCCCCAACCGAGGGAGGTGCCGCCTTGGATCAAACCGTCGTTCGTGAAATCGCCCGTCCAATCCGTATCGGCACGGATTGCAGCACCAAAGGAGCTGTTGGCGATGATCTGAGCGGATGTGCCGTTGAAGATACCGCCGGCGAAGACATCGGCTTGTATGACGATCGCATCCGCCCCGCCTTCAATGTCGTCATAGTTGGCGATGCCCCCGGAGAACGACGTCACATCGTTGGAGATCCAGATCGCGGGTCCCTCTGAGCTGTCGATCTGGCCGCCGAAGTTGTTGGTGATGCCGCCCGAGAAGTCGATGCCACCGTCCCCGTCGCCGTCACCCATTTGGATCGCAGCCTGAATGCCTGAGATCTGGCCGAAGTTTCCAATGCCGCCGCTCCAACTCGTGAACGTGTCGGCGATGAAGACCCCGGCCAGTCCGCCGCTGATCGTCGCGGACTGATCGTCGGCCTGATTGGTTAGCCCGCCCGCGAGCGTGCCTTCGATGGCTGCGATGCCATAGCGCCCGCCAGAGGCAATCGTGTTGGTGTTGAATATGCCGTCGAGGATCGACCCGCCGTTCTCGCCGCCGGTGCCGATCTGAACGGCGTTGCCGCCGGTCGCGATGATTGAGCCGTTGTTGACAAGCGTGCCCAGCGAGGCCGTGAGCGTCAGCGCACCACGTTGCCCGTCCACGTTCGAATAGCCACCGAAGATGCTGCCGTTGTTGATCAGCTGGCCGCTGATGTCCTGGCTTGCATCGAACGGAATGAAGCCCTCGCCCGGATCGCCGACGCTGCCGTTATTGGTCACGTCCCCCACGACCGGCGCGGACATCTCAACGCACGTCCAAGACCCTGAGATGGTCGTCCCGTCGGCGGGAACGTCGAAGGTCGTGGTGCAAGCGGCCTGTGCCTGCTGCACCGGTCCGAGAGCGCCCGCCGCCGCAAGGATGGCAAGTGTCGAGACGCGCGAGAGGAGGCTCGCTTTGCTGCGCATCGTGACCGTCATCTGAAAAACCCCTTCAAAACGCGAATATCGCTGCAGTCCTTACGCACCGCCTTCAACTAGCACCCCGGAACTTCGCCCGGGCCGACTGGACTGAAGCCGCCGCCCGCATCGAACGACACCATCTCGCCCGCTTTGAGCACGACGGTCTCGCCCGTCGTGTTCGACTTGATCGTCGTCTCCCCCTCCTCGACGGAAACAGCGCCGCCTCCGCCTTCTGCGGACACGACGCGGAAGACCGTGCCGCGAATGCCGATCGTGACCGTCGGCGTTTGGACTTTCACTTGGTCTTTCGGGATCGACCCCGAGACGAAGCGGAAGAGGCCCTTGGCATAGCGGATGCTTTGCTTCCCCGTGCCGCCCGGCCCCGTGTAGACGTACTCGTCGACCGTGACGCGCGAGTTCTGTCCCATGGTGAGCTTCGAGCCATCGAGGAAGGTGACCTCGAGCGCGCCGCCAGCGGCCGTCGCGAGATCGGCATTGCGAATGATGTTGTCGCGCAAGACCAAGTCGGTCTTCGTACCTTGGGTTTGTTGCGAAGCGGACGGAATGATCGCCGACGCGTTGCCGACGGGATCGTTGGCGGCGGCCGTTGCGCACATGGCCACAAGCGCGCTGGCCGCAAGCGCGGCCTTGAAAGACAAAGTCATCGGGCACTCCCCCAAGGGATGATCGACTCTCGAAGTGGCGCCGGGGTTGAACGGACTCGCACCCAAGAAGTCGTCAGCGAAACTATCGTCGCGGTCGGATTATTGCTACGGGGTGTGGCTGACAAACTTGCACTTCACTTCACTTTCGACCGCTTTCATTTTCTGGTTGCAAGTGGTGATTTGACTCAAGTCTGAAGGTTCCGATTCGCCTGCTTCGAGGTACTCCCTTTGGTTAATCGCCACGCGGGATAGTGCGGTGCATCGCAAGCGCGGGTGACACACCGCGAACGCGTCAATACACCAGTTCACTGGTAGGCATTTTTTCGCATCCTCTCCCGAGCCAGGTCTCGAAGGCTCACGATGCTCGTCGTGAAGCTTCCTTATTCTGGTGTCTTGGAGGTAAAAGCGACGCCTACTCGCGCACCGCCGGGCGCGCTAGGCACCGGCTCAAGGCCGGCCAGGAGAGGTGGAGTGAGGCGCATCCGAAACAGGGCGTGCTCGATCCGAGGGCCAACTGGACCGGTCACGCTATTGTAAGTTGCCTAATAGTGTGCCGGCGGCTAAGAACTCTCAAAGGACCTGGTGGGGGAGGCGTTTGGGCGCTGACGGTAAGCGCGGCATGTTGCCGTTTTGTCTAAGATCAAAACAGGAACGTTGCCGAATTCGACCGTCACCGCGACCAATCCGCAACTTCACCCAGACAATCTGAGCAACCACGTTAGCCGGGCGGCTTAAAGGGGCGGCGGTGTCATTCAAGACCGCAAGTGAGTTTAGCGTGTATCGCGTCCGTTCGATGACCGGCGACAACGAGAACGTCTCGCGCTCTCCGATCCGCCGCTCTTACGTGACGGCGGTGATGATCCTCCTTCTCCTTGCCGCTTGGGTCGCCTCCGGCGAGATCAACCGGCTCGGCGAATTGATGGCGATGGTGAGCGCCGCCGACGGGACGAAGAAGCCGGGCGCGAAACCGGCGGCAAAGCCGGAAGCCAAGCCGGCGGCGACAGCCGCAAAGCCCGCAGAGAAAAAGCCCGAAGAGGCGAACAAGACCGCGATCCCCGCCGTGCGCGTGCGCACCATCACGGCTGAGATGCGCCAGCAGGATCTGGTTGTGCGCGGTCAGACGCAAGCGCTGCGCAAGGTCCAGGTGCGCGCCGAGACAGCCGGCAAAGTCGCCGCCATCCGCGCCGACAAGGGGACGGTGGTCAAGGAAGGCGACACGATCTGCGAGCTCAACGTCGATGCGCGCACGGCCATGCTCAATCACGCGCGCGCGACCATGAAACAGCGCCAGCTTCAGTACGAAGCGTCCAAGACGCTGAAGGAGAAGGGCTTCCGCTCCGACACGGCGGTTGCGGGCGACCTTGCCGCCTACGAGGCCGCCAAGGCCGACGTCGAGCGCATGGAAAAGGAATTCAAGAACACCAGGATCCGCGCCCCCTTCGACGGCGTCGTCGACGACCGCATGGTCGATGTCGGCGACTATCTGGCCCCCGGACAGGCCTGCGCGCTCGTCGTCGACCAAGACCCCTTCCTGGTCGTCGGCCAAGTATCGGAAAAGGACGTGCCGCAGATCCGCATCGGCGATGCGGGCTGGGCCAAACTCATCACCGGCGAGCGCGTTCAAGGAAAGGTCCGCTTCGTCTCCAAGACCTCGAACCCCGCGACGCGCACCTTTCGCGTCGAGCTCGAAGTACCCAATCCGGACGGCCTGATCCGCGATGGGGTGACCGCCGAGATCCACATCACCGGCAACACCGTCGAGGCGCATAAGATTTCGCCGGCGATCCTTTCCCTCGACGATAAGGGAACGTTGGGCGTGCGCATCGTTGATCAGGCGCGGCGCGTGCGCTTTGTTCCGATCAAGATCGTCGCCGACGGCCCCGACGGCGTGTGGGTGACGGGCTTGCCCCGGCAAGTCACGATCATCACCGTCGGCCAAGAATTTGTGAGCGAGGGCCAGGAAGTGAGCCTGACGCCTGAAAACGGCTCGCAGACATGATCTCCCTCGTCGACTGGGCCATCGAGCGGTCGCGCCTGACGCTCAGCGTCGTTGCCGCCGTCATCATCCTCGGCACGGTCGCCTTCATCGTGATCCCGAAGGAAGCCGATCCCGACATACCCATTCCTTTTTTCAGCGTGAACGTCTTCCTGCCGGGCATATCGCCCGAGGACGCCGAGCGTCTGATGGTCCGTCCGCTCGAAACACAGCTGAAAGCCGTCGAAGGCTTGAAGCGCATGAACTCCATCGCGGCGCAAGGCTACGCCGCCGTTCAGCTCGAATTCGACGTCAACTTCGATAAAAACCTGGCCCGCCAACGCGTGCAGGAGAAGGTCGATCTCGCGCGTCCCGAAATGCCGCAGGACGCCGAGGAGCCGCAAGTCAACGAGTTTAACGTTGCGCTGAACCCGGTGATCTCGGTCGTTCTCTCCGGCAACGTGCCCGAACGCACGATGCTGCGCACGGCCAAGCGCCTCGAGCGCGACATCGAAACGGTGCCCGGCATCCTCGGCGCCGATTTGTCCGGTCAGCGCGACGAGGTGCTGGAGATCGTGATCGACCAGGCGCGCGTGCAAAGCTACGGCGTCTCCAGCGTCGATCTCTTCCGCGTCGTCACCGCGAACAACCAGCTGATACCGGCCGGCAACGTCGACACCGGCCGTGGCCGCTTCGCCGTCAAGGTGCCGGGATTGGTCGAACGTCCCGAAGACGTCTTGAGCCTGCCCGTTAAGGTCAGCGGCGACGGCGTTGTGACCTTGGGCGACATCGCCGACGTGCGCCGGACCTTCCTCGATCGTAACCAGTACCTACGCTACGACGGCAGGCCCGCCATCGCCATCGAGGTGACCAAGCGCATCGGCGAGAACGTGATCGACACGATCAAGCGGGTGAAGGCGCTGATCGACGCCTCCAAAGCGCAGATTCCGCCCGGTGTCACGATCGACTATTCCTTCGATCAGTCCTACTGGATCGACAAGCAGCTTCGCCACCTCACCAACGCCATCCTGCTCGCCATCGCGCTCGTGATGGTCGTGGTGGTGGCGGCGCTCGGCTTGCGCTCGGGGTTGATCGTCGGCTTTTCGATTCCGGCCTCGTTCCTCATCGGCTTCCTCTGCCTTTGGTTCGGCGGCTACACGCTCAACGTGATGATCATGTTCGGCATGGTCATCACCGTGGGCCTGCTCGTCGACAACGGCATCATCGTCGTCGAATTCGCCGACCGCAAAATGACCGAAGGCTTCTCCAAGCGCGAAGCCTTCGCGCAAGCGGCGCGGCGCATGTTCTGGCCGGTCGTCTCCTCGACCGCGACCACGCTTGCGGCCTTCGCGCCGATGCTGTTCTGGCCGGGCGTCGCCGGCAAGTTCATGAGCTACCTGCCGCTGACCATGATCTTCATCATGACGGCCTCGATGGCGGTGTCGCTCTTGTTCCTGCCTGCGATCGGCGCCTTGGTAGGTAAGCCCGAGAAGGTTCACCGCAAGACCGCCGAAGCCATTCACCTGTCGGAATCCGGCGACCTCTATGCCATCGGCGGCTGGGTAGGCCTCTACGCTCGACTCGTCACCGGCGCTGTACGCCATCCTTTCATCGTGCTCGGCCTCGTCGGCCTCGTGCTCGCCGGCATCACCTTTGGTCTCTTCGCCTTCGGCAAGGGCGTCGAGTTCTTCGTCGAGCAGGATGCCAATGAAGCCTCGCTCTTCATCCGCGCGCGGGGCAATCTGTCGGCCGACGAAAAGCGCGATCTCGTCGTCGATGTCGAAAAACGCGTCGTCGACGTTCCGGAGGTGCATTCCGTCTACTCCGTCTCGGGCATCACGCCGAGCGGTGGCGGCCAGGCGCCGGTCGATACGATCGGACGCATCTTCATGGAGCTAAAGCCCTTTGAAGAGCGCGGGCCCTCCAAGCCGATCTGGGCGGGCGTCCGCGAGCGCGTCAAGGATATGCCGGGTATCGTGGTCGAGCTCTTCGAGGCCCAGGGCGGCCCCGGCGGCGGCAAGGCGATCCAGGTCGAGATCGGCTCGGAAAACCACGCGCTGCTCGATGAGGTAACCGACAAGGTGCGCAAGTTCCTGGACAAGTTGGACGGTTTGCGCGACATCGAGGACTCGAGGCCCTTGCCCGGCATCGAATGGGCATTGACGATCGATCGCGAACAGTCGGGGCGTTTCGGCGCCGACGTCGGCACCATCGGCGCCGCCGTCCAGCTCGTCACCAACGGCATCAAGGTCGGCGAGTATCGTCCCGATGACGCCGAGGACGAGATCGACATCCGAGTGCGCTATCCGGTCGAGGGCCGCGGCATCGGCGCTCTCGACCAGCTCTACATCAACACGCGCGAAGGGTCGGTGCCGATCACCAATTTTGTCCAGCGCAAGGCGCAGCAGCAGGTCAACCGCCTGTCGCGCGTCGATGGACTGCGCGTCTGGCTGGTGCGCGCCAACGTCAACACCGATAAGGGTGTCAACATCACCGAGCGGATCGGCAAAATCCGCGAGTGGATCACTGCGCAGGGGCTCGACAGGCAAACGCGGATAAAGTTTCGCGGCTCTGACGAAGAGCAGAACGAATCCGGTCAGTTCCTCCTCGTCGCCTTCTCCTTGGCGCTCCTCGTCATCGGCGCGATCCTGATCGTTCAGTTCAACAATTTCTGGCACGCGCTGGTGATCCTCTCGGCGGTCATCTTCTCCGTCTTCGGCGCGCTCTTAGGCATGCTCATCATGGGGCAACAGTTTTCGGTCATCATGACAGGGACCGGCATCGTGGCCTTGATCGGCGTCATGGTGAACCACAACATCGTGCTCGTGGACACCTTCCACCATCTGCTCGATGCCGGCTTCAAGCCGATGGACGCGATCATTCGCACCGGTATTCAGCGCATGCGCCCTGTCTTGCTCACGACTTGGACTGCGATCTTCGGCTTGCTTCCGTTGATGTACCAATTCGACGTCGATTTCTTCGACCGCAAGGTCGAGTTCGGCGGCCCCACTTCCGATTGGTGGGTGCCGCTCGCCACGGCCATCGTATACGGCCTCGCCTTCTCGACCCTGCTGACGCTTTTCGTGACCCCTGCCATGCTTGCCATAGAGCAGCGCTATTTCTCCAAGCGCCGCCGCGAATGGGGCGAGATGGGCGCCGACGCCGCTCCGCAGCCGGCGGAATAGGTTTTCTTTGTTGTCGCATTTGACGTACCGCGCTGCCGTGGGTCCCGACACCCTGCAGTTGGAGGAATCTCAATGAAGAACTTTGTCGTCGCTCTTGCGTTGACGGCGGCGCCCACGCTTGCCGCGTGCGAACCGCAGCCGGCGCCACCGCAAGCACCAACATTCTCCTCGAAAGGTCTCCGCGCGATGAAGGCGGCCGACGGGGCTGAGGGATCAGGCTGTCTTGCCGACAGCGGCCGCTTGCCGGACGGTGCATGGTTCGGCTTCGTCAAGGCGTGGGATACGGCCGGCATCGACCTCGATCCCGCATGCTTTTACTGGCGCGCGCCGGCAGCGCGCGAAGCAGCCGCCCGCAACCAGGAATCGCCGCCACCGAACGACTTTTTCATCGCAAACGACAGCAAGAACGTCCGGCGCATTCTTGTCGCACCGGACGCCGCGGCCGTGCGCGTCACACACACTAAGGACGGTGGCGTCACCATGAACGATGTCACGACCTACAGGGGTCTGCTCGCCGACTCCGGAACTTATATCGACTGTCCGGGCGAATTCTGCGGTGTCTGGGTTTTCGTCAACGGAGGGATCGCAACCGAGGTCACGATGCAGTATCTGCCTTGAGTTATATTCGCCGTCGACTGGTGGGTGCCGCTCGCCACAGCTATCGTATACGGCCTCGCCGCCGCGAATGGGACGAGATGGGCGCCGACGCCGCTCCCGCGGAATAGGGCCAAACGTGGCGAAAGTAGAGGTGCGACGCCCCCCGGCGGTCCATCTACGCCATCGAGGCAGCTCGTGTCATACTGAGACCGGCTAGCGCGGGTGGGGGACACAATGCTGGGCGTTGTCGAACGCATCCTCTTCGCCGGCCGCGCAATCTTTCTCCTCGCATTCGCAGCCATCACTGCGTGGTCGGTTTGCCTTGCGCTGGAGCTCAAGTTTGACGCCGATCTCGAGAAGCAACTTCCGCTCGGTCACCCTTATTCGCAAACCGCGCTCGACTACAAGGAGAAGATCGCCGGGCTGAACAGCGTGCAGATCGTCGTCGAGACCCGCGCGCGCTCGATCTGGACGGCGGCGTTCCTTAAGACGTTGAACGACGTGACGCAGGACGTCACCTACATGCCAGCCGTCGCGCGCGAGTCGGTGACCTCGCTCTGGACTCCAAACACCTTCGTCTATCAGGCGACCGAGAACGCGGTCGAAGGTCGCCAGCTCATTCCCGCAACCGTGATCCCCGACGCGTTGACGGCGGATGACGTGAGGCGCGTACAGACCGACGCCCACAAGGGCGGCTATCGTGGCAAGCTGTTCGGGCTCGACGGCAAGGCGGCGATGATCCACGCCTCGCTCTTGCCCGTGGCGCGCGACGGCACGCGCCCGGACCTGGCCGCAGTTGCAAACGAGATCGAAGACAAGATCCGCAAGAAGTTCGAGACCGGCGACATCGCCATCCGCATCATCGGCTTCGCCAAATTCATCGGCGACATCTCGAACGAAGCCGTTGACGTGCTGGCCTTCTTCGCGCTCGCCTTCGCACTGAACGCCCTGGCGCTTTGGTATTATTCGCGCTCGCTCGCACTCACGATCATCACGCTCCTCAGTTCGGCCGCCTCGATCGCCTGGCTCGTTGCGACCATCCATGTCTGGAAGTTCAGCCTGCATCCGTTGGGTCTCGTCATCACGTTCCTGATCTACATCATCGGCGTCAGCCACGGCGTGCAGCAGATCAACCGCTTCCTAGCCTCGATCGTGCGCGGTCGAACGTCGTTCGAAGCAGCGCAGCGCACGTTCCGCCATCTGCTAACGCCCGGTTTCTTCGCCCTCGTCACCGTGATGGCGAGTTTCGCGGCCATCCTCTTGATCCCGATCCCCTTCGTGGAGGACCTCGCGGTCATCGCCTTGATCGGGGTCGCGCTCAAGCTCGTCTCCAGCCTGGTGATGCTGCCGCTCGCGATCAGCTACGTTCGTTTCGACGAGGTCGCGGTCGAACGCCAGCGCCGCTTGCTCGAGGCACGGCAGCGTTTCATGGGCGTCTTCGCGCGCGCTGCACGGCCATGGCCCGCGTTTGGCATCCTCATCTTGGCCGCGATCTTGGGCGGCGCTGCGGTCTGGAACGCGAGCGGGGTCGGCATCGGCCACCAACGCCCCGGCGCTCAGGAGCTATGGGAGAACGCGCGCTACAATGTCGACGCGGTTGCGATCGCCGCGAACGTCGATCTCGACCTCGACAGTTTCGTGATCGTGACCACGGCCGCGGTCGACGCTTGCGTCGATTACAAGGTGATGGCCCTCGTCGAACGCTTCGGCGTAGCCATGCGCGAGGTCGCGGGAGTGAAATCGGTCATGTCGCTCCCCGAAGCCTCGCGTTTCGTCTATTCGATCGTCCAGGAGGGAAATCTCAAGTGGCGCGTCCTGCCCAAGGCGCCCGACGTGCTGGCGATCGCCACCGGGGCGATCTCCGACACAACGGGCTTGAGGAACGCCGACTGCTCGCTCCTGCCCCTTGCGGTCTACCTCACCGATCATCGCGACGCGACGCTGCGCCGCGTCGCCGCAGCAGCCGAAGCGTTCATCGCGCAAAACAGGATGAAAGGCGTTGGCTTTCGCCTTGCAACCGGCAACGGCGGCGTGCTCTTCGCGATCAATGACGCGGTGCGCCAGGCGCGGATCACCGCGCCCTTGCTCGTCTTTGCGGTGCTCGCAATCCTGATCTTCACCGCCTACCGCGATTGGCGCGCTGTCCCCTGCTGCCTCGCGCCTCTCGCCTTGGCCAATGCGCTCGGCCTGTGGCTGTTGGCCTGGTTCGAGATCGGGCTGACCGTGTCCACCCTTCCGGTGTTCGTGCTCGCCGCCGGCATCGGCGTCGACTACGGTCTCTACCTTTACGAACGGATCGAGACGCATTTGCGCGAGGGGCTGCCCATGAACGAGGCCTTCGGCTTCGCGATGCGCGAGGAAGGCGCCGCCGTTGTTTACACCGCGCTCACTCTGGCGCTCGGTGTCGGCTGTTGGGCGTTCTCCGGCCTCAAGTTCCAGGCCGACATGGGCTGGCTCCTTGCCTTCCTGGTGCTTGCCAACGCGCTCGCCGCCGTGACCGTCCTCCCGGCGATGGCCATAGTGCTCGACCTCGTGCTGCCGCGGCGACGCTGACGTGTCCGGCAGGACGGCGCAAAGGCGCGCGGATCTCGGCATGGAAGACGAGAGCACGGTGCACTATGATCAAAGATTGAAAGCCGGAAATGCGCCCATGACGCACGCAACGCCACTCAATCGACGCGCGGTCCTTGTTGCAGCGGGCGCGGCAACGCTCGTCGCTTGCTCGCCGAGCGACAGTTCTGCGACGCAGCTCGCGATCAAGGTTTACAAGGACCCGTCCTGCGGCTGCTGCACGGCGTGGGTCGATCACCTGAAAAGCAAGGGCTTCACCGCGGCGGTCGAAGAGCGCGCCGACATGAACGACATCAAGGAGCAGCTCGGCGTGCCGAGCGACCTGACCTCATGCCATACAGGCGTCATCGCCGGTTACACGATCGAGGGCCACGTCCCGGCGGACGACGTGAAGCGGCTTGTACGGACGAAGCCGCCGGGGCAAGGGCCTTGCCGTACCGGGCATGCCCATCAACTCGCCCGGCATGGAAGTCGAAGGCGCGCCGAACGAGCGCTACACCGTTTGGCTCTTCCAAGCGGACGGCAAGCGCACGGCCTTCGCCGAGCACGGGTGATTCCGCGAGCGCCCGATCAAAGCGCCGCAGCGCGCAAGCGCAGCGCGTTGGCGATAACGCTGACGGAGCTGAGCGACATCGCCGCCGCCGCGATCATCGGACTCAAGAGCAGCCCGAAGACCGGATAGAGCACGCCCGCCGCCACCGGCACACCGGCGGCGTTGTAGACGAAGGCGAAGAACAGATTCTGACGAATATTGCGCATCACCACCCGCGAAAGCCTGCGCGCGCGCACGATGCCGGTGAGATCGCCTTTGACGAGCGTGACGCCCGCGCTTTCGATGGCAACGTCACTACCGGTCCCCATCGCGATGCCGACTTCGGCGGCGGCTAGTGCCGGCGCGTCGTTCACGCCGTCGCCGGCCATCGCAACGCGCCGGCCTTGAGCCCGCAGCCGCTCGACAACGGCGCTCTTGTCGGCCGGCAGGACATCGGCGAAGACTTCTTCGACGCCGAGCTTGCGGGCGACGGCGGCGGCAGTCGTCTTGTTGTCGCCCGTCAACATGACGACGCGGATGCCGGACCCTTTAAGTTCTGCGATGGCCGTGGGCGTGGTCGCTTTGATCGGATCGGCGACCGCGATCACGCCGGCAGGTGCACCGTCGACGGCGACGTAGATCGCGCTCGCCGCATCGGCCCGCGCAGGCTCAGCCGTGGCATCCAGGGCAGAGCTTTCGATGCTCAGGTCGCGGAAGAGCTTGGCATTGCCAACAGCGACCTTGCGACCCTCAACCGTACCGACGACGCCCTTGCCTGTCAGCGAGTCGAAGGCGTCGACAGCGGGGATCGAAATGCCGGCCTCCTGGGCACCGCGCAAGATGGCAGCGGCAAGCGGATGCTCGCTCGCGCGCTCGAGCGCAGCGGCGAAGCGGAGCACGTCGTCGCGCGATATGGCGCCGATGGGTTCGACCGCAACCACTTTCGGGCGGCCTTCGGTGAGCGTTCCGGTCTTGTCGACGACGAGGATGTCGATCTTCTCCAGACGTT
>Ga0187892_10010444_pt1 | contig 11766 bp, 8 predicted proteins | sample MA1701073metaG_FD_139345 | JGI IMG/M metagenome (GOLD analysis project Ga0187892, IMG submission 139345) | Bio-ooze microbial communities from a basaltic lava cave in the Kipuka Kanohina Cave System on the Island of Hawaii, USA - MA170107-3 metaG ... | reverse complement strand
TGAATCCAGGATCCTGCCCCGCTCGCGGGCGTGCCACCAGCGGGCGCTCCATGGCCTTCATGCTCCCCACTGTCCCTCTGTCGCGCTGCCGCACTGTCCACCGGAGGTGTCCCATAGAGGAACTCCGTCATGTCCGGTGGCTGCAACCGCGAGCTGGGTGAGAGTCCACGGAGCGCTACGCGGAACGACGTTTCCTCCACGTCAGGCGAAGGTTCGGCCGTCACCAGAATCAGGAACTTCGGCCAATCCACATTGGGAAGCCGGTGCTCACCGTTTCCGACCACGCCGAGCTTTCGGATCGCCATCATCTCGGGTGTCGCGATCCACGCGACCCAGGCCGTCGCAGCCGAATCAAACGCCTGGGCGTCCGGTAAACCGGCCACCCGGAGCACCGGCGCGTACACCTGGTTGCCGTATCTGGTGACGTTGGTCCCGAACGGTGAGGGGATTCGGTTGAGCTCGAACGTCGCCGTGATGCCCTGGTCGCTGAGCGCTGGGATCGGTGTGAGCTCCATGCAATAGAGGTCCGCGCTCGGCAGCGGTCCGTCGGCGCCTGCCCGGCAAGGCGTCAAAAAGTCGGCTCGGCGCGACGCATCGCAACCGAAGAGCCCGATGGCCGCCGCCACGAAGGCCCGGATGCGCACCGACGTTCCTCTCATCCAGCTCACGAACCTCTGTCCTCTGCCAGCTCCACCCGGATCCCTCGCCACTTGCCCTGCCGGAACCGAACCAGGCTGAGGATGCACCGGGTCGCGTGCCCAAGGAGGATGGCGAGCCAGATGTCGCCCGGCCGGAGCGGACGCGCGGCCTCGATGAGGGCGCACATGCCCAGCGGGATGATGATCTGGGAGACGATGGAGATGTACAGCGGTGAGCGCGTATCTCCGGTCCCCTGCAAACCACCCGTATAGGTCAGCGCCACGGCAATGAAGAGCCCGGAAATACTCAGGAAGCCCAGCAGTTGCTTGCCAATGCCCACGACGCTCGGGTCGGTCATACCGAAAAGGCCCAACAGCTGGGCGGGAATCGTGAGAAAGAGGAGGCCGACCACCGCTGCCACGCCGAGGCCGATCCCGGCGGCAACGTGTACCGACTGGACCGAGCGCTCCGGGTGGCCGGCGCCCAGGTTCTGTCCCGCTGCCGCGGCCGCGGCACCCATGAGACCCACCGAGGTCCAGGTGATCAGGGAAAACAGCTCGGTGTACCCCACGGCATAGGCCGCTTGCGCCTGCGCGCTCTCGGCGAGCGAGCCGATGAACCTGAGCAGCAGAACCCCGCCGATGTTCATGGCGATCCCCTGCACTCCGGTGGGAAGGCCGAACCGGAAGAGGGACCGGATGATGTCCCAGTCCGGCCGGAGGTCCATTCCGCGGGGCCAATGGACCACCAGGCTGCCGGATCGGAGCTGATAGATCGCGACGCCGCTCACGATCGCACCGGCCAGGACGGTTCCCAGCGCGGCCCCGGCGGTGCCGAGCGCGGGAATCGGCCCGAGCCCTCGGATGAACACGATGTTCAGACCGATGTTCAGCGCAGTGAGCAGAATGCCGAGGCGCATCGGGGTGCGGGCATCTCCGGCGGAACGGAGGGCGGCACCCACCATGAAAAACACCAGCATCCCGAAATTCGCGACCAGGATGAGCCGGAGGAACGGGAGCGCCTCGGCACGAACCGATTCCGTGGCGTTGACCAGGTGGAGCAGGGCAGGGGAGAGGAACCACCCGAGCGGAGCGAGGATCAGAATGCTGAGCGCTCCCGACGCGATGAACGCCTGATAGACCGTTCGGTTGACCTTATCCGGCTGATTGGCACCGGCGAACCTGGCGACCAGCACCGTCATCCCGGTAAACAGGGAGTTCACGAAGATCATCACGACGATGAAGATCTGAATGCCGACCCCAATCGCCGCGTTGGCGCTGTAGCCGACGAAATGCCCGACCAGCGCATGATCGACCAGGCCTTGGAGACCACCGATCACGTTCTGGAGCATGGTGGGCCAGGCGAGCTTCCACACCGCCCGGGTGATCGGGCCCTCGACGATCGTGCGATCGAATGGCTTGCCGCGCTCGGCTTTCACGATCCCAAAATAGATGAGTGGCCGTGCCGGGGGTGTATCGGTACCTTCAGACCGATATGCCTTCCCAAACCACGGGACGGTTTCCCGGTCCGAGCGAATTCTCCGCCGCCCGCAGTCGGGTGAGCGCCCACGCCTATCACACGCCCCTCCTGACGTCGCGCACGCTGAGCGCAGCGACGGGGTTCGATGTCCGGCTCAAGGCGGAGATGCTGCAGCGGGTCGGTAGCTACAAGATTCGCGGCCCCCTGAACAAGATCCCGCTGCTCTCCGACGAGCAGCGCCGGCGGGGCGTGATCTGCTCTTCGGCGGGCAACCACGCTCAGGGAGTAGCCCTCGCGGCGGCGATCCATGGGATCAAGTCCGTGGTCGTCATGGCGCGCAACGCCACGCCGTCCAAGGTCGCGGCGACTCGCGGGTACGGGGCCGAAGTGGTGCAGCACGGCGAGATCTGGGACGAGGCGAACGAAAAGGCCAAGGAGTTGGTGCGCGAACACGGGTACACCTATATCCACCCCTTCGACGATCTTCAGCTCATCGCCGGCCAGGGCACCGTTGGTCTCGAGATCATGGAAGATTGGATCGACGCGGAGGTGATCGTCGTTCCGATCGGCGGCGGCGGTCTGATCTCCGGTATCGCCCTCGCCGCCAAATCGGTGAAGCCGTCCATCCGCATCATCGGGGTGGAGTCCTCCGGAGCCCCGGCGATGCAACGCAGCGTGGCCGAAGGCAAGTTGGTCACGCTCGACCGGGTGGATTGCATCATTGACGGACTCCGGGTCAAGCGCGTCGGCGAGGAAACCCTCGCGATCGTTCGGCAGTACGTGGACGAGATCGTCACCCTGCCCGATGGGGAGATCTTCGACGCGATGCTCTGGGTCATGCACCATGCGAAGCTGGTGGTCGAAGGGGCGGCCGCCGCCCCGGTAGGAGCGTTGCTCAAGGGGCTGGTTCGCGCGGACGCCGGGGCCAAAGTCGTGTGCGTGCTGAGCGGTGGCAACGTTGACCTGGAGCAGCTCCGCGGCTTGCGCTGGAACTGATTCCATGATCCTTTCTTTACCCTCCTCAACTGGTGTTCGCATGCGCCCATCTCGTCTGTTGCTGCTGCTCTCGCTTCCAGCGGCGCCGATGCTGCTGCCCTTTTCGAGCCTCCGCGCGCCACGGACTCCTGGCGAGTTCGGACCGCCCGTCGCCATCGACTCCACCCTGCTGGCAACCTATAGGTGGCGGAACATCGGGCCGGATCGCGGCGGCCGCTCGATCGCCGTGTCGGGAGTGAAGGGCCGTCCGAGCGAGGCCTACTTCGGCGCCACGGGCGGGGGACTTTGGAAAACGACTGACGGCGGCGAAAACTGGGCCCCGGTGACCGACGGCCTGATTACGACGGCCTCGATCGGCGCGGTCGCCGTGAGCGAGACGAATCCTGACCTCGTATTCATCGGGACCGGAGAGACGTGTATCCGCGGCAACATCATGCCGGGTGATGGCGTCTACAAGAGCACCGACGCAGGAAGGACCTGGACCCACATCGGATTCCGGGAGTCCCACGGGATCGCAAAGATCCGGATCCACCCCACCAATCCCGACATCGTTTACGTCGCCTCGTTCGGGAAGTACAGCGTGCCGAGCGCTGAGCGTGGGGTATTCAAGAGCACCGACGGGGGCCGGACCTGGCGCAGGGTGCTGTTCCGCGATGACAAGACCGGCGCGGTCGACATCTCCATCGACCGCACCAATCCCAATGTGCTCTACGCGGCGCTCTGGGAAGCCTTCCGCAAGGAATACACGATGTCGAGCGGCGGCCCCGGCAGCGGGCTGTTCAAGAGCACCGACGGCGGCGAGACCTGGACCGAGATCACCAGGGCCTCCGGCATGCCCACCGGCATGATCGGCCGGATCGGCGTCGCCGTGTCAGGCGCGAATTCCAATCGGGTGTATGCCCTGGTGGAGAATGAGAAGGGGGGGCTGTTCAAGAGCGACGACGCCGGGGCGACCTGGACCCTGGTCAACGAAAACCGCGCCATTCGGCAGCGGGCCTTCTACTACACCCACGTGTTCGCCGATCCGAAGAACGCCGATGTGGTCTATATGCAGAACACCTCGATGTTCCGTTCCGCGGACGGCGGCAAGACCACCAGTAACGTGGGCGGGGGGACCCACGGCGATCACCACGATCTGTGGATTGATCCCGACGATCCGTCCCATCTCGTTGTTGGGAACGACGGAGGGGGCGCAGTCTCGACCACGACGGGAGGGCGGTGGACCCCGCAGGACTTTCCCACCGAGCAGTTCTACCACGTGGTGACCACGAAGCACATCCCGTTCCACGTGTGCGGCTCCCAGCAGGACAACTCGACGCTCTGCATTCCCTTCAACTGGAACCTGGGGGGGGGAGGCGGTTTCGGTGGCTTCGGAGGTGGCGGAGGTGGCGGAGGTGGCGGCGGACAGGGTGCGGCTGCGCGGCGGGACCCGACCGCGGGTGGAATGAGCGTCGCCTATGTAGCCGGCGGGGGTGAGCCCGGCTACATCGCGCCGGACCCGCTCGACCCGGACATCTTCTACAGCGGCACCAACAATGGCCGGTACGTCGACAAGTTCAATCGCCGGCTCGGCACGTCCCGTGAGGTGAATCCGTATCCCTGGTTCTACTCGGGTGAGCCCGCCAGTGAAATCCGGGAGCGGTGGCAGTGGACCTTCCCGATCATCTTCTCGCCGGCCGATCCAAGGACCCTCTACGTGTCCTCGCAACGGCTGTGGAAGACCAGCGACGCCGGGCGGACCTGGACCGCGCTGAGCGGCGACCTGACCCGGCACGATCCCGCCACGCTCGGGCACTCGGGCGGCCCGATCACCGGAGACATGAACGGCCCGGAGGTCTACGCGACGATTTTCTCGGTGGGACCCGGGAAGAAGGATGTGAATATCATCTGGACCGGGTCGGACGACGGGTTGGTGCACGTAACCCGCGACGGAGGGAAGGCCTGGGCCAACGTCACGCCCAGGGAGATGCCGGATTTCGGCCGGGTTTCGCAAATCGATGCGTCGAGCTTCGATCCGGGCACCGCGTACATCTCGGTCCGGCGGCCCCTGCTCGACGACCTGCAGCCCTACATCTTCAAGACGAACGACTTCGGCCGCACCTGGACCAAGATCGTCAATGGCATCCGGCCCGACGCCTATGTGCACGCGGTGCGGGAAGATCCTACCCGGCGCGGGTTACTGTATGCCGCCACGCAGCACGGCGTCTATCTGTCCACGGATGATGGTGCGTCCTGGCAATCGCTCCGGCTCAACATGCCCGATGTTCCCGTGGCCGACCTTGTCGTGGAGGGCAACGAGCTGGTGATCGGTACCCATGGCCGCGGATTCTGGGTCCTCGACAACATCGGACCCCTGCGGCAGTGGACCGCCGAGATCGCTGCGAAACCGGCACACCTGTTCACCCCACCCGCCGGGATCCGGTCGGGGCAGGGCGTGTCGTTCACCTGGATGCTGAAGACGGCACCCACATCGCTGCGGCTGGAGATTCTGGACTCGGCCGGGACCGCGCTCCGCACCTTCGCGTCCCCGCCACCGGGCGATTCTGCCGCTGCGGGCGGCCCCGGGGGTGGGGGAGGCGGGCAGTTCGGCGGCCAGGTCCCTTTGCCAAGAGGGGCCGGACTCCAACGGATGACCTGGGATCTCCGCACCGAGGGAATCACCCGATTCCCCGGCATGATCTTCTGGGGAGCAGGGACCAATGGACCGACCGCGCCTCCGGGCAGGTACACGGCGCGACTCACGGCCGACGGACAGGTGATGACAGCCCCGGTGATCATCCGGCGAAACCCGCGCATTACCGACGTGACCGATGCCGACATGCGGGCACAGTACGCTTTTTCGAAACGGGTCCGCGACAAGGCCGAAGAAGCCAATCAGGCGGTGATTGCGATCCGAAGGGTGAAGGCCCAGCTCGCCGACCGGCTGAAGAAGTCCGAGGATGCGGTGCTCAAGTCTGCCGGAGACAAGCTGAATAGCAACAGCTCGGCGGTGGAGGAGAAGATCTACCAGGTTCGGAATCAGAGCGGTCAGGACCCGCTCAACTTCCCGATCAAGGTTAACAATCGGCTCGCGAACCTGCTCTCGATGGCGGAACGGGGGGATGGCGCACCGAACAACAATCTGCCGGCAATCCTCCAGATTCTCTCCGGCGAGCTCAAGAACTACACCGATCAGCTGGCGATTGTGTGGTCTACGGATCTGGCTGCGGTGAACCGGGAGCTCACCCGCCTCAACCTGCCTCCGCTCGATCCCAAGTGCCCGGGTGTGGGGGTGTGTGCGGTGCCATAGAGGCTATTGGCTATTGGCTATTAGCTATTGGCGGCTATTGGCTGCTGGGTTTGAGCCAATAGCCGATAGCCAATAGCCAATAGCTATCTGATCCTCACCTGCCCCAACCGGGGGGGAGATGCCCGTCCGCGGAAGGGTGGCGCGATCGAGTTGATCGCAATTCCACCCCCGCCACCCAGGCCACCCGTTCCGTGGATCTTGCAGTCGTCCCTCGGCGAACCCATGCCGCCCCGGATGATGACCGTGGGCTCACGACTCCAGTCCGATGGACCCCTCGACGCGCCGGCGGTGGCGTCTTCGAGGGCAGGCGAGGGACCCCTCCCCGCTGCTCCCCCGACCGCCGGCATTTCCGCCGCCACCAGGGCAACCGTTTCCGTCTCGCTCGCCCGCTCCGAAACCACTGCCATCCGGATGGGTGTGGTCAGGTCAATGGGCGCTTTCTCCCGGATTGCCGCTCGCTGAACCGCTTTGCCAACCCTCAAGGTCGGGATCGCCGGGGCTCGGCCCGATTCGATATCGGAAACCACCTTTGCTTCCGTGGCGGCCGCATCGACGAGCTGAATGTCCCTGCTGCGAGCGCTGGTGCTTTCGGGGCGTTCATCTCTCGTGGAGTCCGGCTTGGAACATGCTGCCGCGGTGATCAGGGTGATGAGGGTGGCGGAAACGGGGAATCTGGCGATCATGGGACCTCCTGACCTGCGTGTCGAACCGAGGGCGATCGGATGAGCCAAGTGCATACGGCGGACCGTCCTGGCGCCCCTGGCCAAGTGCATGTACTTCCCGCAGTTGGAGTTTCCCCGACTCGGAGGGATGATCGAAAAGTGTCCTTCGTCGCGGACAGGCTGACCTCTAATAGGGTCGGTTCCCGGTGCCTGCTCCTGGCGGCTGCGGCCGTCGTGGCGTGCAGCCCAGCCCGGACGGCTCGAGTGGGAAACGACCCGGCCCTCGCGGATACGCTGAAGGCTCTGATCGAAGCGGCCTACGACTTCACGGCGCCCGATGTCGCCACCCGGATGGCGGGGCTCTACGCCGACTCAGGCCTGGTGGTCTCTGCCAGTGGGGGGCAAATCATCGCCTCGGCCGATTCGATCCGGGCCGGCATCGCCGACTTCTGGAAGAACGCTGGGCGCAACATGCGGAACCCCCGGTGGGAATGGGGGAGGGTCTACGTCGAGCGGCTCGGTGCCGATGCCGCAGTCCTGACCGCGACCTGGTCCATCCCGCACATCGCCCCCACCAACCGCCCCCACGTTATCGAGGGGGCGTGGACGGCGGTGTTTCGGTATCTGGAGGGGGGATGGAAGATCGTCGCCGAGCACCTGTCGGTGCCATAGGCCGCTATTGGCTATTGGCTATTAGCTATTGGCACAAACCCAACAGCCAACAGCCAATAGCCAATAGCCAATAGCCAATAGCTAATAGCTAATAGCTCCTCGCTACGGCTTCTCCACGTCCGCTGGGCGATACCTTACCGTCACCGGCTCCTGCAGCGCGACCCGCATCCGTTGACCGGACCCGAGTGTGATGTCGTCACCGTCGGTCGCGACGGCGACGCCGGTCCCGATGACCGCGCCGATCACTGCGCCTTTCACCACGTCGCCCGCGATGGCACCGATCACGCCACCGGCCACGGTTCCGCCGCCGATCTCGAGCGCGCTTTCCTTGGCGTCACTCTTTCCCCGGACCCGGAACGGTTCCGCCTCGATGTCATAATCGGAGCCGTCCACGGTGATCTCCCGGAACCGAATCGTCAACTCGGGTGATCCCGCGATCCGCCCCCCGCCCTTGGCGTGGGTCACCTCACCGCGTAACACCACTCCGGCCGGAAGCATGACGCCTTCATAGATCTCCATCGGGCTGGTGGTCTTGATCTCCACCCGATCACCCGGGGTATTCCGCTTGGTCGAGATCGTTTGCTGCAGCTCGCCCACGATGCGGGTGCCCGCCGGAATGGTCACTTCGCGCGTCCCGCCTCGGGACACCATCGTGGCGGTCAGAACCCCTGCGGCCGCCACGCCGAGTCCGAGCGCTACCCAGCGGGTCATGCGAGTCGTTGCCATGGTGCCTCCCTGGTGAATGAGCCTGCCCCAAAGTGACGACTGGTTCCCGGCCCATCCACACGCCGTTGCTTGACGGGGCGTCGTATGATCGCTATACATAGTTTTGAAAGGCATAGCGAGGAATGTTATGACTGAGATCCGCCCCGAAGTGCTCCCCGGCACCCTCGACCTGCTCATCATGAAAACGCTGTCCCTCGGCCTCATGCACGGATATGGCATCGCGCAGCATATCCACCGGCTCTCCGGTGACGCGCTCCGGGTGGAGGAAGGGTCGCTCTACCCCGCGCTTCAACGGATTCAGCTCAAGGGATGGGTCACCTCGGAGTGGAAGGTGTCGGCCACCGGCCGCCGAGCCCGGTTCTACCGGCTCACCTCCGCCGGCCGGCGCCAGCTTGGGCTCGAAGAGTCGGGATTCCACCGGTCCGTCGCGGCGATTACCCGAGTGTTACGGGGGGCCGAATCATGACCATCGGGGAGCTGTGGAGGCGCCTCCGATTCTGGCGGCGCCGTGACGCGTTGACCGAAGAGCTGGCCGAGGAGCTCGAGTCCCACATCGAGTTGCTCGCACGCGATTTCGAAGGCCAGGGCATGTCGCGGGCTGAGGCCCTGGCAAACGCCCGCCGGCGACTGGGGAATGTCGGGCGCATTCGAGAGACCAGCCGCGACAGTTGGGGGTTTCCCCTGCTCGACGCGGCCGCCCAGGACCTGCGCTATGCCCTGAGAGGGTTGCGGAAGAATCCCGCCTTCACGGCCGCCGTCGTCCTGACGCTCGGTCTGGGGATCGGAGCCAACGCCGTGATGTTCGGGGTGGTCGATCGGTTGATGTTCCGGCCCTTCCCATACTTACGCAGCCCGGGACACGTCCATCGGGTCTATTTGCGCTCCACGGACCGGGGGCGTGAAGTCGTCAGCTCGGCCACGGAATTCACCCGGTACCTGGACCTCCAGCGATGGACCACATCCTTCTCCCAAACGGCGGCCTTCACCGACCGCTCGATCGCGGTCGGGAGCGGCGCGGCGGCTCGGGAACGGATCGTGGCCCTGGTCGGGCAGTCGTTCTTCGACTTCTTCGATGCCGTCCCGGTGCTAGGACGGTTCTTTCTGAATGAGGAAGCGGCAGTCCCGAAAGGCGCCAACGTCGTCGTGCTGGGCTACGGCTTCTGGCAAACGGAATTCGGCGGGCGCGACGTGATCGGACAATCGCTCCAGGTTGGTCCGCTCCACTGCACCATCGTCGGGGTTGCACCCCGTGGCTTCGTTGGAGTCGCCGAGGACGGTCCCCCCCCGGCGGTCTTCCTGCCGATCACGACCTACGCGAGCAACCATTCGAATGTTCGGCAGCGGGAGAACTACTACCGCAACTACAACTGGGGCTGGATGGGGATGATGGTGCGCCGCAAGCCCGGTGTGTCCCGCGATCAGGCGTCGGCAGACCTGACCGGCGCATACGTCCGGAGCTGGAACGCCGAGCGAGCACTCTCTCCCGGCTTGCCGCCGGCCGAAACCGCCCAGCCTAGCGCGCTCGCGTCGGGCATGAAATCGGCCGCGGGCCCGGACCCCGGCCTGGAGGCCAGGACTGCGGTATGGGTCGCAGGCGTTGCGCTCATCGTGCTTCTGATCACCTGCGCCAACGTGGCGAACCTCCTCCTGGCACGGGCGCTCCGGCGCCGGAGGGAGACTGCGGTACGAGTGGCCCTGGGAGTCTCACGAGCTCGCTTGTTGGGGCAGTGCCTGGTGGAGAGCCTGGTGCTCGCCGTGCTGGGCGCCGCCGCCGGGCTGCTGATTGCCCAATGGGGAGGCGTGGGAATCCGTCGCCTCTTCGCGGCCACCGGAACAGCAACCCCGGAAGTGATCACCGATGGGCGTACCCTCGCCGTGGCCGGGATCGCGGCGCTCGCGGTCGGTCTCATCGCCGGGCTTGCTCCGGCGGTGCTTGCCGGTCGCGCCCGGATCAGCGAGTCCCTCAAGAGCGGGGCCCGGGGAGGGGGGGGCGTCCGGAACCGTACCCGGGTCCGCTCCGGGTTGTTGCTGGCGCAGGTCGCCCTGTCGGTCGGGTTGCTGATTGGCGCCGGTCTCTTTGTGCGCAGCCTGGATCGGGTCAAGTCCCTGCGGTTGGGCTACGATGTCGAACCCGTGCTCGTCGCCACGCCGAATTTCCGCGGAATCCCGGTGACGGATCAGGAGCAGATTGCCGTGGGTCGGAGGGTTCTGCAGCGCTCCCGGGAGCTTCCCGGCGTCGAATCCGCCGCCTGGGCCGGGAGCTTCCCGTTCTACAGCAGCTCCGGGACCGGGCTGTACATCCCGGGAATCGATTCGGTGTCCAAGCTCGGCCGCTTCACCTACCAAAACGCCACCGCAGATTATTTCGCAACCATGGGGACCCGGGTGCTCCGAGGCCGCCCGTTCAACGCCCAGGACCGTTCCGGCACCCCGCTGGTGGCGGTCGTGAGTGAGAGCATGGCGCGCGTGTTATGGCCCGGCCGGGACGCTCTGGGCCAGTGCATGAAGGTGGGAGCGGACACGATGCCGTGCACCACCGTCGTGGGCATTGCCGAAGATGCCCACCAGCGGAGCCTGATCGGCGACGCCCACCTGCATTACTACCTCCCGCTCGAACAGTTCGGGGAGGGGGAGGGTTTCATTCTGATCGCCCGGGTCCGGGGTGATCCGGTCCATGAGGTCGAGACCCTTCGGCGCGAGCTGCAAAAGGAAATGCCTGGGGAGGGCTATGTGGTCGTCCGCCGCTTTGGCGCCATGGTCGATTCGCAGCGCCGCTCCTGGAGGTTTGGCGCCACGATGTTCAGTGCCTTCGGCGTCCTCGCTGTCCTGGTGGCCGCCGTCGGCCTGTACGGACTGATCGGATACAACGTGGACCAGCGGATGCATGAGCTTGGCGTGCGCGTCGCGCTCGGCGCCCGCAGAATGGATGTGGTGCGGATGGTGACGCGGCAGGGGGTGACCCTCTCCATTCTGGGAACGGCGGTCGGCGCCGCGCTGGCCCTCTTCGCCTCGAAATGGCTGCAACCGCTTCTGTTCGACCAGTCGGCCACGGATCCCCTGGTGTATGGCGGAGTCGCAGCCCTGCTGGTCCTCGTGGCCGTCGTGGCGTGTGTATCCCCCGCGCGCCGCGCATCCGGGGCAGACCCGAACGTCGCGCTTCGAGCGGAGTAGCTACTCCCCGACCGGGCGGATCTGGCGGCGGCTCAGGTCGGCAACCGAAGCCCGGGCCGCCGCATCGCCGAAGATCTTTTCCCCGTCGTACCGGCCATTCTCGATGAAAATCTCCGAAATCTTTCGCCCCGA
>Ga0187892_10010443_pt1 | contig 11767 bp, 11 predicted proteins | sample MA1701073metaG_FD_139345 | JGI IMG/M metagenome (GOLD analysis project Ga0187892, IMG submission 139345) | Bio-ooze microbial communities from a basaltic lava cave in the Kipuka Kanohina Cave System on the Island of Hawaii, USA - MA170107-3 metaG ... | reverse complement strand
CCGCTACCGGGGCTGGCGGGCCGGCGACCTGGTCGGAGCGGGCCGCCCCGCCTAGCAGGCGGACTAGGGGTTAGCGGTAGACCCCGTTGTGGCCAACGTTGAAGCGGCCGGGCTGGGGGAAGAAGGCGACACCGTGGGCGCCGGCCCCGGTGGGGATGACCTTGATCACCTGGCCCGTGTAGGCGTCGACGACCGACACGCTGCCGTGGAACCGGTTGGAGTACCAGAGCTGGGTGCCGTCGGTGGAAACCTGGAGCATGTCGGGGCTGCCTCCCACCCGCCACGTGGCCGCCACCGTTCGGGAGGCGACGTCGATCACGCTGACCGACCCGCCCAGGCGGTTGCTCACGAACAGGCGGGTGGTGTCGCGGCTGTAGTTGAGCCCGTGGGCGCCGGTACCGGTGGGCAGGAACCCGATCTCGGTCATCGACTCGGGGTCGATGATGTGCACCCCATGGCGGCCCTGGTTGGCCACGAAGAAGACCGAGCCGTCGGGCGACACCTTCACGTCGATGGGGAGGCCGCCGACGTGCATGACGCCCGCCACCTCCATCTTCTCGTTGTCGACCTTGACGATGTGGCCGCTGAACTCGTCGGAGGCGATGAGGTACCGGCCGTCGGCCGAGAAGTCCAGGTGGTCGACGCCCGAGCCGGGGATGGGGACGCTCTTGATGAGCCTCCACGTGTTCGGGTCGCGGTAGTCGAGCCGCTGGAGCCGCTCGGCCACCACGATGGCCTTGGAGCCGTCGGGGGCAAAGTACAGGTTGTAGGGGTCGACGATGTCGAGGCGGTCGACGACTTTGGCGGTGCGGGGGTCGATGACCTGCAACGAGTTGCCCGACGTGTTGTTGACGTAGAGCTTGGTCATGTCCCACGAGGCGGTCACGTGGTGGGGGACGAAGCCGGTGGCATAGGTGACGATGACCGACATGGTGGCGGGATCGATCACGCTCAGGGTGTGGGCATCGCTGTTGGGGACGTAGACCCGCACCGGGATGTCGGCCAGGGCGGGGCTGACCGGCCCCATGGTGTGGGCGAAGACGTTGCCCGGGGCCGACGGTGCGTCGCCGGGAACGGCCGGTCCGGCGGCCTGGGGCACCTGGGGCCCGACGGGCGGCACCGCCGGGCCGGCCCGACGCACGCCGTTCTCGTCCACCAGGGCGGAGTAGACGGGAGCGGGCACCGGGGCGGAGCGGGCCAGGCCCGTCGCGGCCAGTCCGTCGTCGACGCGGATGGCGCCGGGCAGGTTCGGGAGGCGGTCGACCACGGTCGGGCGCGGGCCGGTGGAGACCTCGTCGCCCAGGTCTTCCCCAGCAGTGGACCCGCAGCCTGCAGCCGCCAGTGCGAGCACCACGATCCCGACGGCGTACGCCCGTCTCGTCACAGTCGGCGGGAGTCTACCGTCGGCCGGTGCGCCCAGGCGGCCGAGGCCGCGGCCACCCCCTCTGCCTGGCCGCCCGCGACCGTACTGCGCGCCATTCACCACCGAATCGGTGGTCGAGGTGACACAGTTCAGGGGACTACCTCCAGGCGGGGGTTGGGCCGGCGGTGGCGGCCGGCTTTGGCCAGCGGGCGGCCGTCGACCTCGACCACGTCGGCGGTGAACTCCCGGCTGCCCCGCAGCAGCGACGATCCCACTGCGTAGGCGTCGACGGGGGCGCCCGCCTCCTCGAAGGCGGCGATGCGGGCCGGGTCGAACCCGCCCGACACGATGATCTTCACGTGTCCGAACCCCTCGCCGTCGAGGGCGGCCCGTACGAGGCGCACCAGCGGGACGTTCACCCCGGCAGGCGGGAAGTCGCCCATCACCTCGGGGGTGATCGAGCGGTCGACCATGGTTTCCGACGTGTCCAGGCGCACGCCCCACAGGTCGGGGCGGGCCCGGGCGCAGTCCAGGGCGTCGGCCACGCAGTCGTTGTTGAAGTCGACCAGGGCGACCAGGTCGACGCCCGGCACGTGGCGGGCGAAGGCGGCCAGGGCGGCGGGCGTGTCCCCCCGGTAGGCGGCGATGAGGGCATGGGGCATGGTGCCCAGGCCGTGGTCGCCCCACCAGGCGGCCATGGCGTCGGTGCACACCCCCCGGGCCCCTCCCACGTGAGCGGCCCAGCCGTCACCCCCCTGGGTGGCGAAGTGGTCGAAGCGGTCGGCGAAGAACAGCAGGGGCTTGCCCTTGGCGGCGGCCACCACATCGGCCACGTTGGTGGCCACCTTGGTCCTCCGGGCCAGCACCCCCAGGTAGACCGACTCCAGGTGGACGAACAGGTGGAGCGGCCCGCTGATCGTCATCACCGTCTCCCACGGCTCGATGCGGTCGCCGTCACGGAGAGCCGCCACCTCGAGCGCCGCCCACCCCGCCCGCCACAGGCCGTCCAGCGCCCGCTCCCACTCGAAGTGGCGCAGGCGGGCCCGGGCGGCCCCGTCCGCATCGGTGAGCCGGGCCGCCCGGGCGTCCAACCGGGCCGCCAGCCACGAGTCGAACACTGCGGCGGCCCGGTCCCGGTCGGCCCAGCCGCCCGCGCCCACCCGCAGCACGGCCAAGGCCTCGTCGATCCCGCACAGCACCGATGTGCCCTTCTGGAACACCTGCATGGTGGCCACCGTCCCCGGCCGCTCCCGCTCCACGACCAGCTTGGTGCGGTTGAAGTAGACGGCCGAGCGGTACCCCATGCGGATCTCGGGCACCGGCAGGTCGAAGACCTCCGGCCCCAGCCGGCCTCCCGGGCCCGTCGGGGTCATCCCGTCTTGCGCAGCACGACCAGCGAGCGGGCCTCCAGATCGAAGTCGTCGCCGCCGGCCAGGGCCACGCCTTCCACCAGGCCGGGCGGGAGCGGTGCGGTGTAGCCGATGGCGGTGTCGACGATCAGCTCGTAAGTCCGGGCCCACCTCTCGCCGGGGATGCGGAACGACACGTTCTCGTGGCCGCCGTTGAGCAGGACGAGGAAGCTGTCGTCCACCAGCCGCTCCCCCCGGAGGCCCGGCTCGGAGATCTGGTCGCCGTTGAGGAACATGCCCAGGGCGCTGAACCGCCCCCCCAGCCACTGCCGCTCGGTCATCTCCTTGCCGTCGGGGCCGAACCATCCGATGTCGGCCAGGCCGCTGCCCTGGATGGGCCGGCCCTGGAAGAAGCTGCGGCGGTGGAGGACGGGGTGCTGGCGGCGCAAGGTGATCAGCCGGCTCGTGAACTCCAAGAGCTCCTTGGCGTCGCCGTCGAGCGCCCAGTCGAACCAGGTCAGCTCGTTGTCCTGGCAGTAGGCGTTGTTGTTGCCCTGCTGGGTGCGATTCATCTCGTCGCCCCCCAGCAACATGGGCACGCCCTGGGACAGGATCAGGGTGGCGAGGAAGTTCCGCTGCTGGCGCCGGCGCAGGGCCACCACGGCGGGGTCGTCGGTCTCCCCCTCGGCCCCGCTGTTCCACGACCGGTTGTCGTCGGTGCCGTCCCGATTGCCTTCGCCGTTGGCCTCGTTGTGCTTGGCGTTGTAGGAGACGAGGTCCCGCAGGGTGAACCCGTCGTGAGCCGTCACGAAGTTGATCGAGGCGTTAGGACGCCGCCCGTCGCCCTGGTACAGGTCGGACGAGCCGCTCAGCCGGTAGCCCATCTCGGCCAGGCCCGCCTCCTGGCCCCGCCAGAAGTCCCGGACGGCGTCCCGGTATTTCCCGTTCCATTCCGTCCACAGGGCCGGGAAGTTGCCGACCTGGTAGCCCCCCTCGCCGATGTCCCACGGCTCGGCGATGAGCTTCACCTGCGACACCACCGGGTCCTGGTGGATGAGGTCGAAGAAGGCCGACAGGCGGTCGACCTCGTGGAAGCCCCGAGCCAGGGCGGAGGCGAGGTCGAAGCGGAAGCCGTCCACGTGCATCTCGGTGACCCAGTACCGCAGGCTGTCCATGATGAGGTGGAGCACCTCGGGGTTGCGGGCGTTGAGGGTGTTGCCGGTGCCCGTGTAGTCCATGTACATGCGCCGGTTGCCCTCGACCAGCCGGTAGTAGGCGGCGTTGTCGATCCCCCGGAAGCTGAGCGTGGGGCCCATGTGGTTGCCCTCGGCAGTGTGGTTGTAGACGACGTCGAGGATCACCTCGATGCCGGCCGCGTGCAGCGAGCGCACCATGGCCTTGAACTCCCTGACCTGCTCGCCAAGGGAGCCGGCCGACGAGAAAGCGGCCTGGGGGGCGAAGTAGCCGAGGGTGTTGTAGCCCCAGTAGTTGCCCAGGCCCCGCTTGACCACGTCGTGCTCGGACACGAAATGGTGGACGGGAAGCAGCTCCACGGCCGTGACGCCCAGGTCGGTGAGGTGGTCGATGGCACCCGGGCTGGCCAGCCCTGCGTAGGTGCCCCGCAGGGGATCGGGGACGCCCGGGTGGCGGGCGGTGAACCCCTTCACGTGCGTCTCGTAGATGATCGTCTCGTGCCACGGGGTGTTGGGGCGCTGGTCGTCTCCCCACGGGAACAGGGGGTCGGCCACCACCGACTTGGGCACGTGGGGTGCCGAGTCCCGGTCGTCGCGGTGGGTGTCGTCCTTGCCGACGGTGTAGCCGAACACCGAGTCGTCCCAGTCGAGCTGGCCGTCGATGGCCCGGGCATAGGGGTCCACCAGCAGTTTCGCAGGATTGCAGCGCAGGCCGTGGACGGGCTCGTAGGGACCGTCGACGCGGAACCCGTAGCGCTGGCCCGGGCCCACTCCGGGCACGTAGCCGTGCCACACGAAGGCGCTGACCTCGGGCAGCTGGACCCGGGTCTCCCGCCCGGCGCCGTCGAACAGGCAGAGGGTGACGGAACGGGCTACCTCGGAGTAGATGGCGAAGTTGGTACCCTCTCCATCCCACGTGGCCCCCAACGGGTACGGCGATCCCGGCCATGCCGCTCGAACGTGGGCAGTCGGAGAAGCGTCCATCCGGGTAGCTTCCCTCACCCGAGCCCGGGCTCGCACAGGAGCACAGGATGTCCACCAACCCGGACCAAGAGGCTTCCCAGCTCCGCCGCCTCCAGGACTGGTGGCTGGCGCTGCCTCTCTCCTACCGCGTCAACGCGCTCCTCTACTTCCTGGGCGGCTGCGCCCTGCTGTTCCTGGTCACGACCCTGTTCACCGGGGACGACGAGCCTCGCCAGATCCAGGTCGGGGCGGGCGCCACCGTCCCCGCCAGCACCACCACCAGCCGGGCCAGCCTGACCACCACGGTCCCGCCGACTGCGCCGACCACCGTGACCACCACCGCCACCCCGTCCTCCACCACGGGCGGCGGGTCGGTCACCACCGCGCCGTCGGGGGCCCGGGGCGGTGGCGACACCACCACCACGCCCCCCACCCAGGCCACCACCACGGCCCCGACCACGGCCCCGACCACGACCACCACCGCTGCCCCGCCACCGTGCCGCAACAGCTTCGAGCCGCGCTGCGGCGACTTCACCTGGGACCCCAGCCCGGGCGCCAACGAGCCCCTCACCATCAACGCCGTCCCCCGGCCGGCCAACCCGCGGCCGGGCGACATCGTGACCTTCGACATCACCGTCGCCGACCCCGACCACCTGCTCAACGACAACTGCGCCGAGGTTTCCTTCGGGGACGGGGCCACCCTCAATGCCGCCTGCATCCCCCAGCCCACCTGCCCGGCCGTCTACGGCCCCTGGACACCGCCCAGCCGCCAGCCCGGGAACTTCACCAAGAGCTACACGCACATCTACCAGGGGGCGGGACAGTTCGTCGTGCGGTTCACGTTCCGGTCGTGGTCGACCGACCGCTGCCCCGGACTCGATCCCTACGCCAGCGAGCGGACCGCCCAGCTGGTCCTCACCGTCGCCTCGGGGACGTAGCCCAACCGGCAGAGGCAGGGCACTTAAAATGCTCCCAGTGAGGGTTCGAGTCCCTCCGTCCCCACGATGACACCTATTGGGGCCTCCGAACCCGTGACCTCGGGCGTCCTGCCCGACCTCCACCTCCGCAAGGCGATCGAGGCCGGCCACATCTCCGCCGACCCGTACAAGATCGGCAACGGGAGCGTCCAGCCCGCCAGCCTCGACCTCACCCTCGGTCCGCGGGCGCACCGACTGCGCTGCAGCTTCCTGCCCGACGCAAAGACGGTGGCCGACAAGCTCGACGAGCACTCCATGGGCGCCTTCGACCTGCGAGACGGGGCCATCCTCGAGCGCAACCGCCCCTACCTGATCCCCCTACGGGAACGCCTGGCCCTGCCGCCGGGGGTGCGGGCCAAGGCCAACCCCAAGAGCTCCACCGGCCGCCTCGACATCTTCACCCGGGTCATCACCGACCGCAGCTTCCGCTTCGACGAGATCGGGGCGGGCTACACGGGCGGCCTGTGGCTGGAGGTGGTCTCCCGGTCGTTCACCGTCCGGGTGCAGGAAGGGCTGTCGCTCAACCAGCTGCGGCTGGTGGTGGGCGACAGCCGGGTCGGCGACGCCGAGATCCGGTCGATCCACGCCTCCGACGAGCCGCTGCTGTTCCTCGACGACGAGGCCGTGCCGCCGGCCGACATGGCCGTGGCCGACGGCCTGTTCATGTCGCTCGACCTGCGCAAGCGGGCCACCGGCGAGGCGGTGGGGTTCCGGGCCAAGAAGAACAGCCGGCTGCTCGACCTGGCCGCCGTCGAGCGCTACGACCCCGACCTGTTCTGGGAGCCGGTCGTGCCCGAGCGGTCGGACCGGTTGATCCTCGAGCCGGAGGAGTTCTACCTGCTCCTCTCGTCGGAGGCGGTGAGCGTCCCGCCTCGCTACGCGGCGGAGATGACCGCCTACGACCCCACCAGTGGCGAGCTGCGCACCCACTACGCGGGGTTCTTCGACCCCGGCTTCGGCTACGACCGGGGCGGGGGGCTACGGGGCAGCCGGGCCACGCTCGAGGTGCGGGCCCACGACGTGCCGTTCATGGTCGAGCACCGCCAGCCCGTGTGCAAGCTGAGCTTCGACCGCATGGTGGAGCCGCCCCACACGCTGTACGGGGAGGAGATCGGGTCGCACTACCAGTCGCAGCGGGTCACGCTCAGCAAGCACTTTCACCCCTCGTCGAGGTCGAGTACGTAGCCCAGCAGCGCGACGCCGGGCTCGGGGATCCAGTCCCGCTCAGGAGCGCGGCGGAAGCCCAGGCCCTCGTACAGTCGCTGGGCCCCGGTCATGGCCGGGGTGGTGTGGAGCGTGATGCGGGCCTTGCGGGCTCGGCGGGCCTCGTTGACGCAGGCCACGACCAGGGCGGTGCCCACCCCCCTGCGCTGGGCGAGGGGCGCCACGACCAGCATGCGGATGCCGGCCTCGTCGGCCGAGTCGAACTCGGCGTAGGGGCCGGGCCCGGGGACGTAGGTGACCGAGCCGAGCAGGGTCTGCCCGTCGGCGGGGTCGACCGCGACCAGGACGGACGCGTTGGCAGCGCGGTCGTCGACATCGGACAGGATCACCCGGTAGTCGTCGGTGAGAACCTCGCCCAGGGCCTGCTCGTAGACGGCGACGGTCATCCCGGCCACGGCCGCGTGCTCGGCCGGGCCGACGGGACGGATGCGCGGCGCGGCCGCTCCGCTCACGCCGCCCAGGCCGGTGGAGACTCCTCGACCTCGCCCAGGCCGGCCAGGAGCTCGCGCCGCAGCCGGGCCGCCTCCTCGCCCGACAGCCCGTTGGCCGCCACGACTCCCTCGACCAGGTCGACGAGCACGTCGGCCAGGGGCCGGCCCCGCACCCGGACGGCCACGATCACCCCGCCGTCGGGCCGGTGGCGGATCGTGCGCCGGGCGGCGGGGTCGGCGGGCGGGCTGCGGAAGCCGGGTACGACGAGCCCCCGACGACGGCAGAGGTCACCCAACCGGCGGGCCCCCTCGGCGAAGGCCACGGCGGTGGCAGGGGGCGGGGTGGGATCAGGCACGGTTCCAGCATGGCAGGGGTGTGTGACAGGACGCTCGCCAGCGGTCAGGCTAGGGGCCTATGAGCGATCCCTCCGGTCCCCCGCCGCCCGGCTCCTCGGGCACTCCCGAGCCGGCTCCTCCTGCGACCCCGGCGGATCGCCCCGACGACGCCCCCACCTCACCGCCGCCCGCCGCACCGTCTCCTCTCCCGCCCACCCCTCCCTCGCCCACTCCGCCGTCCGGCCCGCAGCCCGTCACCCGCCCCACCTCTCCCTCCACCTCACCCGCCCAACCGTCGACGCCGCCGGCCGCCCCCCCGGGCTCGCCCGTGCCGCCAGGGCCGCCGGCCGCCACCCCGCCTGACGCCACCCAACCGTCGACGCCGCCGCCGGTGCCGCCGGCCTCGCCCGCCCCACCGGCCTCGCCTGCCTCCCCAGCCACCACTCCCCGCCCGCCCCATCCCGCTCCCTCGCCCCGGGCGCCGGCGACGCCGGTACCACCGCCAGCCACACTCCCGACACCTCCGGCCCGGCCCCCGGGCACGCCCCCGGCCGCCACGCCGCCCGTCCAGCCGCCCATGTCGCCGAGCGCGCCTCCGGCCCGGCCCCAGCCCCAGCCACAGCCGCCCGCCCCGGCCCGACCCCGGCCGCCGGCGTCACCGCCGCCGGTGCGGCCTCCCCAACCGCCCGCGACCGCACCGCGACCAGCGGCGCCCACACCGCCGCCGGCGGCCCGCCCGCAACCTCCGGGCCCGGCCCAGCCCGGGCCTCCGCCCTCGGCCGGCGAGCCACCCCGGCAACCGTCGAGCCCCGCTGGCCAGCGGCCCGCCAGCGGCGGCCGCCCGCCCGTCGACCCGCTGACCCCGCCGGCCCGTCCCACGTCGCCCCGGCCCGCCAGCCCCCCCGCCGCCTCCCGACCCCCGGTGGAGCCGGCCGGGCCGCCGCGGCCCGCCCCGCGCCCCTCCGAGGAGCCGCCCGACGACTACGAGGAGGGGTTGTCCCGCTGGGCCGGCCTCCTGTCGACCCTCGGCGTGGCCCTCGTCGCCGTGGTCGCGGCCCAGGTGGTGGCCTCCATCCTGCAGGGCCTGGCCCTGCCCGAGCAGCTCGACGGCAACTCCGTCGAGACCGACCTGTTCCACCGCCTCGGCTTCCCGTTCGGCAACCTGGGCCCCGTCACCGCCCTGCTGCTCGTCGCCGGCCTGGTCCTCATGAGCCTGCCGCGCCTGCTGGGACTGTCGGCCACCGGCCTCCAGGAACGCATGATCAGCGTCATGCTGCTGGTGGCGGTGGCGCTGGCCGTCATCATCGCCCTGGGCAGCCTGCTGGCCGTCCGCAACAGCCTCCACGAGTACACCGCCAGAGGCGCCGACCCACCCGGGTACGTACGCATCGGCTTCGCGTCATTCCTGCTCGGCACCCTCGGCACGGCCGCGGTGGCGTTGTTCGGCTCGCTGGCCGCCATCAACGCCCGCCGCCGAACCCGCTGACCGTCACACCCCCTCGGTACCGTTCCCCCATGGACGGCAACGGCGGCCTCACGCCGGTGCAGCAGCGGGTGGTCGTCGACCTGATGGCGCGCGACCAGCCCCGGCCCACGTTCGACCCGTCGGTCAGCCACGACCTTCGCACCGAGCTGGAATCGGCCCTGGCTCCCCTGGCCGACCAGGTGGCCGCCCCGCCGGTGTGGGTCCGCAAGCACACCCTCGCCGCCGTCCACACGTGTGAGGCCAACTACGTAGCCGAGCAGGAGTGGGACGGGTGGAGCGTGCCCGCCGCCCAGGGTGAGGTCAGCCACCGGGCCATCCAGCTGTCGGTCGCCGAGGCGGGCGAGGTGCCGCCCCTCGACCTGGTCGACCACGCCATGGAGGAGCTGGGGGCCAACCAGACCGGCTCCCTGGGCTGGTTCCTCGCCACCCTCCCGTCCGCGGCCCGGGCCGAGCTGCGGGCCAAGGCGGGCAACGCCGTGTCCACCTTCCTCGAGTGCTGGCCGCCCCTGCCCGCCGCCTGGTGGCCCCGCACCGAGCTGCCCGTGCGCGTCGACCTGTGCGACGGGCGCATCGTCCTGGCCGGCAAGATCGACCTCGCCCTGGGCCGGGCCAGGGGAGACGAGGCCCGCTGCCTGTTCGTCGACCTCAAGACGGGAGGCCGCTACGCCGCTCACCTCGACGACCTGCGTTTCTACGCCCTGGTGCAGGCCGTGCGCGTCGGCGTGCCGCCGTTCCGGGTGGCCAGCTACTACCTCGACTCGGCCAGCTTCGCCGTTGAGGACGTCACCGTAGAGACGCTGGAGATCGCCGTCCGCCGCACCGTCGACGGTGTCCGCAAGATCGTCGAGCTGGCCGGCGGCACCCGCCCGCCGGTCGTCACCCCCTGCCCCCGGTGCCGGTACTGCCGCATCCGTGACACCTGCGAGGGGGCCAGGGCCTGGGAGGAGGCTCAGTCCGGCGAGGTCTGAGCGGCCTCCCACAGCTGGCCCACCACCGCCGGGTCGGCCGAGCGCAGGTCGACGCCCCGCGCCGCCGCCAGCCCCTCCATCCGCACGAACCGGTCCCGCCACGCCACCGCCGTCGCCCGCAGCGCCGCCTCCGGGTCCTCCCCGGCCTCCCGGGCCAGGTTGACCACGTCGAACAGGATCTCGCCGGTCCCGGCAGGCGGCATGACCCCGTGCGCCACGATCCCCACCGACGCCGCCTTCCGCTGCACCTTGTGGGCGTACAGCAGCGACGGCAGGTGCCCGGGGATGCCCTCCATGAGGCTGGACGTGGCCTTCTCGGCCTGCTTGATGTGCTCCCAGTTGCGCATGACCTGCCCGGCCGTGTCGGCCACCACGTCCCCGAAGACGTGCGGATGGCGGTTGACCAGCTTGTCGTGGACCCGCCGGGCCACGTCGGCCAGGGTGAACTGGCCTTCCTCGGCGGCCAGGGTGGCATGGAACACCACCTGGAACAGCACGTCGCCCAGCTCCTCTTCCAGGTGCTCGAACCCCTCCCCGTCCGCCCCCAGGACCTCGATGGCGTCGAGCACCTCGTATGTTTCCTCCAGCAGGTGGCGGGTGAGGGTGACATGGGTCTGCTCCCGGTCCCACGGGCAGCGCTCCCGCAGCGTCCGCACCAGCTCGGCGAACCGCTGCACCTCCCCGGCCACCGGCGCCGCCAGCTCCGGCACCCACAGGCAGGTGAGGTGGTCGGGCGCGATGTCGCGGTCGAGGCCGTCCCACGCCACCGCCGTCACCGCCTCGTCCGCCAGGCCCAGGCGCTGGAGGACGACCACCTCCTTGGGGACGGGCCCGTCCACCGCCAGCTTGATGTCCGACAGCACCGCCCGCGAGTCGCACTGGGCCACCAGCAGCGGCCCCCGCTCGCCCGCCGCCTCGACGGCGAAGCGGTGCCCGTCCACCATCCGCACCCCGGCCGCCACCGGGTCGACCCCCAGCCGGGCCCAGACCAGGTCGAGGAACGACATGCCCGCCACCACCTCGATCCCCACCCGGCCGTCGGCCAGCAGCAGCTCGACCGTCCGCTCCGCCACCAGCGGCGACCCGGGCACCGCGTAGAGCACCCTCGACTCGGCCGAGGCCGCCTCGACCAGGGCGTCGACGATCCCCGCGTACACATCGTCCAGGGTGGACGCCGACTCGTACACGCCGTCGAAGGTGGTGGCGCCCAGCGCCCTCACCGCGCCAGCCGCCGGGTGCCGCTCCGTGCGCAGGAACCGCACCGGCACCCCCTCGATGGCCTCCCGCGCCGCCACCGTCAGGAGGTCGGGCCCGGCCGGCCCCAGCCCGACGACCACGACCGTGGGCGTCACGAGCGCCCCTATGGCCGCAGGGGCTGGATCCCGCTCTGCGGCGGCTGGTCGGGTGCCACGGTCGTGGTAGGCGCCACCGGGGGCACGACTGCCAGCGTGGTCGTGTCGAACGTGCCGTACTTGGG